>Ga0074193_1000195_pt1 | contig 111727 bp, 93 predicted proteins | sample EPASupsiteHSE605_FD_64523 | JGI IMG/M metagenome (GOLD analysis project Ga0074193, IMG submission 64523) | Bioremediated contaminated groundwater from EPA Superfund site, New Mexico - Sample HSE6-05 | ecosystem: Environmental > Aquatic > Deep subsurface > Groundwater > Contaminated ... | reverse complement strand
TTGGCATCTTGCCCTCCTTCAATGAAATTGAAGATGGCAAGATACCTCGTGGAAGTTACCCCGCGACTACACTCTCAATTTGTACTGGCCGTTTTCACCGGAATGGCGGCCGCATTCCAATCGGAACTCCGGCCGTTTTCCCGCCGGAATGATGGCCGTTTTCGTCCGGAATACGCAATCTGGTTGGCTTCCTTGGCTACAGTCACCAGGCAGGGGGCTTTCAAAACACCAAGAGCCTCACCCGCACCAGATCCGTTTATAGCCAAATCCTGGCCTTTGAACGAAAATTCCTCATTAAATAAATCCGCCATCTCCTGTTGAAGCAGCGGCGCGTTTTGCAAGATTTCGTTCGAGGCAAAATACATGCCGGTCAACCGCTTCGGCTCCAAGCGAATCTTGGCCAGTTTCGGCTTGCTCTGGAGAATCTGTTCAAGCTCCTTGTCGGTGTAAACCCGGACACCGCCACCGCGCGAACCATCGGCACGGCTCGTTTCGTCAACGCCAACCAGATCAGCAAATTGATTCACGCCTATGTCTCTCCGGGCCGCACGGGAAAGAACCGCAGAGTTATTGAATCCAGAAGTCAGCATTTCCATGCTGGTCTCACCCTGGAGCAGCAGTCCGCCATCCTGACCGACCGCTTCAACCATGCCGCCGGTACCGGCGGCTCGACGCTCTGCAAGGGATCTCTCACGCTTAACCATTTGATCGTGCCGGTCCCGCGCTTCGGGTGCAACTGCTCCGGATCGAATCAGGTGGATGATGTCGACCATTTGCTGGCCAAGGGCCGTGGGGCCTCGGTAAATAGGCTGATCCTGCACATCGGCATGATCGAAACCAAGGTTCGGTGGCTGAACATAGCCGCCTCTCCGCTCGAACTCCTCATCCATGCGTCGAATATCCTCGCGGGTGAAAAGTTTTTCCCCGCGCTCGTTGATGTATTCCTGGTTTTGCCGTGGGTGTATCGTTGTTTGATTGTTCATTTCCGTCTCCATAGATTGTTGATTTCTTGTTGAAATTGTCGTTTCTTCGTAAGCGGGCCACGTGCAGGGGCTGATCTCCAGCAACTCGGCTCTCCAAATCTCGCGGAGATTGCCCTTCCGGACCTCGCCCCCCTTCGGCACAATAAATCCGAAGCTCAACCCTCCAAAATCGCCGCGCCCAGCCGCCAGCAACGCATCCTTGCCCCAGGTAATTTCCTGGTCCGGGATGATAGTCACGCTCAATCCGTCGGCCTGGTCATCTAGCACCAAAGTGCCGGAGTGCGTATTTCCTAGAGGTCGGCCTTGGTCGTGCCCCAAAAGGGCAACAACTTTCCTACCGCTGGCCAAACTTTCGGAAAAACAACCGCTTATAAGCGTTTCCCGAAAATTGCCCATGTCGGCAATTGAATTATAGGGAATTTTCCCGATAATCGACCGCCCAGGTCCATCTGTGCGAAATTCGCACCTTAGTTGGAGTTTATTCATCCTTTTCACCGTAAAATGGTTCATTTTTGAGCGGATCATTCCGCTCTTTTCTATAAAAAAACGGACTGCCTATCGGCTGCGATTTGTGCAAAATCCGGCAGAGTCGCGGGCTCTGCCGCCGGTGTCATCCTCATTATTTTCCAGTACCCCCCCAGGCTATCTGGTGCGCGTAGGAATTTGGGGAGGCAACCCGGTCACGGGGCATTATCCAAAACAATTTTACCCCCCTATCCCCGTTCGCTCGATCCGATCCCGTGCATCCTCGGCCCTGATTGCTGCGAGCAACAGGTCAGCCTCTGCAATCAAGGCCTTGGTCTCGCGTTTCAACAGCGGCAAGCTGTCGGCCTGCAACGTCGTCGCCGCACGGTGAACCCATGCAACGCGCTCTTCGATGGTCAGTGCCGCCATGGTGCTCCCTCAGTTGCTTGTTGCCCTTGCGGGGTCGATGGTAGAAATGGCCTCGGCCTCTACCGCCATCTGAACAGCGGACAGCTCCATCTCTTGGCCGGTGCCGGGTTCGCCATTCATGAGAGACGCCGCAAATCCCCAGGCCGCGTGCTTGGCCAGATCGAGCCGGGGTTGCTGATCTCTACGTGGTCCATTTGTTCGTTGATGCTCATGCCGCCACCTGATGTTTTTCAAAAAAAACGTCGAAAGGGCTTTTGCCGTCCATTATGACCTGGCCGACACTGAGTTCATTCAGGATTGACGCGAGGCCAAGTTGTGCCGATCCGTCTAAATTGACGTCTTCAGCCGCAAACAGTGCCGCCAATAGCGCCAGCCTGTTCATGCGGTCCATCGCTCCGTCGTGGTAGCGTCTCAGCTCGCCAACCTGTTCAGCGGTCAGAGTGATAGGGTTGTTCTTTTGGATTTCCATTTGGGGGCTCCTGTGTGTTTTATTGCGCCAATTTGGTGTTCGGCGTTATGGCCTCGATGTATTCTTTGCCCATGTCAAAGACCTCTTCGGCCCTATCGACCAGGCTGTCAGTGTTGAATTTGATTTGTTCCGCAAGGACCGCCAAGTCAGACATCGTCAATACTGCCGCGTCAAAGTTCTCGATGGAAAACTCAAGGATTGTCACCAGTCCCAATAATTTTAAAACCTCAAGGCCTATCCCATTGGTCAGCTCAAAAACGCGGTCCTCGGTTGTTTTTTTGCTCATTTTTGCTGTGCTCCTGTTGTGAGGTTGATTACCGCCCCTCTGCCGGGGCGGTGGTTGCTTCGCTTTTGGGGCAGGACTGCATCTTGTCAATGCGCGTCCATTTCCTGCTCGAATGATTCTTTGGTCATCTGTTGTCTCTCCCGTTTAAAATGGATCCCCGGCCTGTGCCGTGGGTATTTCGTATCTCTGGTGCTTCCCTTGGCTGGCCTGCCGCTGTGCCTGTTTCCGTTGAAAGCTGATTTTGTCGCCGTGAATTTCCACCGCCCAGGCCACAATGGAAAAGCTGTTCTTCCACTCCCCGGTAGACTCATCTCTCCAGTTGGACGGCTGAACGGTCCCGGTCAGGGAAAGACGGTCATCCGGCCCAGCTGCCACCAGCAGGTGTTCAGCCACGTTCTTGTGGGCTAGCACCCGGAAACGGTCTTGGCGAACGCGGAGAATGAGTGCCACCATAGCCGCGCCGGTCTTGGTGGGGACTGGTCGTATCTTTTCGACTGTGCCGGTCAGGCGGCACTCGTTGACATCCGCGTTCATGGCTGCATCTCCATCGGGCATTTGCGCATGGCGCCGATACGCAGACGCCGCCAGTGTTTCGAATCCTGCTCAGAACAGCACCACGCCACGGCGGTCAGATCCGGGATTTCTACCCGGTGGAAATGCTCGCAGGCGTTTCCACAGCACCCGCTCGGCACCGCAGGCCGGGCGGCCTTCTCCATCGCCGGGTATTCGGTCAACCTATCCAGCCGTCGCCATGTTCCATTGACCGGATTCACACAACCGGCAACATCTCCCTCTTTCGCCAAGGGGATTGTCTCGATGCCGGGGCAGTTGGCACAACACCAGCGGGGCAGAGTGGGAACAGTCTCGATTGTGGACGTTTTCCCCTTTTTTCCCACTCTTGCGACACTGACAGTTGCGACAGTTGCGACAGTTCGTTGCTTTTCCGGGTTAAGTGTCGCAAGAGTCGCAACTGTCGCTGTCGCAACTCGCCCAGAATTAGAAATCCAATCACGCAAGGCCATGTGTTCGACCTCCCAACAGCGCGGGGTTGATCTTGACCAACCGGCGGCGCTTGCTTTCGACGATCTGCACCCGCCCGGCTTCGGCCAGTTCTTGCAACGCTCCATCAAGGGTGCCCTTTTCCCTGGTGCAGTTCGGCCCAAGTCGCTGAACATCCCTTGTCGATATTTCTTCAACCCGGTTCTGCCGGCAATGCTCCAACAACCAGGCGTCCAGCTTCGCCGCGCTGCTCAATTGAACAGGCAAAGCTATTTCTCCCAGGAACCGCCGGGCTTCGTACAGGTGCCAACCGGCAACCACTGCCGCCCGCCGCATGTGGTCCGCGCCGATGGTCCCGCCGGGGTCATTCTCGAACAAGTGGAACAGTCCCGCCAGCCGGGCCGCATTGTCTGCCGCTTTGCTGGCCACGTCCCTGCCCTCGGCCATATCCCGGCCCGGTTTCAATTCAGCTTCAACGTCGTCATGGAAGGTTACCCATACCGCTTTTGCCTCTGGCGACAATTCCAGGGTTTCCGGCTCCAACTCGCCACGGTCATTGAATGCCAGCGGGTGGTCAAGCAGAGCGCCAAGCCGTCTATGGAATTTCGCCAAACAAGGCCAGTGCTCCGGCGGCTCTTTGAACATGCGCCCGCCCTGTGTGGACTCAGGCCAAGCAACCAGGAAACGGGCAAGCCAGCCGATCCCACGGGCCAGCCCTTTGGAGCCGTCAAGGAAGGCCCGCACCGTTTCGGATTGAACGGCAAGCCCCATGGTCAGGCGTGCGCCTCGCAGGGTGAACGATCCGTTTTCAGCCCGCCTATCAACGGTCAATGGTTCCGCACCCCACAGGCTATTCAACATCGCCATGTTCCTCATGGCCGAATCGCTTTTCATGCCGTGGCTGCCAAAGACCGCCCCGGCCTCGCTGGACAGAACGCCGCCCACCGGCCATTCATGTGCCAACCGATGCGCCAGAGCTTCCGGGGTTGCATCGCCATACAGTAGCCGTGGAACCTTCGGCAGTTCGGGCTTGCTCGATTCAAGGTAAATCAAATTTTGCTCAAGGCTATCGGTGGATTTTACAGCTTTGGCGGCGTCCTTGATCGCGGTCAGCAGTCCGCTTTTCTTCGCCGCCCAAGCCTCATCTTCGGAACGAAACCTGTTGAGTTCAGGCTTTGCCGACTCCGCCTGCTCGGCCTCCCATTGTTGGACCGGTTTGGAGAAGAAACCGTCAACCGTGGTCTTTCGCTCGCCACTGTCCGCAACGGCCAACAGGAAAAGGCTTGTGGGGCCTTCCAGCTTGGCCGCCCGGCGAACATCAACCAAACCTTGCCCAACAGTGGAAACCACTGAAAGCGCAGAGCACGCGCCCAAGGCAACAGGGCACTGCACAAACCCCACGACTTCCCGCACCGCCGCGCCGATGGTTTCGGGCAAGGCGTCCAGTGGGTAGGGTGCGGCCTGTTCGTGGACAATCAAGGGCAATGGTTCCGGCCAAGAGTGGCCGCGCTCCTGATCCCCTGCCGGTGGCTGTGCCTGGTTCGGTCCCAGATGGGCGGGCTCTACCTTCCGGCGGTGGCTCTTGATCCATTCCGAAACTTGGCCCGGTGTCCACCCTTCGGCCTCAGCGTCGGCCAAGTCCCACCCCTCAACCTGGCCGGATGGAACCTCGACAATGGAAACTTCAACCGCACCGGCCACCAAAGCAGTACGGGCCACGGCTTCCGCAGACTTTCGGCCTGGTTCGTCGTTGTCCGGCCAGATTGCAACCAGCCGCCCTTTCAATGGCGAGAAATCAGCCTTTACCGTGGCATTGCTTCCGCCCGGCCAAGTAACGGCGACAACCGCAGGTAACATCCTTTGCGCCGCTTCGGCGGTTTTCTCCCCCTCGGCAATCAAAACAGGCGCATCAGGGCGTTGCGCCAGTCGGTCCAGGCCATACAGCGGGCGGGGTTCCGGCCATGACTTCCATTTCCAACCAGCCTTGCCGGTTGTGTCGATCCCGTAGGTGTAGGGCAGAACCTCTTTCCCGCCGCCGGATTGTTCGAACCGGCAGGCGATCCCCAGGAGTTCACCGGCCCGCCCTCGGTAATCCCAAGTGGCGGATGGTTTGCCGTGGCGCGGGTGATGGATTGCAGGCGGTGGAGCTGGGGCCGGTTTCGTCGTCCAGGTGCCTGTCGTTGGTTTTGGCTGGCGTATCGCTGGTGCCGGTCGGTCAATGCCCAGCCAGCTTTCCAGCCAACGGGCTGCATCGCCTTGGTCGCAATGGTGGATAGCTGCCACAAGGGAAACCGCATCGCCGCCCTTGACGGTATCGGCAAAATCTGCCCATCGACAGGTGTCGAGGTTCACGCCCATGGAATCACCGGAGCCGCCGGTCAGATCGCCACAACAGTATTCACGACCTACAATCCGCCCGCCCGGTAGCAGCTCCGGCAACAGGCTTTCCAGGTGGGGCATGGCCTCGTTGTTGATCCGCGAGAAATCAATCATGGCGCAACCATCCCCAACGAATAAGCCGTTCGGCCACAGGAATAGGTAGCCAGCCAACAACAGCCAGCCAGACAGACGACAATACGCTTAACTCGTTGACGAAAGGCCGTTAAACAGGTATTGTGATTTCGGTTCATAGCCTCACCCTTGCCCCTGCCCGGATTCGCCGCCGGTCGGGGGTTTCTTGTCTCTGCATGGTCGGCCTCGGTCAGGCGGCAACAGTGCGACAGGTGTTTTGCGCGCTACCCGCTGCAAGGTACGCCTCAATATCTTCTTCGCGGTACCTGACCGCCCGGCCAACGCGAACGAAGGCGGGGCCTTGCCCTTTGGAACGCCAAATCTCCATGGTGTTTTTCTTCAAGCCCAGTGTTTGGGCCACTTCCTCGGTTTTAAGTAGCTTATTCACGCGAAACCCTCCTATTTGGTCTTGTGTTGCTCTTTATCTTAAGACAAAAAACTGGGGTCGCAAGTGAAAAATATCGATATTACAGCAAGTTAGACAGGTAACGACGGGGGTAAAAAAGGGGGAAAGAGGGGGGGAAAGCGGGGGGTGCAGAAACCCCGCTTTTTTTATATCTGGCTGGTTATTTGGTGGTTCTAGAAAGAGCTATTTCATCGTCGGTGGTCCAGGGCTTCCCAGCCTGGTTATGTTCAATTCGTATGCCGTTTTTCCGGCAGTAGTCCTTAGCGTAGTCTGTTGACACTCCAATCTTTTCACCTATCGCTTTCCACCCGGTAATAGCTTTTATGGGGTCAAGCTGGTTTTCGATTAATGGATCAATGGCGGACGTTTGAGTTTTCTCATCCCGCCCGGCCAGTTCGGGGTATTTCGCCTTAAACTTTTCTAATTCATCCGAAAAAATAATAATTTCAGTGCGTTTAAAAGAGGGGTGGTCGTCGCATTCAGGGTTTATCGGCGTATACTGTTTCAACTGATCTTGACCGTAAACCAATGACAATTTAACGGGTTTTCCGTCTTGCCGTAAAAACCTCATCACTTCCCCTGAAGGGATGGTCACAAAACCTTTTTTTGGACGCAAGTAAATGTTTCGCTGTTCCTTATACCTCTCGTCTTCCTCCATGGATGGTTTCCAATTTTTCATCCACCGTTCTCGAGCATTTTTCTTCATCTCAATCTGTTGAATCGCAGAGTCATGTACCACCGGCAAAGCCGGTGGCTTGAATTGTGAACCGCTCAAAGCGGTTGAAAACCTGGAGCCACCTAAAGGTGGCGGCCTATTCAAATAAATTGAGCTGATCCAATCGCTTGTCTTCTTTTTCCTGGTGTTGGATATATGCCCTTACAGCGTCCTCATCCTTACCAACGGTGGAAACGTAATAACCTCGTGCCCAAAAATTCTGACCAACAAAATTCTTCTTTCTACCTTGAAAGTTACGGGCAATTTGGATTGCACTTTTTCCTTTGATAAAACCCACTATCTGGGCAACCGAGTATTTGGGTGGAATCGAAAGCAAGATATGGACATGATCTGGCATCAAATGCCCTTCGATCACTGTGCACTCCTTCTGCTTGGCCAATTCTCGGAATATTTCACCCAAAAATTTCCGCAAGTCTGCGAAGATCGATTTCTTACGGTACTTCGGTATCCAGATGACGTGATACTTGCAATCCCACTTGGTGTGGCTTAGGCTTTGTTCGTCGTACATGGGGAGTCTCCTTTTCTTGAACTTTGAGCGGTTCTGAAAAGTGAGACTTCCCATTTCTCCCGTAACTGTCAAACTTTGGGAGTCCACCGGCAGAGCCGGTGGTTTACCCATTTATTATTAGGACCGTTCAAGAAATGCTTTCCATCGACAAGATACCCTTCAACGTAAAGCGAAAGAGAAATCTTTCTAGCCTGAGCATCGCTTAGAATCTCGTCTTCTGTTTTGTTCAACTCCTTGGCCGCACTAGCCAAAGTGTAGAACTCTCCCGGAAATTTCATATCTTCACCCATAAAAGAAGATCCCTGTGTAAGAATCGCCGGGCAGGCCGCAGAGTTTACGGCTTTTCGGGGATCAACCTAGCCCGGCAAAACAAAACTACTTTATCGCCCTGATCTCATCCACAGAGGCAATCATTGCTTGCTCAACAATCCATACAGCTACCCGGTCAGCTTCCGACAATAAAAATTTCAGGTCGCCTGCATCACCGTAAACATCAACGGTAACGTCACCGCTCATCTTGTGATTGGTCAGCAATCGAACAAGAGACAAGTCAATTCTGCATTTTTTCCATGCAATGTTGGTAAAAGTGCGCCTCAAGTCATGGTGGCATATACCCACCCCTGCAATCGCCGATATTTTTTTCAACGGTGTTCTGGCTTCGGAGGCATGACCGGTCTTTGTCTTTGCCGGGAAAACAAAACCGCTCTTCCGTTGACGCTCCTTGAGGATATCCACCAGCACGCCAGAAAGCGGTAACTTGACCGCTCGCCGGTTTTTCGGGTCTGGCAAGTAGAACCATTGCTTTTCCAGGTTCACACGGTCCCACGTCAATTCAGCGGCCTCCCGCCATCGGCAACCGGTCAGGAGCAGGAAACAAACAACGTCGGCAGCGGTGCTGCTGATCTGTGCCCTTCGCATCTCTTGCAATAGATTCCAGGCGGCACCGATCTGCTCATCTGGTATCCGGTTTTCGCGGGGTGCGGTTTGATTCCACATGCCGCGTTGGCGCTTATCGAGAACAGCAACCGGGTTTTCCGGCAGGATAGGTGTATCGTTTGGCCGGTACCTTGCCATTGCATAATTGAGCCATGCTTTCAGATACCGGAAAGCAAGGTCAGCTTGTGCGGCACTTTTGCTGCTTAGTTCCTTATGCCGGGTGGCTACCTTATCGCGGGTGATAAACTGGACCGGTTTGTCCTGCCAATCGCCAAAGCTCTTGGTCAGATGCTTGTCGAAGTCGGCCAAGGTCGCTGGCCTCAGCTTGCCGCCACGGTCTGAGATGTAACCATCGACCACTTGACGCAAGGTAACAGCAGTGTCTTGCGCCTTTCGTTTCTTTGCGGTGACATCAATGCCCTCGGTCATCTCCGCCAATGCGACAATAGCCTTCTTCCTGGCCTGGTCGGTGGTAACGATCCCATGTTTGCCAATAGTTACGCGGCGTGTCTTGCCATTGACGCGGCGCTCGGCAACATAGGTTCGCCCGGTCGGGGTCAGTTTCACGGCAAATCCGGTCAGCTCGGTATCCCAAACAAAGACTTGCCCTTTGCCGGGTAATTCCAGAGCTTCAACCACTGTCTTTTTCAACTTAGTTTTCATAGCCACACAGTCCCTTGTTTAAAAAAGTAGGCAAATAGTAGGCAGGCGAAACAAAACAACGTCATGCTCGCAAGGGACAAGATAAAATATAAGTGGTTATTTTGTCAAGATAGACAGTGCCTACCAAAGGAAGAAAAAGCGCGGGAAAACTATATATTCAGGGACTTAAAATGCCTCGGCCATAGGCTGTACGAGTTCGATTATCGTTCAGGTTACCAATTAATTACGGCCACTTAGCTGATAATAGCCGAGTGGCCGTTCATTTTTATACTTGCATCAACTTGCACGTTCAAAAGACAGGGTATTTTTCCCTTTCACCTCTCAAATAATTCCGCATTGCCTCACCTGTCCCCTGTGCTCTATCAGAAATAAATATAACGAGAAGAAACCGCTTCATATAATTTTTTTTCTGACGTATACTCCTCATAATTGAAAAAGGTGCCTAAGAGATCCTCCTGAATAAATTGGCTTTTTGAGAATCCCATTTTAATCCGGTCGTTAATTTCCGAACATTGCTTAACGTGCAATCTGTGCAAACAGGCTGAATTTCGGACCATCACACTGGTCGATGGCCAAAAAGCAATGCTCAATGTTCGGCGACTAATGGACTCCCAAACAATCGCCCCAAGGGCTGCGGTTTGCCCCTTGCAAAATTCGGCAATATCGGCTTTCCCCAAAAAACAACTTATATGAACATGCACGAGGTAGCTATATGAATTACGGAGTTGTTAGCCAGGAACAACTTGAAAAAATAGATGAAATCCTGACTGAAAAGCTCATAAAAATTGGCGTCGACTGCGTTATCATCATTGATATGGCAGGCAACATTATTACCGCCAAAGACAACGGCACATCAAAATACGATGTGTATTCGTTTGCCGCCTTAGCCGCCGGTAATTTTGCCACCGTCGACGCCATGGCCAAACTTGTCGGCGAGCAAGAATTTTCGCTGCTGTTTCATAAAGGAGCGGAGTGCAATATCCATTTCTCCAAGATTGACGACGAACTGTTGCTCATAACCATGTTTGGCAAAAGCATCTCTCTGGGTTTTCTTCGTCTTAATGTGGTTGAAACCATTGAGCGCATTAAAAAAATCTGGTCGCGCAAATAACTGATTTCTTCGGTCCAAGGCGTCTGACTATTATTGTTATGGATTTTTTGCGATCAGCTTAAGACCGTAGGAGAGCGTTGTGAGTTTTATCAATCTCAGAGAAAAGATCGTCCAGGTGAAAATTGTCTACTACGGTCCAGGCCGCGGCGGCAAAACCACCAACCTTGAATACATCAATAGGAAATTCACCAAACAGATTCAGTCTGAAATGGTGAGTCTTAAAACCCATGGAGACCGCACCCTGTTTTTCGATTTTTTACCCTTCAACATGGGACAGATCAAGGGTTACGAGCTCAAAATTCAGCTATATACGGTTCCCGGCCAGGTCAAGTACAATGCCACCAGAAAGTTGGTGCTCAAGGGCGTGGACGGCATTGTTTTCGTGGCCGACGCCCAAGAACAGATGCGCGAAAAAAACATTCGCTCGCTCAACCAATTGCATGAAAATCTTATGAGTTACAAGGAATCCATATTCAAGATTCCGTTGGTTCTTCAGTACAACAAAGTTGATCTGCGCAATCAGGGAATTCCTGTGTTGCCGATTTCTGTTCTTGACAAGGATTTGAACAGCAAACTTAAGGTGCCCACGTTCGAGGCGAGTGCGCTCACCGGGTACAACGTTCCAGAAACGCTCAAAAAAATTATTTCATCCACGGTTATTTCCATTCAGAAGAAACTTATGTAATGGCGCAGCACCAAGGGAGCCAACACTAGAGCCGGTCTATGAAAAAAACGCAGCGTGCAACAATCTCCGCAATTGAAGAATTTGAAGATCTGACGCTCTTCGCCAACGAATCCTTCGACACTCAGGATGTCGATCTATTTGAGTTTACCAGCGAAGAATCTTCCCCGTTGACCCGGCTTAAATCCATCATTCTTTCATTGGATTGGGAAATCAACGACGAAATTCTGCAGGAACTGGCGGACGAGTTAGACAATTTGCAGTCGATGTGGCAGGGCGACAAAGTGGCCGAGGTGTATTTGCAAGGCCTCAGTAAAATAGGAAATTATATCCGCACCAAGGGGGCCTACGCTCATCCCAACTCTATCAAACTGCTCCTCACCTTTTTCTACAATTTTGAAAAAATAATCTCTTCGCCAAATATCACAGGGGAACAAATCACCCAACTGCTCAAAGGCGATGTTCGCAAATTCAAAATTCTCCAATATCAGATCAACCAAAGCGAAGACAATGCACCCAAGCCGGTTGTCTCTACAATTGAGCCAAGCGTGCTTCCAGATGCGCCCTCATCGCCTCCTGCAGAATCGAATCCCGCCAAACAATTGAAAGCCGCTATTCTTAGTCTCGACTGGGAAGTCACGGATGACAGCCTGGCGCAATTTAATGCCATGCTTGCCGCCCACCATCAACAGATGACGGAGAACAAGCCGGCGCTGGTGCTCTTGCAGGGTTTGCAGGCCTTGAGCGATTACATCGCCGAGGAACGGGCCGACGCCCATCCTGAAGCGTTCACGCTCCTTCACTCGTTTAACGAGGCGTTGGAACAGGTGTCGCAAACAGACGGCAGCCGCCTTGATCAGGCCGGCGTCCAGGAACTTCTTGTTGATCGCATCAATCGTCTCAACAACCTCAAGATGCTCATCACCAACCAGTCTGTTTCTCCTGTGGACGAACAATTGATTGACGATGTTGTTGAAGAAATCAGTGCTCCTGGCACTATCCAGGGGATCGCCGATCAAGAGCCGATTGCGTTCGACGAAGCGCCGATTCCCATTTTTTTCCAGGAAGACGTCGCAGTGGAACACGACCACCTATCGTCGACCGCCACCGATGCGTCCGAGGCCATTGGCGCTGAAATTGACACGCTGTTTGCCTTTGATGCAAAACCGGCCATGGAAACCGCCGACATACAATATCCCGACGAAATATTGCCGCCTGACGCCATTCATCCGGTCGCCGACGAACTCGCCGACGATTTTATTGAGGCCCACCTCAGCGCTAAACGCGGCCTCATGCCGGCCTTGTCCGATTCGGACGAATTCGCCGGTTTCAGCGAAGAATCCGAACCTCTGGATCTTCCCGCTCAGAGCGATCTGTCCGAACAGCTTGATTTTCTTTTTGGCGAGGCTGAGAAAGAAAGCGAGGATTCTTTCATGGCCTTGTCGGCTCAGGAAACCGATTTCCTAAAAATGGAGATCGAGGACAACGAGCCAGTGGCGGCCTTGGCCGATGTTGACGCTGACCTTGAATTTACAGAAGATGCAGTGGTGGCTGCCTTGAATGATGCGGAGCAGCCCGCCGATTCGCTTGAGCGTGACGCTCAGGATACGGATATCGACACCCTGGATATTCAAAGCAAGCTGGACAATTTTTTTGCAGACGCAGCGGCGGAACCTGTTCAGGCCGCCGGCGAGGATTCGGTTGAAGAGATCGAGCAATCGCTCTTTTTCGATACCGAGAACAGCGTCCAGGCAGCGCTCGCGGACAGTGCCGAAGAACAAGGTTTTTCGGAAGAAGAAGCGGTGGCGGCTTTGAATTTCACCCCTATTGATGAAATCGAAGAAAAACTTGATTTCTTTTTTGGCGCTGACATCGAGGAAGAACCAAAAACGGCAATTGTTGAGGAGGCTGCCCCAACATTTGAGCCGTTCGTGGAAGAGGATGAATTCGAGATAGCCCCGGCTTTGAGCGAATTCTCGCCACCGGAATTGTCGGACATAGAAGAACCCGCCACAGTTGTTGATGACGACAAACTGCCGGACGAAACCCTTGAGGGCGCACTGGATCTCTTTTTTGACGCGGTTGAGGAAGAAACAGAGCCTGTGCTTGCTCCGACGGATGAATTAACCGAGGCGTTGGAGGCAACTTTGACCGACGCCGTTGATTCGCCGGAAGAAGACAGGCAAATGCAACTGGCCGCTCTAGGCGCTCTCTTGCCGTTCGTTGTCCGCACGCCCTCGCGCGACAAGATGGCTGAAGCCGCCGGGGTTGTCGCCTCCTTGCAGCAGGCCGGACTTTCCAGCGAACAACAGGCTTTGATGCAGCTGCTCAACTCCGTGATTGCCATGCTGATGCGCCTGCCCGCCAAGGAGGATGCGGCCACGGAAAAGTTGGTCAACTACCTGTACGAGCAGCTTCTGCTCGTTTCATGCCCGGCCGAGGCGCTGCCGGAAGCAATCAGCCGCTTCACCGCCTGGCTGCAACAGGCCAGCGCCGTCATGCCCCTTGTTCCAGCGGCAAGCTCGCCGGACAGCAACCAGGAACCGCAGTTCGCCTACACCGCCAAAGAGCTGTACTTCGAACTGTCCGAGCTGCGCTTCAACATCAAAGAAGAATTTGCCAAACTGCGGCACGATCTGCACCACCACAACCACTGACCAGATCACTTCTCATTTGCGTAAGGGACCGAAGAGCCGTATCTTCGGTCCCTTTTTTATTTCCTCGGATCAAAGGCCTCGCGCAGGGCTTCGCCGATAAAAATAAGCAGCACCAGCGCCCCCACCAGCACGACAAAGGTGGAGAGCGACAGCCACCACGCTTCGATGTTGGCCTTTCCCTGGGCCAGCAGTTCCCCCAGGCTGGGGGTTGACGGCGGCACGCCCAGTCCGAGGAAATCAAGACTGGTCAGGGCGAGAATGGCCCCGGACATGCGAAACGGCAAAAAAGTGATTACCGGCGTCATACTGTTGGGCAGCAGATGGCGCGACATGATGGTGAAATTGCCGACGCCCAAGGCCTTGGCCGCCTTGACGTACTCCATGTTGCGCCCTTTGAGAAACTCGGCGCGCACATAATCCGACAGCCCCATCCAGCCGAACAGCGACAGCAAAATCAGCAACAACAGCATGGATGGCTTAAAAATGGAAGCAAAAATGATCAGTAGGTATAACTCGGGCATCGAGCCCCAGAGTTCAATAAAGCGCTGAAAGAAAAGATCGGTCCGGCCGCCGAAATAGCCCTGCACCGCACCGGCGGCAATGCCGATCAGGGTGCCGACCGCCGTCAACGCCGCGCCAAAGAGGATGCTCAAGCGAAATCCGTAGATCAATCGGGCCAGGACGTCGCGGCCGCGATCATCGGTGCCGAGAAAATTCTCCGGGCTAGGCGGGGCGGGCGTCGGACGATCGAGTTCCAGGTTAATCGAGTTGAAGCTGTGGGGATTGGGCGGAAAAACTACGATGTTGCCGTCAGCGGTCAAACGGGTGCGGATATAGGGATCGCGGTAATCGGTTTCCGTGTCGAAATCGCCGCCAAAAACCGTTTCCGGATACATCCGCCACAGAGGAAAATAGTTCGCCCCTTGGTAACGGATGAAAAGCGGTTTGTCGTTGCTGAGCAGCTCGGCGCCCAGACTGAGGCCAAACAGGGCAACAAAAAGAACCAGCGAGTAGAAGCCACGCCGGTTTTGCCGGAACCGGCGCCAACGCTTGCTCCCCAAGCTGTCAGCTCTGCGCGTTTTCTCCAACCCCATGGCTATTGCCTGCCCTCGAAACTGATGCGCGGATCCACCAGCACATAGGAGAGGTCAGAAAGCAGGCGCGAGACCAGCCCGATGATGGTGAAAAAATACAAGGTGCCGAGCACTACCGGGTAGTCGCGGTTCATGACCGATTCGTAGGCCAGCAGGCCCATGCCGTCCAGGGAAAAGATGGTCTCCACCAGCAGGCTGCCGGTGAAAAAAGCGGTGATGAAGCTGCCGGGAAAACCAGTGATGATTGGAATAATGGCGTTGCGGAACACATGCTTGTACAGCACCTGCCGCTCTTCCAAGCCCTTGGCCCTGGCGGTGACCACATACTGTTTGCGAATTTCCTCCAGAAACGAATTCTTGGTCAGCAGGGTCATCACCGCGAGGCTGCCCACAGTGGAGGCGATGATCGGCAGGACCATATGCCAGAGATAATCACACGCTTTGCCGACCAGACTGAGTTCCCGCCAGTTGTCGGAGACCAGACCGCGCAAAGGGAACACGCTCCAGAAGCTGCCGCCGCCAAAAAGGACAATCAAAACAATGCCCAGCACAAACCCGGGGATGGCGTAGCCGACAAGGATGATTGAGCTGGTCAGGACGTCAAAGGTCGAGCCGTCGCGCACCGCCTTGGCAATCCCCAGGGGAATGCAGACCGAATAAACAATGAGAAAACTCCACAAGCCAAGCGACATCGACACCGGCAGCTTGGAGATCACCAGTTGGGCGACGCTCATGTGGTGGTAGTAGGAATCGCCGAAATCAAAGGCCAGATAGCGGCGCATCATGTCGACAAAACGTTCAAGCGGCGGCTTGTCGAAACCGTAGAGCTTTTTCAACTGTTCGACCCGCTCCTGATCTAACCCCTTGTTGCCCTGATACAACCCGCCGCCGACTGCAGCGGATTCATTGCCGGAACCGTAGCCGCTCAGTTGCGCCATCATCCGTTCCACCGGGCCGCCGGGCACGAACTGGGTGACCACAAAGGTGATGAGCATGACCCCGATCAGGGTTGGCAACATCAGCACCAGTCGCTTCAGTATATACAGGGTCATGACTCAGAGACTTCTTGGCTGGAGATGCAAGGATCCATGTCTCCGATCAGGAAATTTTGATGCCGCCGACAAAATCCGTGTCGTCCTTGGCCCTGCCGCTTCTCCGCTGGCGATCAAAGCCGTGGAGAAGCTCGCGTTCCTCAATCGACGCCTGTTCGGCGACAACCGGAGTGCGCGGGACTGGAGACTGCCTGGGTTCTCGCACAATCGGCGGCGCAGAGTGGGCGGGTTCGGCCGGCCTCGGCGGTTCCGCGGCGACGCGCTCCCGGGCCTCCCGTTCTTTGCCCCTGACAACAGCGCCGTCTTCCTCTGTCGGGCGCTTTAAAAAGGCCAGCAAGCCGTCTTGCAGCAGGGTCACGTTCACCAGTTCCCAAGATTGTCGCCCCAACTGATTGAGGGTCTTCTCCATTTCTTCATCATCGACATATCGGTCGCCCAACAGGCCATCTTTGGTGAATTCAAAAAGAATGGTCCGGTATTGCCACAACATCATCGTCTCCTTTTCATAAAATTTTTCCTGCAACGATCCTTCCGCAAACGTCCGCCAAACATCGACCTGCGCCGTCTCAGCGCCCCTGCGCCCACCCGCCTACTGTTGAGCAAAAATCGACCTCACCTCGTCGGCAATAACGGCAACGCCTTGCTGCACATCCTCTTCCGCCTGGGAATAGGTGATCCGCAAACACTCCTCCGCATGCCGCCAACCGGGCGCCAGGCCCGGAAAAAAATAATCGCCCGAAACCACCACCACGCCCCGTTGCTTCAACCGTTCGTACAGTTGCCGGCTGGAAACCGGCATCCCTGGAAACCACAGCCACAGAAACATCGCCCCTTCGGGCACATGCACTTTGTAGGGAAAACCGGTGAAACTCTTTTCAATGCAGGCCAAAGCGCGTTCCATCTTCTTTTGATAAAAGGGTCGGATTACCTCGCGACTGAGGCGGATAATTTCGCCGGATTGGATGATCTCGGTGGTCAGCATGGCGCCAAAACTGCCGGTCGCCAAATTCACCACCGCATTGACCCCGGAAAGCAGGCGAATGATCTCCTTCTCCGCGACCACAATGCCGGTGCGCACGGCGGGCAGGCCAAATTTGGACAACGACATGCACAAAATCAGATGCTTGTTCCACACCGGCTTCACTTCGGTGTAGATCATGCCGGGGAAAGGCGTGCCGTAGGCGTTGTCGATAATCAGGGGGATGTCGTGGGTTTCGGCCAAATTGGCCAATCCGGCGATTTCGTCGTCGGTGAGGACGTTGCCGGTTGGGTTGGTCGGCCGCGACACGCAAATGGCGCCGATCTCGTCGGTGACGGCAATTCGCTCAAAATCGACCCGGTACTTAAAAAACTTCTCTCCAACAGGCTCAATTCTCGGTTGCACCGAGGTGAAAAAATCATCGCTCAGGCCGAGGTCGGCATAGCCGATATACTCGGGGGCCATGGGCAGCAGAATTTTACGATGGCCGCCGTCGGCCGTTCTGCCGGCCAGCAGATTAAAGAGGAGGAAAAACGCCCCTTGGCTGCCGTTGGTCAGGCAGATGTTCTCCTCGTTCAGATCCCAGCCATACTCGCGGCGCAACAACATTGCCAGGGCTTTGCGAAAATCGACCTCGCCCTTGGGCGGATCGTAAACGCCAATCAGTTTGCGCAGCGACTGTTCGTCGGCAATCAAGGCCTGCAGCCGCTGGCGCATCACCTCTTGGATTTCCGGAATGTGGCCGGGGTTGCCGCCGCCCATCATGATTTTATCGCCTTCGGCGAGGGCGTTGCCGAGGTCGTCCATCAACGACAGAATCCCCGCGCCCGTGGAAAGTTTTTCGCCAAACGCCGACAGTTTCATGCTCCACCCCTCAATCCCTGATTGCTGTAAAAGAAAAAACACACACCCAAAACAAACCCCGCCCGCTGCGCGCCCGCATCGGGTGAATTGGTAATTTTACCAGTATCGAAGGAAAAATCCAACCCGATGTATGCAAAAGGAGTCGGGACGAAAGCGCAAACCGCCGCGTTTGCGGGGCAGTTGCCTTTCAGGCGGGGCTACGCGGGGCAAAAAACTGGCAGGGCTGACCGGAGCTCGCCAGCACCACCCGAGACGGCAGGTCCTTGCTTTTAAACCCGTAGGCCCGACACCCCCTGGGTTGCTGAGGATGGTAGGTGATAAAAAAATTCCTGCATCGCATGCAGTCCGGTTCCCGCTCTTTTTTCGTTCTATGCATCGGAACCGGGCAGGCGCTGTGGTCGCAACCAATCAACCATGATTTTTCGGAAAAGCAAAAAACAGCAAGGTCCCCTTCCCCACCGCCAGGTCGCGCCAGGAGTCGAGGGCAAACTCCAGGGCCACGACGCCGCTGGTGGGAATGTTGTCGATCGCCAGACCGCCAAGCGCATTGGCCAGCACCGTGCTCTCCGGGTTGTGCCCAACCAGCAGCACGGTGCGCATCTGCGGCTGCAGCCCCTGCAGGATCGTCAGCAGGGTGGATGCGGTGGCTGCGTATTGATCTGGATTGAGCTGCAACACGCCCGGCGCGCATCCCAATTGGGCGGCATAGTGAGCGGCGGTGCTTTGGGCGCGGGTCGCGGGGCTGGTCAGAATCAGATCTGGTTGTATCCCGCGCAGCAGCAGTCGACGGCCCATTTCCGGGGCGTCGCGCTCGCCGCGCTTGTTGAGGGGGCGGGCAAAATCACTCAAATCTCCGTCCTGCCAGCTCGACTTGGCATGGCGGCAGATCAGCAGCTGCTTGATTGCCGATTTAGAGGCGATCTCGGATTTCATGCCACAAACTCACATAGGCTGCAGCGGAGATCGATCCGGGCAGGGCGGCGGCAACGGGCTGCCGATACACCCCCATCCGTTCGATGTCCGCAGAATAGGGAATCACCGATTGCAGGACGCAGGACTTGTCCTGCAGGGACTGCATCATGTCGGCGTGCATCTTTTTTCGTTTCTCGACCATGGAGAAAAAGACCAGCACCTTTTCGCGGCCTTGGCCAATTTCATCAAGGAAGGCAAACAGTTGCTCCAGCGACAGCAGGGACAGGGTGGTGGGAATCACCGGGACCAGGATGTAGTCGGCGGCGTAAAAGATGTTTTCCGACAGCAGCGTCAGGTTGGGCGGACAATCAAGAACGATCCGCGCGTATTCGTCCTCCAGGGGCTGCAGCACCTTGTTCAGCCGCTTCTGCGATTTTTTGCACTCATCAAGCGCGATGTCGATGTTGCGGTAGGAAAAATCAGCGGGCAGCATGTCAAGGCCGGGGTAGTCGGTGCCTCGGATGTTCTCCTCGATGTGCTTGCCGCCCTTGAGCAGTTTTTTGGCGCCGAATTTATCCGGCGATCGGATGCGGAAATAAAAGGAGGCCGACCCCTGCGGATCCATGTCGAGCAACAGGGTCTTGCCCTCTTCAATGGACGAGAGATAGGCCAGATTGACCGAGGCGGCGGTTTTGCCGACCCCGCCCTTGATATTGTAGACCGCAAGCACGCTCATGGGAAATCCTATATTTTTCGGAAGAGTTCGTGGGACAGCGCTGTGGTTGCCGGATCGCTGAACTGATCAAAGGCTTCGGTAAAGTGATCGCGCAGCGCCTGCTGTTCCTCAAACAGGCTCTGCAGCAGCCCGCCCAGCGCCGAGGCCTGTTCCAGGTTGCGCCGCGATCCGACCCGCAGTTCCTCCAAGGCTTGGCGAAGCATCTGCTGTTGCACCGAGAGATCGTTGAAGTCGCCCAGAATATCCTGCAATTTTTTCAGATGCCGCACCACCTGTTGGATCTCCTCCTTGGGATACAGAGAACTGAAAAATTCCATGGCATAACGCAGCTTCTTGCACTCAATCCGCAGGCGATGCACTTCAGCGTCCGGCGTGGCTGCACTCAATGCTTGGCCGTTTTGCAGCACCCGTTTGTACCGGCGGAGGATGATCCGCCCGGCCAACTCGCGAATCGGCGTTGCCGCCAAAGGCGCTGGTTGTCGATCCTGCCCGTGAAGGCAACGGCTCCAGGCAATGAGCATTGCTTTGCTCTTTTTTCCCCGCAGGGCCCGGGTCAGGCGCTTCTGCTCCGCCTGACGGCGACGGGCCAGTTCGCCAAAAAAGGCGTCCAACCCCGGTTGCAAGGCGGGCGGCAGACGCTTGAGATAAGCGGCCCGGTTGAGCAGGTAAACGTCGAGATCGCGGGTTGGCCCGGTCAAGCTGCCCAGCAGGCCAAAATCGCGCTTGAAGCGGGCGACGATTTCCCCGGGCAGAACCTGTTTCACCAGACTCAACCCGGATCGGGTGCGACGGACCGCAACCCGCAGATCGTGGAGAAACTCGGTGTCCCAATCCGCCAGCACGCCGGGGATATTGCGGTCAATACTGTCGAGGAGCGTTTGATAGATGCAGGTCATGGCCTGGCGGGCCGTGCTGGCTTCATCGAGCTCCAAGGTAAACTTCGAGCTGTAGTCCAGCGGTTGCCGACCCGCCTTCCGGCAGCCCTCTTCAAATCCGATCAGGGGGGAGGCGGAATGGCGAACGCCGTTGTCGGCAAGGATGCGCTGGACAAGCGTGAGTTCCTGATCGTACCCACGGATGGGGAACAAACGAATCAGGCGAAACATCGTCCCCAGCCCCGCCGGTTGCTGGGTTTCAAGCACCAGCCGGGCTACAGTTTTTTGGTCGCTGTTGAGCAGCCGGACCTGACGACCGCTCAATTGCACCGGCGCCAACGGCAGGAGACTCCGGACGCCAAGCACCGGAGTCAGCGTTTCCCGGAGTCGGCCCGGCGGAAACTGATGGGCGAAACAGGAGGTTTTCAATTCCGGCCCGCCCTGCTGCACCGTCACCTCGCAGCTGTCGCCGTGGTACAAGGTCCAGGAGGAACCGTGGCAATGGAGCAAATAGCCCTGCTGATAGAGCCGCCAGTCAAAGGAATCGGCATACACCACCGAGGCCGCGTACTCGGGCGCGGCCTCGCAGCCAAACTCCGCAGCCAGGGCGGCAAGCAACGCGTCAACCTGGAGCGTGTCGGGAAGGAGCCAAGTGTCCGCGCCAGGTTGCTGCATCGCTCCTCCCTCAACTCCGGTAATCGGCGTTGATCTTCACGTAGTCGTAGGAAAAATCACAGGTGTGGAACTCGGCCTCGGCCGCGCCTTCGCTGAGTTGCACCGTGACGGTGAATTGCCGCTGTTTGAGCACCTCGGTGGCCGCTGTTTCCGCGGCAGCGCCCACGAACACGCCGTTTTCAACCAACCGGACCCCGTCAAAGCTGATCGCCACCCGGTTCTGGTCAAAGTGGCAAGCCGATCGTCCCAGGGCGGCGATGATCCGGCCCCAGTTGGCGTCCTCGCCGAAAAAGGCGGTCTTGACCAGGGGAGAGTTGGCAATGGTTCGGGCGGCGTCAACCGCCTCGGCCTCGCTGCGCGCCCCAGCCACCTTGATAGTCGCCAGCTTGGTGGCTCCTTCGCCGTCGGCAACGATCTTCAGCGCCAGGTCTTTGAAAACGCCGAACAGAGCCGAGCCGAACAGGGTCGCCGCCTCTGCGTTGGCATCGTCGATCAGGGCGTTGCCGGCTGCGCCGTTGGCCATGACCAGCGCCATGTCGTTGGTTGAAGTGTCGCCGTCCACGGTGATCCGGTTGAAACTCCGTTCCACTCCGGACTTGACCAGTTGATCGAGCACCGGAAAAGCGATGTGGGCGTCGGTGACCACAAAACAGAGCATGGTGGCCATGTTGGGCATGATCATGCCCGAGCCTTTGGCCAGACCGAGGATCGAAACCTCCACGCCGTTGAGCAACACCTTGGCCTCAGCAACCTTGGGGACCAAATCCGTGGTCATGATTGCCTGGGCCAATTCGTCAAAACCGTCCGCCGAAAGCCGGGCAACCAGCGCCGGCATGGCTTGGGCAAAGGGCTCGGCGCTCAGCGGCTGGCCGATTACCCCGGTCGAGGCCACCTGCACCAGCGACTCGTCAATGCCCAGCTCCCGGGCCGCCATGGCGCTGGTGGCAACGGCCTGAGCCATTCCGTCCTGGCCGGTGCAGGCGTTGGCGTTGCCGCTGTTGACCAGGACCGCCTGGGCCAAACCCGAACGCAACCGCTCCATATCCAAGAGAATCGGGGCCGCTTTGACCTTGTTGGTGGTAAAGGCGCCAGCGGTCACCGCCGGCGTCCGCGAAAAAATTATCCCCAGATCAAGCCGACCCGCATACCGTATGCCGGCCGGGACAGCAGCGGCCAAAAATCCTTTCACCTGCATGAAACATCCTGTTTTTTATTGAAGTTATTAGAATTACAACAGCCAATACTCTACCAGACATCCGATAAAAGGAAAGAGCGAACCAGCGTGCAGCGGTGATTTTCCTTGACCATGGGCCCGGTTTTATGCCACTTTACGCTCCGGCTGCAACGGCCGGAACCGTCGATGACCGTTTCCAGAGACTCCAACCATGCTTTCCCACACACACCGTCCCGCACATCCCGCGCCGCCCAGGGCGGAACAATCACCGCCGCTTCCCCAGGGGCCAGGCCCTTTGCCGACATGATGGACACCGTTGCCTGGGGCCTGACCGGGTCGCTCTTCCTGGCCGATCTGGCCATTCGCATTGGTTTTTCGCTGCGGGTGATAATGCGCAAACGAGCGCCCAGCGTCTCCTTTGCCTGGCTGGTGGTCATCTTGATGCTTCCTTTCGGCGGTGCAATCACCTACCTGCTGTTCGGCGAAAACCGTTTGGGAGAGCGCCGGGCCAACCGCCTGATCAAAGATCGGCCGGTGGTCCGCGCAAGGGTTGGCAACCAGGAGGATGCCCCGACCATTGACTGGAACGCGGTCAACCCGGAATGCCTGCCCCTGGATCGGCAGATCATGGCCACCACCGGCATCCCCACCATGCCCGGCAACCGGCTGGAACTGATTGATGCGGCCGAGCGGTTCTTCTCCCTGCTGATTGATGACATTGATCGCGCCAAGTCCAGCTGTTTTCTCGAATTTTACATTTTGAGCGAGGGCGGATGGGCGGATGAACTGATTAATGCCCTGTTGGCCGCCTGCAGGCGGGGCGTGGTCTGCCGGCTGCTGCTGGACAGCATCGGCTCCAAACCGTTTCTGCGCAGCCGGAGCGCCGCACGGCTGCGCGCCGGCGGGATTGCCGTGGCGGAGGCCTTGCCGGCTGGGCTGATCCGGGCCCTGTTTATCCGCATCGACCTGCGCAACCATCGCAAGATAGCAGTAATCGACAACCAAATCGCCTATACCGGCAGTCAGAATCTGGTTGATCCGCGCTTGTTTAAACAGAAAAACGGAGTGGGCGAATGGGTTGACGCCATGGTCCGGATCACCGGCCCGGCGGCGGAACTTCTGGGGGCGATCTTTCTCTTTGATTGGCGGCTGGAACGCGCGTCACGCCCCACCGATCCCCCGGAAACCGCCGACCTCCGCCCGGCCGCTCAGGCCGGCGACGCGCTGGTGCAGTTGGCGCCGTCGGGCCCTGGGTACGGCGAAGACACCATCCACGATCTGCTGCTCACCACCATCTATGCGGCCCGGCGGGAACTCATCCTTACCACGCCCTATTTCGCTCCGGACAACGCCATCCTGGCGGCGCTGAAATCAGCGGCGCAGCGGGGCGTCGAGGTTACGGTGATTGTCCCGGAAAGAAACGATTCGCGGCTGGTGCAGTACGCCAGTCGCGCCCGCTACGAGGCCTTGACCCGCGCCGGCGTGCGCATCATGGCCTTTTCCGGCGGCCTGCTCCACGCCAAGACCATCACCGTGGACGGCGATTTCTGCCTCTTTGGCTCGGTCAATCTTGACATGCGCAGCTTCTGGCTCAATTTTGAAATGACGCTTTTTATCTATAACAAAGACTTTGCCGGTCAGGTTCGGCAACTGCAGCAGCGATATCTGCGCCAGACCACGCCCCATGACGCCGAGGCCTTTGGCGCCCGTTCCTTTGGCCAACGATTCCTGGAAAACATTGCCCTGCTGGTGAGTCCGCTGCTGTGAACCGACCGCGCACCCTCCGCCAGGCATTGCCAGACAGTGCCAGACAGTGCGCTAGCGGCTTTAACCCAATAATTCCCCAACCCTTTCCTTCCACGGAGTTCTCTCCCTGTCCATGAAAATCCTGCTGATATCCGACATCCACGGCAATTACCCGGCCCTTGAGGCGGTCAGCCGCGAGGTGGAACCGCTGGCTTGCGCCCATGTGCTCAACTGCGGCGACTCCGTGGTCTATGCCCCCTTTCCCAACGAGACCCTGGAGTGGCTGCGCGCCCGACAGGCCTTTACCATCCGGGGCAACACCGACGACCGGGTGGTCAAACTGCTCAAAGGCAAGTCCTTCAAAAAGCCGTCCAAGCCGGAAAAGCGGATCATGTACACCAGCACCGCCGCCATGCTGACCGCAGAGAACAGCCAGTTTCTTCTGGAGCTAAAAAAGAAGAAACTCCTCCGCCTTGGCCAGACCTTTATCGGCCTCTTCCACGGCAGCCCGGCTGATCACGAAGAGTTTCTCTGCGCCGACACCCCGGACAAGCGCTTCAAGGAACTGGCCAAGGAAACCAACTGCGAGGTGGTGATTACCGGACACTCGCATTCGCCGTATCACCGCCATGTGGCCGGCGTCCACTTCATCAATCCGGGCTCGGTGGGTCGGATGTTCGACGGCCGGCCCGAGGCCGCCTACGCCGTGCTTGAGCTGACTAAGGGCAATATTTCGGTCAGTCACCACCGCTGCGCCTACGACGTCGAAGCCGTGGTCAGGGCGCTTGACCAGCACCAACTGCCGGCCATTTACGGAGAGATGTTCCGCACCGCCAGCAAACGCAATTAGACTGGGACGAGCCCGGCCTCAGCGACCCGAGGCGGCCGCGTAGGCCTCTTCGATTCGGGCCTCGACATAGCAAAGCGCCTCTTCGCCGCACTCCTCAAGATCGAAACAAACGGCGTCCTGCCCCAGCAAGCCGCCGGGAACAAAGGCGCCGCGTTCCTCCGGGTCCTGGATCATGTCGCCGAAAAAGCAGACCGACAGCCAGCGCGGCTGATCCTCAATCACGTCGACCATGACAAACAGGGGTCGTTCGCCGCCGGGAAGCGCGGCGCGCAGCGAGTAGGTAACCCCTGGCCGGGGCAGGAATTCAATCGTTGCCTTTTCCTTGGCCGACAACAACTCCTTGAGCCGGGCAAATCCCTGTTTGTTGCCCTCCGGGCTTGCTTGCCAATCACTGAGAAAGGCGTTGACCGCCTCGTCTGTTCCGTTCATCGCGCATTCTCCCGCCATAGGCTGGAATGTATTTCCAGCGGTTCGAAATAGTTAAAAATATCGATGTCATCCTGGATTTTCCCAGGATCTGTGCTACCCTCATATATACGCGAACACCGGCTTGCACCACAAAAAAACATCCCGAACCCCTTTTCCAATCCGCGCCAAGGGCCGGGGAAGAGGCCCCGGACATCCCGGCCGGCCGTCAGCGCCGGCCAAAGGAGAAACGCATGGGCGAAAAAAAGAAGAAAATTGACGACAAAGGGAAAAATCAGGAGCCGGACAAGGCCCTTCATTTCAAACTGCAGGAAGGTTCGGCTCTGCGTTACATGGAGGATAAAAAGAGCGACGATCATGTCGCCGTGTGGGTGAGCAAGGCCGCCTTGGCCTATGAAATGGAGCTGAAAAAGCTGCAGACCGAGTTGATGAAACTGCAGCAGGACATGAAAAAACGCGGGGCCCGGGTGCTGGCCATATTCGAGGGTCGCGACGCAGCCGGCAAGGGCGGCACCATCAAGCGCATCTCCGCCTTCCTCAACCCCCGCAACACCCGCGTCGTCGCCTTGACTGCGCCCAGCGACAAGGAGGCGACTCAGTGGTATTTCCAGCGCTATGTGCCCCACCTGCCTTCCGCCGGCGAGTTGGTGCTCTTTGACCGCTCCTGGTACAACCGGGCCATGGTCGAGCCGGTGATGGGCTTTTGCACCGACGAGCAGCACAAACGGTTCTTGAAAGACGTGCCGCTGTTTGAGGAGATGCTGGTCAAAGACGGCATCAAGCTGTTCAAATTTTACTTCTCGGTTTCCAAGGACGAACAGTCCAAACGCTTTGAATCACGCAAGACCGACATTCTCAAGCAGTACAAACTTTCGCCGGTGGACAACCTGGCCCAGACCTACTGGGACCAGTACACCGTCAAAAAATTCCAGATGCTCAACGAATCCAACCGCACCCTGAGCCCCTGGACCATCATCCGCTCCGACGACAAGAAGCAGGCCCGGCTCAACTGCATCAAGCACATCCTTTCCCACCTCGACTACGACAAAAAACTGCCGGACGACGAACTGGCAACCGACCCCAACATCATCATCTCGGGCATCGACGAGATCAAGCACATGGAAAAAAATCTGTTTGATCCCCAACACCTCAGGGGTTGAGCAGCAAAAAAAAAGCCGTCAACCCTCTCAAGGGTCGACGGCTTGAACCGTAGAAACAACCAGCGGCCGTTTGCGGGCAACGCTCAGCCGAGCAAACTCAGCCCGTATGCCCACAGCATTTCTTGTATTTCTTTCCTGAACCGCAGGGGCAGGCCGCGTTGCGGCCAATCTTGTCTTCGACCCGCTGAATCGGTTTGCGCTCGATTTCAGCGACCCCGGTCGGCGCGGCCGCGCTGGAACGCTTAGCCTCTTCCAGCTCGCGCTCGCGCTGTAGCCGCCGCTCCTCTTCCATCCGCGCCAGTTCGTCGTCCTGCACGAGTTGGATGCGCATCAGATTGGCCACGGTGTGCTGTTTGACCGCCTCGATCATGGTCATAAACAGGTTGTAGCCTTCGCGCTTGTACTCAAGCAGCGGATTTTTCTGGCCATAACCGCGCAGACCGATGCCTTCCTTGAGGTGATCCATGTGCAGCAGGTGCTCCTTCCACAGGGTGTCCACCATCTGCAGCACCACCATCCGTTCGAGCTGACGCATCTGCTGCTCGCCGTTGCGCTCCTCTTGCACGGCATAGCCCTGTTGCACCGATTCCTGCAATTTTTCGACAAAGGTCGCGTGGTTGAGATCGTGCCGATCTTCCTGCGGCCAATCAAGCTTCAGGTTGAACAGCTGCTCCACCCGTTCCTCCAGAGCCGGCCAGTCCCACTCGTCGGCCGCACTCTTGCCCGCAAATTCCGACCCAACCTGCGCGACCAACTCGGCGATCATGTCGTCAACAATCGGGCGCACGTTCTCGCCTTCCAGCACCTCGCGGCGCTGGCTGTAGATGACCTCGCGCTGCTTGTTCATGACGTCGTCGTATTCAAGCAGGTGCTTGCGGATGTCGAAGTTGTGGCCCTCGACCTTGCGCTGGGCGTTTTCAATCGCCCGCGAAACCATGGAATGCTCGATGGGTTCATCTTCTTCCATGCCGAGCTTGTCCATGATCGAACTCAACCGGTCGGAGCCGAAAATCCGCAGCAGATCGTCCTCCAGCGACAGATAAAAGCGCGAGGAACCCGGATCGCCCTGACGCCCGGAACGGCCGCGCAGCTGGTTGTCGATGCGGCGGCTCTCATGGCGGCTGGTGCCGAGGATGTGCAGGCCGCCCAGCTCGCGCACCCCTTCGCCCAGCTTGATGTCGGTGCCGCGGCCGGCCATGTTGGTGGCAATGGTCACCCTGCCCTGCTGACCGGCGCCGGCGATAATCTCAGCCTCGCGGTCGTGCTGTTTGGCGTTGAGCACGTCGTGGGCAATGCCCTCTTTAGTCAGCATCTGGGAAATTTTTTCCGAGATGTCGATGGAGATGGTGCCCACCAGGATTGGCTGGCCCTTTTCGTTGAGTTCCTTGATTTCATTGACGATGTTGCGGTACTTGGCCTGCTGGTTCTTGTAGATGACGTCGGCGTAGTCTTTGCGGATCATCTTCTGATGGGTGGGGATGACGATGACGTCGAGGTTGTAGATCTTCTTGAACTCCGGGGCCTCGGTGTCGGCGGTGCCGGTCATGCCCGCCAGTTTTTTGTACATCCGGAAATAATTTTGGAAGGTGATCGAGGCCAGGGTCTGGTTTTCCTTCTCAACCTTGACCCCTTCCTTGGCCTCCAGGGCCTGATGGAGCCCATCGGAGTAGCGCCGTCCTTCCATGGTGCGGCCGGTGAACTCGTCGACAATCACCACTGCCCCGTTTTTGACGATGTAGTCAACGTCGCGCTGGAAAATGTAGTGCGCCTTGAGCGCCTGGTTGACGTGGTGCAGCTGGTTGATGAAGCGCGGATCGTACAGATTTTCCACCTCCAGCAGCTCTTCGGCCAGCCCCACGCCGTCGTCGGTGAGCATGATCTGCCGGGACTTCTCTTCCTTGGTGTAGTGCTCCTCGGCCTTGAAGTGGCGCATGATCCGGTCGACCTTGAGATACATGTCGGTGGACTGCTCTGCGGCCCCGGAGATGATCAGCGGGGTCCGCGCCTCGTCGATGAGAATCGAGTCGACCTCGTCGACAATCGCGTAATTGAATCCCCGCTGGCAGTAGTCCTGCAGGGAAAACTTCATGTTGTCGCGGAGATAATCAAAACCAAATTCGTTGTTGGTGCCGTAGGTGATGTCGGCGGCGTAGGCTTCTCGGCGCTCCTCGTCGTTCATGTCATGAACAATGCAGCTGGTGCTCAGACCGAGGAACCGGTACACCGAGCTCATCCACTCAACGTCGCGGCGAGCCAGATAATCGTTGACCGTGACCACATGCACGCCCTTGCCGCTGAGCGCGTTGAGATAAATCGGCGCGGTTGAGGTCAGGGTCTTGCCCTCGCCGGTCTTCATCTCGGCGATCTTGCCTTGGTGGAGCACGATGCCGCCGATCAGCTGGACGTCGTAATGGCGCTCGCCCAGCACCCGTCTGGCCGCCTCGCGGACCACGGCAAAGGCTTCGGGCAACAGGTCGTCGAGCGCCGCGCCCTGGTCGATTCGCTCGCGGAATTCGATCGTCTTGGCGGCCAATTCAGCGTCGGAAAGCGGCTCAAGCGAAGGCTCAAACTCGTTGATCAGCTTGACGATCCGGCGGTATTGCTTGATCATCCTGTCGTTTTTGCTGCCGAAAATCTTGGCGAGAGTCCTTCCTAGCATCGTGCGTCTCCATCAAGGGCGCAGGCGCCCTTGGGATAAGTAAAAGAGAAGTCCGTTCCGAATCAGGAGGCGGAGGTGAGATTGGTGGTGCGGATCAGCGCGTCCTCGTCGCAGTCGGGGAACTTGGAGCAGTGGATGCAGTCGCTCCAGATCTTGTGGGGCAGATCCTGCTTGTCGCGGTCTTCAAAGCCGAATTTACGAAAAAAGGCGGCCTGATAGGTGAGGACGAACACGGTGTTGATTTCCAGGCTCTTGGCCTCGTCCAGGCAGGATTCCACCAGCAGGGCGCCGATGCCGCATTTTTGCCGTTCTTCGGCCACGGCCAGCGACCGGATCTCGGCCAGATTGTCCCAACTGATGTGCAGGGCGCAGATGCCCAAAATCACGCCCTCTTCCTCATACACCACAAAATCGCGAAGATGGTCGTAGAGGGAACTGATCGAGCGGGGCAGCATCAATCCCTTGGCGGCAAAGATGGTCAGCAGGGCGTGGATGGCGCGGACGTCGCCCATCCGCGCCGGCCGGATTCGCCCCGGCGTGTTGTGCTTGTAATGTTCAGACATAGGGTCTTTTTCCATGGGTGACAAGGGGGCGCGCCTGGGGTGTAATCCGCAAGCGCGGATCTCAGGGGCGTTCCTGCGGCGGCGTCTCTTGCGGGCATGCGGCGACTGCCGTCAGTTTGCGATATATAAACCAGTTTCCCTGACCGGACGCGAGGCCAATCAAGAGCACGAGCGCGGCAGAGAGCCAGGTGTCGGGCTGCAGCAGCGCGATCAGCGAGACGGCAACAGCGGCGCCGTAGGCGGCGCCGGAGGCCAATTCGAGACCTGTGGTTGTCCAATCGGGAAATCGCCGCGCCAACATTCCGGCAACAGGACGGGCAACGGCAAAGAAGCACAGGTAGGAACAGAGCAACAGCGGCAAAAAACCATAGACCGACCAAATAACCAGGGATTTATGATCCAGCTGCTCCTGCTGCAGGATCCCGGATTTCATCAGGGCAAAGGCCGCCAGGGTCAGCAGGTGGGCGAAAAAAAAGAGCGCCACCGGCGACGCCGCCGGGGCGTGCCACGCCGCATGCCGCCTGAGGTGTTCACTTGCCGCCTTGCGCGCCTCCGCCACAAGGGAACCGCGCGTCTTTGCCGCGCCTCTCTGATATCTTTTGCTGCGCATCTTTGTTCGTTGTTACCGGTCCGTGGGCGGCTGAGGTTGCGACGCCGAATTGCTCTCGACGGCTGTCCGCGCCGGAGGTTGTTGCGCGGGCCCGCCCGGTTGCGTTACCCTGCTGTCCCGGGACGGCAGGAGGATGGTCTGCCCGGCCCAGATGCCGAGCACAACCATCCAGAAAAATAGAAAAAAACAGACCACCACCAACCCGAACATCCCACGCCAACCCAACTCAATGCGAAAGGCCTTGGCTTTCCTCGGTTGGGTTGCTTCCCTGGGCGGGTCTTCAGGCTCCGTCTCTTTTCTTGTCAACAGTCCCATGCTGCTCCGGGCAATTCAGGGTCAGGCCGACTCTGGCCAGCAGCCCAGCCGTGCAAACGGCATTGGTAAGTATTGCCGGCGGAAAAAGCAAGGCCAACTGCGGAAAAGCGCACAGTCTGCAGTTGGTCTTACATCGATTCCGGGGCGGTCAACCCGGCCAACTGCAGGCCGTTGCGGAACACCCGCTTGAGCGCCCCGCACAGATAGAGGCGCGCCCAGACCAGCTCGCGGTCATCGGTCAACACCTTGTGTTTGTTGTAAAAACCGTGAAACTGACCGGCCAGCTCCATCAGATAGAAAATTACCCGGTGCGGGGCCAGATCCGCCGCGGCTCCACCCACAAGCGACGGATAATCGGCCAGGGTCTTGAGCAGGGCGTGCTCCTCGGGCTCCACCAAACGGTGCAGGACCTCGGCCGCCGAATCAACGGTCACGCCCTGTTCCCGCGCCTGTTTTTCAATGCTGCACAACCGGGCGTGGGCGTATTGGACGTAAAAAACCGGATTTTCCTGACTCTGCTTTTTGGCCAGATCCAGGTCAAATTCGATCAGATTGTCAGGCTTGCGCATCAGAAAGAAAAAGCGCAGGGCGTCCGGGCCGACTTCGTCCACCAGTTCGTCGACGGTGACAAAGGTGGCTTTGCGGGTCGACATCTTCACCTGCTTGCCGTCGCGGAGCAGGGTGACAAACTGGTAGAGCACCACGGTGATCCGGCTGTCGTCAAAACCAAGCGCCCGGATGCCGGCCATGACGTCGGGCACGGTGGCGATGTGGTCCGAACCAAAGACGTTGATCATCCAGTCGTAGCCGCGCTTGAACTTGTCCAGGTGATAGGCGATGTCCGGCAGCCGATAGGTGGGTTCGCCGGTGCTCTTGATGATCACCCGGTCCTGCTCCTGCCCAAACTCGGAGGTTTTGAACCAGGTGGCGCCTTCCTTTTCGTACACCAGATCCTTGGCGCGCAAATCCTCGACCACCTGGGTGATGCGGCCGTCCTCATAGAGGGTGTGCTCGTTGAAATAGGTGTCAAAGCCAATGCCGATCCGCTTCAGGGTGGCGTCGATGTCGGCAAAGATGGCCTGCTGGGCCCGGTTTTTGAACACCGCAACCTCGGCCTCTTTGAAGGCGTCATTGCCCTCGTCGATCATTGACCGGGCGATGTCGTAGATGTAGTCGCCCTGATAGCCGTCCTCGGGGAAAACGTTGGGCAGGCCGAGGAGTTCCAGATACCGCGCCTTGGTCGATTCGCCCAGCACACGCATTTGGCGGCCGGCGTCGTTGAAGTAGTATTCGCGCTGCACCGCGTAGCCGCTTGCGGCCAACACCCGGGCGATGGCGTCGCCGAGCACGGCGTTGCGGCCGTGACCGACGCTCAAGGGCCCAGTGGGGTTAGCGCTGACGAATTCAACCAACACCTTCCGACCAGCGCCGACCTCGGAGCAGCCGAAGCGCTCGCCCTGGTCATAGATCGGCGCCAGCACCGTGGCCCAGATATTTTTATCGAGAAAGAGATTGATGAATCCGGGTCCGGCGATTTCGACCCGCTCAATCATTGGCTGGCTGCCGAGCAGTTGGGCAAATTGCGCAGCCAGATCGCGAGGCTTGCGTTTATCGACCCCGGCGGCCACCAGGGCGAAGTTGGTGGAAAAATCGCCCTGCCCCTCCCGTTTGGGCACCTCGATGGTGTAGCGGCCGCTGGCGGCCTCGCTCCAGTGTCCCAGCTTGACGCCTTCGGCAAAGCAGCGATCAACAATCTCTTTAACGTGTGATTTTATCATGACCCAACAGGTTGAAAAATTTTAGCAATCAAAGCGGCGCGAAACACTGTCGTCAATCGACCAATTCCCGGTCGTTGAGCTTGCCGAACAGACAGAGCGCCTCGTAGCTGATGGTCTCCATCCAGGCGGCAATCTCATCGGCGTCAATCTCTTCCCCGCCCTGCCGACCGAGCAGCACGGCCTCGTCGCCCACCTGCACGGAAGCGTCCAGATCGGTGACGTCAACCAGGGTCAGGTTCATGGAGATGCGGCCGACCACCGGAGCGCGCTGGCCATGGATCAAGACCTGGGCCCGGTTGGAGAGCACCCGCAGGTAGCCGTCGTCGTACCCGACCGGCAGCACTGCAATGGTCGAGGGGCGAATGGTGGTGAAGAGCTGACTGTAGCCCAGACCGCTGCCGGCGGGAATCTGCCGCACCTGGATGACCCTGGTGGAAAAACGCATCGCCGGCTGCAGCAGCGGCGGCGCGGCGGCCGTTCTGCCCGCTGCGCCGTCCGGATAGTACCCGTACAGGGCGATGCCGGGCCGGACCATATCAAGGCAAGCGCCGGCAACATAAAATAAACCGCCGGAATTGGCAAGATGGAGGCGGCATTTCCCGGAGGTCAGTCGCGCCAGAGCTGCGGTGGTCTCGACAAAGGTGTGCAGCACCTGGGCTGAATTGGCGGATTGGCGATCATCGGCCAGCGGAAAATGGGCCATGACGCCGTCAAGCCGCAGGTTGGCGGTGGTTTGCACGGCCTGCGCCAAGGCGACAAAATCCGCCGGCAGAACGCCCTGGCGGCCCATGCCGGCGTCCAGTTTGACATGCACCCCCAGGGTAGTCTGGCGCAGCCCGGCCAAGCGCGACAACTCTGGCAACATCGCCTGATCGACCACCACCGGGGTCAAATTCGCCTCGACCATGACGGCCAGGGTTTGAGGAATCACGCCGGCCAGCACCAGAATGGGCTGGGCAATGCCGGCCTCGCGCAGCCGCACGCCCTCCACGGCCTCGGCCACGCCAAAGGCCGCCGCACCCTGCGCGGCAAAAATGCGGGCGCAATCAACCATGCCGTGCCCGTAACCGTCGGCCTTGACCAGGGGCATGATCGCCGCCCCGCCGGCCAGCCGTCGGCACACCTCGAAATTATGCGCCAGAGCCGACCGGCTTACTTGCACACGATTAAGCGATCTCATTGTTTCTCAACAGGTTGAACCATTGCATCCAGCCCAATCGGCTGGACAGGCACAGCGACCAACCAACGGCGCAATACAGCATACCCGTTAGCGGTCCAGGCTGACCGACCCAGCGCAGGACAAAGCCCGCGCCGATCATCAACCCCACCAGCAGCCAGGATTTCCAGGAATAGACGGCCCCCAGGCAGGTGCCGTCTTTAAAAAGGACAATGCGCCGGATGGAACGCCGCGCCATGTTGTCGAGCACCAACAACGATTTCAGCGTCCCCAGCAGTCCGGAGACTATAATCAGCAAACGGCCGGCGCCCGGGCCGAGCCAGCCCCAGCCCCGAAACAGCAGCATGCAGCCGACCACAGTCCAGAGAAAGGGCGCGGCAAACAGATGCACCGAACGCGGCACGCCCGGTTTAGACAAACGACTGAACATCATGCTTCCTGGCATCCAACCGTTCCACTCTCGCGGCAATCATCCCTTAAAACAAGTTAAGCCCATCCCCTACAAGGGATGGGCTTACAGACCAACCGAATGTTCTGATGCAATCAGATTTCGGTAACGGTGATGGCGCCTTCTGGGCAAACTTCAACACAGGTCTCGCAACCCAGACATTCGTCGGAGTTGACAGGCTCGGCCTTGCCGCCCTGCATTTCAAAAACCTGAGCGGGGCAAGCGTTTACACACTCTTCATCACCAGAACATTTATCTTTGTCAACAACGATTTCCCACATGGCACAACCTCCAAAATGAATGAATTGAGAACACAAAAAACGATGTTGTTGCAACCTTGGGCTACAAGGCAAAACAATACGCAAGAATCGTTTTCCTTTAAAAGACAGCCCATGCTTTGTCAAGTTAAAAGATACTTTCACACCCAGGCAAGCACCCGGCAAAGAGCGGCTAACCTACCGATATCACCGGTCCACGCCGCCGCGACCAACCACCGGGCCTTTCACCAGCGCCACGCTTTTTTTGATTTGCTCTTGCCGGAAACAAAGGTAAGAAGATGAAGTCCAATTTTACCAATTCCAGAGGTGCACATCACGATGGCAAAAAAACAACAAAAAAGCGGCACAGCCTCCCCGTCCCCGGAAAAAGGCGAACAGGCCATGATCGAAGGCATTATCGAGGGCAGCCCGGACGCGGTGGGCGTGGCCGTGATCCGACTGGACTGCGGCTGCCGGAAGATGGCCGCCGTCGACAAATCCGGCGATCCGGCCAGTAAAATCATCATGTACCGGGACAACGCCGAATCGATCTGCGCCCTGTGCAAGGAAGACAACGGCGATTACATGCGGGTGGTGAAACAGTTCATCAGTTGGAAATCGCCGGAACCAGACGCCCACACCCAGGCGATGATCACCGCCAAGGTTCTGGGCGCCGAACAATAGACCCAGTCCTGCACAGCGCCAAGGTGGAGTCAACAGCGGCTTGCAGCGGCAGTCCTTCGGCGCGGGCCATGGTCTGTGCAGTCTGCGCACATGGGGCGCAATGAAACCACTTGCGTTTGCCCTGGTTGCGCTGCTCCTGAGCTGCCGCCTTGCGACGGCGGCAGTTCAGGAAATCGTCCTGCTGACCCTGGCCAAACCCGGCTCGCCGCAACGGGTGGTTGCCGACGCCTTCAAGGATCTGATCGAGCGGCAGACCGGGGATTCCTTCGTCGTCCTGATCGATCCGGCAGGCTTGCGCTCCGGCGAGGCCAAGGCCGTGGAAGAGGTGCAAACCAACGGCGCGCAGATGGCCGTGCTTCCCGCCCCCGCCTTTGAGCGGTTCGATCCCATCGTCCGGGTCGTGGCCTTTCCCTTCCTCTTTCGCGACGAACAACAGGCAGCGACCATCCTCGACGGCCCCCTGGGCGGGGCCATCCTCCGCGACATCGAAACCATTGGCTGCAAGGGGTTGGCCTTTGCCGAAGGCGGGTTCCGCCACCTGAGCAACAACATCCGCCCGGTCAAAACCCTGGACGACCTCAAGGGTCTGAACATACGAACTCCCTCCTCGCCAATCAACACCGCGCTCTGGCTGGCCCTGGGCGCCAACCCCACACCCCGCCCCTGGCCGATCTATGCCGAGCTTGAGCAGGGGTTGATCGAGGGCCAGGAAAGCCCGCTGTGGCTGATCGAAAAATACAGCTTGTACACCGTGCAGCGCCACCTCAGCCTCACCCGCCACAGTTACACCGCCCATCTCGCCGTGGCCTCGCTCAAATGGTGGAACACGTTGACGCCGACCAACCAGGCGCGGCTCCAGGCCGCCATGACCGAGGCAACGGCGCGCCAGCGGCTGGCGCAACGCAGCCAGGAGGCGGCGCGGCTGACCTTGTTTGCCCAACAGGGCATGGCAATCGAGGCCCAGCCCGACATCGAAACCTTTCGCGCCCGCACCGCCGAGCTCAAGGAAATGGCCGACTACCGCGAACCCAGGCTGCAGGCGTTGCTGACCAAAATGCAGGAGGCCGCCCTGCTGCCGTCGCCGGACCAAACGCAACCGGCGGCAGAGGCAAAATCAATTGCTCCCGCCAACCTGCCGCAGGAGCAGCACGAAAATCCGGGCCCTCCGCCGCAGGACGGCAGGCAGGAATCCCCGCAGGCAAGCGTCGACCGCCAACCCACGGCCCTGGAACTGCTCGATGCGGACGAACCTCTGCCGCCGGCCGAGGGTCAGCCGACCGCAGAAGTGGAGCCCAAAACCGAACCCGATCCGACGCCGCTGCAAGAACCAACCCCAGGCAACACGCCGGCAAACCAGGGGCACGCCGCGCAGGCCGCCGACTGAAGCCAGCCGGACCACCAAGTCCGGAACGCGACCCGCCGGCGCGAAATCCTCAAATCCTCCTGCCGCGCCTTGCCGATTGGCCCGGCGATGGGTATTGTAGGCTCGCAAGGCGGCCGACTCTTGTCCTGCCCCGCCAAGACGTAGGCCCACAGTGGGCGACGCCGCTCCCTCAACGCATTGCCCCGGTTGCAATCATTTCTTTTGCTCTTTCCATGCTCCCCACGTATCCAGAAACCACATCCTTGACCCTTGCCCACCGTCCTCTGCTGCACCCGCTTTTCCAGCAACTGCGCGACGGCATCTCCGAGTTCACCTTTGCCAACATCTATCTGTTTCGGCAAAGCCACAGCTACCGCCTCTCGCAGTGCGTTGACGGCACGATTGTCATCCCCGGCCGGGACAAAGACACGCCCTTTTTCATCCTTCCCTTTGGCCTGCCCGAACAACCGTTGCTGGAGCTCCTTTTCCGCGACCACGGACTGATGAAATGCGTCTCCAAAGATCAGGCCGCCCGGCTGGCGGCCATGAACTACACCGTGATCGAGGACCGCGACAATTTCGATTACCTCTACCGCAGACAGGCCCTGGCCGAATTGGGCGGCCGCAACTATCATAAAAAACGCAATCTGATCAAGGCGTTTGTCAACTCGCACGCCTACCGGGCCTTGCCCTTGCGCGAAGAGTTCCGCAGCGACGCCCTCCGCGTGCTGGACGACTGGCGGGCCGAGAACGATCAGGCCGGAGACTATGAGGCGGCGCGGGAAGGTCTCGAAAAATCGGAAGAGTTGCAGCTCTGCGGCGGGATTTATTACGTGGAGGAGCGGCCCGTGGCCTATGTGCTGGGCGAGGAGCTGGCCGGAGTGGCCACCTACCTGATCCATTTTGAAAAGGCAGTGGCTGGCTACAAGGGATTGTACCAGTTCATCAACCAGTCCTTTGCCTCGGTGCTGCCGGAGGATTACGAAACCATCAACCGCGAACAGGACATGGGCGACCCTGGCCTGCGCCACGCCAAACTCAGCTACAGACCGTCAGGATTTATCGAAAAATTCAAGGTTGCCCTGGCCTAGACGCCCTTTGCCGCCGCAGATTCAGGAAGCTTTTTGCCGGGATCACCCCCGTTCACGGCAATAGTGATGAATCTTGCCGCTGAAATCGCGACATTGGCTCTGCTCTTTTTCCGCCCGCGCAAAGCTGGCGTCAAAGCCCAAACCCTCCATCTGGCGGGTGAATTTCCCCTGCTGCCGTCTGCCGGGATCTATGATGATGACGCGCACGGAGTTGTTGGCGTGCAGATCAATGAAATGAGACAGCAAACCCGGGTGATCAGGTTCGTAGAGCAGATCGCTGCCGATGATCAGGTCAAACCGGCCAAGCGCGGAGGTGGTTTCCGCCCAATCGCTGCGCTCAAACCGCTGGGGCGGCAGGTTGTTGAGCCGGTTGTTCTCCTGGAGAAATTCGTCGGCCAGGGGATGATAATCGCTGGCCGTATGGCTGGCCCCGCGCGCATTGGCAATTAAACTGGCAATGCCGAGACCGCAGCCCACCTCCAAAACAGTCAGACCGTCGAGGTCGTAGGTGCTCATGATGTCGGCCAGGATCAGTCCAGAGGGCCAGACCGTGCCGAACAGCGACCAGGTGGCCGAGGAGATGCCCATCCCTTCCGCCGTTCCTTCCGGGTCGTAGAACTGCTGGCGGTTCTGCAGGGAGCGTATGGTGTAGTCGGCGCCGCCGATGGCAAAGGTTTCAAATTTAACGTGATACATGGGACTGAGCGCTCATACCGAAGAGGATTTCGGGTGATGAATGTGAGCAAATCAGAAGGCGGAGAATCCGCGCAGCGAACAGGCGGAAAGACTACTGCCGAGATGGACAAATCCATGAGGATGCATTTAGAGTACCGGTTGGGGCGTCAAGAAGATACAACAATCGGCGCCGTTGGGATGATGCACGACGGCTGCGGTGCGTTTGCCCGGCGCACGCCGCCATTCTTTCCCCCTCAACCAACCCCTTGCCGCTCCCGCCAACTGGCCGCGCCTCAACTCATCAACTCCTCGAATCCACTTTGCTCCCCAAAGCGCCTGGCCAAGGCGCCTCTTGGCCTGAATCCACTTTTCTTCCTCTCGACTTTTCTCGCCTGTCCAGGTAGATTATTCTGCTGATACAAACAGTTCCCGGCTCTCTCCTGTTCGCAATTCCGTTTTTTCGCCTTCCTTTGTCGGCGAAAAGCGGCAAACCACACCCTTCAAGGAGGTAGGCATCATGAAAAAGTATCTTGTTCTTGGTTCAATGGCGCTCTTTGCCCTCAGCATCGCTTCACTGGGCACAAGCCAGGAAGCGGCGGAACAGGTCTGTCAACAGACCTTGCAGAACAATTGCGCCAAATGCCATAGCCTGAAAAAAATCTGCGCCAAATTGGATCAAAAGAACGCTGACTGGAAAGCGATTGTCGCTAAGATGGGGCAAAAAGGGAAACTCAGCCAGGAGGTTCAAGACGCGGTCGTGGTCTGCCTGACCACCACCAGCGAACCCAAAAAGCTGGTCTGCGATCAGTAACAAAACGCTCAAAAACGCTCGCCGTGCGGCGGGAATCACATGCACCATACAAAAAGGGGCTTGTCGCGAGCGACGGCCCCTTTTTATTTTGAGACGTCTGGTTATTTGGGTCGTTTAGGGCCGGATGCACGCTTCTTGCGCTTCTTCTCCACCGAAAACCCAAATTTTCCGATCTTCTTGCCCAGGGAAAAATACTGGCCATGGGCAAAGACCAGCGGTTCCGCCTTGGCCAGATCAAAAGCGCCGGTGCGGGGATCAATGTACTGCTCGTCGGCCTTGACGTTAACCACCTCGGCGATGAACATGTCGTGGGTTCCCAATCGCTGGACGTCGGTCACCCGGCACTCGATGTTGATCGGCGCCTCAACGATGATCGGGGCCTTGACCTTGGTCGCCGCTCCCGGCGTCAGGTGCATTTCTTCGAATTTCTGATATTGGCGGCCGGATCTGACCCCGCACCAGTCGGTGGCAAAGGCCAGCGGTTTGGTGGTGAGATTGATCACAAACTCCCGGGTTCGCTGCAGGATTTCGTAGGAATGACGCTGCGGCCGCACCGAGATGTAGCACATCGGCGGATCGGAACAGAGGGTGCCGGTCCAGGCAATGGTGATGATGTTGTACTCTTCAGGGGTTTCTCCCAGGCTGACCATCACCGCCGGCAGCGGGTAGATCATGGTGCCTGGTTTCCAATCAACTTTTGTCATAGCCTTGCACTCTCAACGAGCTGTCTCAAGCTCAGATTATTGCCGCCGCAACCGGCCGCGAAACATCGAAAAATAGACGCCGACCCCGCAAAGCGCGGCGGAAACGAAGAACACCGCGCGCACGCTGAGCAAAAAACGATCATAATTCTCCGGCCCGATCACCTCCCGCCCCACCAGAAGCGCCAACGCCACAGTGGCAATGGCCATGCTCATCATCTGTCCCATCAGCCGCATGGTGGCCACGGCCCCGGAGGCCACGCCGTAATGCTCTCTGGCCACCGAACCCATGATGGCGCTCATGTTCGGCGACGAGAACAGAGCAAAGCCCATGCCGAGCATCACCAGATTGCATACGATGCCGACCAGGCCGCTGTCGGCGTGCAACCGGGTGAACACCAGCATGCCCGCCACGGTGATCGCCATGCCGGCGGAGGCCAGCAGTCGCGGTTCGACGCGATCAGAAAGACGGCCTGCCAGCGGCGAGAACACGGCCATCACCACGGGCTGCGCCATCAGCACAAGCCCGGCGGTTTGCGGATCCATCCCTTTGAGATATTGCAGATACAGGCTCATCAGAAAGGTGACTGCAAAGGTGGCCGAGTAGTTGAGCAAGGCCGCCAGACTGGAAAAGGCAAAGGTGCGGTTTTCGACGAACAGGGCAACCTCAAAGACCGGATGCGGGGTGCGACGCTGTTGCTGAAAAAACAGGCCCAGCCCGATCAAGCCGGCACAGGCCAAACCGCAGCCAAGCAAGGTCGGCAGCAGCGAAGCGCCGTAGATCAAGGCCAGGATGGCTGCCGCGTAGAGCAAACAGCCGGCGACATCCAGCTTTTGGCTGTGGTCGTCGGCCCATTCGCCCTTGAGAAAGGTCAACGTCACCGCGATTGAGCCGGCGCCCAGGGGGAGCATCAGCAGAAAAATGGAGCGCCAGCCAAAATGCTGAATCAGGGCGCCGCCAACAAAGGGGCCCACCGAAAGGCCCACGTACACGGCGGCCACATGCACGCCAATGGCGCGACCGCGTTTGTGCGGCGGGAAAATCGAGGTGAGAATGGCCATGCCGGTGGTGATAAACATGGCGGCCCCCAACCCCTGCAAGGCGCGGAACAACAGCAGCCAAGCCGCGTTGCCGGCAAAGACCGCGGCCGTCGAGGTCAGGGTGTAGGTGATCAGGCCGGCGGTAAAGACCTTCTTCCGGCCATGGATGTCGGCAATCTTGCCGGCCGGCAACAGGGCGACCGCGACCGCCAGCAGATACGAGGTGGCGACCCAGCTCAGCTGCACCGCATTCATGCCCAGCTCGGCCTGTATCGCCGGCAGGGCGACATTGACCGACGAGATCATGAACGGCCCCATGAACGAGGTCAGAGCGGCGACGCACAGGGCCGACCGCTCAAGGGCGGAAGAAGGCTCGGCGGACGGAGGCGGGGGAGAGGGAGAGGCGATCATAAAATGCTGGCTATTTGTTGCGCCCTTTGCCCTTGCCGTGCCCGCCGCCTTGACTGTTGCCTTCGTTGCCCTGAGCGTTGCCCTGAGCGTTGCCGTTTCCATTGCCATTGCCGGCGGCTCTGGGCGCGCCGGTCAAGACAAAGTCGCCCCGTTTGAGCGCATGGAATTCGGCGGAGCCGGGTTTAATGCCCAATTCCTTGGCCACCACGCCCCACCCTTTCCCCCTGTTCACCTTGTAGGTCTGCAAAACCCGGTCGGGCGGCAGACGCGTCATCTGGCCAAGCTGCAGACACATAAAAGCGTCGCCCGGCGTTGCCATCGACCGGACCAGGGACTGCACCTGCGGCAGCGGCATGCCAAATTGCACGCTCAGGCGAACGTTGTAATCATTCATGTCGTTATGGGCCTGATTGTTCAGACCGGAGAGGAATCCGTCCAGATCCGCGCGGGCGCAGACAGGCGCAGCGAGTAAAACCAGCATCAAAAAAAGACAACAACGCATGTTCTTCATTTAGCCCCCTTTGTTGCAACTTCGGCGCATCAACGCAACTCCACCGGCGCATTTTGATTTTTCAGACACATCCCCATGACGCGCTGCTGCGCCGGCCATCGAATCCAACTATATTGCCTCTTAATTGCCAGAATCGCAATCACTGCCCTGCATTTTCGCGCACTGTCTGAGTGTGCCTGCGCCTTGTCGAGCCCCTCCTGCACGCTCGCCTCAGGCGTCTCTTGACGCTGCGGCGCAGTGCTCATCCAGATCACCCAGATCAGCCAGATCAGCCAGATCAGCCGATCAACCGATCAACCGGAAGCGACGCGTGAAGCTCAACGCCGACAACGCCCGATTACGCAACCGAAAATTCCAGCCGCCGCCCACAGTCGCCCCAAAAAAATATGCACACATTTGTCGATTTATCAAATTTTTCCGAACAACCATGTAAAACGCCGCGAAGGCCTTGCAATCATTGACTAGGCTGCTTCAATTCCCTGCCCCCGACATCTGTCCGATAACGCAACAAGAATCATAATTTCCCAGCCATGGTGCGGGAGTTGCTTTACAGCGAAGATCGCGCTCATGCAATACTGCTCCCTAACCACCTAAAATAAATTATAATTATGACCCAAAGCGACGCCAAGGACGGTCAGCTCGCCGAATCAGCCTATCGACACCTCTTCGACAACTCCCCCAACGCCGTTGTTTTTTGCAACCTGCACGGCAACATCCTTTTTGCCAACAACGCGTTTGAGCACATCTTTGGATTGAACAGCGCGGAAATAGTGGGAAGGAGCCTGGAAGGCCTGCTCCGCCCGCCCGACGGCGCGCCCGAAGAGGTGAATGAATGGGTGGATCAACCGACCCTGGTGCGTGTTGCGACCAGGCGTTTGCACGCCGACAAGACCCTGATCGACGTGGCAGTCTCGTCGTTCCCGCTTACGGCGGATCTGAAACTCCAGGGCGTGCTGATCATCTACCAGAGCATGGCCGAGCAGCGAGCAACCGAGGCCCAAATGCTTGAAACTCATAAAAAATACCAGAGCGTCTTCCACAACGCAGTGGAAGGCATCTTTCTCACCACGCCCAACGGCCGCTACCTGGACGTCAATCCGGCCCTGGCGCACATCTACGGCTTTGACTCCGCCCAGGATCTCATAACCCACTTCAAGGACATCAAGCGGCAGCTCTATGTGGAGCCCGAGCGGCGCGACCAGTTCATCCGCATCCTGGAGCGGGACGAAAAAGTCGTCGGTTTTGAATCCCAGGTGCGGCGGAAGGACGGCGAAATCATCTGGATCACCGAAAACGCCCGCGCCGTGTTTGGCGGCAACGGCGAGATCAGCTATTACGAGGGCACGGTGATGGACATCACCGACCGCAAGCGCACCGAAACCGATTTGGAGGTGCAGCGGGCCTATTTTTCCCAACTGTTTGCCAATTCGCCCCAGGCCATTGTCATCATCGACACCCGCCGCAATGTGCTCAACTGCAACCAGGGATTTGAAAAACTGTTTGGCTACCGGGCCGTGGACATTATTGGCTTTGGCATGCGGGCCTTGATCGTTCCCGAAGAATTGCAGACAGAGTGCGAAAAACTGCGCAACGCCATCCTCGCAGGCGAAACCGTGCAATGCGAGACCAGCCGCCGCCACCGCAACGGAACCCACATCCCGGTTTCCATGATCGGTTTCCCTGTCCGGGTTGGCCAGGAAATCAACGGCATTACCTATATTTACCAGGACATCTCGGAGCGCAAATCGTTTGAGGAGCAGATCACCCATCAGGCCTTCCACGACGCCCTCACCGGCCTGCCCAACCGCACTCTCTTCGGCGAACGGCTGGAGCGCGCCCTGGAGCGGTCGCGGCGGCGTCCCGAGCTTTTCTATGCGGTTTTAATGATTGATCTCAACAAGTTCAAGTGCGTCAACGACACCCTGGGCCATCCAGCCGGGGATCAGTTGCTGATCGAGGTCGGCCGCAGGTTGTCGTTTTGCGTGCGCACCGTGGATACCGTGGCCCGCCTGGGCGGCGACGAATTTGCCATCATCCTGGAAGAGTTTGCCTCCAAAAAAGAGCTGCTCAAGGTGGCCCGGCGAATGCATTCCATCCTCTGCGAACCGTTTTCCCTGTGCGGCAGCGACATCACCCCTGGGGCGTCCATCGGCATTGTGTCGAACATGGCCGAATACACCACGGCCGGAGACGTGCTGCGCGACGCCGACATCGCCATGTACCGGGCCAAACAAAGCGGCAAGGGCATGGTCTTGTTCGACAAAAGGATGCGCCAGGAACTGGTCGAATCGATCAATCTCGAAGCAGAGCTGCGAGAAGTGCTGATCAACGACGGCCTCACCCTCCACTATCAGCCGATTGTCGCGGTGGCCGACGAACAACTGGAGGGATTCGAGGCCCTGGTTCGCTGGGATCATCCCCTACGCGGCATGATCCCACCGGACCGTTTCATCCCCCTTGCCGAGGAGACCGGGCTGATTGTCGAGCTGGGCAAATGGGTGATAGCCGAGGCGTGCCGCACGCTCAAACGCTGGCAGCAAAACTTGGCCAGCGCCCGAAACCTGACCATGAGCGTCAACGTCTCCATCCGCCAGTTCAACAAACCCGGCCTGGTCGAGCATGTGACGGAAGTGCTGCAGCACAACGACCTCAACCCGGCCTGCCTCAAAATCGAGATCACTGAATCGGTGCTGATGCACGACGTCAACCGAACGGTCGCGGAACTCAACCGGTTGCGGACGCTGGGCGTGCAGATCGCCATCGACGATTTCGGCACCGGCTACTCCTCCCTCTCCTACCTGCGGCGCATGCCGATTGATCACCTCAAAATTGACCGCTCCTTTATCAGCGGTTTTGAGGAAACGCAGGAAAACGATCAGATTGTGCAATCCATCATTTCGTTGGCGCGCAGCCTGGGATTGAGCGTCATTGCCGAAGGGGTCGAAAACCGGGAGCAGTTCGACCGGTTGCGCGCCCTGCATTGCGACAAGGCGCAAGGCTTCATGTTCTCCCGCCCGGTCGACGGCGGCAAGGCGATGGAACTGATCCGCAAATACGCCCAGATGCAGTAATCACGATTTTTACCAAAGGAAGGCAACTATGTTCGCACTGTTTCAATCCGCCGGCAAAGCGAGGCGACTGGAAAAAAGCCGCGAGATTGCAACCGCCTTGGCTGGACGCTGGGCGCTTGACTCTTCCTTTTCCTTGCCCGGAGAGGGACCGGCCAATCTGCTCGTCGAAACGCTCAACCAAATGTTGGCCCGTCTGCACACCTTTGTCGTCGACCTCACCCGGCGCAACGTGGAAACCGCCGCGGTGGCGCCCCAGACCCACGCCATCGCCGCCAAGGTCCGACAATCAGCGGAATCGCTCTCGCAAGGCGCCGAACAGATTGAAAAGGCGGGCCGCAGAATTGCCGAGGGAATCGGCAATTCAGCCGCCAGCGCCAACCAGGCGTTGGCGCAATCCGCCGCCATCGTCGAGGAAATCGACCGAACCGGCGATCTGACCAGTCAAGCCCTGCACGGCATGCGCGCGATGGGACAGGATGTGGACCGCCTCTCCGCCGCCATTGCCGATCTTGATCAAAAATCGCGCTCCATAGGGTCCATTATTGAATCCATCTCCGACATCGCCGACAACACCGGATTGCTCTCGCTCAACGCCTTTATCGAGGCCGCGCGCGCCGGCGTGCACGGCGCGGGATTCGGCGTCATCGCCCAGGAGATCAGACAACTCAGCCAGGAAACAGCCAAGGCGTCGCAGGAAATCAAGGATTCGCTTCTGGGCATCAGCGGCCTGATCCAGGAGACCGTCGCAGCGGTCACGCGCGTTCAAGAGGGGGTTGCATCGGGGTTGGGGAGCAACCAGGAGGCCTCGGCAGCCCTCGGCAAGGTGAGCCAAGAGCATCGCCGATTTCACACCCACCTGCAATCGGTGATTGACGCCGTCGGCGACCAGAAAAAGGCGGTGGCTTCGTTGACCGACGACCTGGCGCACATCACCGCTCTTGGCAAGGAAGGACGGAACGACAGCGGCAAGCTGGCGGAGTTGGCCGAACGCGTCAAGGTGCTGACCGAGCAGCAATTGCTGGCCACCGGCATTTTCATTTTGCCGCAGTACCGCAAGGCAGAGAAAGCGGTAACCGCCATGACCGAGGACGCAGACATCCACACCCCCAACAAGCACACCGACCAGGCCCTGCAGCGGCGCATGCAGTCGCTCTCCTTTCTCGAACTGGTCTATCTCACCGACGCCGACGGAATCCAAATATCGAGCAATGTATTCAGGAATGGCCAGACCACGGTCTGCGATGCTGCGGCCAAGGGAAAAAACTGGAATCGGAAGGAGTGGTTCCGCCAAGTGCGCGAAACAGGGAGAGCGTACATTTCAGACATCTACAAATCCGAGGCCACCAATTCCTTCTGTCTTACAATCGCGGTCCCGGTCTATCGGCATTCCGCCTGGGTCGGCGTGCTTGGCGCAGACATCAATTTCGAGGATTTGCTCAACATCTGACGGCAACCGGGCTCGATTGCCGACAGTAAAAGCTATCAAAAAGCAGCCTTCTCATTCCGGTTTGCGTTCAAGTTTGATGGCGCAAGGGAACAACGCGGATTCCGCCAGCGGAAACCGTGTTCCAACAACCACCTCTGCCGCATTTCCCCTGCCTGTTTCCTGGTCTGCTCCCTTTTGGTTCGTTGTGGTTCGTTTTGGTTTGTTGTCGCTCGCAAGCATCGAGGTCGTTTTTCAAGGAGAAACAGCGCGCGCGGTTGGCCGCGCCGACATTAAAACTTCAGCGCCCCCCCCGCCCAAGCGCTTTTTTATCCATAACATAACCCCCGCCAATAATTACCTTTTTTGCAGCAAAAAAGAGGAAAAAAACAATGTGCGTCACCTTGCAGCGCTATGCATCTGAGGGTATCATAGTGCATACTGATTGAGCTCAATAAGCCAAGAATCCCAGCGGGAGATGCAACTTATGGCAAAGTCAAAGATCGTTGACGTCACGGAGCAAAAACGGCTGAACGAGGCCCGCGAGGCGGGCGTTCCCTGGAAGAAATGGGGTCCTTATCTCAGCGAGCGGCAGTGGGGCACGGTTCGCGAAGACTACAGCCAGGACGGCAACGCCTGGGCCTATTTCTCCCATGATCAGTCGCGTTCGCGGGCCTACCGGTGGGGCGAGGACGGCCTGGGCGGCATCAGCGACGACAAGCAGCGACTGTGCTTTGCGCTTGCGTTGTGGAACGAGCGCGACCCCATTCTCAAGGAGCGGCTGTTTGGCCTCACCAACAGCGAGGGCAATCACGGCGAGGATGTCAAGGAGTACTACTTCTACCTCGACAGCACGCCCACCCACTCCTACATGCAGTACCTCTACAAATATCCCCAACGAGAGTTTCCCTACCAGGAGCTGATCGAAAAAAACCGACAACGGTCCCGTGAGGAGTTCGAGTACGAACTGCTCGACACCGGCATCTTCGACGACGACCGCTACTTTGACGTGTTCGTGGAATACGCCAAGGAAGGCCCGGAGGATGTGTGCATCCGGATCACGGTCCATAATCGCGGCCCGGAAGCGGCCCGGCTTCACCTGTTGCCGACCCTCTGGTTCCGCAACACCTGGTCGTGGGGCGAGGATAATCGCAAGCCGTTGCTGCGGGAGGCGGCAGCAGGCGTCATTCAGGCCAGCCATCATGAACTGGGCGAGTGTTTTTTGTACTGCGACGCCGCTCCGGAGCTGCTGTTCACCGAGAACGAGAGCAATGCCGAGCGTCTTTGGAATCAACCCAACAGTTCACCCTATGTAAAAGACGCCTTTCACGCCGCGCTCATCGCAGGACAGCAGGATGCGGTCAATCCCGCCAAGACAGGCACCAAGGCTGCGGCCCATTATGTGCTTGAAGTGGAGGGCGGCGGCAACCAAACCGTCCGCCTGCGGCTCGCCGTCGCCGTTAATCCGGTGACCAAGCCCTTCAATGACTTCGAACGAATCTTCAACAACCGGATTGCTGAAGCCGACGAATTCTATCAGCGGATCACGCCGCAATCGCTGAACGAAGACCAGCGGCGAGTCCACCGCCAGGCCCTGGCCGGCATGCTCTGGGGCAAGCAATTCTACTATTTCGATCTGGAGCAGTGGCTGATGGAACACAAAAGCCATCCCATGCTCGAATCGGCCCGCAAGGACGTGCGCAACACCGAGTGGTTCCACATGCTCAACGCCGACGTCATCTCCATGCCCGACAAGTGGGAATATCCGTGGTATGCGGCCTGGGACCTGGCCTTTCACACCATTGCCCTGGCGCTGGTGGATTTCGATTTTGCCAAGGAGCAGTTGCTGCTGATGCTGCGCAGTCTCTATTTTCACCCCAATGGTCAGATTCCCGCCTATGAGTGGAACTTCAGCGACGTCAACCCGCCGGTGCACGCCTGGGCCACCCTTTGGCTGTACAAATACGAACAGTCGCTGGGCCGGGCGGACCTGCGCTTCCTGGAGCGTTCATTTCAGGGATTGCTGCTCAACTTCAACTGGTGGGTGAACCGCAAAGATCCGGCCGGCCGCAACGTCTTTGCCGGCGGCTTTCTCGGCCTGGACAACATCGGCGTCTTCGACCGCAGCGCCCAACTGCCCACCGGCGGCTCCCTGGAACAGGCCGACGGCACGGCCTGGATGGCCTTTTACTGCCAGAACATGCTCGAGATGGCCCTGATCCTGACCGATTACGACCCGATCTACGAGGAGGTTGCTTTCAAATTCGTCCAGCATTTCATGTGGATTGCCTATGCCATGGACCGCATCGGCGAACATCATGACGAGATGTGGGACGAAGAGGACGGATTTTTCTATGATCTGCTCCGCTTGCCCGGTGGCGAGGCCATGCGCTTGAAGGTGCGGTCGCTGGTGGGGTTGCTACCGCTCTGCGCCTCCACGGTGTTCGCGGCGGATTCAGTGACCCGCCATCCGAAGCTGATGGAGATGATCGCCCAGTTCCGGCAACGCCACCCTGAGCTGGCTTCCCATGTGGCTCCAACCGACGAGGGATTTAGTGGCTACAAAGGACGAAAGCTGCTATCGATCCTCAGCAAAAAAAAGCTGGAGCGGGTGCTCGGCTACCTGCTCGACGAACAGGAATTCCTGGGACCGCACGGCATCCGCTCGCTCTCGCGCCATCACCTTGACAATCCCTTTAAATTCTGGGTGGGCCATGAGGAGTACAAGGTGCAGTATTTGCCGGCCGAATCGAACACCGGCATGTTCGGCGGCAACTCCAACTGGCGGGGGCCGGTGTGGATGCCGGTCAATGCCCTGATCGTCCGGGCGCTGATCAATCTGTACAATTTCTATGGCGACGCGTTCAAGGTGGAATGCCCGACCGGGTCCGGCAACTTGATAAACCTGTTTGAGGTCGCCCAGGAACTCTCCCGCCGGCTGACGTCCACCTTCCTGCGCAATGCCGACGGCCAACGCCCAGTCTATGGCGGTTCAGCCAAGTTCCAGGAGGACCCGCACTGGCGCGACCTGATTCTGTTCTACGAGTACTTCCACGGCGACAACGGGGCCGGGCTCGGCGCCAGCCACCAGACCGGATGGACGGGTCTGGTCGCTCCCCTGCTCGACATTTTCGGCCGGCTTGACGCCAAATCCGCGCTGGAGGTCGAACGGGGGCACATTTTTGAGCGGTTGGTGCAGGAGCAGGTGGGCGGGAAACAAACGGCAAAGAAGTGAAAGAGTGAGGACGGCCGCCGCAACGTCCTTGCGACCCCGCCACTCTTTTCCCTAAACGGCACGATCTTCTCAACTCTGCAGAGGAACGGCTTATGCATTCCACCAACGCTGGCCCCAGCGACCTCCTTCATCGGGATCATCCCGACTTCTCGCTCGTCCTGGGCGGACCGCTCTTCCAACTCCTGCGCCGGACGCATCTGGCCGATGACGCGCTGTTGCTGCTGCGCCAGCGGATCATCGTCATTTCGCTCTTTTGCTGGCTGCCGCTGCTGGCCCTCTCTGCCCTGGAACGAACGGCTCTAGGCGGCAACGTGACGGTACCCTTTCTGCTCGACGCGGATGTTCACGTCCGTTTTCTGGCGGTAGTGCCGCTGTTGATTGCGGCTGAACTGGTGGTGCATCGACGCATGCGCCCCCTGGTGCAACAATTCCTGGAACGCAAGATCATTCCCGTTGAGGCCATGGCGCAGTTTGACGCCGCGATTGCCGCTGCCATCCGACTGCGCAACTCGGTCCTTGCCGAAGTGCTGCTGATTGTCTTTGTGTTTGCGGTCGGCAACTTGCTCATCTGGCGCCATTACATGGCGCTCGACGCCGCCACTTGGTATGCGACGCCCTCGGCCGATGGGTCGAAGTTCTCGTTTGCCGGCTGGTGGTATGCCTACGCCAGCATCCCGATCTTCCAGTTCCTGCTGGCTCGCTGGTATTTTCGTTTGTTTATCTGGATGCGCTTCCTCTGGCAGGTGTCGCGCATTGAGCTGAGTCTGGTTCCAACCCACCCGGACCGGGTCGGCGGGATAGGCTTTCTGGCCAACACGGCCTACGCCTTTATGCCGGTGTTGATGGCTCACGGCGCCTTGCTCGCCGGGAATCTCGCCAATCGCATTTTCCATCTTGGGGCCGCCCTGCCGAACTTCAAAATGGAGATCTTGCTCCTCGTCACACTGCTTCTGACCATTGTGCTTGGCCCGCTGCTGGTGTTTGCGCCGCAGCTGGCCCAGGCAAAGCGAACCGGCCTGCGCGAGTACGGCGGACTGGCCGAGCGTTACGTGCGCGAATTCGATACCAAATGGCTGCGCGGCGGCGCCCCTGCCGATGAAGCGCTGGTGGGAAGCGGCGATATTCAGTCCCTAGCCGATTTGGGCAACAGTTACGAGGTGGTCCGCAGCATGCGCATCGCGCCGGTGACCAGGGATACTATTCTCCAACTCGCCGCCGCGACCCTTGTTCCGTTTCTACCGCTCATGCTGACCATGATGCCGCTGGAAGAACTGCTGAGAAAGCTGTTCGGCATCCTCTTTTAAATCGGCTTTTTGCGGTTGGCTGTGCCCCCATCAAAAAATGCAGAGAAAAACTGACCCAGAAGCAAGGAGGGCTCATGGCTACTCATTCCCCATCGCTTTACCAAATCAACACTCGCGTCTGGTTGACGGAACTCTCGCGCGCGCTCGGCAAGCGTGCGAACTTGGACGATATTGCAGACGCCCAACTGGATCGGATTGCCGAACTGGGTTTTGACTGGGTCTGGCTGCTGAGCGTCTGGCAGACCGGCCCGCTCGCGCAGGCAATCTCTCGGTCCAATCCCCAATGGGGCCACGAGTTTGCCGCAACCTTGCCGGATCTCAAAGACGACGACATCGCCGGCTCCGGGTTTGCCATCCAGGGCTACACCGTGCATCGCGATCTGGGCGGCGACGCGGCGCTGGCCCGTCTGCGGCAGCGGCTGCAGCAACGCGGCCTCAAGCTGATGCTCGACTTTGTCCCCAACCACATGGCCCCGGATCATCCCTGGGTTGACCAGCACCCGGATTATTTTGTCCGGGGCAGCGAGGAGGATCTGGCCCGCTCGCCGCACAACTACTGCCGGGTGCAGACCAGCAACGGACCGTTGGTGCTGGCCTACGGCCGGGACCCGTACTTTGACGGCTGGCCCGACACCCTGCAGCTCAACTACGGCAATCCAGAGCTGCAGCAGGCGATGATCGGCGAGCTGGAGCGCATCGCGGGGCAATGCGACGGCGTGCGCTGCGATATGGCCATGCTCATCCTGCCGGAGGTTTTTGCCCGGACCTGGGGTGTTGCAGCAGAGCCCTTCTGGCCGACGGCAACGCAACAGGTGCGCGAGCGGGTTCCGGGCTTTTGCTTCATGGCCGAGGTCTACTGGGACCTGGAGTGGGAACTCCAGCAACAGGGATTCGATTACACCTACGACAAACGGTTGTACGACCGCCTTCGCGACCGGCACGCCCGTCCGGTGCGCGAGCATTTCCACGCCGATCTTGATTTTCAGCACAAGTCGGCCCGCTTCCTGGAAAACCACGACGAACCGCGGGCGGCGGCAACCTTTCCGCCTGAAGTCCATGAAGCGGCGGCGGTCCTCACCTTTCTCGCTCCGGGCCTGCGTTTCTTTCACCAGGGGCAATTCGAGGGACGGACCAAACGCATCTCGCCCCACCTGGCGCGAGGCCCTGAGGAACCGGTCAACCGCAGGTTGGCGCATTTTTATGACCGGCTGCTGGCGGTGTTACGGCCAGCGGTCGTGCGCGACGGCCGCTGGCAACTGCTTGCATGCCGCCCTGCCTGGGACGGCAATTGGACCTGGGACTGCTTCATCGTGTACGGGTGGCTCGGCAAGAACGGCGAAAAGCGATTGGTTGCCGTCAACTACTCGAACCATCAAAGCCAGTGTTCTGTTGCCTTGCCGTGGCCTGACATCGCAGGCCGTGCCTGGCAACTGCAGGACCTGATGAACGATGTGCATTTTGAGCGCAACGGTAGCGAGTTAGCCGAACCAGGCCTGTATCTGGACATGCCTGCTTGGGCGTATCACGTTTTCGACATGCGCTGATCAAAGCGTCGGACCAGCGCAACCAATGGATTCACGGATGGCGCGGCGGAGCTGACTGACCGCCGCCGGTCAGTTGGTCAACCAGACCTGCCGTTTCGACCTGCCATACCCCCTGCTGCTACCCCCTGCCCACCACAAACACCGCCTGCGCGCCGCCTTCGGGCAGGTTGCCGACGTCCACCTGACCACCATGCAGCAGGGCCACCTGGCGAACGAAGCTGAGGCCAAGGCCGGTGGACTTTTGACCGGTGTCCGGCCGCTGCAGGGAAAAGAATTTATCGAACACCTTGTCCCTGGCAAACTCGGGAATGCCGGGCCCCTGATCGGTGACCGTGAAGCGGATCTGCTCGCCGACCTGCTCGACAATCAAGCAAATCACGCCCTGCTCCGGGCTGAAATCAATGGCGTTCTGCACCAGATTGGCCAGGGCCTGGTGGAGAAGAAACCCGTCGCCGCGGATGCCCAACCCGGACGCCGTCTCCCCTTCCAGCCGCAGGTCGAGTTGCAACCGTTTGCCGTGCAGCAACGGCTCCTTGGCCTCACGCACGGTGTTGACCAGGGCGGCAATCGACACCCCTTCCCTGTTCAGCGGATGATTGCCGTGCTCCAGGGCGGCCAACTCCAGCATGCGGTCGACAATTTCCTGGATGCGCTGCGCCTGGCTGCGGATATTGCCCAGAAAACGGTCCCGCCGCGCCGCCTCCATGGGTTCGGTCAACAACTCGGCCGCGCCTCGGATGGCCGAGAGCGGGCTTTTCAACTCATGGGTGAGATGCTCGACGTACTGTTCGACATAGCGCTTGCCCTCCAGGGTCTCCTGCATCTCGGCAAAGGCCCGGCCCATCTCGCCGATCTCGCTGCTGTCCAATGGGGGAAAGAGCGGCTGCTCGCCGTCGCGGATGCCCTTGGCGTACCCGGTCAGCCGTTTGATCGGCCGGGTGATCCAGGCGGCAACCAGCAGACTGAGCAGGCCGGAGGCAAACAGCGAAAGGGCGCCAACGCCGAAAATCCGGGTCCGGGCGCTGTCGACAAAGTAGCGGATGTTGGTGGTCGGCTTGGCCACGGTGAGCACCCCGACCAGCGCGCCGTCGATGCGGATGGGCGCGGCCACATGAAGCACCGAGGAGGTCTCGTCGTCGGCGTCGCTGCGGCTGGTGCGTGCCCCGTAGCGGCCTTGCAGGGTGTGGAAGACGTCGCGCCACTGGCTGTAATCCCGGCCGACATTGGCGGGGTTCTCGGAATCGAAAATCACGCTGCCGCGCGCGTCGGTGATGTACACATGGCAATCGACCCGCTGTTTGCTCAGCGTATAAATCCGCGCCGCCAACTCCCGGCCATGGATGCGGGCAAAGGCGGCCTGCCACTGCTCCGGGGCAAAGCGCTGCTGGCGCATCTCCTCTTCTACAAAGGCGGCCAGGATGTTGGCCTGGTCGACCAGGGAATCTTCCACGCCCTCACGGTAGCGGGCGCCAAGGGTGTCGGCGATCCAATTGAGCGGATACGCCAGACAGAGGGAAAAGAGGAGCAGATAGGCAAGAAATATCCGGGCACCGAGCTTCATAACCCTTCCCTGAGCGCATAGCCGACGCCGCGATGGGTGAGGATGGGATCAAGGTCCGGGCGGATCGCCCGCAGCTTGGCGCGCAGGTTTTTGATGTGGGCGTCCACGGTGCGGTCCATGCTCGCGTCCGGCTCGTCCCAGGCCTGGGCCATCAACTGATCGCGGGAAAAGACCTGGCCGGGCTTGCGCAGGAAAACGATCAGGAGGTTGAATTCGTAGCGCGACAGCTCAAGGGCCACGCCGTGGAAGGCAATCGAGCGCCGCCCCTCGTCAACCCTCCAGACCGATGCGGCGGCAGAGGGGGCGGCAGACGCGGCGGATTCCAACCGGCTGCGCCGCAACACCGCCTTGACCCTGGCGGCCAGTTCGCGCGGGCTGAAGGGTTTGACCACGTAATCGTCGCCGCCAAGCTCCAACCCCACCACCCGGTCGATCTCGCTTGCGCGGGCGGTGAGGAAGATGACCGGAACCGTCGAATCGCGGCGGATCAGCTTGAGCAGTTCAAAACCGCTGATGTCGGGCAGACCAACGTCAAGGATGATCAAATCAATCCGCTGCTCGGCCAGTAGTGCCGGCGCCGGAGCCCCGGAAAAAACGACCAGGGTGTCGCAGCCCTCGGTTTCCAGGGCGTACTGGATGGCGTCGGCTATGGCCGGCTCATCCTCAACAATGAGTATGGTTGGTTTCATAGGCGCTGTTATGGTTGTGACCGCGTTGCCGCATCTTGCTCCAGAGCCGCGCCGCCAGCCCCACCATCAGGCCCAGGCAGCCGCTGCACAGCAAAACCGTGAGGCCGTGTTCGACAAACCGGCCAGGGTGCTGCCGGTAGGCCCCGTTGAGCAGGGGCAGCCCCAGGGAGAAAGCAAGGTAGCAGACCAGGGGCCAGAGCGCGGTCGAGAGGGAGGGGAGCCCAGCAAACACCGCCGCCCTCCCCTTCTGCCCCGCTGGTGCTGGGTTCAGCATAGTGGAAAGCGCCGCAGAAAAGAAGCAAAGAAAAAGATAATAGATCACAACCCCTTCGACCCGGTGCAGCCGCTCGCGGGTGAGCAGTTCCCCGTACACGTCGAGCTGCAGGAGTTCGATTGCCAGCAGGATGCGGCCGGTGTTGACCAGCAGGGTCAGCAGATAGGCGCTGGCCGCGATCAACAGCAGCCAGCCGAGTTGCTCGGCCAGCGACCGCAGGCGCAGGAGGCCCGGCAGCGTGCCGGTGACCAGGCAAATCGCCAGGAAATTGATCCCAGAACAGGCCGGGGCGATGAGCACGTTGCGGGCGGCGTTGTGGAATCCCTCAACCCCGTGGGAGACGAACTCAAGCCCCGAGAGCAGCGCCACCAGGGCGGCGGTCGGCCGCAGCAGCCAGGCCAGTTGCAGGCCGTCGGCCTGGCCAAAATGCAGCTTGAGCAGACAGGCCCCGCCCACCGCCAGGACCCCGAGCAGGACCCTGGCGAGGATGACGGACTGCAGGTCGCAGCCAGATTCCGGCCTCATTGCCCGCCCCTGCACACGGTACGGAAAAGCGCGCACAAAGTGCTCAAAGCTCTCAGATGTGCGGAGCGGAACCGCATCCCCGCCAAGGCCAGCAGCAAACCGGCCAGCAGCCAGGTTTCCGGTTCCGGGGTCGCGGTCATTGGCGTCATTCCTCCGCCGCCCACAGCCAGATTGGACACGCCCTTGGGCAGGGGCAAAGGTTGCTTGACCTCCTGGCCCTGACCGCCGGGGTTGCGCACCACCTCATCGACCGCCACAAAGGAGGTATAGGCGGTGAGCAGGTTGTAGGTCAGGCCCAAGTTGACAATTTCGGCCCGCTGTTCCGGGTCGTTCTGGCGAGTGTTGTAGTCCGAGATGCGGGCAATCCGCTCCCGCGCCCAGAGGTAGCGCAACCCCTCGTTGGCCGGCTGCGGCTCGACCGTGTCGACCTGAAAGGACTGGGCGTAGGGGCCGGCGCCGTTGACGCCTGAAACCGTGATCGTGCCGGTTCGTTCGCCCCGCCACTTGCCAAAGACGATCAACGGCCGCTGGGCAAAAAGATCGGGAATTTTCACCGGCTCGAAGTCATAGGCGGAGAATCCCTGATACTCAACCTTGACGTCGGTCAACACCGGCGCGGCGACGTATTCGCAAAACCGCCGGGCGACCGCCGGGGCCTCGCCGGGATCGGTGACGATGAAGGGCTCGCCCTGACCGGCGCGGGCGATGCCCTCGATCAGATGCCGGTTGACCGAACTGCCAATGCCAAAGGCAAAGACGTTGGTTGTGTCCAGATTTTCCTCAATGGTGCGGAACACCTCCTGTTCGGCGGCAATAAAGCCGTCGGTGATCACCAAAAGCGAGCGGGCGACCGATTCGCCGCGCGGCAGGGCCAGGGCCTTGTGCATGGCCGGAACCAGTTCGGTGCCGCCGCGCCCCTGCTGCCGATCAAGCAGGGCCAGAGCCCGCCGGACGTTGTCGGCCGTGGCCGGAACCGAGGTTGGGGCCATGGTCTCCGAGTTGCCGGCAAAGAGCAGCAGGTTGAAACTGTCCTCGGGTTTGAGCGAACCGACCAGATCCTTGAGCAACCGTTTGGAGGCGTCGAGCGGAAAGCCGTTCATCGAGCCGGAAACGTCGACCACGAAGATGTACTCGCGGCCTGGAATCTGCGCCGGTTGCGGCCGGGCCGGCGGCTGGGCCATGAGCAGGAAGAAATTCTCCTCCTCGCCCTGATAGAGCAGCAGGCCGGAGGCGATCTCCTTGTCCGCCAACCGGTAACGGAGAATGTAGTCCCGGTCGCCGCCAAACTCGGAGGTGGCGAGGGTTATGCGCGCCTTATCCGGCGAATCGTAACCCACAGTCGCGGCATGAGAGGTGCAAATCACCTCCTGCAACGGCATGCCGGCGGCCAGGGTGACGTTGAGGTCAAAGGCGGTGCGCGGCGCGCTGCCCGTCTTGAGGTAGGGATTCTGTACCCACTGCTCGCCGGCCGGGGCGCCCTGCTCGGTTTGGTTGCTGTAGCGTGGCCCCACCACCGTGGGATAGACGAATTCATAGACGCCTTCGGTGGGGACCAGCAGCTCGGTATAGTCCAATTCCACGTCAATGTTGTCGCCGGGCAGCATGTTGGCCACCTCCATGCTGAAGACGTTGGGCCGCTGCTGCTCGAGCAGCGAGGCGTTCTTGCCCTCGTGCTTGGCCGCCGCAAAGATCTGCCGAGCCGCCTCCTTTTCCTTGATCTGGGCGACGACGACCCGCTCGCCGATGGTCATTTTCAGACCCTGGACCGCCGCCCGGGTTGAACCGGGGAAGATGTAGCGGGCATGGATCGGTTTTGAGCCACGGTTGGCGTACTGCTGCCGCACCTTAACCTTGGCGACCACACCGCTGACGGCTACCTCGACCTTGGTTCCCAGCAGGGGAAATTGCTCGCCGTCCGCCTCTCCTTCAACAAAGAAATAGGGCGACAGGGTGCGCTCGGCCGGCAAGGGCTCGGCCCCCAATGGCGGCGCGAAGGTTGCAAATAACAGCCAAACGAGAAGAAAGGTGGGTTTGTTCATGACGTCTCCAGGGTTCAGGGAAAGAAAGGATGATTGCATCCATGCCTGGAGAGAGCAATACCCGCGCTCTGTGAAAGGATGATGAACCCACCATGAAAAGTGAGCGAATTGGTTTTTTAGCTGGCGGGGCGAATGCGGCGGGGCTGAACCGCCTGACCCGACAGTCCGCAGTCATCTTTCCCTTGGTGGCGGGGGGAAAGTATGGTAGGGCTGAAAATCAACCCTGTGGCCACTGCCGGAACGCAGACTGCCGATTGTCCCGGCGCCGCACATCAACCAACAACCCCTCCCCCAACCCGACAACCCATGATGTTGACGCGAATTTTTCCGAACTTGCTGCGCCACCTGTCCTTGCAGCTCGCAGCATTTACCGCATTTACCGCATTTTCCACACTTTCCGCATTGCCCGTGTATTGCGCCGACCCGGCGACCGGAACCGGAACCGGCAAAACCATGACCCTCAACCCAGCCACGCCCCAACCACACCGCTTTGTGGCGCAGGGCGGCGCGCTGGTTGACCTGACCAAGCCAGAGGAGCCGGTCTTTTTCCGGGGCATGGGCTACTCGCCCTTTCTCCCCGGCGAGACCCCGATGCAGGGCGCGCAGCCCGGCAACGACGGTCGCTACGACAGCCATCTGGCCCTGATCAAAGGAATGAACGCCAACTACGTCCATGTGTTTCCCCGCCTGATGCCGCCCAACTTCTTCAACGCCCTGGACAAGACCGATCTGGTCTACAGTCAGGACGTCTGGGTCTGGGCCTATGAGGAGGATTTTCTTGCCCCGGCCTTCCAGGAAAAAACCTTGAACGACATCAAAGAGGTGATTGATCACACCTACAAGGTCGGCCGTCCCGACCGGCTGGTGCTCTTTTCCATCGGCGATGAACTCCAGGCCAAATGCGTCACCGCCACCGACGCCCGCCATCCCGAGGTCCGCAACTATCAGGGCAAGCATCTCAGCGTGACCAACCGCACCCCCACCGAGGTGGCCCTGGCCAAGCTGGTGGACGGGGCCATGGACTACGAACTGAGCCGCTACGGCCGCCGCCATCTCTACTGCCACACCAGTTGGACCCACATCGGCCCCATCGCTGACCGGCCGGACATCGAAGTCAGCCAGGAGAGCGTGCTGGTTCCGGACATGGGCGATCTGCTCTGCCTCAACGTCTACACCTACGCCAACGGCGTGCGCACCTCCAAGCCCGGCTCGGTGACCGGGACCACCTATCAGGGGTATCTGGAGCAACTCGCGGCGGAATTCAAACAACCGATCCTGGTGACCCAGGTGGGGCTGTCGACCTCGCCGATTGCGCCCAAACCGGAGATCCCTGGCTTCGGCGGGCACAAGGTTGAGGACGTGCCCGCAACTTTTGCGTCGGTATGGCGCGACATCCGCACCGCCAAGGGCAAGGAGCGCTTCAGCGGACTAGTCTTTTTCGAGTTGCAGGACGAATGGTGGAAGAGCGCCAAGGACACGGCAGGCGCCCTGCGCCAGGATGCGGACGACCCGGAACAGTGGTTTGGCGTCTACAGCGTCGATAAAAACCACACGCTGACGCCCAAAGGACCCATCCCGGCGACGATCAAGGGGTTGTTTGCCCAGCCCTGAAAACAAAAAACAAGCAGCCGGCAAAGAAGGCCAAGGCGTGTCCGAGAGATTGCGGACACGCCTTTTTTATTGGAAAAATTCGAGGATGTACTTGAGGGAGGTAAAGAACATGATCACAACCAGCATCCATTTGATGCCTTTGGCGGGCACGAATTTTTGACAGCGGGCGCCGAGATACATCCCGCCCATGCCGCCCAGACCAAAGAGGAGGCCCAGCAGCCAGTCTGGGGCCACTGACACCTGCGGATAAAACGGGGCAATGGCGGTGTAGAAGGCCACCCCGGCCACGGAGGTGACAAAGGTGCCCATCAGGGCCGCGCCCGCCACGGTGTAGACCGGCAGACCAAAGAAGGTCACCAGAAAGGGAGCGATGATCGCCCCCCCACCGATGCCGTAAATGCCGCCTATGATGCCGACAATGAAGCAGAGGATGAAAATCCCCAGTACCGAAACATCAAAGCTCTCGCCCTGAAAGGTGTAGCCAAACCGCCGCAGGTTGCGGTGGGTAATGGTCACCGTGGCGGCGGGGTTGCCGTAGGAGGCGGCCAGGGGAGCTGCGCCTTTGGCCGCGCCTGTTGCGGTCGATGCGGTCGATGCGACCGCCGACTGCTTGCGTAAATCCTTGAACATCTTGAGCGCGATGTAGAGGATCACGGCGGCGGCAAACAGCTTGAAGGCGCGCGGATCGCGCAGGCCTGTCACCCGCACCAAGGCCCCGATGAACACGCCCGGCAGGGTGCCGATCACCACACTCCAGGTCAGGGGCCAGACCATCCGACCCTCCTTGCAGTAGCGATAGACGCCGGAGGGAATGGCGACGATGTTGTACAGCTGGTTGGTGGAACTCACCGAAGGATGGGTGTAGCCAAGCACCGACATCTGAAAGGGCAGGAGGAGAAAGGCCCCGGAGATGCCGCCCATGGAGGTAAGGAAGGAGACAACAAAGGCGACCAGCGGGGGGATCCAGGGATCAACGGTGATGCCGGAAACGGAAAACAGCATGGGCTCCTCCTTGGGGTGAGGCAGTAAAAACAAGCACGATGTTTTTTATTTTCGTGTCAATATAATCCCTGCCACGAAAATTTCAAGCAAAGAAGTCAGCAGGCGCTTCAATATGGGGCGGGGATACAGGAACAGGACGAAGGCGCTGGCGCAAAAAGGCGACGCCTTCGGCAGACGAAAACCCGGCGGCGACAATCTGCCGCAGCCGGGATCAAGGAGTGGGCGACTAAAGGAAGCGGACCGGGCTCAGGCGCGGAAACGGCTGACTATGGCCTTGAGTTCACCGGCCATCTGTTGCAGATGCTCGGCCTGATCGCGCATCTGATTGCTTGATTCGGTGATCGCGCCCGCAGCGTGGCTGACCTTGCCGATGTCGACGGCAATGCCGCCGGCCACGGTGGAACTTTGCCCGACATTCTCATTGACCGCGCGCAGCCCCTTGGAGGCGATGGCGATGCTGACGGCGATCTCGTTGGTGGCGGCGCTCTGCTCTTCCACGGCGGTGGTGATGGCGGCCACCAGCTCGCTGACCTGATTAATCACCGCAGCAATGCCTTCGATTTCGCCAACCGTCGCCTGGGTGGCCACCTGCATCTCCTCAATCTGGCTTTTGATGTGCTGGGTGGCCTGGGCGGTCTGCTTGGCCAGTTCCTTGATCTCGTTGGCGACCACGGCAAAGCCCTTGCCCGAATCCCCGGCCCGCGCCGCCTCGATGGTGGCGTTCAAGGCCAGCAGATTGGTCTGATCGGAGATGTCGTTGATGGTTTCCGTCACCTTGCCGATGGCCGCAGCGACGCCGCCGAGCTCGCCCATCCGCCGGGAGGCCTTGGCGGCCTGCTCCACCGCGTCCGAGCTGATGACGTTGGCCCGCTCGGCATTGGCGGCAATGGCGGTAATGGTCTCGGCCATCTCGGTTGCCACCGAGGCCACCATGGCGGTGTTCGACGACGATTCGTCCATGGCCGCGGCCACCGCCTGGAGGTTGTCGCTCATCGCGCCGGCGCCGCTGGCCACGTTGGTGGCGGCCAGCGAGGTGTCGGTCGCCCGACGGCTGATCTGGCCGGACAGTTCGGTCAGGGACTGGGCCGACTGATTGACCTCGAGCGCCTCGCCGGCAATTTTCTTAATCATCTCCTGGAGATTGGCAAGAAAGCTGTTGAACAGGTTTCCCAATTCGCCCAGTTCGTCGCTGGATTGCACGTCAATGCGCTTGGTCAGATCGCCCTTGCCCTCGGCCACGTCGCGGAAGCTGCGGATCAATTGCTGCAGCCCAGAACTGATGCCCAAGGCGATAAAAAAACTCAAGGCGCCAATGCCGAGAAATATCAGGCCAGCGACCAACTGCATCTGCCGGGATTTCTTGCCGGCCAGCTGGTTCATCTCCGCCCGCAAGGCCTGGCTTGTTTTTTCAATATTGTCGATGTAAATGCCTGTTCCGACCCACATGTTCAAGCCGGGAATCATCTCGGCGTAACTCAGCTTCGGGGTGTCGCCGGCCCCGGGTTTGGGCCAGACATACTCCACATAGCCGCCGCCCTCGGCCGCCTTCTTCTGCAACTCGCGGATAACGTAGACCCCGTTCTTGTCCTTAAGGTCGCCCAGATCCTTGCCCTGACTTTCCTGTTTAACCGGAAAGGCGATGTTGACATTGCCCTGGTAAATAAAAAAGTACCCAGACAGATCCTCCTCAAAACGGGCCGGATTGACCATGGCCCGCAGCAACTCGTTCACTTCGTCCGGCGCGCTGGCCCCGGATTTCTTGACCGCCTCGGACAGGGCCACGGCCATGGCGTGGCTGGCCAAGCGAATTCTGGCCTTCTGGTCGTCCATCATCACCTTGGCGGTCGCCTCGGCGCCGAGATCACGAATTTTCCCGACTGTGTTGACGTTGAACAGGGCCATGACCGCAAACAGCGCCACAATGCCAAGAAGAATAAGCAAGATCCGGGTCTTAATTCGTATTCGCTGCAGCATGGGGCAACCTTTTTCCTCTCGTTATGGGCGATAGCGGCACAAATAAACCGATGCCCCTGGAAGCGCTGACGTTCTGCGGCTCTTTATCCGCGCTGGTTATGTTCAGTTATGTTCAGCTCTATTCAGTATAGGCTGTTCTCTTCTCCCCTGTCCAGCGCCCGCCGGCAAACAATCCGCGCCCATGACACGAATAAAGGAGGAGCACCGATTTGAACAAACGCCAAACGAGTGCCTCGGACTCTCATGGCCGCAGCCGCTCACCGCTCCCGCCCAAGCAACACTCACCAACAAAAATGAAGCAAAATGGCAAAAAATGAGACACTGTCAACAAAACCACAACACAGTCTCATTTTTTTAGCGGCAAGCTCCTGCAAGCGCTTGACACATGCATTCTTTTCCAGTTTATTTCAAGACTTCGCAGAAAGGAGGCAGTGCGGCCTCCGACTTTTCCCGTGCGCCGATCCTTCTTCGCTTCCTCTCCGTTCGCGCCGGGCAACCTTTACCGCAACCTTTACCATCACAGGCAGGCAACATGGCATTTTGGCGAACACCTCTTGACGCCCAGGAGATCCAGGTCACCCGGGGCACGGTGTGCATCATCGACGACCGGTGCAAAGGCTGCGGCTACTGCATCGCGTTCTGCCCCAAAGACATCCTCCAGTTTTCCGACAAGTTCAACCGCAAGGGCTATCACCCGCCGATGGTCACCAAACCCGGCGAGTGCGTCAACTGCCACTACTGCGAGATTATCTGTCCCGAATTTGCCATCTATTCGGTGGAAACGGACTCTGCGGCGGCCTCCAAATAATCCCTCAACGAACCAAGAGCGTGTTATGAAACCTGCTGTTTTCACCGGCGAACATTACATCACCGGCGACGTTGCCTGCGCCGAAGGCGCCATCGCCGCCGGGTGCAAATTCTTTGGCGCCTACCCTATCACCCCGGCCACCGAGATCGCCGAGCACATGGCCGAGCGACTGCCCGACGTCGGCGGCACCTTTATCCAGATGGAAGACGAGATCGCGGCCATTGCCTCGATCCTCGGCGCCGCCTGGACCGGGGCCAAATCCATGACCGCCACCTCCGGCCCGGGCTTCAGCCTGATGATGGAAAACTTAGGTCTGGGCGTCTGCACCGAGACCCCCTGCGTGATCGTCAACGTCCAGCGCACCGGCCCCTCCACCGGCCTGCCCACCCAGACCGGCCAGGGCGACATGATGCAGGCCCGCTGGGGTTCGCACGGCGATTACGAACTGATCGCCCTGGCCCCGTCTTCGCCCCAGGACTGTTTTTACCAGACCATCCGCGCCTTTAACCTGAGCGAGAAATACCGGGTGCCGGTTTTGATCATGGCCGACGAGATTGTCGGTCACATGAGCGAGAAGGTGGTCATTCCCGATGCGTCCAAGATCAAACTGGTCGACCGGCCCAAACCCACCGGCCGCAAGGACCGGTTCAAGCTGTACGAACCCGGTCCCAACGGCGTTGCCCCCATGCCTTCCATCGGCGACGGCTACAACATCCACGTCACCGGCCTGACCCACGACGAGCGCGGCTATCCGGCCATGACCGTCGAGGCCCAGGAAGAAATGATGACCCGGATCAAGGGCAAGATCCAGAACAACCTCGACGACATCATCGAAACCGAGAGCTACCGCATGGAGGACGCCGAGATCGTGATCGTTTCCTACGGCATCTCGGTGCGCACCGGCCTGGCCGCCGTCGATCAGGCGAGAGCCCTGGGCTACAAGGCCGGCCTGCTGCGGCTGGTCACGGTCTGGCCCTTTCCCGAGGCCATGATCCGCGAGATCGCCGGCCGGGTCAAAGGCTTCGTCACCGTGGAGATCAATCTCGGCCAGATCCATTACGAGGTCGAACGCTGCGCCGGCGGCAAGGCCAAGGCGTTGCTTGTCGGCAGCGCCGGCGGCAAAATCATCCATCCGGACAAGGTGCTGGAGTGTATACAGAAGGAGTTTAGTCTGTAGGCGGCTAGCTATTTGGCGATTTAGTCTGTAGCTATTTAGCTTTTGAGCTACGACAAGATATCGAACAGATCCAACAATCTACAGATTGCAGCAACCTATTCATCCACCGGCTAAACAACCTACAGACTCAACAACCTAAACAACCTACTATGACTTCCAATCCGAAAAAATTGGCCAAGCAGCCGGAACATCCGCTGGACGATCTGATCCGCACCGAGCGCATCCCCCACATCTGGTGTCCGGGATGCGGCATCGGCACGGTCTTTTCCTCCTGCCTCAGCGCCATCAAGGCCACCGAGATTCCCTACAACAAGTTCACCATGGTCTCGGGGATCGGCTGTTCGGCGCGCGGCGCGGGCTACATCAAGCTCGACTCCTTTCACACCACCCACGGCCGGGCCATCCCCTTTGCCAGCGGCATCAAGATGGCCAACCCGGAGTTGAAGGTGATTGTCTTTTCCGGCGACGGCGACCTGTTCGCCATCGGCGGCAACCACTTCATCCACGCGGCCCGGCGCAACATGGACCTGACCGTGATCTGCGTCAATAACCTCACCTACGGCATGACCGGCGGTCAATGCGCGGCCACCACTCCCAACAAGGCCAAGTCGACCACCACGCCGCTCGGCAATCCGGATGCGCCCTTCAATCTGCCGCTGTTGGCCTACGCCGCCGGGGCCTCGTACGTGGCCCGCTGGACCATCCTCCAGACCCGCGACCTGACCACGGCCATCAACGAGGCCATTGTCCGCAAAGGGTTTTCGTTCATCGAGGTGCTGTCTCCGTGTCCGATCAACTACGGCCGCCGCAACAAGGAAAAGCCGCTGGACACCCTCAAGCTCTACCAGGACCGGACCATCATTAAAAACGGGGCCAACCCGGCGCTGGCGGACATTGATTTCGACAAAGGCGTGGTCATCGGCAAGTTCATCGACATTGACCGCTCCACCTGCGACGACCGCTACGCCGAACTCCACCGCCCCTGCAGCGACGATTAAGGACGGCAGACGGATAGCCTCTAGCAGTTTAGGCGAATAGGCAGGGCGATTTGCGGGATCATTCAAAATTAAGGGCGTTCGAGTTGGCCGATGAAGTTGCGCTGCTCACCTATCGCGATACCAAGACCTTCCCCAAGGAGGAACTGTACGGATTAATTGCACAGATGCGAAGAGCAGCCGTGTCGGTTCCATCGAACATTGTCGAAGGGTGTGCTCGGGGGTCTCAGGCTGAATTCCTTCGTTTTCTTGAAATTGCGTTCGCCTCTCTTAGAGAGCTGCATTACCAAGCCAGTCTATCTGATCGCTTAGGGTATTTTGGTGCAAGCAATTATGCAGATTTTGACGCCAAAGTGGTTGAAACGGAAAAAGTTTTGGGCGCTCTCATTCGATCAGTGCGCAGCACTAATAAGCTACAGACTCAACAACCTACAGACTAAACAACCTGATACCCACACAACCATGAGTACACAAACAACAACCAACCGGACCGAGATCATCGTCACCGGCTTCGGCGGCCAGGGCATCATCCTTGCCGGCCGCATCCTCGGCATGTCGGCCTCGCTCGGCGACAAGAAGGAAAGCACCCTGGTGCAGGCCTACGGCCCGGAGTCGCGCGGCGGCGCCTGCAACGCCCAGGTGATTATTTCCGACGTGCCGATCCACTACCCCTACGTCAACACCCCCAAGATCCTGGTGGCCATGTCCCAGGCCGGCTACGACAAATTCGCTCCGACCCTGCTGCCCGACTCGGTGCTGCTGGTTGACCAAGATCTGGTGCATCCGGAAAACGTGCCCTGCGACCACTTTGCCATCCCCGCCACCCGCATGGCCGAGAACCTGGGCAACAAGATGATGGCCAACATCATCATGCTGGGCTTCTGCACCGCCATCACCGAGGCGGTGTCGAGCAAGGCCGCCCAGGCAACCATTGCCAAGTCCGTGCCCAAGGGCACCGAGGAGCGCAACATCGAGGCTTTTACCAAGGGATTTGATTACGGCCTCTCTACTCTCAAGGGCCGGGAAAAACGGGCCGCCGGCCAGACAGGAGCCTTGGCGCAATGAAACGACAGAAAGAACGCCTCTACCGGGTGATCGTCGCCGGCGCCACGCCGGAAGGCATCGCCGCCACCTGCAAGCTGGGCGAACTGGGCATCCCGGTCACCCTGATCGACTCCGATCCCGACCTGGACCGCAAGCTGGCCAGCGACGAGTACCGGCTGGCCTCGGGCCTGAGCTTCAACTCCGCCCACCGGCCCGGCCTGATCCGGATCATGCGCAACAGCTCAATTCGCACCCTGTTGCCGGCGCGGATCACCGCCATCAAGCACACCCCCCAGGGATTTAGCGTCCGCATCGATCAGGAACAGACCTTCATCGACGCCGACCGCTGCGCCCTGTGCGGCAAATGCGTGGCCGTCTGTCCGGTGGAGCATCCGGATAACGGCAAGGCGCTGCGCTACTATGCCCGCACCAGCCTGCCCGGCCGGCCCTACATCGACAAACGCAAGCAGCCGCTCTGTCAGGAAAGCTGCCCGCTGGGCGTCAATGCCCAGGGCTACATCGCCCTGGCAGCGCAGGGCAAGTACGAGGAAGCCCTGGCCCTGATCCGCAAGGACAACGTGCTGCCCGGCATCTGCGGCCGGGTCTGCACCCATCCGTGCGAAGAGGCCTGTCGGCGGGGCGGGGTCGACGATCCGGTGGCGATTCGCTCCATCAAACGGTTCCTGGCCGACTTTGAAGGCGCCGACGCAGCCCGCCAGGCAGCGGCCCACACCGCGTTGGCTCAAGCTGAACCGACCCGTTCGGAAAAAATCGCAATCATCGGCTCCGGTCCGTCCGGCATAGCCGCAGCCGCCGATCTGGCGCGCAAGGGCTACGGGGTCACGGTGTTTGAGCAACACGCCGAGATCGGCGGCCTGCTGCGCTACGGCATCGGCGCCCACCGTTTGCCGGCGGACATTCTTGATCGGGAGATCAAGCTGATCGAGCAGATGGGCGTTGCCTTTGTTCCCAACACCCCAATTGATCTGGCCGGCGACCTTGACCGGTTGACCGGCGAATACAACGCCCTGGTGCTCTCCACCGGCGCCTGGCACGACCGCAAGATGGGCGTGTCCGGCGAAGACCTCAACGGCGTCGAGGGCTGTCTCTCTTTCCTGGCCCGTCGGCAATGGGAAAACCTGACCAGCCTGCCCGGACGGGCGGCGGTGGTCGGCGACGGCAACTCGGCCTTTGATCTCGCCCGCACCCTGGCCCGCATGGGGGCGCAGGTGAGCATTGTTTCCTGGTTCGGCGCCGAGCACATCCCGGCCGATCCAGACGAGGTGCGCGAGGCCCTGGAAGAAGGCGTCACGATCATCGACGCCACCCAGGTGGTCGCCTTCCGGGGCGAAAACGGCAGCTTCAGCCACGTTGAGTGCATGCGCACCGTGCCCGGCAAACCGGACGCGCGCGGCGTGGCCTGGCCGGTGGTGGCTGAAGGCGAGCAGCCCTTTGCCCTGGCCTTTGACCGCGCCTTTGTCGCCATTGGCCAGGTCGGCGGCTTTACCCAGGAGAGCTTCGGCGGCCGGATTGCGGTCAGCGAGCGCGGCTTCATCGAAACCGACGACGACCTGCACGCCTCGGCGGCCAAGGTCTACGCCGCCGGCGACACCGTCTCCGGGCCGTCCTCGGTGGTCAAGGCCATGGCCTCGGGCCGCAAGGTAGCCCGCACCATCCACTTTGACCTCAGCGGAATCAAGGAAGAACAGCCGGTTTCCCGGCCGGAGGCCAAGGATTTCCGCTGCATCCCGGACGACCTGCCCAAGGCGCCGCGCACCGCCGTGCCCGAGCGGCAGGCGGCCGAACGGGCCAGTAATTTTCATGAGGTTTCCCTGGGCTTCAACAGCCTGCAGGTGGCCGCCGAAGCCAGCCGCTGCCTGCAGTGCGGGGTCTGCTCCGAGTGTCTGCAGTGCGTGGCCGCCTGCGGCGCGCTCAAGGCCATCGACCATTTCCAGGAAAAAGAAGAGATCGTCGAGCAGTGCGGGGCGGTGATTGTCGCCGATCCCAATATGGCCCCCAACATCAAGGGCGACGACATCATCCGCGCCTACGGACCCAAGGCGGCGCGGCCCGACGTCAACGACATGATCGTGCGCGGTTTTGACGCCGCCGCCCGCACCATGCTGCTGCTTGGCGGCGCCTCGCGAAAAACCAAGGGCCACGGCCTGTCGCTCTCCATCCCGGACGCCGGCCTGTCGCCGGAAATTCGCATCGGCGTTTTTGTCTGTCGTTGCAACGATTCGCTCGGCTGGCTGGACGGCATGAGCGCCCATCTCGAGCAACTCGGCAGCGCCAACCCGGCCATTGTCCACACCGAAATGCTGACTTCGGCCTGCGTCCAGGAAGGCTCTTCCGCCATCATCCGGGCGGTGCGGGAAAAAGGCATCACCCGGCTGGTGCTGGCCTCCTGCGTTTGTTGCCCGCTGAACTTTGTCTGCAGTTCCTGCACCGACCAGCGCAGCCGACTGAAAAACAATCTCTTCCACGGCACCGGCATCAGCCGCTCCATGGTCGAGACCTGTAACCTGCGCGGCGAGATCCTCCGCCTGGTGGAGGCCAACCCGACGCTTGCCCTGGAGCGGTTCAAAGGGTTGCTGCAACGTTCCATCAAGCGGACCCTGACGCTCAAGCCGCTGCTGGCGGTGGACCGCAACTACAACTTTGCCGCCGCCGTAATCGGCAATTCCCTGGCCACCACCACCAGCGCCCTGACCCTGGCGGACACCGACCATGAGGTGTTCCGCTTCGGCACCGTCGAGCAGCCGCTCAAGGATCTGGTCGAGCATCCCAACATCCACAATTTCCCGGACTGGAACGTCAAAGGCATCCGCGGCACCATCGGCGATTTTCAAATCCTGATCGAATCCGAGGATCACAGCCAGATCCTGCGGGCCGGCACCGTCATCCTGGGCGAAAAGGCCCGGCGGCGGATTGCCTACACCCATCAGGAAGGGCTGCCGAGCTACACGGTTGAACCGCAGATCCAGGAGCGCGGGGTCAACGGCATTCCCTTTGCCTACCCCTGCACCACCTCGGTGCCCGGCCTGTATCTGGCTGAGCCGCAGGACATCAACGTCTCCAAGCTGAAAAAAGGCACGGCGGCGGCGGTGATGGTGGCGGCGGCCATGCCGCGGGGCCCCCGTCAATCCAAGGGCTTCACCGCAGCCATTGATCAGAAACTGTGCCGGGGCTGCGGCCGGTGCGCCAACGTCTGCCTCTACCACGCGGTGACCCTGCAGCCTAATGCGATTCAAGGCTGGCACGCCCACATCGACGAGGCGCTGTGCAAGGGATGCGGCAACTGCTTGTCGGTGTGCCCCACCGGCGCCGCCGACAGCCCCTATCGCAACCGGGCCTATCTTGAACAGGCTCTTGAGGAATTGCTCGCCAAGGACAGCGCCCATGAATAATCCAACCAACGACAATCCATTGAATATTCTTCTCTTTCTCTGCAACTGGGGGGCGCATGCCGCCTTCCTCACCCTGCAGGACCAGCGGCGTCCGATCCCCAATGAGATCCGGATGGTGCGCACCCCCTGCACCGGCCGCATCGACCGGGCGATGATGCTCAAGGCCTTTGCCAAGGGCGCCGACGGCGTCGCCCTGGTTGGCTGCGAGCCGGGAACCTGCCGCTACGGCAGCGGCACCGCCACCTCGCAGCGCAACACCCAGGACGTGCAGGAGATCCTCGACATCATGGGTCTGGGCGGCGAGCGGATGCGCTTTGCCGCCTTTCTCCCGGAACAATCCGAGGAGCTGCTCGCCTTCCTTGAGGATTTCAGCGCCAACGTCCGCAAACTCGGCCCGGCCGGCATCGCCGCCGCGCCGGTGGTTCCGGTTCCGGATCTGGCGGCGCGCAAGCAGGAACTGCAGCAGCTGGTCGAGACCTACGACATCCACGCCTGTCAGGACTGCGGCAAGTGCTCCTCGGCCTGCCCCCTGGCCCTGATCGGCAAGCCCTTCTCGCCGCGCGCGATTGCTTCGGCGGTGATCACCGGCGGCATCCACGCCCCCGGCGTCCAGGAAAACGCCTGGTCCTGCCTGACCTGCGGGCTCTGCTACGACCGCTGCCCCTCGGCAGTCAATTTCCCGGCCTTTATCAAGGATCTGCGTCACCTCTACCGCCAGACCGCACTGCCCGGTCATGAGGTGCACGGCGGCTTTTTCCATTCGCTGATGCGCTCGATGACCTCCACCGCCATCACCCCCAAACGGTGGACCAGCCTGCCCGAGGAGATCCGCATCGATCCGGAGAGCACCACCCTGTTCTTTGGCGGTTGCGCCCCCTACTACGACATCTTCTTTGGCAAGCGCATGGAGGTGGAGACCAACCGCATCCTCCTCGATAGCCTGCGACTGCTCAACTTCTTCGACGTCGCCCCCCGACTGCTTGCCGACGAACGCTGCTGCGGCCACGACCTGCTGTGGTCCGGCGACAAGGACAACTTCATGCGGCTAGCCCGGCTCAACGTCGACAAGCTCAACCAACTCGGCATTGAAACCGTGATCACCACCTGCCCGGAATGCTACATGACCCTGCACGCCACCTATGCCGAGCAGGGGTTGAAGCCCAACTTCAAGGTGGTGCATCTCTACGATTTTCTGGAGGAACAGATCGACAAGGGCGCAGTCGGCTTCAAACCGCTGGATCGTTCGATCACCTTCCAGGATTCCTGCCGGCTGGGCCGTCTGTGCGACCGGACCGATCTGCCGCGCAAACTGCTCAAACGGCTCAAACCGGTGCAGTACACCGAGATGAAGGAATCCGGCGGGGCCGCGATCTGCTGCGGCAACAGCGCCTGGACCGGTTGCGATTCCTACAGCAAGGCCCTGCAGGTCAAGCGCCTGGAACAGGCGCACGCCACCGGCAGCGACCTGATGGTCACCGCCTGCCCCAAATGCCAGATCCACCTCAAATGCGCCATGGAAGACCCCTTCCGCCGCGAACAACTCAGCATTGAACTGATGGATCTGACCAGCGTCATCGCCCAGACCATCCGTTGGGAATGAGATGAGGTTGAGAGTTTGGAGCGGTTTCGTCTGTGAGCTACAAGACGCTACAGACGAAAAAGCAGCGACCTACAGACTAAAGAGCTACAGACTAAAAGACTATTTAGACTAACAAGCCAACCAGCTCGTTATTGGAGAACTACCATGTCGAAACCAACCAAGGATCCCCGCATCGGCGTTTACGTCTGCCACTGCGGCCTCAATATCGCCCAGTCCGTGGACTGTCGTCGCGTTGCCCGCACCGTGGAGAACGAAGACGGCGTCGTTGTTTCCAAGGACATCGTCTACGCCTGCTCCGAGCCCGGACAGCAGCAGATCAAGCAGGACATCATCGACAACGGCCTCGACCGGGTGGTGATCGCCTCCTGCTCGCCGCGCCTGCACGAGGCCACCTTCAAGAAAATGATCGACTCGGTGGGACTCAACCCCTACATGCTCGATATGGCCAACCTGCGCGAGCAGTGCAGCTGGGTGCACATGAACGACCATGCCGGCGCCACCCTCAAGGCCGAAACCCTGGTCAACATGTCGATTTCGCGGGTGCGTCACCTCCAGCCGCTGACCGAGGAAACCCTGCCGCTGACCCCGAAAACCCTGGTCATCGGCGGCGGCATCGCCGGCATTCAGGCGGCGCTTGATCTGGCCGACAGCGGCTACGACGTCACCCTGGTGGAGAAGAGCCCCTCGGTGGGCGGGGTCATGGCCCAGATCGACAAGACCTTCCCCACCATGGACTGCTCTATTTGAATCTTAGGTCCTAAGATGACGGATGTCGGTCGACATCCACGGATAAAGCTGTTGACGTTGAGCGAAGTTGTCGATGTGAAAGGGTATGTCGGCAATTTTAAAGTTAAAATTTTAAAGAAGGCCCGCTATGTCGATGAGACCAGTTGCACCGCCTGCGGCGAGTGCGCCAAGGTCTGCCCGGTGGTGCGGCCCGATGAATTCAACATGGGGTTGGGCTCGCGCAAGGCGATTTACTCGCCCTTTCCCCAGGCGGTGCCCTCTTCCTATCTGATCAACGCCAAGGAGTGTCTGGGCCACAACCCGGCGGTATGCTCGAAGTGCGTTGAGGTCTGCAGCAAGGGGTGCATCAATTTTCACATGTCGGACGAGGAGATCATCGAGGAGGTGGGCACCATCATCGTGGCCACCGGGCTTGTGCCCTACGACCCGACCGAAATGGACGAATACGGCTACACCCGGTTCGACAACGTGATGACCAGCCTCGAGTTCGAGCGGATGGTCAACGCCAGCGGTCCGACCAAGGGTTCGCTGATTCGGCCTTCAGACCGGGAGCACCCAAAATCGGTGGGGTTCATCCAGTGCGTGGGCTCGCGGTCGGCGAAAAAAGGCGCCCGCTACTGCTCCAATGTCTGTTGCATGAACACCATCAAATCGACCTTCATCATCAAGGAGCATTATCCAGACGTCGAGGTCAAGGTGTTCTACATCGACATCCGCGCCTTTGGCAAAGGGTTCGAAGACCTCTACACCCGCAGCCGCCGTATGGGCGCCCAGTACATCCGCGGCCTGCCCGGCTCGGTGGAGGAGACGGATCAAAAAAGCCTGCGGGTGGCGGTGGAGAACGCGGCCACCGGCAAACTCGAATACCACGACCTCGACATGCTTGTGCTCGCCCAGGGGATAAAACCCGCGCCCTCGACCCAGCGGTTGCAGGAGATCATGGGCTTGCAGTTGACCGCAGACGGTTTCTACCTCGAGGCCCATCCCAAGCTGCAGCCGGTCGACGCCGCCACCCGCGGCATCTTCTTTGCCGGTTGCGCCGAAGGGCCCAAGGACATCAAGGACAGCGTCACCCAGGCCTCGGCTGCGGCCATGCGGGCGATCCGGGTGATGCACAAGGGTGAGATCACCACCGAGCCGATCACCTCGGTGATCATTGCCGAGAAGTGCAAATCCTGCGGCAAGTGCGCCGAGGTCTGCCCGTATGGCGCGATCACCGTGGATGTGAAGAACAAAAAACCGGCGGTGGTCAATTCGGCGGCCTGCGCCGGGTGCGGCACCTGCTCGGCCGAGTGCCGGTTCGACGCCATCACCATGAACCACTTTACCGACGCCCAGATCCTCGGCCAGGTCGACACCATGCTCGACACCGCCCCGGAAGCAAAAATTCTGGCGTTCGCCTGCAACTGGTGCTCGTATGCCGGGGCCGATTACGCCGGCGTCAGCCGGTTGCAGTATCCGGCCAATGTGCATCTGATTCGGGTGATGTGTTCCGGCCGGGTGGACGAAAAATTCATCTGGGAGGGATTCCGCAAGGGCGCTCCGGTGGTGCTGGTGAGCGGCTGCCATATCGGCGACTGCCACTACATCGACGCCAATCATTGGACCGAGAAGCGCGTGGCCCGCATCCACAAAAAGATGGAGAAGATCGGCCTGCGTCCGGAACGGCTGCAACTGGAATGGATCAGCGCCGCCGAGGGCATCCGCTTTGCCGAAACCATGAAGCGGATGGAGCAGGTGCGAAGAAGCGTCACCGCCGAGGAGATTGCCGAAACAATCAATACCCTCAGCAAACTCTGATTGCTTTACACTCACCGTGCAGCAAAAAAGCCAGGTCTTTGACCTGGCTTTTTTTTATGCAATCGCTCTTCCTGCGCAGCGAAGCCTGCGCGGAACGCATCTGTTGATCGCACTCTGCAAGGACAGCATGGCGCACCGAGTCCAATCGGGCTCAACCATTCCACCGGGCGGTCTGCCATGGGCATTGCTGACCGACGTAGAAGTGACGCAGAAATATTTGAACTCCGCCGGAAATATTTTTTGGCGATACTGCTTTTCGTCCTATAATGAAACCACATTGTCATTCACCACCCAAAAACGAAAGGAGAGCGCATGTTGAGACACAAAGGACGGCTTTTACTCAAAGCTATGGTTGCGGCGGCATTGATTATGGGGATGGCCTCCGCCTCCTGGTCCGAAGAAGTCATGTACCACCGGCAAAGCCGGTGGCTTGAATTGTGAACCGCTCAAAGCGGTTGAAAACCTGGAGCCACCTAAAGGTGGCGGCCTATTCAAATAAATTGAGCTGATCCAATCGCTTGTCTTCTTTTTCCTGGTGTTGGATATATGCCCTTACAGCGTCCTCATCCTTACCAACGGTGGAAACGTAATAACCTCGTGCCCAAAAATTCTGACCAACAAAATTCTTCTTTCTACCTTGAAAGTTACGGGCAATTTGGATTGCACTTTTTCCTTTGATAAAACCCACTATCTGGGCAACCGAGTATTTGGGTGGAATCGAAAGCAAGATATGGACATGATCTGGCATCAAATGCCCTTCGATCACTGTGCACTCCTTCTGCTTGGCCAATTCTCGGAATATTTCACCCAAAAATTTCCGCAAGTCTGCGAAGATCGATTTCTTACGGTACTTCGGTATCCAGATGACGTGATACTTGCAATCCCACTTGGTGTGGCTTAGGCTTTGTTCGTCGTACATGGGGAGTCTCCTTTTCTTGAACTTTGAGCGGTTCTGAAAAGTGAGACTTCCCATTTCTCCCGTAACTGTCAAACTTTGGGAGTCCACCGGCAGAGCCGGTGGTTTACCCATTTATTATTAAAATTGGAACCGGGGCGGCGGCGGCAGAGAACATCTTTAAGAAGATAAAATTTCAGTTGGCCAAGAACCTGGACATCAAGCTGGATATTGTTGACAGCGGACCAGTTCAGGCCCTGAAGGATTTGGATGCCGGCAAGATTCACTGTGCCGTTGGCGGCGTTGCTTTTCCTGATTGGATGGAAATGATGGCCAAGGAAAAGTATCCCATTGCTGACCCGTCGGTGTACAAAAACTGGGTCATCGGCGAAGACAAAATCAAAATTCTTACCAACACGGACGTGCCAGTCACGTCGCTTTCCAAGGAGCAACTCGTTGCCATCTTCACGGGCAAGCACCAAAATTGGCAGCAAGTTGGGGGGCCCGACAAGCCCATCGTGGTCATTCTGGGAAGTAAAGTCCCGGGGACTCAATCGGTTTTTCGCAAGCAAGTCATGGGAAACGCCGAATTCACCCCAAAAGCAATGATGGGAACCACGGCTGAAGACGTAAAAAGCAGGGTCATACGAAATCCAGGCGGCATCAGCCTGGGAACTCTTTCCCAGGTGGATTATCTGGTCAACAGTCCGACGACGCCCGACATCGGCAGGCCCATCACCTTGATCACCAAAGGCGCGCCGTCCGAGGGCGTCAAAAAAATGCTCGACTATATCAGCGGAGACGGACAACGATACATTGTGAAATAATCCACCCTCGCCTTTTGGCCGCAGAACTCCCACTGCGTGGGAGCAGAAATTTAAAGTGTGCAATAACGCCAATGCGCTCAGGTATTGATTGAAGTTTTTGTCATAACCGGATTTGTTTGATGCAACGCACCATGCACCCGTTGCCACATCATCTCCACAAGGTTATGCCCTTGAACACCTCGCTCCGCTCCTTTCCGACGATCAGCAAACGTTGGCCCTCCCAACCGACCAGGGCCGCCGCCCAATGGGCCCTGGCCTATTTGGGCATGGCGGCCCTCTGGATCGGCTTTTCAAATCAGGCCATTGCGGTTCTCTTGCCGCACAGTCCCTGCCAATCCGTCGCCCACGTTTACAAAGACTGTGTTTTCGCGGTCGCCACCGCCCTGCTCCTGTTCGTTTTGTTTCGCAAAAAAACCGGTCGGATTTACCAAGCCCAGCAGGCCCTCAGCACAAACAATCAGTATCTCGGCTCCATTTTCCGCGCCGCGCCCATCGGCATCGGGGTGATCGAGGACCAAACCATCGTGGCGGCCAACGACCGCCTGTGCGCCATGACCGGTTATGCCCGCAAGGAATTGATTGGCCAGAGCGCCCGCATGCTGTACCCCTGCGACGCTGAACATGAAATCGTCGGCAATGAAAAATATACTCAAATCAACCAGTTCGAATTAGGAACGGTAAAAACGAGGTGGCAAAAAAAAGACGGGACATTCATCGACGTGCGCCTCAGTTCCTCGCCTCTGAACGCTGAAAATCCGGCGGATGGGATCACCTTCACCGCCCTTGACACGACCGCCTCCAAGCAGGCGGAGATTGCCCTGCAAAACAGCGAGGCCCACTATCGGGCACTGATCGAACTGGCGGTCGACGGCATTCTTCTTAGCGACCACAACGGCTTCATTCTTGGCGGCAACCACCACATGTGCCTCATATTGGGCATGGAACGGGCTGACTTTGTCGGCAAGCACATCAGCGAACTGCCCTTTTCCCGGGACAGCCTGGCCGCAACCCCATTGCGCTTTGATCTGCTCCAGCAGGGAGACATCGTGGTCAGCGAACGGACCCTGGAACGATCAGACGGCAAGACAATACACGTCGAAATGCGCACCAAAATGATGCCGGACGGCTCCTATCAATCGGTCTTCCTGGACGTCACCGAACGCAAACGAACCGAGCAGGCCCTGCGCGAAAGCGAGAAAAAATTCGCCCTGGCCTTTGACGCCAGCCCGGACGCGGTCAACATCAACCGGCTCGCAGACGGCCTTTATGTGGCGACCAACAAGGGGTTCACCGACCTGACCGGTTTCACCCTCCAGGACGTTGCCGGAAAAACCACCCTCGACATCAACATCTGGGTTGATCTTGCCGACCGCCAACGGATGGTCGACGCCCTGCAATCCCACGGCTATTGCGAAAACCTCGAAGCCGTGTTCCGCAAAAAAGACGGCAGCCTCGCCACCGGCCTGCTGTCGGCGCGGACGCTGATGCTGGACCATGTGCCCCACATCATTTCCATCACCCGCGACATCACCCGCAAACGACAGGCTGAAGCAAACCTTGAACGGCTCAAGGTGGCCATCGAACAGGCCGGCGAGGTGATCGTCATTACCGACCCCGACGGCAACATCCAGTACGCCAACCCGGCCTTTGTCCGCGTCACCGGATACGCGGTCGACGAAGTCATCCGCCAGAACCCGCGCATCCTCAAGAGCGGCGAGCACGACGAAACCTTCTACGAAACGCTGTGGCAAACCATCACCGGCGGCCAAACCTGGACCGGGCGGATGGTCAACAAAAAGAAGGACGGCACGCTGTACACCGAAGAGGCCACCATCTCGCCGGTGTTTAACAACCACGGCGCCATCGTTAACTTTGTGGCCATCAAGCGGGACATCACCGCCCAGCTCAAGCTCGAAGCGCAGTATCTGCAAGCGCAGAAAATGGAGTCCGTCGGACGCCTGACCGGCGGCGTGGCCCACGATTTCAACAACATCCTGGCGGTGATCATCGGCTATGCCGAAATGGCCCTGGATAAAATAGACCCCGCCCATCCGGTGCATGCCGACCTTGACAAGATCCACGAAGCGGCCATGCGCTCCGCCGACATTGTCCATCAGTTGCTGGCCTTTTCCCGCAAGCAGGCCATTGACCCTAAAATCCTCGATTTAAACGCCACGGTCGAGGGCATGCTGAAGATGCTGCGGCGGCTGATCGGCGAGGACATCGAGCTGCGCTGGTCGCCGCAACCCGATTTGCCGCTGATCAAAATGGATCCGGCGCAGATCGATCAGATCCTGGCCAACCTCTGCGTCAACGCCCGCGACGCCATTGGCGGCGCCGGCGCCATCACCATCGCCACCAGCCACACCTGGCTTGACGCCGCCTTTTGCGCCAATCATCCCGGCCTTGAGCCTGGCGCGCATGTGGTGTTGAGCGTCGCCGACAACGGCTGCGGCATGGACCCGGGATTGATCGAAAACATCTTTGAACCGTTTTTCACCACCAAAGGAGTGCTCGGCACCGGTCTGGGCCTGGCCACGGTCTACGGTATTGTCCAGCAAAACCAGGGCGTCATTGTCGCCGAAAGCGCGCCGGGCGGCGGCGCAACCTTTCGCGTCTACCTGCCGGCGCAGGGGCCGGGCGTCGCCTGGACCAAGGAAGTGAGGCCAGAGCCCCCCCTGCCGGGTCGGGGCGAGACCATTCTGGTGGTGGAAGACGACCCCAGCATTCTGGAACTCAGCCGGACCATGCTGACAACCCTGGGGTACCGGGTGCTGAGCGCGGGGTCGCCGGGCGAGGCCATCCTCCAGGTGGAGCAGTTCACTGGGCGGATCGACCTCCTGATGACGGATGTGATCATGCCCGAAATGAACGGCAAGGATCTGGCGCGCCGACTCACACTCCGCCGCCCGGAGATGCGACTGCTGTATATGTCCGGGTACACGGCCGACGTCATCGCCCATCACGGCGTACTGGACGGACAAATTCATTTCCTGCGCAAGCCGTTTTTCACCCACGAGCTGTCCCAAAAACTCCGGGAAGCGCTGGACGGTCCCCAGGCGCCGGAGCAGCAAAACCCCAACGCGTAAAAGAAAGGCTGTACCCGGGCCCGCTTGCGATGCTATTATACCGACACTTCGGAGAAGTTGTTCGGCAGGCGCGCCGACCGCTGCGTCAATATTTGCCCGAATGGGATCCGCGCTGCGCCCGAAGGCCTGCGAATCCTGCATCTCCGCAACGCAGATTGCAAAGGACGCTCACCCATGAATGAAGTCGAGGCGATCAGAAGGCATCTCAGTCGATACCAGGCGGTCCTTTGTCAGCAGATTGAGCGGCTGTACAACGCCCTGGAAGAGTTGCAACGCGCCTCGCTGCTGCTGTTCTCGGTGCACGCCGAGACCGACGACGAAACGATCAACGCCTGGCTCAGGGCCGAAGGATTTGCAGTCGACCCCGACGGGTTTTTCCAAAGCCAGCCGCTGCTGGCGGCTTTTCGCGAAGGCTCCGCCCCGCCCGAGGCGATCAGCGTCTCCTGGGGCCGCAACCTGCTCGACGACCCGGTCGCCCGCAAACGCCTCTTCGCCCACCGCGCCATGGGCCCGCACCTCAAACACATCCACGACCGACTCGGCGACGTGGGCTGGATCTACTACCAGGATGCCAGCAACGTTGCCCTGCAGTTCCCGTTCATCGACCAGGCCAAGGCCATTCCCTGGGACTTCGACTGGACCGGCTACCACACCTACGTCTCCGTCTGCCCGACAAACAATCCTGAGCGCCGGATCCGCTGGACGCCGCCCACCATTGACTACGCCGGCGAAGGGCTGATTCTCTCGGTCTCCATCCCGGTCTGGCAGGACGACGCCTTTCTCGGCCTGTGGAGCATTGACTTGCCGCTGCGCTATCTGTACCGGGATTTTGCCGGAGCAAAAGCCTTTCCCGACCAGGAGCAGTGGATCACCGACCAGCAGGGGCTGTTGCTGCTCCATGATCGTCTCACGGCGGAAATCGATCAATCGCGCGGCCACGTTGCGCTCCATCCGCTGCGCGACCTCGGCGGCGAGTGGGCCGAACTGGACTGGCCGGCGACGCTGGCGCAGGATGCCGGTGAATTGCGGATCAAAGACGCAAACGGCGTGCCCTGGCTCGTTTTTCACACCCGGGTTCCGGAGGTTGAATGGCGGCTCTTCTGCGGTCTGCCGGAATCGTCCATGGAAGAGGCGGCGGCGCTGCGCTTGAGCAAGGCGTTCCAGCAGGTGGCGGACGGCAATTTTTCCCACCGCGTCACTGCGACCTCGTCGAACGCCCTGATCGCCGCCCTGGTCGACGAGTTCAACAAGATGAGCCAGCGCCTGGATCAGGCGGAACAGGAGCGGGAGCGGGTTGAGGCGCAATTGCGCCAGGCGCAGAAAATGGAAGCGGTCGGCAGATTGGCTGGAGGCGTGGCCCACGACTACAACAACATGACCAACGTGATCATGGGGTATGCCGAACTGGCCCTGGAAGTGGTCGACGCCCGGAGTCCGCTCCACGGCGACCTCCTGCAGATTCAGGAGGCCGCCCGCCGCTCCATGGAAATCACCCGCCAGTTGCTGGCCTTTGCCCGTTGCCAGGCCATTGCCCCCAGGGTGCTGGATCTCAACCAAACCGTCGAAGGCATGCTCAAGATGCTGCGGCGGCTAATCGGCGAGGACGTCGAGCTGATCTGGCGTCCGGGCGAAACGGTCTGGCCGGTGAAACTCGATCCCTCGCAGACCGACCAAATCCTGGCTAATCTTTGCGTTAACGCCCGCGACGCCATCGACGGGGTGGGCGCGATCATGATCGAAACCTCGAACACGGTCTTTGACGCCGACTACTGCGCCCTGCACCAAGGGTTCGTCCCCGGCGAATACGCGCAGCTCGCGGTCAGCGACGACGGCTGCGGCATGGAGGCCCACACCCTCAACAAAATTTTCGAACCCTTTTTCAGCACCAAGGCCCTTGGCAAGGGCACCGGCCTCGGCCTGGCGACCGTGTACGGCATTGTCAAGCAAAACAATGGGTTTATCAACGTCTACAGCGAGCCCGGCAAGGGAACGGCCCTACGGCTGTACTTCCCCCGGGCAGTGGGCGAGACGGTCGAAGCGCCAACCAAGACGCTCCCTGCCGCGCCCCTGCGCGGCCAGGGGCAGACCGTGTTGCTGGTGGAAGACGAAATCGCCATCCTCAACCTGGCCAAGCGCATGCTCGAACAACTGGGCTATGACGTTCTGGCGGCCAACACCCCCTCCAAAGCCGTCGAAATCGCCCGGCGGCATCACGGAGCCGTCGACCTGCTGATCACCGACGTCATCATGCCGGAGTTGAACGGCCGCGATCTAGCCGCCCGGATCAGCGCCCTGTTCCCCGCCGTCAAGATCCTTTATATGTCAGGCTACACCGCAAACGTCATCATCCACCGGGGCGTGCTCGACAAGGACGTCCACCTGATCCAGAAACCCTTTTCCACCAAGGAATTCGCCGCCAAGGTCGACATGGTTTTGCGCTCTGCGCAGTCGACCTGAATCTGCTGCCTGTTGCTGGCCGACGGACTGTTCCGTTGACTCGCCAACCGGCGCCATCTTCTCCACAACCAGTTGCAATCACAAGGGTATCAGGCTGTATCCGCGACCAGCGGCGGCGAGGGATTGGCCGTCTGGACCGCGCGCCCCGACATCCGCATGGTGATCACCCTTCTCGACGATAAAGAATGCCTGCTGCTGGGTGCCGGGAACGACGACTTGGTCGGCAACCGGTGCTGCGTGCGGCGCTTGATCTGCGCCTGCAAAGCCGCTTCGGTCGGTTCAGGTCGGCCGATGATGATGAAGCAAAGGTTAAACAACGGCGGAGGAACACAAAACACAGCAAAAAGGGGAGAAGGGGCGGGAGCAAAGCGCGCGAAGGCGACGCGAAGACCGGCCCCAGGATTCCAGGGCCGGGCGGAACGACGCGGGGCGGCGCGACAGCTGCCCCGCGAGTTTTTTCAGACCGGAAGCACCCGGTACAGGATGCCGGCGATGACCATGCAGACCGGAATGGTGAGCACCCAGGCCATGACGATGTTGCCGACAATCCCCCATTTGAGGGCGTGAATGCCCCGGGTGCTGCCCACCCCCATGATCGAGGTGGAGATGATGTGGGTGGTGCTGACCGGGATGCCGAAATACGAGGCGCTGAGGATAACCGCCGCAGCCGAGGTTTCGGCGGCAAACCCATGCACTGGTTTCAGCTTGATCATCTTGGTGCCCATGGTGCGGATGATCCGCCAGCCGCCGCCCATGGTGCCCAGCCCCATGGTCACCGCGCAGCCGAGGATGACCCAGTACGGCACTTCAAAGGTGGGCAGGGCGTGATAGCTGACCAGGGCCAGGGTGATGATGCCCATGGTCTTCTGGGCGTCGTTGCTGCCGTGGCTGAGCGCCATGATCCCGGACGAGACCAGCTGCAGCTTCTTGAAGTATTTGTTGACGCTGTTCGGGTTGGCCTTGGCGCAGATCCACAGGATGCTCACCATGCAGAGAAAGCCAATGGCAAAGCCGATCAGCGGCGAAGTGATCATCGGCAACAGCACCTTTTTGGCCACACCCTCAAAGTGGACGACGTGATACCCGGCCTTGGCGATGGTCGCGCCCATCAGGCCGCCGATCAGGGCGTGGGAAGAGCTCGAAGGAATGCCGTAATACCAGGTGATCAGGTTCCAGATAATAGCTGACAGCAGCGCGCAGAGAATCACGCCCTGGGTGACGCTGTCGGTGGCGACAATGCCCTTGCCAATGGTGCTGGCCACATGGGTGCCCATGAAGGCCCCGGCAATGTTGAGCACGCCGGCGTAGAGGATGGCGGCGCGGGCGGTCAGCACCTTGGTTGAAACCACGGTGGCGATGGCGTTGGCGGAATCGTGAAAGCCGTTGATGTATTCAAAAATCAACGAAGCAACAACAACAAAGATAAGCAGGGTCAGAACCATTTAGCACGTCCTTTTTTCCGTGACACACTCGCAAACGGCGCGGGCGGCCGCTGCTGAGCAAACAATGGCGCGCTCAACTGTGCTTGAGGGCGATATTGACAATGAGATCGGAAATGACCGAACAGATGTCCAGGGCGTTCTCGATGCCTTTGTAAATATCGCGCAACTTGAGCACATACAACGCGTCGTATTTTCCGGAAAAAATCTCCTCGGTGGCGGTGAACAGGATCTCGTCGCCCCGATTTTCAATGTCCTTGATCCGGTAGTTGCACGCGGTGACGTCCTTGAGCGGCGCGCCGTTCTTCAGCATCGAGATGATGGTGCGCAGTTCCTCCGCCGACTTGATCAAAATCTCCGCCTGTTTCTTGACGATGTCGTTGTAGGAATCGATTTTGTAAATGCGCAGGTTGACGCAGGCCTTGAGAATAACCTTGGTGCTCTTGTAGAGGTAGGAAGAAATCAGCTGGATGTCTTCGCGGTCGATCGGGGTGACAAAAGAGGCGTTGAGCAGGGAAAGACTCCCCTCCATGGCCTCGACCGCCCGCCGTTTATAGGTCTTGGCGTGGATGAGATATTCTTCCCGCTCGGTCAGATCGGAATGCACGATCTGATAAAACAGTTGGGAGGACAGCTCGCAGACCTCGGCTCCATTTTCAAAATGTTGGTAAAATTTATTTTCCGGCGGCGGCAGCAGTTTAGCGAGAAACCCAAGGCTCATAATCGTTCTCTTCTCCTCAACAAGAATTCAAATCGGTAAAAGCGGCTCAGGCGCCCGTCTCTCTGGAAACAGGTTTGCAAAGCGCCCCTTGTCGCGCCCAGCTGCAGGCCCGACATTCCGCAGTTGCAGAATGTTTGGGGGAAGCCTTGAGCCGGACCGACTTTACCTTCCTAATATGATTATGACACCAAAAAAACAGCCTGCTAACAGTTTTCTAACAAAAATGTTTCCGTTAAAATATATCTATACATTTAAGGATGTTACCAACGACAGATTAGAACCTGATCAACGCTGCGGTCAAGCCGCGAGACCAATGGTGCGACGGAATCGGGCCAGGGACAGGCCAAAGAGAAGCGCGCCAATCAGCGCCAGGGCAAGAAACCTCGGCCAGACCACGTCGAACCCGGCCCCCCGGTACAAAATCGCCTGGGCCAGAGCCACATAGTGGGTGGTCGGCGCAGCCTGCATCACGGTTTGGACAAAGACCGGCATGCTTTCCCTGGGCGTGACCCCACCGGAGAGCATCTGCAGCGGCAGCAGCACCAGCATCATCAACAGGCCGAATTGGGGCATGGAGCGGGCCAGGGAGCCCAAGAAAATCCCCATGGAGGACGAGGCGAACAGGTGCAGCCCGGTCCCGGCAAAAAAGAGGAGCAGCGAGCCCTCAATCCGCACCGCCAGCAACCCCTGGACCACCAAAACCAGCGACAGTCCGCTGGCGACCAGCACCACCAGCCCCATGGCCCAGACCTTGCTCACCATGATCTCAAAGGGCGTCACCGGCATGACCAGCAGATGCTCGACCGTGCCGTGTTCGCGTTCGCGGATCAGCGAGGCGCCGGTAAGGATAATGGAAAGCATGGTGACGTTGTTGATCACCTCCATCACCGAACCGAACCAGGCCTGGGTGAGCGACGGATTAAACCGGGCGCGGATGTTGAGCTCCACCGGGGTTGCCGCAACGCCGCGATAGCGCTGGACAAATTCGGCCACCTCGCGGCTCACGATGGTCTGAATGTAGCCGTTGCCGGTAAAGGCCTGCGACATGCGGGTGGCGTCGACATTGAGCTGAATGGTCGGACTGCGCCCGGCCAGGACGTCGCGCTGAAAATCCGGCGGAATGTCGAGGGCAAAGGTGTCGAGCCCGGCGTCCATGCGCGCGTCCATCTCCGGTTGGCTGATCAGCGATGGAGCGAGAAAATGGGGAGGATAAAAGGCGCCGGCAATGCGGGCCGACAGCGGCGAGCCGTCCTCGTCGACAATCGCGACCGGGGCCTTGTTGAGCGAATCGGGCATGGCCGTGGCGGCGGCGTAGACGCCAACGGTAAAGGCATAGACGATCAGAAACATCAGGATCGGGTCCCGCGCCAGGCTGCGCAACTCCTTAACGCCCAAGCAAACAATATTGGCGACGCGCATGCTCAACCCTCCTGTTTTTTCAACAGCGCCGCGCACAGCCCCAGCAGCACGGGAATAGCGAGCAGCAGGGCCAGATAGTTGCCCTGAAGATCGGCAAATCCCAGGGCCTTGGCAAAAACGCCCCGGGTGATGGTGAGGAAATGGGCGGTGGGGTAGAGCGTGCCGATCACCCGTCCCAGCCCCTCCTGCGAGGCGACCGGATTGGTCATGCCGGAGAAATTGACCGAGGGCAGGATGGTGAGGATGGCGGCCCCAAAGATGGCGGCCACCTGACTGCGCATGAACGAAGAAATCAGCAGGCCCAAAGCGGTGGCGGCGGTGACGTAAATCAGCGCCGCCACGGTCAGGGCGAAGAAATCGCCCTTGATCGGGACGCGAAACAGCAGCGCCGCCATCAGGGTCAGGAGGAAAAAATTGACCATCGCCAGACCGATGTAGGGCAGCTGTTTGCCCAGCAGAAATTCCATCCGGGTGACCGGGGTGACGTAGAGGTTGACGATCGAACCCAGCTCCTTTTCCCGAACCACGCTGAGCGCGGTGAGCATGGCCGGAATCATGATCAGCAGCAGGGGAATCACCGCCGGAACCATGGCCACCAGGCTTTTGACGTCCGGGTTGTAGCGATAACGGGTTTCGATGTTGGCCAGAACGGTTGCGCCGGCGCCGCTTAACTGGCGCGCGGCCCGGTTGGACAGCCACAGGCTGTGCATGCCGCTTACATAGCCCTGGATGGTCTCGGCCCGCTGGGGCATGGCCCCGTCGATCCAGGCGGCGATGACCACGGACCGGCCGCGTCCGAGATCGCGGCCAAATCCCGGCGGGATCTCGAGGGCCAGGCTGATCTCGCCCGAGCGCATCCGCCTGTCCAGATCGGCGTAGTCGACAATCGGCGGGCGCTCAATGAAATAGCGCGATCCGCTCAGGTTGAGGGTGTAGTCGCGGCTGACCGTGGTCTGGTCGCGATCCAGCACCGCAAAAGACAGGTCTTCGACGTCAAAACTGATGCCGTAGCCCATGATCACCATCAGAATGACGCTGCCGACCAGGGCCAGGGTAGCCCGCACCGGATCGCGGCGCAGCTCCATGGACTCGCGCCGGGTGTAACTGAGGGCCCGGGCCAGGCTGAACCCCTTGCCGAAAAGCCAATGCGGCGCGCAGGAACGAGCACCGGCCTGACCGCGGGCAGGAGGAGGGGCAACCTGTCCTTCAATCAACGGCTCGGTGGATTCGTCCTGCGCGCCAGCCTCTGCAAGATAACTGATGAACGCCTGCTCCAGGGAGGCGGCGCCGCGCCCGGCCTTGAGCGCCGCCGGGCTGTCGCTGACCAGCACCCGACCGGCGTGCATCAGGGAAATGCGGTTGCAGCGCTCGGCCTCGTTCATGAAATGGGTGGAGATGAAAATGGTGACCCCGTCGTTGCGGGCCAGGTCGATCATGCTCCGCCAGAAACTGTCGCGGGCAATGGGATCAACCCCTGAGGTCGGCTCGTCGAGGATCAGCATCTCCGGTTTGTGGATCATGGCCACGGCCAGGGACAAACGTTGCCGCTGCCCCAAGGGCAGATTGCCGGGAAGAGCGTCCAGCACCCCGACCAGATCGAAACGCGCGGCCATCTCGCTCACCCGCCCTGCAATCTCCGCCGGCGGCACGCTGAACAGACGGGCGTGCAGTTGCAGATTCTGGGCCACGGTCAGTTCGGAGTAGAGCGAGAACGACTGGGTCATGTAGCCGACCCGCCGCCGGACGGCAACGTCCCTGGCGTCCACCGGTTGGCCAAACAGCCGGGCCTCGCCGCTGCTGGCCGGCAGCAGGCCGGTGAGCATCTTCATGGTGGTGGTTTTGCCGCAGCCGTTGGAACCAAGAAAGCCGAAAATCTCGCCACTCTTGATGCGGAAACTCACCCGGTCGACCGCGACAAAATCGCCAAAACGCATGGTTAGCCCCTGGGCCTCGATGGCGGTCGGCGCCGATGCGTCGTCTCCGCGCGGCGGAATCTCCACCGGCCGGTGATCGCGGCGGCGTTCCTCGGGCAAAAGGGCGATAAAGGCCGCTTCAAGCGTGGCGGTTGCAGTCCGCGCCAGCAGTTCCGCCGGCGTTCCCGTGGCCAGCACCCTGCCCCCTTCCATCACCGCCAGCCAATCAAAACGAGCTGCCTCCTCCATGTAGGCGGTGGCGGCCAGCACGCTCATACCCGGTCGGGAGGTGCGGATGCGCTCAATCAGTTCCCAGAACTGGACCCGGGACAGGGGATCGACGCCGGTGGTCGGTTCATCCAGAATCAACAGGTCCGGATCGTGGATCAGGGCGCAGCAGAGCCCCAGTTTCTGCTTCATGCCTCCGGAGAGTTTGCCGGCCGGACGTGCTCGAAACGGGGTCAGGCCGGTGCTGGCCAGGAGACGATCAATCCGCCAATTGCGTTCGGCCTGCTCCTGGCCAAACAACCGACCGAAAAAATCGATGTTCTCAACCACCGACAGGGTGGGATAGAGATTTTTCCCCAACCCCTGGGGCATGTAGGCAATCCGCGGGCAGACTGTTTCGCGGTGGCGGCGCCGGCCCATGTCGCCGCCGAGCACCTCCACCTGTCCCTGCTGGACGGCGTGGGCCCCGGCAGCCAAGGCAAACAGACTGGACTTGCCAACCCCGTCCGGCCCGATCAGGCCGGCCATGCAGCCGGACGGAAAATCCAGGCTGACCTTGTCCAGCGCCAGGGTCCGGCCATAGCGCAGACTGACCCCGGTCAACCGGGCAACCGGCGGCGGCGTTTGCCGATTCATGGCTGCGGCGCGCTTTCAGGCGGCAGTCGCACCCGCAGTTCGGCCGGCCAGTCGATCTTCTGGTCCAGCCGCACATAGGCCATGCCCGGCACGCCGGTTTTCACGTGGGTAATGTGGGTTTTCAACAGCTCGGGATCGATTTTGGCCTTGACCCGAAACATCAGCTTCTGCCGCTCGCTGGCGGTTTCCACGGTCTTGGGCGTGAACTGGGCGACATCGGCGACAAAGGAAACTCGGGCGGGAATGACGAATTGCGGGGCTGCGTCGAACACCAGCCGCACCTCGGCTCCGAGCCCGAGTTGGCCCGCCTTTTCCGTGGGCAGGAAAAAGGTCATCGAAACGTCGGCCAGATCGAGCAGATTGAGCACCTTGCCGCCGCCGGCCAGGACCTCGCCGGGCTGGGCCACCCGGTACTGGATGCGGCCGGCGGTCGGGGCCTTGAGCACGCCGTCGTCAATGTCGACCTGCAAACGCTCGATGGTGGCCCGGGCGGCATTGACCGCCGACTGGCTGCCCAGCAGTTGCGATTTGGCGGTGATCACCGCCGCCTGGGCCGCCGCGATCTGGGCCTCGGCGGCGCTGACCGCAGCCTGCCCGCTGAGATACAGGGCGCGGTTGTCGTCCAGATCCTGCACCGAAGTGGCGCCCTTGCGCGACAGAACCTCAAAGCGCTCCAACCGCTTGCGGGACGCCTCAAGCTCGGCCCGGCGCTGGGCCAGCACGGCCTGGGCCGCGTTTTTCTCGCTCAGCCGCTGCTCAACCTGACTTTTGGCGGTCTCCACCGCGTAGCCTGCCTGCTGCAACTGGGCTTCGGCCTCGCGGCGCTGGGCCTCCAACTGCTGGGTGTCCATGCGGGCCAGGATCTGGCCCTGGGTCACGAAATCGCCCTCGTTGGCCAGGATCTCCTTGATCCGGCCGGCACTCTTGGCGGCAACGTCAATCTCCACCGCCTCAATCCGGCCGTTGCCGCCGACAAACCCATCGGCCAGCCCCTTGGGCCGCAGCGAACGCCAGGCCAGAACCGCCGCCGCGATCAAGAGCGCGCACCCCATCCACCCCAGCCATCTCTTTGTGTTCACGCCCATTGCCGCCTCCTCTCATTTCGTTGCCCGGCGGCAGGCCCGCGCCCTGCCCCGTTTGCGCTCTACACCTCTTTGTAGCTTGCCGCGCCTGTGCCGGTTCCGCCGCTGACAAACCGCCAGTTCAAAAACAAGGTGAGTTGTTTGCCCGGATCGCCGCTGACAAGCCCGGAACCCGTCCCGGAATGGAGGGTCAACCCGGATGAAAGAAAATGAAAATGCAGCTCGATGTGATCGCTGGCGACAAATCTGCCGAGCAATTGCCCTGCCCTGACGTCGCCGCCGCGAAAGTCGCCGCTGATGACGCCCCCGGTCTGGTGAAAAACGAACACCACCCCGGTTTGGGGCAGCCCTTCGCCGCTTTTCGCCATCACAAAACGTCGATTGTCCAGGCTGTATCTGGGTTCCGCAACCGCCAACTCCGGCTGACATGCGGCGTGTCCCAAAGCGTGTCTGAAAACGAAACCGCTGATTGCCGCCGGCGCAGGCGCAGACGTCTGTCTCTCTTCCATGGGCTGATGTTGTTGGCATACTAGTTTTTTCGGCGCAACTGGCAAGGCCTGCAAGGGAATGCGGTCGCCGCGCGGATCATAGAGAGAAGCGAGAACCGTGCCAGAAGCATCTCATCGATTTTTCAATAAAAAGACAACCATCATGGCAAACATTACCATATATAGAAATTCATATTCCCAGATAATGGAATACAAGGTATTTTTACCAAATACGGTAACAGCAATCGCTGCGTCGCTTCGGACAAGGATCTTTTATGGTGCAATGGGACGAATTTTTTCGCGAAACCACGCTGCGCATCTGCGGCAGCCTGCAGATTGCCACCGCCGTTGCCAGCGTCTTTGAGTATTTCAAGCTCCATTTTCCGCTGATTGGCCTCAGCCTGACCATCCGCGACGAAGACCTGGGGGCCATCCGCCGCATCGCGCTGGCCACCGATCACCAGGAGGCCTATCCCGAGGAGATCCTGCCGGTTCCCGGCGCGCTCTGGACGCAGGTCCAGGCCATGGCCGCGACCTTGCGCGAACCGCAGATCATCACCGCCGATCACAGCGAGCTGGTCCGCCGGCTCAGCCCGTTGTTCAAGCTGCAGGACAAAAGCGACCTGATTGTGCCGCTGTGGATGGACGACCAGCTGCACGGCGCGCTCACCCTGCGGGCGTCCACCGCAGGATGTTTCACCGAGCGTCACCTCAAACTGCTCTCCGGCGTTTCCCGACCGGTGACCATCGCCCTGACCAACGCCATTGCCCACGACAAGATCAAGCGCTACCGGGATCTGCTGATCGAAGACAACCGCTTTCTCAGCAAGGAGTTGACCTCACAGGTCGGCGACGAGATCGTCGGCAGCGAGGGCGGCCTGGCCAACGTCATCCAGATGGCCAGGCAGGTGGCGCCGCTGAACAACACCGTGCTGCTCCTGGGCGAAACCGGAACCGGCAAGGAGTTGATCGCCAACGCCATCCATGCCGCCTCCGCAGCCAAAGACGGTCCGTTTATCAAGGTCAACTGCGGCGCGATTCCGGAAAGCCTGATCGATTCCGAGCTGTTTGGCCACGAGCGCGGGGCCTTCACCGGCGCGGTCAGCGAAAAACGCGGCCGGTTTGAGCGGGCCAACGGCGGCTCCATCTTTCTCGACGAGATCGGCGAACTGCCGCCGCAGGCCCAGATCCGTCTGCTGCGGGTGCTGCAGAATCGGGAAATCGAACGGGTTGGCGGCCACAAATCCGTGCCCGTCGACATCCGGGTGATCGCCGCCACCCATCGCAATCTGGAAAGCATGGTGCTGGAAAATCGGTTCCGCGAAGATCTCTGGTTCCGCCTCAACGTCTTTCCGATCATCATCCCGCCCCTGCGGCAGCGGCTGGAGGACATCCCGGCCCTGACCATGCATTTCATCGCCAAAAAATCACGGGAAACCGGCATGAAGAATCTCCCGTCCATTGCCCCTGGCGCCTTGGAACGACTCCGGCGCTACACCTGGCCGGGCAATGTGCGCGAACTGGAGAATCTGGTGGAACGGGAACTGATCCTCCACCCGGACGGATTGCTGAGCTTTGCTTCTCTGCCCTACGATCCTGCCGGCCGGCGCCGCCCGCTTTCGCCGGAAGAGAGCGACCGCCCCGGCGCGTTGCTGCTTGACGAGGTGATCGCCGCCCACATTGCCCAGGTCTTGCGCCTAAGCGGCGGAAAAATCAACGGTCCGGGCGGCGCCGCAGAATTGCTCGGAATCAACCCCAACACCCTGCGCGCGCGCATGGACCGGCTGGGACTTCCATATGGCCGCCGCAGCGATCACAACCGCTGACAGCCGCCCGCTCCCGCGACCGCCGCGCATCGATTGCGCTCAGCTCCCAAAGCCTTGCCCAGCGGCTTAAACGCATTGTCAAAACAGACGAATTTGTTTATCGTGGCCGCTTGCCAATCGTGTCGGCGCACCCCTCAATTCAGGATTGACCATGGCTCCACAACGCCCTCTTTTCCTTCGCCCGACAACGCGGCAGAGCGCCCCCTCCGAATGCCGCCGCCGCGACTTCGCTCTTCCCTCGGGCAACCTCCTATGATCTTCGCAAAACATTGTCCGCCCAGGCTGCTTCCTTGCCTGCTGGCCCTGGGATTGGCGACGCTCGCCGCCTGTTCCCCGGTCGGCCCGGATTACCAGCCGCCCCAGCCGGAGACGCCGGCGCACTGGAGCGAAGCGGCGGCGACGGTGCAGGAAGGCCAGAGCGCCGCCCTGCGGCAATGGTGGTCGCTGTTCAACGATCCGCTGCTGGATTCGCTGATTAACCGCGCTTTCAACGCCAACCTCGATCTCCACATTGCCGAAACCCGCATTCGCGAGGCCAGGGCCCAGCGACGGATTGCGGCGGCGGCCGGTCTGCCCGCAGTTGATCTCGGCGGCGGCTACGTCAACAGCGGTCGCAGCAAAAACGTCCCCTCCGGCGGAACCAAGCAGGAATTGTTCGAGGCTGATTTTGACGCGGGCTGGGAACTCGACGTGTTTGGCGGCGTGCGCCGGCAAACCGAGGCCGCCGAGGCAACCCTGGCCGCTGCGGTGGAAGATTGGCGGGACGTCAGCGTCTCTCTGGCGGCGGAAGTGGCAAGAAATTACCTGGAGTTGCGGGCCAGCCAGCAGCGACTGGCCATTGCCCGGGAAAACAGCCGCACCCAGGAACAGACCGTGGACCTGGTGCGCAACAAACTCCAGATCGGCCTTGGCGACGAACTTGAGGTTGCCCAGGCCGAAACCCTGCTAGCCCAGACCCGCGCCCAAATGCCCGAACTGGAAAGCAGCGGAGCCCAGGCGACCCACCAGTTGGCCCTGCTGCTGGGCCAACAACCGCAGGCCTTGAAAGCGGAATTGTCGCAACCAGGCAAGACCCCGCCTCCGCCGCCGCAGTTGCCGGTGGTTCTGCCCTCGGAACTCCTTCGCCAACGGCCCGACATCCGCAGCGCCGAGCGCCAATTGGCCGCCGCCACCGCCACGGTGGGCGCATCCACGGCCGAGCTCTTCCCCCGCTTTTCCCTGGCCGCCCTGATCGGCCTGCAAAGCGTCTCGTTGCACGATCTCGTTGCCCAGGGCAGCCGTTTCTGGTCGGCCGGCCCCTCGGTGCAATGGTCGCTGTTTGACGGCGGCAAGGCCAGGGCAGGCGTCGAAATCAGCGAGGCCCGTCGCGAGCGCGCCCAGGCGACCTACGAGAAAACCGTGCTGGCCGCCCTCGGGGAAACCGAGAGCGCGCTGGTCGCCCTGGACCGAGAACGGGTCACCCAAAAAATCCTCGGCGAGGCCGTGACCGCAAGCCAGCGGGCGGTGCTCATTGCCCGCGGCCAGTACAAGGCCGGCCTCACCACCTTTCTCAACGTGCTGCAAAGCGAAAACGCGCTCTTTCAAACCCAGGACAAGCTGGCGCAGAGCGAGCAGCGCCTGGCCCTTGATATGGTTGCCCTGTACAAGGCGCTGGGCGGCGGCTGGCAAAATCGGCCGTTTCCGGTCGCAGCCGCCGCAACCGCCGCGCCCGACAACCGTTCGGATGATTCGCCCTTCCCAAGGAACACCCCATGACCCTGCCTTTTTCTGTCCGCGCCGCGCTCCCTGGCCGACCGGCCCCTGCTTTCTCCCTGCGCCTGACCCTCATCCTTCTGCCCTGCCTGTTGCTGCTGTTTGCAGCCGGTTGTTCCGGCAACAAGGAGAAAGAGGGAAAGACCGGCCAGAAAAAGAAATCGGCGATCCCGGTGACCGTTGCCGCCAGCACTCAAAAAACGCTGCCGCTGGAGATAGCGGCCACCGGCCATGTCGAGGCCCTGGCCACGGTCGAGGTTCGCTCCCAGGTGACCGGCACGATCAAAACCGTGCACTTCAAAGAAGGCGACGAGGTCAAGGCCGGCGAGCTGCTGTTCACCATCGATCCCCGCCCTTTTGCCGCCAATCTGGCCAAGGCCGAGGCAGGTTTGGCCAAGGACCGCGCCGAGTTGGACAACGCCCGTCGCGAGGCCGGTCGTTACGCCCTGGCCGCGCAGAAAGGCTATGTTTCGCTTGAGCAGGCCGATCAGGCCGCAACCAAGGTCGCCACCCTCGCGGCCACGGTACAGGCGGATCAAGCCGCCGTGGACAGCGCCCGGCTGGAGTTGGAATACTGCTCGATCCGCGCCCCCTTTGCCGGCCGGGTCGGCGAGCTGCAGAGCGACCAGGGCAACCTGATCAAGGCCAACGCCGACAACCCCATGGTCACCCTCAACCGGATACAGCCGATTCTGGCCGCCTTCACCATGCCCGGCGGCCACCTCCAGGATCTGTTCCGCTACCAGGCGGCCGGCAGCCTCAAAGTGCTGGCGGAACGCCAAAAACAACCGACAGACGCCGAGCTGGAAGGCACGCTTGCCTTCATCGACAACACGGTCGACCCGACCACCGGCATGATCCGGCTCAAGGCCCAGTTCGCCAACGCCGACCACGGGTTGTGGCCGGGTCAGTTGATCGACGTCCGCATCCGCCTTGCCCAGCGGCCGGACTGCGTGGTCGTGCCCTCGCAGGCGGTGCAGATCGGCCAGAAAGGGGCCTATGTCTATGTGGTCAAGGACGACCACGCAGCCTACCGTCCGGTGACGCCCGGCATGCTCTTTCAGGGCGAAACCGTGATTGAGGAGGGGCTGCAAAGCGGCGAGCGGGTGGTGGTCGACGGCCAGATGCAGCTGGCCGACGGCGTCGCCATTATTGAACGCGGCCCCGCGCCTGGAAAAACCGGCGGCAAGGAGGCCGGCGGCGGCGAAGGCCAACGGGGCAAACCATGAGAGGCGTCTCCGACCTGTTCATCCGCCGGCCGGTGATGACCGTGCTGGTGATGGTCAGCATTCTGTTGTTTGGCTTGATCGGCTATCGGCAGCTGGCGGTCAGCGACCTGCCCAACGTCGATTTCCCCACCATCCAGGTCAGCGCCGGCCTGCCCGGCGCCAACCCCGACACCATGGCCTCGACCGTGGCCACGGTGCTGGAAAAGGAATTCTCCACCATCGCCGGACTCGACTCCATGAGTTCGGTCAGTTCCACCGGCTCCACCCAGATCACCCTGCAGTTCTCGCTGGAGCGCGACATCGACGCCGCAGCCCAGGACGTGCAGACCGCCATTTCCCTGGCCAACCGCAACCTGCCCGAGGACATGCCCTCGCCGCCGTCGTTCCGCCGCACCAATCCCGCCTCAGACCCAATCCTCTTTATCTCGCTCAACAGCCCTACCCTGCCGCTCTCCACCCTGGATCGCTACGGCCAAACCATGAGCCAGCGGCTGTCAATGATCCAGGGCGTGGCCCAGATCACCCTGCGCGGCTCGCAGAAATACGCGGTCCGGGTGCAACTCGACCCGCGGGCGATGAAGGGCTTTGATCTCGACGCCGACGAGGTGGCTGCTGCCATCGACGCCCAAAACGCCAACCGTCCCATGGGTCAACTGAGCGGCCCGCACAGCACCCTGACCCTTAAAGCCAACGGCGAACTCAAGGCGGCGGAGCAGTATAAAGACATCGTGGTGGCAGTGCGCGGCGGCCGGCCCATCCGGCTGGCCGAGGTGGCTTTGGTGATCGACAGCGTCGAGAACGACAAATCCGGGGCCTGGTTTTTCACCCCCACCACCAAGGCCCAAACCATCGTGCTGGCGGTGGAAAAACAGCCGGGCTCCAACACCATCGAGGTGGCGGACGCGGTCAAGGCCCTGCTGCCCACCCTGGCCGAGAGCCTGCCGGCCTCGATCAAGCTCTCGATCCTGCGCGACGGCAGCGTCGCCATTCAGGAATCGGCCCAGGACATCCAGTTCACCCTGCTTCTGACCCTGGCCCTGGTGGTGCTGGTGATCTTTCTCTTCATCCGCAACCTCAGCGCCACAGTCATTCCCAGCCTGTCGCTGCCGATGTCGGTGATCGGGACCTTTGCGGTGATGTACCTGCTCGACTACAGCCTCAACAACATGTCGCTGATGGCCCTGACCCTGGCGGTCGGGTTCGTGGTCGACGACTCCATCGTGGTGCTGGAAAACATCGTCCGCCACCTGGAAATGGGCAAGAACCGGCTGCAGGCCGCCTTTGACGGCGCCCGCGAGGTCAGCTTCACCATCATTTCCATGACGCTTTCGCTGGTAGCGATTTTCATCCCGCTGCTCTTTCTCGGCGGCATCATGGGGCGGCTGTTCCGCGAGTTTTCAGTGACCATCGGCGTTGCGGTGCTGGTCAGCGGCGTCATCAGCCTGACGCTGGTGCCCATGCTCTGCAGCCGTTTCCTCCGCGCCCAGAACGTTGTTCACCATGGCCGCCTCTACCGGGCGACCGAGGCCGGTTATCTGTGGATGGCGGAATGTTACAGCCGCAGCCTGCTGGCCGTGCTTCGTCACAAACGGCTGACCATGATCTTTTCCCTGGCGGTGCTGGCGGCCACGGCCTGGCTCTTCGCGGTGGTTCCCAAAGGCTTTATTCCCACCGAAGATCGCGGCTACATCATGGTTTCAACCCAGACCGCCCAGTCCATTTCCTGGATTTCGCAAGTGGAACACCTGATGCAACTGGCGGAAATTGTGCAGCAGGACCCCAACGTCGACCGGTTCATGGTCACCACCTCGCCCTTCATGCTGCTGATGCTCAAACCCCGCAGCGAGCGGACGTTGAGCGCCGACGAAGTCATCCTCGCTCTGCGGCCCAAGCTCAACAGCGTGCCCGGCATCCGCGCCATGCTGGTCAACCCGCTGCCGATCAACGTTGGCGGTCGCCGCTCGCGCAGCATCTACCAGCTGACCCTGATGGGGATTGACGCCGCCCAGTTGTACCAGACCGCCCGCGCCCTGGAACAGGCCATGCTCGACACCCCGGCTCTGGTCGACGTTTCCAGCGACCTGCAGATGGACAACCCGGAACTCAACATTGAGATCGACCGCAACCGGGCCCTGCTGCTCGGCGTCACCCCCAAACAGATCGAGGACACCCTCTACAGCGCCTACGGCGAGCGCGACGTCTCCACCATCTTCGGGGCCAACGATCAATACAGCGTCATCGTTGAATTCCATCCCGATTTCCAGAACAACGCCGCCGCTCTGGATCTGGTGCACATCCGCTCCAATCAGGGCCAATTGACGCCGATCTCCACCGTGGCCACCCTTAGCCAGGGATTGGGGCCGCTGTCGATCAACCATTCGGGCCAACTGCCTTCGGTAACCCTGTCGTTCAACGTCAAGCCCGGCGTGGCCCTGGGCCAGGCCCTGGCCGATCTGCAGCAACTGACCGACTCGCTGCTGCCCACCGGCGTCAACGCCTCATTCCAGGGCAACGCCCAGCAATTCCAATCCGCCCAGGCAAGCATGGGCTGGCTGCTCGGCTTGGCAATCATCGTCATCTACATCGTGCTCGGCATTCTCTACGAGAGCTACATCCACCCCCTGACCATCCTCACCGCCCTGCCCTTCGCCGGTTTCGGTGCCCTGATCACCCTGATGCTGTTTGGGGTGGATTTGTCGATCTACGCCTTTGTCGGCATCATCATGCTGATTGGTCTGGTCAAGAAAAACGGGATCATGATGATCGACTTCGCCATTGCCGCCCAGGCCGAGGGCAAAAATGCCCACGACGCGATCCACGAGGCCTGCGTCATCCGTTTCCGGCCGATCATGATGACCACCATGGCGGCGCTGATGGCCGGCATCCCGATTGCGCTCGGCTACGGCGCCGGGGCGGAATCACGCCAGCCCCTGGGTCTGGCCGTGGTCGGCGGCCTGCTCTTTTCCCAGAGCCTGACCCTCTATGTCACGCCGGTGTTTTATCTGTATATGGAAAAGCTGCAGCAGCGGATACAACGAAAGAAAACAGGCAAATAAACAGCCCAGCAGGAACCGCGCTCTTATGTTTGCGGCGTGATGATCAAACCGGTGACCGGTTCGCCATAGGCATGGCAGGGGTGGCCGGCGGCCAGACGGTGGGCGGCCAAGGCGCAGAGAGCGGCGTCGATCCAGTCGATATTGCTGAGTTCGGGCGAGAATATGCCCGCCTGTTCGAGCACGACCCGACGCACGACCCGCTTGTGTTGTGCCGAGACCAGATGACCTATCAGGGCGCAGCTGACCGCATGGGGAAAGGTTTCAAAGCAGCAGGTCTGCCCCTGACGCAGAGGCAAACCGGCACAGAGCGGGTGGCTGGGTTCAATTGCCTGGTACAAGGCCTCGCCGTTCAGCATCCAGCCATAGTAATTGCTGGGGTGACGGACGGCGGCCTCCCTGGTGGGCGAGGCAAAGCATTGCATGCCCTGGCCCATCAATTCGCGTTCCGCCGGACGGGCGCGCCCGTCAAGGCTCCAGCGGCAGGGCGCGTCGACGCCAATCGCCTGAGCGCCAATCTCCCGCAGCCAACGTGCCATCGCGGCCGCATCCATGGTGTGCAGTTGAGCCTGATAGACGCCGCCCACCAGGGCCACGCCGTGGAATCCCTTGCGGGCGCCGCCGACGTCGATGCCGGCAACAATTGGATTTTTTGACGTTTTCATCCTGCCTTTTTTCTCCGTTTTCCTCCCCCTTCCCTAGCTACGCCAGCGCCGTGAGAGCCCACAACGCCTCGGCCCGGCCTGTCCTTTCGATCAACCGGAAACCGGAGATTCCTCGCCGCGTTGGCCATGACGCCCCCAGATAACGAGTAGCGGCTTCCATGGAGACAGGCAGCCTGGATGAGTCCCGGCGGAATCCCGGACAGAAAGAACACCCAACCCCGGATTGCGTTGCACTCCATCCAGGCGACGAACTGCTGCAAACACAACTTCGTAGAACAACATCCCAAAAAAATCTGTAACCCTTTTCCTTGATAGACGTTGACCAGATAGACGGTCGACAGGCGTGCACAACCGCGCAGCTCAAATCAGCTGTTGTTTTTCGTACGCCGCCGCTGTCTCGCGCCTGCTTTCCTCGCTCTGAGAGAGGGGAAAGGCAGAAAAACGGTGTGCTGCATAACGCAGCGGCAATCAGAACAAAGGAGGAATGAAATGAACAAACGTTTCGCGTGTTGCAGTCTCTTGCTGTTTTCGACGGCCTTTGCCAGCCCAGTCTTGGCGGCAGGACTCACCCAGATGGAACAGTTGGGCAAGGTCATGTACCAGGACAAAGATTTCTCTCGCAACAAAACGCAATCATGCCAGACCTGTCACCATCACATCTCGGGGTTTGCCGATCCAACGAATATGCGCGATCCTTACAACACCTTTGTTTCGCTCGGCGACGACGGCGTCAGCAAGGGCGGGAGAAACGCTCCCTCTTCCGCCTATGCCGGCTTCAGTCCGGCCCTTGCAAAGAATGCGGAGAGTGCGTATGTCGGCGGCATGTTCTGGGACGGCAGGGCCACCGGACGGAGTATTAATCTGGGCGATCCCCTTGCGGAGCAGGCCCAGGGACCACCGTTGAATCCAGTGGAAATGAACATGCCTGGCAAGGAAGCAGTAGTTGATGCCGTACGGGCCGCCACCTACGCCAATCTGTTTCGCAAGGTTTTTGGAAGCGCCTCCTTGAACGATGCGGATACAGCGTACGACAACATTGCCAGGGCCATCGCTGCCTATGAACGATCGCAAGAGGTGCAGGCGTTCACCTCCCGATTCGACGCCGGGCAGTTGAACACCCAAGAGGAAAATGGCCAGGAGCTCTTCAAGGTCAATTGCGCCAAATGTCATTCCATGGAGAATGTTGACGGCAAAGGGCCGCTGTTCACCAATTACACCTACGCCAATATTGGCGTGCCCACTAACCCCAAGGTTTCAACAGAGCAAGATTTCGGATTAGGCGGCTTTCTCGACTCGACCGAGGCTCCTGAAGAATTTGCCAGTGATGCCGCCAATGAGATGGGTAAATTCAAGGTCCCAACCCTGCGGAACATTGCCTTCACCGCCCCCTATGCCCACAACGGCTTTTTCCCGACGCTCAAAGATATCGTGATGTTCAAGAACACCCGAGATGTCGACAGCTGGCCGGAACCAAACGTAAAGGATAATCTCAATAAAGCAGATCTTGGCGATCTTAAGTTAACCGACCAAGATGTTGATGACATTGTCGCTTTCCTTCTGACGCTGACCGATAAATAACGACGCAACTTAAGTCATTTGCAACCCTAATTGGGGCAAAAAAAACTTGACGGGCGGCAGGACGATCCCTGAAGCGCCGCAGAAACCTGGGCTCCAGGGATCGTTTCAAGAAAACTGGCAACCTCGCCCGACCGGCTGGCAGGTCTTAAAAACGGTGCAAATCCCCCTCGCGCGAGTTGCGTCGCACAGCGGCTTGTTCTTCGCCGATTTGCGGCAGAGACGGTAGCGTCACGCAAAAAAAAACTCCGAAAAGAGCCCGTACACAACATACGTTCCCTTTTCGGAGCGGTGGAGCACAATGCAGCGAATGCTCTTGAATCAGGCCTCTTCGTCCTGGCACAAATTATCATGGAGAAAAAGTTTGATCATGTCCCGCACTTTGTTGGCAGTCAAGAGCTGCAGATCATCGTTCACCTCAATCGCATCCCGGCAGGAACCGTCTTTGGATCGGGTGCGATCCGGCGTGCCGTCACGATCACCTGTTTTTGCTCTGCCAGCCAACAGCAACTGATCCATGTTCTTTTCAACCGCATCTCGGCACGATCCATCCTTCAATTGGCTCTTGGTTTGCGTGCGGGCGCCGCTTGCTTGTCCCGAAGCGGTTCCTTTGCCGTTACCAGCCATTGCAGGCGCTGCGAGCAGCATGATTGCCCCTGCCGCCACCAATACTTTTCCAGCTGTCTTGATTACTTGCATAACGATTCTCCTCTTGCGGTGATCCGGGCCCGACGGATAGCGAATCTATCTGATGTAAACGTGCCCGGCGGCTGTATTGCACTATCCTGTCAACGCGGAAGAGACGAGAAGGTTACAATTTTTTTCAAAAAGTGGGAAAGGCCATGCCCGATAAAAAAGCAGTAACCCTTTGCCTTGAGAATCGTTAAAGAAAGCAGGATGGATAAATTTCGTCAATTCTATACAGAAAATCGGGAAAGGCTTTTTGGCTATCTCCTGCGCAAGTCTGGCAACGTCTCTTTGGCCGCCGATCTTGCTCAAGAGAGCTTTACCCGCTATCTTGAACGATACCGCAACCATGAATTAAGCGTTGCCCTGCTGTTCACCATCGGCCGAAATATCTTTTATGATCATGTGCGCAGACAACCTCGGCAGATCGCTCTTGCGGAATCGCCCCCTGACCTGGCGGACGATCAGGAGCGGTTGTACCTTATTCGGGAAGAATCCAGACGAGTGCTCGCCGCCCTGCAGGAACTCGACGAGGAAGACCGGGATATTTTATCCCTGGTGGTCAGCAGCGGTCTAACCTATGGCGCCATTGCCTCCATTAAGGGCTGCAGCGAGGTGAACATCAAAGTCCGAGTCCACCGGGCACGGCAGAAACTCAGGCAAATACTGCCAGCGGAGCCATTATGAAAGAGTATCTGATCAGTCTGTTTATCGACAACGAACTGGATATTGAAGAAAAGATCACCTTTGTCGAAACAGTGCATGACGACCGCCGGTTCACCGATGAGGCCATCTCCTTGCTTCGGCAGGAAAAACGGTTGCGGGCTGAGCTGACCGTTCCGGTGATGGTCGCGGCCATGCCGTCGGCCCCTGAGATTGCAGCGCCCAAATCGAATTTTCTCTCCTTTTGGCTGCGGCCGCTGGCCGGCTTTGCAGCGGCCATGCTCTTGGTCGGCCTGTTCACCCTGCTGCGAATCGAGCCAACTGTTGCGCCCCTGAACGAACCTTACCGTTTTGTGGTCTATCTGCCGGACAGCAGCCAGGCCAGCATCGTCGGCACCTTCACCGACTGGAAGCCTGTGCCCATGGAGCGGGTCAGCGCCAGCGGTTATTGGACCCTGACCCTGCCGGTCCCCAAGGGGGAGCACCGGTACAGTTATTTGGTCGAGGATGGGCGGCAAATCGCCGATCCCACCGTTGTCGCCAAGGAGCAGGACGACTTCGGCGGTGAAAATTCGGTAATCGAGGTGACCGAAACGAAGGCGGCGGTATGATCAGGCGGTTGGCGCTTGTTTTCCTGGCCGGCGCTCTCCAGGGATGCGCTCCCCAGCACACTGTGACCATTCAGGCCGAAACCGTTACCCTCTCTCTCCAGGCGCCCAAGGCCACGAGTGTGCAATTCGCTTCCTCGGCAGATCAGTATGCCTTGCATAAGGCCACCAGGAATGGGGATGGGATCTGGTTCATCAACGGTTTGGCCAACCGGGAATTTCAATATTTTTACCTCGTCGACGGCAAGCTGTTTATCCCCGATTGCCGATTCCGGCAGAACGATGATTTTGGCACGACCAACTGCAGACATCTGCCCGAGTCGCAAGGTTCCCATGCAGACAAATGAACGAGATTGCACGCGCACAATGAGAAGAGACAAGAGGAATGTATGCTGAATTTGATACGATCGTTCATCATCATGGTGCTGCTGGTTGCGCCAGCCAGAGCACAGGTTGCCGGAGAAATGGCTGCGGTCACGTCCCCGCAGTTGCGTGCGTTCGAGAGCAGTCTTGTCCGTGCCGGCATGACCGATGGAGATGCGGCGGCGATGGTTGAGGGCATGATTGAGGCCCAGTATTCCGGTGACCAGATGGCCATAATCGGACAACAGGTCCAGGCTGCCGCTGGGGACCGAAGCACGCGGGAGGCGGTGGTTAGTAAAATCCGGGAAGGGATGGCCAAGCGAGTCGGGCCGGAAGGCATTGTCAAGGCCACGGACAGAGTGCGGGAACGTTACGGATTTGCCATGGAGACAGCCAAGACGTTGACGAAGGAACAGTATGCAAGTCTGGGCGGAATTATCGCCGACAGCCTGAGTTCGGGTCTCAGCCAACCGGACGCCAAGCAGATCACCAATGGATTGCAGACGCGATCAGAGCAGATGCAAAAAGACAGCCTGCAGGCCCTGGCTACTGAAACCATGCTGACCGCCCGCGATATGGTTCGCTTGGGCGTGTCGTCCCAGGTCGCCTCGGCGGTTGTGGGAGAAGCCTTGGCACGGGGCTACGATGCGGCGGCGATGGAGACCCTGCGGCAAACATTCAATACGCAGCGGATGCAGAGCAATATGGATCAGGTTGCCCAGAGATTTGGCTTGGCCATTCGCCAAGGTGTGAACGCGAGAGATTTGGGCGCTCATGCAGGGGCGGGCGGGAGCGGCGGCGGGGGAAATGGTGCGGGCGGCAAGAGCTCCGGCGGTTCGGGAGCAGGCGGCGGAGGAGGAGGTAAGGGTGGCGGTTCAGGTTCCGGCGGCGGCAAGGGCGGCGGTTCAGGTTCTGGCGGAGGCGGCAAGGGAGGGCGATGAGCCAGAGAATGCAATATATAACCCCAGGGCACGCGGGATTTAATGCGTTCAATTTCTTGAGGAATATGCACAGAAGAGGCGACGGCCTCGCCTCTTCCATTTCTATTTCAAAAGTGATGCGCGTCTGTGTGTTATATCGACGAGCTCAGCGAGGAAAAATCTCGCAAAGATCCCGAGATCTCTCCCTTGCGGTCGAGATGACATACCTTCATCGACGAGGTTTTGCTCTGTGCATCAGGCTTCGCTTGATTGAGCAATGGCATTAGCCAGCCTCGCCCTGCTCAATGGGCAGGCTGATGATGAAGGTCGTGCCTTCGCCGGTTTGGCTTTCAAGGTTGAGAGCGCCGCCGTGCTTTCGGGTGACCACGTCGTGGGCGATGGCCAGGCCCTGGCCGGTGCCTTTGCCCACCGCTTTGGTGGTGAAGAAGGGATCGAAAACGCGGGCGCGAATCTCTTCGGGAATGCCGGTTCCGGAATCGCTGATGCGAATTTCCACCTGGTCGCCGCGCCGACGGGTGACAATGCCAATGCGCCCTTTTTTGCCGCTGGACGCGCCGATTTTGCTGGTAAGGGCATGGGCGGCATTCACCAGGATATTGAGAAACACCTGCCCCAGTTCGGCGGCCAGACACTCTGTTTGCGGCAGCTCGGGATCAAAATCGGTCTCCATCTCGGCCACGTACTTCCATTCGTTGCTGGCGACAATCACCGTGGTTTCCAGCAGTTTATTGAGATTGGTTTTGACCATTTCCTTGCTGCTGGGGTGGGAAAATTCCTTCATCGCCTGGACAATGGTGGAGATGCGCCGAACGCCCTCCTTGGATTGCCTGATCGCGGCGGGAATCTCCTCGCTCAGATACGGCCAATCGATCTCATCCATTAAGGCCGAAAGCGCGTCGCCAAACCGGCTGACGTCTCCGCCGCCGCGCACCGCCTGCAACTGTTCGGTCACGGCGGCCAGCAGACGCTGCACGTCGGCAAACGCCTCGTCGAGAAAATCAATATTGGAGCCGATGAACTGGGCCGGGGTGTTGATCTCGTGGGCAATGCCGGCGGCGAGCAAACCCACCGACTCCAGCTTGCTGGCCTGCAGCAGTTGGGCCTGGGTCTGCTGCAGTTCGCGCAGGGCCTTTTGCAGGGCCTCGGTCTTGTGCTGCACCACCCGCTCCAGGCCAAGATTATGGGACAACAATTCCAGGGAAGAGGCGCCCGCAGTGGACTGCCGCTCCACGGTGTCCATCAGCACCTGAATTGTCTTTTCCTGGGCCGCAATCAGGGCCTGCAACTCCGTTTCATGCATGGTTGGTTCCTGCTCTTGCTGATCCATGGCTACCCCGCTATGGCGACGCCGGTAAAGGTTTGATTGACGTGGAGCGAATGGAACTGCTCGCCGTAGGTGCTGAAGCCGACCACCTTGTTCTCGCTCATCAGCCGGCCGACGCTGCCGTCAATGCCGCGCGCCTCCATCTCCAACCGCCTGAGAATGCAATCGGAACCAAGTATCACCGCCGGCTCGCCGATTTGCTCCCGGATTCCGGCAAAAGCGGCCTGCAGCGAAGCTTCCGCGGAATGCCCCTCGCCGATGGTCAGCACCAACCCCTTGTCGATGGCGCAGTGAAACTTGAGCCCGCCGTTGGAATCAATGCCGGCGATGGAGCGGACAAAATAATCGTCCCGGATGCGGAGCATCAGCGGATGGCGGGAAAAAACACCGGCATCGAGTTGATTGAGCGGCACGTTGATCAGCCGGGCATAGGCTGCGGCCGCTGGTTGGCCGTTGATTTCCCGCACCAGCCGGCGCTCGGGCTCGGCTTCGGTGATCACCAGCCGGGTGGCGGTGGGGGAAAAATGCTGGTGCTTGAACACGGAAAACGGCAGAGAAGTGAGGCAGAGGGTGAACACGGCGGCGTCCTGCAACAGCTCGCCGTCGTGATACACAAAGGTCTCCTTGAAATGGAGCATGTCGCCGGCGGAACCGCCGATGAGCGGCACATCGCCCAAGGCCCGGTACAGGCAGGCGCTGAGCATTTCCTCCTTGGCGGACAAACCGTCCACCAAAAGCAGACCAAAGGCCGGCGTCTTTGCGGCGAGCAGCCGGTCCTGGACGTCAGCGGCAATGCGCTCCACCTGTTCCGCCAAGGCGGAGAGCGGATGAATCAGGTAGGGGACGGCCTGAAAATATTCGCTGGCCAGGGTGGCCCCGCTGATTCCGCCGAGCTGGAAGCCGAGCGGCGACAGTTGACCGGCGGTGGTGCAGCCGATCAGAGGGCCGGGCAGCTGGTCGCGCAGGGCCCGGCCGAGGTCCCGACGGTCATAGGCGTCGGAAAAAAAGGCGAGGCTCAGCTCGCTTGCCGGCTGCCGAATCTGGGCGGCCAGTTGCCGCACCGCCTCGGCGGCGTCAGGATGGGTTGAGGTTCCTTGGCGAACAAGCAGGCGCGGTGAGGAATTTTCCTTGCCGGACATCATGGGCGTCTCCTTGTGTTCTGGGAAAAATAGAGCGGCGGGCGAGGTGAACAGGTCGTTGAGGCGTGTCCCTGGCGGCCCAATCCCCGGTGCATTGGCGTTCGGCGTTCAACCCAGGCAATCCCTGTTCAAAAGTGTATCGCATCGGAGCGCCAAAAGGAAAACCGATTCACGCCCGGGAAGAAAAAAGGACGGCGCCGGCAAGGCGCGCGGGAAAACAGGGGGACGGTTCCCGGCCCTGGAGACCGGGAACCTGGAGGATGCTCAGGCCTGCCGGAGCAAAACGCCGCAGCGCAGCATCTGGAGCAGAGCGTCGATCAACCGCGGTGCTTCTCTTTTGATGTCAAATAGTTCCGGGGTCCCAACCCAATTGACAAGCAGACCGTGAATGTAGGAGAGAACGACAACCGCGCCAAGGGGCACATCGAAATCCGCCGGCAGCTGATTTTTGTCGCAGGCGTTGCGGAGCACTGTCTGAATGCCGAAAAACCGTTCCTGACGGACACAGAGGTGGCGCAGACGGATGGCTTCGGCGTCCTTGCTCTGGTCGTTGCCGTCAAACAAAATCCGGAACAGTTGCAGCTGGCGCGGGTCCTCGACCAGACCGGCGAAAAACGAAATGTACAGGTCTCTCATTTTGCCAAGCGGATCGGGTTCGTCCCGGCTTTCACTGGCCTGCGCCAAGGGGGCGTAGAGCAGCAAAACCTGGTCCCACAGACTGTTCAGCAAGTCTGCCTTGTTGGCAAAATGCCAGTAAATGGCGCCCCGGGTAACCCCTGCCTCATGGGCAATGTCTGCCAGCGAGGCGTGCGCCGCGCCTTTGACCGCAAAGACCCGCACAGCGGCGTCAAGGATGGCGCTGCGGGTCTCCAGGGCTTCTTCCTTTGTTTTACGCGCCATAGGTTGCACTCCATGCCCGACGATTTGGAACGGACGGGTTGACCGATAATCTCCTGATCAACCCGCACTGTTGCATCCCTCCGCGCATCAGGACCGCTCTTTCCAGCCGCCGCCAAGCGCTTTGTAGAGGTCGATCTGATTGACCAGCTGAGCCAGTTGCAGAACGAGATACGTCTGACGGGCGGTGTAGAGCGACCGCTGGGCGTCGAGCAGGGTGAGAAAGCTGTCCAACCCCTGGAGATAGCGATCCTTGGCAAGGGCGTGATATTCCTGATTGGCGACCAGGTTGGCCTTTTGCGCCACCAACTGTTCCACATAGGTGTCGCTGGCGACCAGGGCGTCGGCTGCCTCCTGAAAGGCGGTCTGAATGGCCTTTTCATACTGGGCAACGTAAATGTCCTTGCTGATTTTGGCGACGTCGAGCTCGGCCTGCAGCCTGCCGGCGGTGAAAATGGGCAGATTGACGGACGGCGAGAAGAGCCAGGAGCCGGAATTGCCGTCAAAGAGCTTGGACAGGTCGCCGCTGATTTCCCCGGCGTTGGCGGTCAGGCTGATGGTGGGAAAGAAGGCGGCCCTGGCGGCGCCGATATTGGCGTGCGCTCCTTTCAATGCATGCTCGGCGGCCATAATGTCCGGTCGTTGGAGCAAAACTTGCGACGGCAGTTGGGCGGGCGGGCGAGCCGCCATCGTTTGCGCATTCAAAGGGGTCGCGTTTTTGAAAAAAGACGGCGGCAAAGGCGCGCCGACAAGCAACGTCAAACTGTTGATTTCCTGGGCAACCAGACGCTGGTACTTGACCAGATTGCCCTTGGCCGTTTCCAGGCTGGTGCGGGACTGGGCCAGATCCAGCTGGGTGGCAATCCCTTCCTTGGCGCGCTGCTCGATCAGTTGGAAGGATTCCTGCTCAATGCGCAGGGTGTCCTCGGTGATAGCCAGCAATTCATGATCGGCAAGCCAGGTGAGATAGGCCCTGGCCACTTCGGCCACCAGACTGATCTGGGCGCTCCGATAGGTTTCCTCCTGGGCCAGGTACTGCTCCAGGGCCTGATCCTTGAGGTTGCGCACCCTACCGTACAGGTCGAGTTCATACGCGGTGACGCCCACCGAGGCTGAATAAACCTCGCTGGTGGCATAGCCGCCGCCGCTCATCGTTCGCTGTTTGGCACCGCTACCTTCAGCGTTGATGGAAGGAAACAACGCGGAACGCTGGATCCGGTACTGGGCTTGATAGGACTCGACATTGAGGGCCGATACCCGCAAATCGCGGTTGTTGGCCAGGGCGTTGGTGATGAGTTGTTGCAGGCGGGGATCGGCAAAAAAATCGCGCCAGCCAAGCTCAGCGCTGACAGAGGCCGCATCCTTGACCGTCGCCGGACGGTTCTTCCCATCCTGGGCAGCCGGCAGTTCCTTTGCCACCGGCAGTTCCGGCTGCAGGTATTCCGGGGCCAGCGAACAGCCGCCCAGCAGCATGAGCAACAGGCCGGCGGCAAATAATTGTGTGTGCACGGCGTTCATTTCACACCTCCCGTACCGGGCTCGACGCTTTCGACCATCGCCCGTTTTGTTTTAAACAATCGCAACACCACGACAAAGAAGAGAGGAATGAAAAAGATGGCCAACACCGTGGCCGACAGCATGCCGCCCAGCACGCCGGTGCCGATGGCGTTGCGGCTGTTGGCGCCGGCGCCGGTGCTGATCGCCAGCGGCAGAACGCCGAGCATAAAGGCCATTGACGTCATCAGAATCGGCCGCAGCCGCAGCCGGCAGGCATTGACCGTGGCCTCGACCAAATCCTTGCCTTTGTCGTAGCGCCGTTTGGCGAATTCAACGATCAAGATGGCGTTTTTAGCCGACAAGCCAATGGTGGTGAGCAAACCGACCTGGAAATAGACGTCGTTCTCCATGCCGCGGAAATAGGCGGCGGCCAGCGCGCCCAGGACACCGAGGGGCACGGCCAGAATGACTGAAAACGGCACCGACCAGCTCTCGTACAGGGCGGCCAGACAGAGAAAAACCACCAGAATCGAGATGGCGTACAGGGCCGGCGCCTGGGCTCCGGCCTGCTGCTCCTGGAAAGATGCGCCGGTCCATTCGTAGCCGATGCCAGCGGGAAGTTGGGCCACCAGTTCGCCAATGATCTTCATGGCGTCGCCGCTCGATTTGCCGGGCGCTGCCTCGCCGACGATTTCCACCGCCGAGTTGCCGTTGAACCGTTCCAGACGCGGAGAACCATAGCTCCAGTGGCCGCTGCTGAAGGAGGAGAACGGCGCCATTTCGCCGCTGGCGTTGCGAACGTACCAATGAGCGAGATCCTCAGGCTGCATCCGGTAGGGGGCGTCGGCCTGCACATACACCTTCTTCACCCGCCCCTGATGGACGAAATCGTTGACATAGCTTGAACCCCAGGCGGTGGCCAGGGTGGTGTTGATGTCGCTCACCGTCACACCCAACGCCATGGCCTTCTCAAAATCGATGTCCACGTTGTACTGCGGGGTATCCTCCATGCCGTTAGGCCGCACCCGAACCAGGTTGGGGTTCTTGGCCGCCATCCCAAGCAGCATGTTGCGCGCCTCGATCAGTTTTTCATGGCCAAGACCGGCGCGATCCTGGAGATAGAAGTCAAAACCAGTGGAGGAGCCCAGGCTTGAGATGGCCGGCAGGTTAAACGCAAAGACCTGCGCCTCCTTGATCTGCATGAATTTCCCCATAGCCCGTTGAATGACCCCATCCACCGACTGCTCGGGGCGCTTGCGCTCGCTCCAGTCGCGTAATTGGGCAAAAACCATCCCCATATTCTGTCCTGAACCGGCGAAGCTGAACCCGGCCACGGTAAAGGCGGATTTGACGTTCTCCTTCTCGTCAATCAGGTAATGATCGCGCACCCGGTCGAGAATCGCCTTGGTGCGCTCCTGGGTGGCGCCGGTGGGCAACTGCACCATGGTGAGAAACACGCCCTGATCCTCCTCGGGCAGGAAGGAACTGGGCAGCTTGGTGAAGAGGAAGATCATGCCGCCGATGAGCAGCAGATAAATCAGGCTAAAACGGCCGGCGCGCTTCAGTACATAGCTGACGCTGTTGCGATAGCTGTCGGCGCTGCGCTCGAAGGTGCGGTTGAACCAGCCAAAAAAGCCGCGTTTTTGTTCGTGATGTCCTTTCTTAACCGGCTTGAGCAGGGTGGCGCACAGGGCCGGGGTCAGGATTAGAGCCACCAGCACCGAGAGCACCATGGCAGACACAATGGTCAGCGAGAACTGGCGATAGATGGCGCCGGTGGAGCCGCCGAAAAACGACATGGGCACAAACACGGCGGACAGGACGAGCGCGATGCCGATCAGGGCGCCGGTGATCTGATCCATGGATTTGCGGGTGGCCTCCAGCGGCGACAACCCCTGCTCAGCCATGATCCGCTCCACGTTTTCCACCACCACAATGGCGTCGTCGACCAGCAGACCGATGGCCAAAACCAGACCAAACATGGTCAGAGTGTTGATCGAAAAGCCAAAGGCCGACATGATGCCGAAGGTGCCGAGCATGACCACCGGCACGGCAATGGTCGGAATGAGGGTGGCCCGAAAATTCTGGAGAAAGAGATACATTACCAAAAAGACCAGGATAACGGCCTCCACCAGGGTATGGGCCACTTCCTCGATGGAAATTTTGATAAAGGTGGTGGTGTCATAGGGATAGACCACGGACACGCCGGCAGGAAAGTAGGGCTGCAACTCGGTGAGTTTGGCGCGTACCGCCTCGGCGGTGTCCAGGGCGTTGGCCCCGGTGGCAAGCAAGATCGCCATACCGGCCGCCGGCTTGGCGTTGAAGGTGGTGTCCGAATTGTAGCTCTCGCCGCCGATTTCCACCCGGGCCACATCCTTGAGCCGAATCTGGGAGCCGTCGCTGTTGACCTTCAGCAGAATTTGAGAAAACTGCTCAGGCGAACTCATCTTGGTCTGGGCCATCATGCTGGCATTGACCTGGGTGCCGGCAGTCGACGGCGTGCCGCCGAGATCGCCCACAGCCACCTGATTGTTCTGGGCCTGGATGGCTGATTTCACATCGACCGGGGTAAGCTGATAGCTGTTGAGCTTGTGGGGGTCAAGCCAGATACGCATGGCGTATTGGCTGCCGAAAACCTGAATCGAGCCGACCCCGCGAGTCCGGCTGAGGGGGTCGCGCAGGGTCGAAACCATGAAATCCGACAAGTCGTTTTTTTCCATGCTGCCGTCTTCGGAGATCAGACCGACAATCATCAGGAAGGTCGAATTGGACTTGGTCACCTGGACCCCTTCATCCTGCACCTCTTCAGGGAGGAGGCTCTCCGCCTGCTGCAGCTTGTTCTGCACCTGGACCTGGGCAATATCCGGGTCAGTGCCGGCCTCAAAGGTGAGGGTGATGCTGACCTCGCCCGAAGAAGAACTCTGTGAGTTCATATAGAGCAGGTTGTCAAGTCCGCTCATGTTCTGTTCGATGATCTGGGTAACGCTGTCCTCGATGGTTTTGGCCGAGGCGCCGGGATATTTGGAGGTAATTTTTACTGCAGGCGGGGCAATCTCCGGGTATTGGGAAATCGGCAGTTTCAGGATCGACAGCGCGCCGGCCAGCATGATGACAATGGCGATGACCCAGGCAAAGATGGGTCGATCAATAAAAAAGCGGGCCATGACTTACTCCGTTTTGGCTGTCGACTGCTTCGCGGTGGGGGCGGCAGAGGAGGCGGAATTGGTTTGAACGGACTCGGCGGCTGGTTGCTCAACAGCCTTGACCGGGACGCCGGGTTTAATTTTCTGCAAACCGGCTACAATGACCTGCTCGCCGCTGGAAAGTCCCTGGCTGATCAACACCTGATCGCCGACATTCTGACTGGTCTGCACGATTCGGTTTTCAACGACAGACTGTTTGTTGACCACCATCACTGTGGCCTGGCCCTTGGTGTTGCGATTGACGCTGGCCGCCGGCACAAGAATGGCCTCAGGCTTGACGCCCTTGGCGATGTGCGCCCGCACGAACATCCCCGGCAAAAGTTCCTGATCGGGATTGCCGACGATGGCCCGGAGGGTAACCGTGCCGGTGGTCTGGTTGACGGTGACGTCGGAAAATTCAAGGCTGCCGGCGTGGCGATATTCGCCGCCGCCTTCAAGCAGCACCTTGACTTCGGACTTGGGTTTTTCACCGCCGGAGGCAACCCCTGCCGCCACCTCTTTTTTCAGGCTGAGGAGTTCGTCGCTGGACTGACTGACGTCCACATACAGGGGATCAAGCTGCTGAATCGTCGCCAGGGCGGCACTTTGCTGGGCGGTGACCAAGGCGCCTTCGGTCACGGTCGATTTGCCGATCCGGCCGGTAATCGGGGCGGTCACTTTGGTGTACTCAAGATTGATCCGGGCGGTCGCAAGGGCCGCCTTGGCTGAGGCCACATCGGCCACTGCCTGCTTCCAGGAGGCGTCCATCTCAATCTGCTCCTGTTCGCTCACCGCTTTGGTGCGCACCAGCACCTGGTAGCGTTCCGCTTTGAGGCGGGCGGCGTGCTCCTGGGCTTCCGCCTTGGCAAGGGCGGCCTTGGCGCTGTCAAAACCCGCCTGATAGGTGTCGGGATCAATCTGATAGAGCAACTGCCCGGCCTTGACTTCGCTGCCCTCGGTAAACAATCGCTTCTGGATGATGCCGCCCACCTGGGGCCGAACCTCGGCGACGCGAAAAGCGGCGGTTCGCCCTGGCAGTTCCACGGCCAGATTGATGGGTTGCGGCTTCAGGGTAACGACGTTGACCTCCGCCGGAGCTCCGGCTGGGGCAGCCTGCTGCGTGCTGTCCTTGCAGCCTCCGGCCAGCAGGCCGGTCACGAGAAACGGCAGAAATACAATGGTGGTGCAAATATTTTTTTTCATGGATGCCACGTCCTTAAAAGGGGCTCTCGTTACGCAATAAACACAACGGATAGAGCGAATGAATTGCACAGGCCTTATACATACATTCACGAATGTATGCAAACGTTTTTCAAAAAGCAACCCCTGACGCAAATTTTTTGCGTCCCAGCGTTTATTCAGGCTGCCCCTATCTCAGTTGGCTTGGGCCGAACAGCAACGACATGCATTTTCATTTGGCATGACAGCCGCAAAAAATGAGACCACGTCAAGCATCCATGTTCAGTGGAAATCTGAAGCCGCGGCTGATGCATTGCGCGCAAACAGCTGCCGCCAATTCGACGATTACCCCGATAACCCGTGGAAATTGAACAAAACAGGGACAGACCAAGGGATATTTCGCATGCGAAAACAAGCCCGTGGCAACAAAGAGATGGGGGAAATAGCGCAGGGAAACGATAGGCAAAAAAAATGCCTGAGGGGAAATCCCTCAGGCAGAATGAACAACCCACATCAGCTGTATGCTACAAATAAAGTTGGTAACTTATGACACCTCAACCTACTGATTTTACGTTACACGCCAAAAACAATGAAAAATAAAGTTGGTAACTTTGAAAAAACCATTATCTCAAGGGCACCAA
>Ga0074193_1000194_pt1 | contig 111746 bp, 99 predicted proteins | sample EPASupsiteHSE605_FD_64523 | JGI IMG/M metagenome (GOLD analysis project Ga0074193, IMG submission 64523) | Bioremediated contaminated groundwater from EPA Superfund site, New Mexico - Sample HSE6-05 | ecosystem: Environmental > Aquatic > Deep subsurface > Groundwater > Contaminated ... | reverse complement strand
GTTCTTCGCGTTGCGTCGAATTAAACCACATACTCCACCGCTTGTGCGGGCCCCCGTCAATTCCTTTGAGTTTCAACCTTGCGGCCGTACTCCCCAGGCGGGGTACTTATTGCGTTAACTCCGGCACAGGGGGGGTCGATACCCCCTACACCTAGTACCCATCGTTTACGGCTAGGACTACCGGGGTATCTAATCCCGTTCGCTCCCCTAGCTTTCGCATCTCAGTGTCAGACACAGTCCAGAAAGGCGCCTTCGCCACTGGTGTTCCTCCCAATATCTACGCATTTCACCGCTACACTGGGAATTCCCCTTTCCTCTCCTGCACTCAAGACACCCAGTTTCCATCGCAATACGGGGTTGAGCCCCGCATTTTCACAACAGACTTAAGTATCCACCTACATGCTCTTTACGCCCAATAATTCCGGACAACGCTTGCCACCTACGTATTACCGCGGCTGCTGGCACGTAGTTAGCCGTGGCTTCCTCGTTCAGTACCGTCAATACCTGCAACTATTTGCAACAGGCACTTTCGTCCTAAACAACAGAGTTTTACAGTCCGAAAACCTTCATCACTCACGCGGCGTTGCTCCGTCAGACTTTCGTCCATTGCGGAATATTCCCCACTGCTGCCTCCCGTAGGAGTTTGGGCCGTGTCTCAGTCCCAATGTGGCCGTTCATCCTCTCAGACCGGCTACTGATCATCGCCTTGGTAGGCCGTTACCCCACCAACTAGCTAATCAGACGCAGGCCCATCCTTCAGCGATAGCTTATAAATAGAGGCCATCTTTCATCACACCGCCATGCGGCAGCGTGATCGTATTCGGTATTAGCACCCCTTTCGGGATGTTGTCCCCATCTGAAGGGCAGGTTGCCCACGCGTTACTCACCCGTTCGCCACTAAGAATTTACCGAAATAAATTCTCCGTTCGACTTGCATGTGTTAAGCACGCCGCCAGCGTTCGTCCTGAGCCAGGATCAAACTCTCCAAAATAATTTTATTTTGAAGAACCATGATTGGCTCTTTTAAAATACTGACTTGCTTTGTTTTTTCCAGTTAAACTGGAATTAATTGACTCGGTCAAATCTTACGATTCGACCCGCACATTTGTTTTTGGTATTGTTCAGTTTTCAAGGTTCTTGCTCGCCGTCGTTATCGGCGACTTGACTATAGTATCATTTTGCGTTGACGCTGTCAACACTTTTCTTGGAAAACTTTTTTGAAGCTTTCTGTTTGATACCCGCTCCGTTACTGGAGCTCTTATATAATATCACTTGAGGCAATGTAATGCAAACTCTCATTCCCTCATATTCCTCTCTTTTCAGCGATAAACCAGCATTTTCCTCTGCGTTCATCACAGATACGCTGTTATCCTCTGTTTTACTGGTCACTTTCCGCCTAATCCGTACCATTAAAGCCAGTATCCAATATTCGTTCCCACTATACCGAACAAATACTGGTTAAAAAGAAATACAGCACCGATTTCTCGGTGCTGTATATAGAATTGTTTTGAAATTAGCTATAATTGCTTTTACAGTTTGTGACGCATATGAGGGAATAAAAGCACATCTCTGATAGATGAGCTGTCAGTCAGAAGCATGACAAGTCTGTCTATGCCTATGCCTAGACCACCTGTAGGCGGTAAGCCATATTCCAAAGCATTGAGGAAGTCTTCATCCATCATGTTAGCTTCTTCATCGCCGTTATTTCTTTCTTCAACCTGCTTCAGGAAACGTTCACGTTGGTCAATAGGATCATTCAACTCGCTGAACCCGTTGCACATTTCACGTCCATAAATATAAGCCTCGAAACGATCTGTAATCTCAGGATCAGCAGCACTGCTCTTAGCTAAAGGAGAAATTTCCTTAGGATGTCCAGTTATAAAGGTAGGTTGAATCAACTTGTCTTCAACATGTTCATCGAAGCAAGCATTGATGATTTTGCCTACACCAAATGATGATTCAATTGGTACATTGATGCCTGCTGCCATCTTGCGAGCTTCTTCAACATCAGTAACACCGGTGAAGTCTACGCCTGTGTACTTAGCCACAGCATCAATCATCGTCATCCTAATCCATGGTGAAGCCAAATCAATTTCCTGACCGCCATAGGTAATCTGTTTGCTTCCCAGCACCTTCTCGGCCGTTTCTGAAATAATAGTCTCAGTTAAATCCATCAAATCATTGTAATCCGCATAAGCCTGGTAAACCTCAACCATAGTGAATTCCGGATTATGTTTGATATCAATTCCTTCATTACGGAAAACACGGCCTAGTTCATAAACGCGTTCGAAACCACCGACAATCAATCTTTTCAGGTATAATTCCGGAGCAACACGCATATAAAGCTCCATGTCGAGTGCATTGTGGTAGGTTATGAAAGGACGTGCTGTTGCGCCGCCCGCTATAGCATGCATAATTGGTGTTTCTACTTCCAGAAAATCCTTGTTATCCAGGATCTCGCGAATACTCTTGATAATTTTGCTGCGCTGCAGAAAAGTTTTACGTACATCCGGATTAACAATCAAATCAACATAACGTTGACGATAACGAGTCTCAATATCTTTAAGGCCATGCCATTTTTCAGGCAACGGGCGTAAAGCTTTGGAAAGTATTTCCAATGAAACGGCTTTAATAGAAAGTTCGCCCATGTGCGTACGGAAAACCGTGCCGCTGACGCCAATAATATCGCCAATATCCATTAGTTTTATTATTCCATAATTGTCCTCGCCCAAAGCATCCTTACGTACATATAACTGAATGCGTCCAGTCTTATCAAGCAAGTCTAAAAAAGCTGTCTTGCCATGACCACGAATAGCCATTACTCTGCCAGCCAGACGTACTACAGTTTCTTTTTCGGAAAGCTCTTCAAAATCATCCGCAATGTCCTGGGCATGATGACTCCAATCAAACTTGCGGCCAAAAGGTTCCAGACCTTGTTCAGCCAATTGGTTCATCTTATTTATGCGAAATTGCATTTGTTCATTAATTTCGGTTTCAGTCAAAGGTTCTTGTTCAACTGCCTCCGGGGTGTTTTTTTCTTCTGACATCCTTTTCACTCCTAAGCATTATTGCAATTTGATCTAAAAATCTCTATTCGATAGCAACGATTCTGTAGAAAAGACCACCGGCAGGCGTAGGAACATTAACTTCTGCTCCAACCTTCTGGCCTAAAATAGCTGCCCCAACCGGGGATTCATTGGAAATACGGTTCTCAGAAGGATCAGCCTCAGTAGTACCTACAACAACATAGGTCTCCTTTTCATTGAACTCCATATCTTCAACAATTACCTTGGAGCCCAATGTTACAACGTCTCTGCTGATAGCGGCATCATCGATAATCTTCGCAGTGCGAATCATTTTTTCAAGCTCAATTATCCTGCCTTCAACAAAAGCTTGCTCATTTTTCGCATCATCGTATTCAGAATTCTCGCTTATATCACCGTAAGAAATAGCCACTTTGATTCGTTCAGCAACTTCCTGGCGTTTAACAGAACGCAGGTTTTCCAGTTCGTCCTCTAACTTGTTCAATCCGGCAACTGTAAGAATTGTCACTTTATCTGCCATTGTCTATACCCCTTTTTTATGAAAAATTTCAGTATATTCACTGCCCTCAATTATAATTTTTTGGGCAAGCATTGTCAACCTTTAGACATTAGGTGCGCTAAGCCCAATATTCGCGAATTGCTGGATTGACTCAATTTCTTCTTCCGTAACAGGTTTTTCAAAATTACGGAAGCCTGCGAGTCGAAAATCATGCTTTTTAGCCAATTCGGCAATTGTGTCAATTTGTTTTATCGATAAATCCCTGCCTAGCGTAAAATTCTCATAACGTCCTTCCAACGCCAGGATCATAGTTTCTGCCATGCAGGCATAAGACATATGAGGTGGGAAGCCAAAGTTAAAACCAAAATCAACTTCTCCCGGTACCCGAATAACACCGCCCTCAATAACCAGTACATCCTTGCGTGCTATGGACACTTCCCTTGAAACATTACGCGGACGGGCAACATCACAAACAACAGCGCCTACTTTAAGATCTTTTGGTTCAATCAGGCAGTCAACTGCACTGGTTACGGTAATAACAACATCCGTATCTCTCAAACTCTTCTTGACATCGTTCGAAGTTGTTAACTGGCCCTTAACATATGGTCTCATTTCATCTGCTAAAGCTTCCAGTCTTTCCTGATGACGTGCCACCAGCGTAATATCATGAGCTTCTCTTGCCAGAATCCTTGTGCAAGCCGCACCAATAGAACCAGTTGCGCCAATAATTGCCACATGAGCTGTTGCTAAATCTTTGCCCATCAGGCGTACGGCTTCACGCGTTCCCTGTAAGGCTGTTGCAACTGTATAGCTATTACCGCTAGTCACTGCAATATCAACGTTTTTAGCAATCGTAATACCGGCATCACCAACTATGGAAGTAAAAGCGCCAAGTCCCACAATCTTTGCGCCTAAATCCTGTGCCAATTGACAGGCCTCAATAATTTTACCGGTAACATATTCTTCAGGTAACGTCACCATCTGTCTCGCAGTAAGCGGACAAGCAATGAACCATCCCTCTGCCTCAGCATAAGGTGACCGAACTCCTGTAATATGCGAAATTTCAAAAGACTTAACATGCTTCATCGCACCTTCAATCCAGGAATCCGGCAGGTAGCGCATTATTGGGAATTTGCGCGCAAAATCATCAACCACCAGCGGATGAAGAACAAATGCGAATTTTTCCATTAAACTGACCCCTTTACAGTAAAATATTCTATTCCCGGCTGGATATCATGCTTTTTCAATAATTCTTCATACTCTGCTGCGTCCAAAGGACCGCTTTTGCCAGCAAGCGCAACCAAAGCCGCTTCCAAAACGTTCGTGCCAAAGCTGCGGCCGTTAAAGTTCGGTGTTGTCGTAATTAAACAATATACACCAGCCTTTTTAAGCAGTGCTCTGTCCTCTTTTGTGACAGTATTGGTAATTATTGTTTTTCCAGCCATTTGTTCAGGCATAAACTTGCGAATAAAATGAAAATCGCCTGCAATTATATCATTTTCGAGAAAATATTCTGGATACCGCACTACCCTCTGCGTTTGCTCTTTACCTATAGGATAAAACCAGCTGACAGGCATTTTAGTAATTACAGGTGCTACTATACTTGCTATCCAAGCCAAAAGCTTCAACGATTTTATCGGCAAATTAACACCCAAGCCAAAAATAAGATCGCCAAAAGTTACCTGGGCTCCAGCTTCTGTCAAAGCCTCAGCCATACCAAAACGGTCAACGCCACAGACCAGCAATACCTTTTTCCCGTAAAAAGTTATTATACCATTTTTCTCCAAATTAGCAATTACAATGCGTTCAAGTGAATTTTTCAATCCGCTGCCATCCAGCACCGGCGTTTTTTTGATGTTTTCTATAAGTTTTGCTGATTCGCGGAATGTGTAGCGTTTGCCGCCGGCAAAGATGTAGAGATCTGTCCCCCCCAAGCCTATAGCGTCAACATTGCCATCATAATCGGCAAATAGTTTCCTGGCCTTCTCTTTATCGCCATCAGTACCACGTCTCTCAATACGGATAACTTCACCGTCAAAATTTTCTTCCGTAACAGCGTCCCGTGAACTCGAACCCAAGCTAATGCTTATCACACTTTTCAAATTCATGGCACCTTCTTAATTTTTTGCATAATGTCTTTGATTAACTGCGGCTCAAGGTATTTGTCCTCTTCGATAGGTGACTCGCCCATCGTTATACCGATAACATGTTTGTCAATAATGGCTTCGGCCAGATTAATTCTCATATTAGAAGCAGCGACTATAACTACGTCACTTTCCCTCAATTTAGCAATAATGCTCATTACTTCATTAAATAGCTGTACACCGTTTTTATCACGCAAAAATGCCCAGCGTTCTTTATCATTGAAGACAACGGAAAATTCTATGCCTTCCTGTGCTGCCAGAGTAAGGATTTCCTCCTTATTGCTGATAGGAAAAGCAACCAAAGCAACTCGGCCGCCTTTGCGTATTTCGCCCAAACTTTCCACGCGAGAAACAAAAGCTCGGTCTGTGGCATAAGCCTTGGCAACCTCCTGCTGCGAAAAGCCCTGCATCCTAAGGTCCAGCATTGCGTCTATCTGTTTATGAATTTTATTTCTGTTAATCAGCTTATCGCCAATGCGTATCGTTTCCATGTTCCGCCTTCTCTATTCACAAAATAAAGTGTGCACATTCTGTGCACACTTTATTTTAGCATAAGTATTATGTATTCTCAATATCAATTTTACCAGACACTTTTTAACAAAGAACCCTGCGCATCTATTTTTGAGCCAAATTCCTGCAGCATAGCTTTGCAATCTTCTTCGGACTCTATCTGATTAAACTTAGCACGATATTCGGCTGCATGCGGCAAGCCTTTAATATAAGAATTGATGTGCCTGCGCATTTCTTTAACAGCAACTCTTTCACCCTTATGGCCAATCAACATTTCCAAATGTCTGATTATCATTCTAAAACGCTCCGGCAACTGAACTGGTTCCGGCAATTCTCTGGCAAGCAGCATTGCTCTTAGTTCGCTGAAAATCCAAGGATTACCGTCCGCGCCACGTCCAACCATCAGGCCGTCGCAACCGGTCTCTGCCAGCATACGTGCTCCGTCATCTGCATTTTTAATATCACCATTACCAAAAACAGGAATGTTGACTGCCTGTTTCACATCACGGATCACTGTCCAGTCAGCTTTGCCAGTATAAAATTGCTCTCTTGTTCTGGCATGCACGGCTATAGCAGCAACTCCGGCCTTCTCGGCTTTCCTCGCTATTTCGACAGCATTAATGCTTTTATCACTCCAGCCAGAGCGAAACTTTACCGTAACCGGTATCTTAACAGCGTCTGCCATCCGCGCTAAAATTTCGTAGGCTAGTTCCGGATTTTTCATCAAGGCCGAACCCTCGCCATTATTAACAACCTTAGGCACAGGACAACCCATGTTGAAATCAATCATATCAGCGCCGGCTTTCTCCACAATTTCCGCTGCTCGGGCCAATTCATGCGGATCGGAACCAAATAGCTGAATTGCCGTCGGCCTTTCGGCTTCGTCAATTCTTAACATCTCAAAAGTTTTGCAATTATTATATAAAAGTCCCTTGGCGCTTACCATTTCAGAAACAGTAAACCCACAACCCTGTTCACGACAAAGAACACGGAATGGCAAGTCTGTAATACCTGCCATAGGTGCCAGCGCCAAAGGCACTTCAAGCTCAACATTTCCCAGTCTCATCATTCACCTCAAACACAGAATAAGACCCGCTGCAACGGGTCTTATTTTTATTTAGAATTACGTTCATGCAATATTCTTAAACCATCCAAGGTAAGGAAAGGTTCAACAACATTAATGAGTTTGGATTCAGCAGCTATCGTATTAGCGAAACCGCCGGTCGCAATAACAAAAGCCTTGCCACCAAGCTCGTCTATCATCCTGCTGACGATACCGTCCATTTGACCAACAAACCCATAAATAACACCAGCCTGCATTGCTTTGACCGTGTTACGGCAAATCACTGTTCCCGGTGTAATAAGTTCAATTCTCGGTAGTTTAGCCGCTTTCTGGAACAGCGCCTCTGTAGAAATCCCAATACCAGGAGCAATCGCTCCGCCTAAATATTCACCTGTTGGCAATAGTGCACAGAAGGTCGTTGCTGTACCGAAATCAACAATGATCAAAGGACCTTTATCCCTGTATTTTTCATAAGCGGCTACAGCATTAACTATACGGTCTGCGCCAACTTCCTTAGGATTTTCATAACGTAACTGCAAGCCACTCTTAAGACCCGGCCCTACAATTGTTGGTTCTATTTCAAAATAACGCTCGGACATACGGCTTAGTGGTACCAGAAGCGGCGGTACAACGCTGGAAATAATTACATCTGTGACCTCGCTCATGCTGACATGGCTGTAGCCAAACATACTGCTGAGCAGAATGCCATACTCATCAGCTGTTTTTGATCTATCGGTGGAAAAACGCCAGTGAACCAAGAGTTCACTATCCTGATAAACACCAGCTACAATGTTGGAATTTCCCACGTCAATTACTAATAACATTTTGTTTCCTCCCCACAGGTGGTAAATTAAAAAACTATTTGCGCTCTATCACAAAAAGGCCAGCGTCAATTAATGCCTTACGTACCTTTACCCCGACATAGGATGCGATAGCTGCTTTAATTATATCAAAAGGAAGAAAAGGTGCAATAGCAATAAGAACTGATTTTTCCCAAGTCATTGGTTTGTGCAGAAAATACTGGAAGCTAAGTTTAAAACCAATTAACCCCATAATGTAAGCAACAATAAGTGCGATTAACAGATAGAAGAAAGTTTTGGCATAACCAGCCTGCAGATTTTTTTCTGTAAGAAGTCCAGCCAGCCAGGAACAAACAATAAAACCAAAAATAAAACCGCCGGTAGGTCCAATCAACATGACCGCGCCTGCCTGGCCCTGATTAAAGACCGGTAGACCCAGAATGCCAAGCACAACCCAAACAATAATACTGATAGGTCCCCATTTATGGCCTAATAAAACACCACTCAACAAAACAACCAACGGCTGTAAAGTATGAGGTACGGGGCCAATAGGAAGCACAATATAAGAACTTATAATCATAAAAGCAGCAAAAATAGCTGCCAGCATCATATTACGCAACTGCATTTTTAGTATTTTCCTCCTTCAGGCTGTGCTGATCTGATAGAAACGTCGCCAGCGATTACTTTTACTTTTTCGCCGCCTCTTTCCACAATCAGCAAACCATCTTCATCAATATCCAAAGCTTTGCCGATATAGGTTTCATTAGGTGCAACTACCTTAACCTCTTTGCCGAGAGTTGTCGACCACCAGCGCCATTCATCGAGAATCGGTCCAAAGCCTTCGGTAATTGCTAATTCGTAAAATTCTTCCATGTTTTTCAAAATCAAAGCTAACAGCTCTGCTCTGTTGATTTTTTTTGTAGTTACATCAGCCAGAGAAGCAACAACATCTTTGAGATCATCTGACAAACTTTCCTTTGGGACATTAATATTGATGCCGGTACCTATGACAATGTAGTTGATATGACCAAATTCGGCATTCATCTCTGTCAGAATCCCAACCATTTTTTTGCCATCAATCAAAATATCATTAGGCCATTTAATGCCAGCTTTTACACCTGTATATTCATTAATAGCTCTCACTACCGCCACAGCCGCCAAAAGTGTACATTTGGAAGCTTCTGATGGCATAAAAGGCGGTTTTAATACTACTGAAAACCAAATGCCGTGGGCATAGGGAGAAAACCAAACGCGGGCAAGACGTCCCTTGCCGCCCACCTGCTCCTCAGCTATACAGACAAGTCCATCTTCACAACCGGCATTAGCAAGCTTTTTAGCAACTTCATTAGTAGACGTAACAGACTCATCATAATTAATACTATGACCAAGCCATTTTGTCTCGAGGCGCGTAACAACCTCTTCCGGCCGCAACCTGTCAGGGGCACTTTGTAATATGTAGCCTTTTTTGGGCACGGAATCAATAATATAGCCGCTATTCTTCAAAACCTGTATATGTTTCCAGATTGCTGTTCTGGATACTTCTAGCAAAGCAGATAATTCTTCGCCGGACACTGGCTCTGGTGCTCGTTTTCGTAAAACTTCCAATATACGCTGACGCATTTTATCACACTCCACTTTTTTGTTATCCTTAGAATAGCAACAGGTTAACCTGTTGTCAAGCCATAAAAAAAGAGATTTCCTCTTTGCAAAGGAAATCTCTTATATTCAGAATATTATTCTTTGGTATTTGCTGAATGAGCCAGATCAGTTCCTGCCTTATCGGTTGCCGGCTGCAAAACATCTTTGGCAGTTTTTATCTCTTCTGTCTTTTCATCTTCTGCCATAGGTTCAACAGGAACCGGTTCTTCTTTTGGCGGTTCTGCAGGTTTTTCTTGTTTTGGCAATATCTTGCCATGTTCCATCAATTGTTGCACTTCATAGCCTTCCAACGTTTCACGTTCAATCAAGGCTTCTGCTATCAGATGCAGCTTGTCGATGTTATCCTGTAACAGCTTGACCGTTCCCTGGTAAGCCTCATCAATAAATTGACGAATCTCGCTGTCAATCTGAGCGGCAACTTCTTCACTATAATCTTTGTCTCTGCCGATATCCCTGCCAAGGAAAACCTGATCCTGACGATGGCCAAAGGTTACTGCGCCAAGTTTTTCGCTCATACCATACTCGCAAATCATTTGACGGGCAAGGCTGGTAGCACGCTGCAGGTCATTGCTGGCACCGCTGGAAATTTCGTTAAGCACTAAAGCTTCGGCCACGCGACCGCCAAGAAGCAGCTTAAGTTCGTCTAAAAGTTCACTGCGTGTTGCATAATAACGGTCTTCTTTCGGCAGGCTCAAAGTATAACCACCTGCACGTCCGCGCGGAATAATCGTAACTTTGTGTACCGGGTCAGTATGGTCAAGAAGCATGCCAACCAAAGTATGACCGCCTTCGTGATAAGCTGTGAGTTTCTTTTCATTATCACTGATCACGCGGCTTTTACGCTCTGGTCCCATCATAACGCGTTCTGCAGCCTCTTCCATTTCTGACATGGTGATTTTTTTCTTATTGCGTCTTGCAGAAAGCAAAGCGGCTTCATTGACAAGATTGCTCAAATCAGCACCGGTAAACCCAGGAGTACGTCTTGCTACAACATCCAAGTTTATATCCTCACCGATAGGCTTACCTTTAACATGTACTTTCAGTATTTCCTGACGGCCTCTGATATCCGGACGATCTACAACAATCTGACGGTCAAAACGACCTGGACGTAACAAAGCCGGGTCAAGAATATCCGGGCGGTTGGTTGCAGCAATCATAATGATACCTTCATTAGCACCAAAACCATCCATTTCAACAAGTAGCTGGTTCAGCGTTTGCTCACGTTCATCATGACCACCACCAAGACCGGCTCCCCTTTGTCTGCCAACAGCATCGATTTCATCTATGAAAATAATGCAAGGAGCATTCTTTTTGGCTTGTTCAAACAAGTCACGTACACGGGACGCACCGACACCAACGAACATTTCTACGAAATCAGAACCGCTGATACTGAAAAACGGCACTCCAGCTTCGCCTGCAACGGCTTTCGCCAGCAAAGTCTTACCTGTACCAGGAGGTCCGAATAACAAGACGCCCTTTGGTATTCTTGCGCCCAATTCGTTGAATTTCTTCGGTTGCTTCAAAAATTCCACTACCTCTTCCAGCTCTTGCTTGGCCTCATCGGCACCAGCTACGTCCTTAAAGGTAATTTTTACTTTTTCGTCCCCATACATCTTAGCCCTGCTTTTGCCGAAAGACATCACGCGTCCTCCGCCGCCCTGGCTTTGCTGCATAAGTAAGAACCAAATACCAACAATCAGCAGCATTGGTAAAATAGAAGAAATAATATTCATCCACCATGGTGGCTGCGGCGGCAGTTCTGCCTTGATTTCCACATCATGGCTACGCAGTGTATGGATTAATTCAGGGTCTTCAGGAGCAACGGTAGTAAAATCAGCACCGGATTTCAATTTACCGGTAATGACATTTTCCACTATAGTTACACGCTTAACTTCATCCTGCTGTACCTGCTTCATGAAGTTACTATAGGAAATATCCGTTTTACTGACAGTATTCGTAGAATAATATTCAATAATCCAGATGGCAACTATGATAATCAGCAGATAAAAGCTGACATTTCTAAAAAATTTGCCCACAAAAATGCCCTCCTTCCTAACTTTTCTATACTATCACATTGTATAATGATACACTAATCTGATTTTGAGAACAAGTGCATTTATTTTTTGGCAAAAACGGATGGTTTCAAAATACCTATGACTGGCAAATTACGGTAATCGCCCGCAAAATCAAGGCCGTAGCCAACTACAAATTCATCAGGAATCTCAAACCCAACATAATCGGCGTTCATTGCATTAACTCTTCTGGAGCCTTTATCCAACAAAACAGCTGTTTTAACGGATAAAGGATTCCTTGTCAGCAGTAAATTGGAAATTTTTTCCAATGTCAAACCGGTATCAATAATATCATCAACCAGAAGAACATGCTTGCCGGCAATATTCTCGTCAAGATCCTTAGTGATGTTGATGCTGCCAGTGCTGATAGTGCTGTTGCCGTAAGATGAAGATATCATGAAATCAAGCCTGACCGGTAAATCTATATGCTTAGTCAACTCGGCGGTAAAGTAAACCGCTCCTTTTAACAATGAGACAACCACTAATCCCTGACCCGCATAATCTTTGGTAATTTGTTCACCCAGTTCTATAGTTCTTTTTCTTATTTCTTCTTCATCAAATAAGACTTGCTTTATATCTTTATGCATATTATTGTCCTCCTTCTGTAAGCGTGAACAACAGCCACTCCTGAAAAGCCGTGTCTGCCTTCCATCCTGCTGCCTGCTCACCTATTAGCCATAATACATCACTGCCGTCACATACCAATAAAAGTTTGTCACGTTCAGCCTGTGGTAGTTTTTTATCTATCAGATATTCCTTGAGTTTTTTGGCATAACCGTTTTTAGTTCTGAAACGGTCGCCATTTTTTCTGTTTCGTACTTCTATTATACCAGCAACGAGGTTTCTGGGATACACTGTCTGATTTCTTGCTGCAACCGGTTTCTCGCCTGTTACAACGTCAACGCTTAACAGTCGCCCATCCGGCAATTTCAATTGACCAGGCACAGGCAGAACAGCCGAAAAACTTTCTTTGGCTTTCGCTTGCTCCCGTCGGCAGATTGTTAAGAAACCATAAGCGTATTCTGCTCTTACCCCCGGCAAATTCAGTGTCGATCCGCTGCGTCCTTTTTTTATGAGCTGCAGTAAAGCTTCTATATGCTTTCGTTCCAGCTGCCCATCTTTTTCTTTTGCATAATTTTGAAATGCAAGCATCAGAATTCGTGTTGACAAGGCAGTGGCTAATTCACTGAAACCTTCTAAGCAAAGCACGTAGGATTCATTTTTTATCAGGCTGTTTTTATGCAAATAATCATTGGCAAGCTCTTCCAGAAACTCCTGGTCCTGAGCGGCCAAATAAGCAGTTGTCGCTAATACCCGCTTAATTTGCGGATTATACTTCTCCAGCATCGGCAAAAGCTCTTTGCGTATACTGTTTCTTCTATAATCTGTGCAGTCATTACTACTGTCAGTACACCAAACAATTCCTTGCTGTCTGCAGTAATCTTCCATATCTTTCCTTGCTGCATCAAGAAAAGGTCTGACTACGATGCCGTTTCTTGTCTGCATGCCACGCAGTCCGCGCGTGCCGGCGCCACGCAGCAAATTCATCAGTACAGTCTCTGCCTGATCATCCTGGTGGTGTCCTGTAACAATGGCAATTGCATTGAGCTTCTGACAGTTTTCTTTTAAAACCTGATATCTTAACTTGCGAGCAGCTTCCTCGACGGATATCTTTTCCTGCTCAGCCAAGTAATTTACATCAACGTCAGCCCTTATAAAAGGCAAATGCCGTTCTTGACAAAATTTTTCAACAAAAAGCGCATCCCTTTCGGCTTCCTCGCCTCTCAAATGATGCTGTACATGACAGACATAAATCTGCCACCCTTCTTCCTGCCCAACTTGCTGCAGGACAGAAGTCATCGCCAAAGAATCAGCGCCGCCGGAGCAGGCAGCTAAAAGAACTGCTCCCTTCGGGAACAGTTCTTGTTTTTTTAAAAGCCGTTCCAGTCTCAGGCTAATTGGTTCTCCAGCCATAGTGCCTCCTAAAAACAAAACGGGCACTCCAAAAGAAGTGCCCAATGTATCAAAATTTAATCATTTTTGCGGCTAGCACCGCGACCACCGCGTTTTGATTCCGTATTCCGTTTCAAATCGAGCAATCTATCGTCACTATCTTTCAAGAAACGTGATATCTTATCTTCAAAGGTGAGAGTCGGCACCACCCTTGGTGTCATGGGGCGACGTTCTACAGGCCTTTTAGGAGCTGGCGGCGGCATCAGTTGCTTAATTGATAAGCCTATTTTGCCTTTCTCATCTATTGATAAGACTTTGACCGTAACTTTGTCCTTTTCCTTCAAAAAGTCATGAACGTCTTTAACATATACATTGGATACTTCAGAAATGTGGATAAGGCCTACTTTTCCTTCTGGCAACTGCACAAAAGCGCCAAAATTCGTAATTCCGGAAACTTCGCCTTCCACAATCGCGCCTACTTCAAGAGCCATAAAGATCAATGATCCCCCTTATAATTTTTGTTCTTGCGACTAATTATAACCTTCGAAGCAAATTGGTGTCAACCGGAAAAACAATTTACTGTTTTCCTTTTCCCGGTTGTGTGCCTTTTTCTTCGATAATAAACAACGGAACTTCATCTTTGCCAACCATATTATGCTCTTCACGAGCTAATTTTTCAATATATTTCAAGTCATCCAGCCTCTGCCGCTCGGTTTCCAGCGTTTCCTGTTCTTCCTTCAACGACTCTATTCTGTTCTGAGTCTTTTCCAATTCTTTGTTCACCTGGTAAATATTATATTCTTTATGGGCCAACGCCAGCAGAAAACATACGGCTATAAACAGCAGCAAAAGCTTAAAGCCATTAATACGTCGTCTCTTTCTTGCCATCACTCTGCCTCACATTCCGCGTACTTAATAATTATAGTATATCATTTTCGCCATCATTGTGCATACATAAAAAAAACAACCTGCTGGTTACCCAACAGGTTGCACAGTATCCAAGAATACAATCAACAATTATTTTTTCTTGTTAACTACGTCTTTGAATGCTTTACCAGCTTTGAACGCAGGTACAGTAGCTTTAGCTATTTTAATAGCTTCGCCTGTACGTGGGTTTTTACCAGTGCGCGCAGCGCGAACGCGAGGTTCGAAAGTACCAAAACCAATCAATTGTACTTTTTGTTTCTTTGCGACAGCAGTTTTAATAGTCTCGAGCAAAGCACCTACTGCCTTTTCAGAATCTTTTTTGGTCATACCGGTCTTTTCTGCGACAGCTGCAATCAATTCACTTTTGTTCACAATAAAGTCCTCCTTGATTTTTTATTTGTACAGTGCCTAAGCTAAGTACATTACCAACTTATGGCTATAATTCGTTATTCTTCGCGTTATTCCTGCTTAAGAACAAGGTATTTTAATGTTTTTTTTAGTTTTTTTCATTTTTTTTAGCTTCCTGCCACAATTTTTCGAGTTCGACCAGCGAAAAATCAGCCCAGTTCCTGCCTGAAGTAAGCACTTCCTGTTCAATAAAATTGAACCTTGAAACAAATCTGTTGTTCGCTCTGTTAAGAGCTGTTTCCGGCTCCACGCCTAGATGTCTGGCATAATTGGCCATAGCAAGAAGGACGTCGCCCAGTTCCCATTCTATATTGTCAGGATTATTTTCAGCTACCGCTTCTGCTAATTCCTGAAGCTCTTCTTGAATTTTTTTCAAAACACCATCAGCATCTGGCCAGTCAAAACCTACTTTTGCAGCCTTAGACTGCAATTTGTAAGATCTCATCAGCGTCGGCAGTCCTGGAGAAACACCATCCAGAACTAAAGTTCTTTCCTTTTTCTCCTCTGCTTTGATTTTTTCCCAGTTATGAATTACTTCTTCGGAACTACCAACTTCAATAGTACCAAAGACATGCGGATGACGGTTAATTAACTTTTCTACGATGTCATTGATGACATCCTGCATGACAAAACCGCCCTCTTCTTCGGCAAGGCGAGCATGAAAAACAACCTGCAGCAAAACATCGCCGAGTTCTTCCCTCATTCCTTTAAGGTCTTTATTGTCAATAGCCTCAAGAAGCTCATAGGTTTCTTCAATCAAGCCTTTGCGTATGCTTTCATGCGTTTGCTCCCTGTCCCAGACGCAGCCGCCTGGCTCACGCAAGGTTTTAACAACTTCAATCAAAGGTGTCATATCCATTTTACCTGTTTTAAATGCAGGTACATAAACTGTGGTCAAGTGATCAATGTTTTCCTGCCGGTCTAATTCATAGAGAGGAACAGCTTTACACACTTCATCAGGTAGCCCCAGATTACGCATAAAGAAAACTTCATCCTCATCATCCATTACTTCCATCAGGTTTAGTTTTAGTTCAGCAGCAACCATTTTGCTGTAAACCTGTGTAATGATCAGAGGATATCTTCCTGCATCAGACAATAATTTTTCATCTGCAGCGTCAGCAATTCTGAGGCCGGTAATCGGGTCTAAATTCAGCTTGACATAGGCCAAGTCAAGAAAACTCATTGCCGGCAGAATTTCAAGCGCCAGTCCCTGCTTTGCGCAAACTTCCCGCAAGAGAACAACCGTTCTTTCCGCCACTAAGGGACTGCCAGGCACTGCATAAACAACCTTGCTGTTCTTAGCTTCCGTCAGAACATAATCAACTATTTGAGCGTAAACTTCCTCAAAAGTTCGTCCTTCCTCATAGAAATGGTCGCAGCTGACAAACTTCATCTGTTGCTTTTCCAGCTCCGTCACCGTAGGATGCATGGCGGTGCGTAAAATAACTTTTTCTGCATTTTTCAGCGCATGCATCGTTTCCAAAGAAAGATAACCAGCGCTGCCAGGCCCTAAGCCTACTATCGTAAGACTAACATTACTCATTTTTCATCCCTCATCAAATGAATATTTTTACAAAACTTAACCAATTTACTGCCTAAGAAGGGTATTTTTGCAATTTCTGCTGCTTTTAATTCACCACTAAAGATAAGCACGAAGAAATATATTATGCTGCCACTTACAATTGCCAGCAAAGTACTGATAGTATTTCCTGCTATGTATTTTATAAACTCTACATAGGACAAATAAGCACAAATGCCCATTAATAGGGCTGCCGTAAGGATTTTTACCGTTGTCTTCAACGGAAACGAAAATGTCGAATAACGCAGAAGGAAAAACAGATTCAGTGCGGCTGCCAAACCAAAGTTAATATTGGTAGCCCAGGCAGCTCCCACGATACCATACGTTGGGACAGCAGTCCACTGCCAAACCAGATATATTTTAAGCAGCGTGCTGGCAATCATGTTCAGCATCGGTATTATAGTCATACCCATACCCTGCAGCATACCTGTCGTAATCTGATGTAAACCTAAAAGACAGATTGCCGGTGCCAGATGCGCAATGGAGGCAGCAGCGGCTTTCGTGCCGTATAATAATTGCGAAATAGGCTCTGACAAAACTGCCAGGCCGACTACCGCCGGTAAAGTCAGTAAAAGGCATAAGCGAATGGCCGTAAGTGATTTTTGGCGAATACCTTCGAAGTTTTGGAGTGCGTGCGCTTCAGAAACAGCCGGTACTATACTGGCCGCTAGTGATGCCGTAGGAATTGTCGCCAACATAACGAGAGGCAGACCCATGCCGGCAAAATAGCCAAAAAGCGTCGTTGCCTGTTCCACTGTGTGACCGGCCGCTTCCAGCCGTCCTGGAATAATCAACATATCAATGCCAGTAACCACCGGCAGCATAATATTAGCGCAGGACACCGGCAAAGCCAGCTTTACCAGGCGCACAGCAATTTGTTTGATTGATTCCTGCGGGGCAATATTGTTCTCCGCTGACTGCTGCTGCCAATTTTTTCGATACCGTGCGTAAAAGAAGGAAAGCACGATCAACCCCGTTACCGCTCCGGGAACAGCACCAAAAGCCGCGCCTGCCGCAGCATACTCCAAGCCGTAAGGCAACAGATAATAGGCAAGCACAACCATAGTCACTACTCTGACAAACTGCTCCAGAATCTGGGAAACTGCCGGCGGCGTCATCATCTGATGCCCCTGGAAGTAACCTCTGAAACTAGCCAGAATCGTTGCGAAAAAAACAGCTGGCGTGAGTGCTATCAAGGCTTGATAAGCGCGCTCATCACGAATTATATTGTTATCAATTAAAAAACCAGCCATACCATATAAGGCCAAAGCAAAGAAAATACCGGTAACAACCATCAGTCCCAATGAAACGCGGAAAATTCTGCCAGCACCCGCATAATCATTCCTTGCTATTTTTTCTGCTACTATAATGGAAATAGCTATCGGTATACCAGCTGAAGAAACTGAAACCATCAGTAGATAAACTGGGTAAGCCATCTGATAAAGGCCAATGCCTTCGCCGCCTAACAGTCGAGACAGCAATATACGGTTAAAAGCGCCAATAAGCTTAACCATCAGACCTGCTGCAGTCAAAATCAGCGCGCCACGTAAAAATTTGTCCTTAACCATAGTGGTTACCCCTTTCCATTTTTCTTAATTATAAAGCAAACACAAAGGTCTGTCATACTTTATTCATGCCTTATGAAACGTAATAAGGTCTTTTCCAGCCAAGATAAAGGATCTGTTTTGAGTTTCGTTGTTTTAAGAATCAACTGCGACTGCGTACCGCTCCTGAATTTTATATAAGGTCCGTTTTCTTTGATGACGGCCATAATACCTTCAGGATCTGTCAGCGTGTGTTCAGCAAACGTAATCCGAATTTCGGCCTGCTTAGCAACTATGCCGGTTATTTTGATTTCTCGGCACAGGCTCCTGATGATGGCAACTTTCCAAAGCGCAACGACTTGTTCAGGCGGGTTGCCGAAACGGTCGATAATCTCATCCATGAAATCTTCCCGATCCTTATATTGCATATCGGCAAAACGACGATACAGTTCCAGTTTATAGCGTGGATTGTCAATATAACCATCCGGAATGTAAGCGTCAATATCAACTTCCAGTACCGGATCTGGCTCAGGTTCAGCCAATGGCTGACCGCTCTTCATCTGGATAATAGTTTTTTCCAACAAGTCACAATATGCGGCGAAACCTATGCCGGCAATATGACCATGTTGCTGTGCGCCAAGCAGATTACCGGCGCCGCGGATTTCCAAGTCACGCATAGCAATACGGAAGCCAGCACCCAATTCCGTGAAATCTTTAATGGCCTGCAGTCTTTTTTCCGCAATTTCACTCAAAGCCTTATTCCTTTTATAGACAAAATAGGCATAGGCAAGACGTGACGAACGGCCAACCCTGCCCCGCATCTGATAGAGCTGTGATAATCCGAAGTTTTCGGCACCGTCGATGATTATAGTATTAGCAAGCGGTACATCAAGGCCATTCTCGATAATAGTCGTGCTCAGCAACACATCGAACTTACCTTCGTAAAAGCCTATCATCGCATCTTCCAGCATTTCTTCAGGCATCTGTCCATGTGCAATGCGAACAGCTATACCAGGCACCAGCTGCCTTATTTTTTGCGCCAGTGTTTCCAATCCCTGCACTCTGTTATGCACATAATAAACTCTACCGCCGCGGCGAATCTCTCTTTCCAGCGCCTCTTTAATCATAGCATCATTATATTCTGCCACATAAGTTTCTACCGGCAGCCTATCCTCCGGCGGCGTTTCAATAACACTCATATCCCGGCCATTAACAAGCGCCAGGTGTAAGGTGCGCGGAATAGGTGTCGCTGACAAGGTAAGCACATCGACACCAACAGTCCACTTCTTTATTTTTTCCTTTTGGCCTACGCCAAAACGCTGTTCCTCGTCAATGATCAATAACCCAAGATCATTGAACTGCACGTCAGACTGCAGGATTCTATGGGTACCAATAAGTACATCGACCTGACCTTCACGCACTTTTTTCAGCGTTGCGCGTTGTTCCCTCGGAGTGCGGAAACGGCTTATCAGTTCGACATTAACACCGAAAGATTCCATTCTTTGTGTGAAAGTCATGAAGTGCTGCTGGGCCAGAACCGTAGTAGGCACCAGAACCGCCACCTGCTTGCCATCGGTGACAGCTTTGAAAGCAGCTCTGATAGCAACCTCTGTCTTGCCATAGCCAACGTCACCGCAGAGCAGTCTGTCCATCGGCATAGGTTTTTCCATGTCACTTTTAATTTCCCGAATAGCTTGCAGTTGGTCGGGAGTTTCTTCAAAAGGGAACCCCGCTTCAAACTCTCGCTGCATTTCTGTGTCAGGCCCGAACGCATGTCCAGTTACAATTTTCCTCTGCGCATACAGTCTCAGCAATTCCGAAGCTAATTCGGTGATTGCGGCCTTCGCTTTATTAGTTATACGTTTCCAGTCCGAGCCGCCCATTTTGGATAGTCTCGGTGCCTGTCCTTCATTACCGACATATTTATGTAACAGGCTTACCTGCTCTACAGGCACGTAAAGCTTATCCTCATTGGCATACATCAAAAGGAGATAGTCTCTGTGGACATCTCCGACCAATAAAGTTTCCACACCGACATAGCGGCCGATACCGTGCACAGCATGAACGACATAATCGCCGGCTTTAATTTCTGAGAAGAACTGTATTTTAGCCCCGCTTTGCTTGTGATGTATCCGGCGTTTCTTCTGTACGCCGAAAATATCGTTTTCCGTTAAAAGCAGCCATGATTCGCCCCAGGAACGAAAACCTGCACTCAGTTCACCAGCAAAAACGCTGATCTGCCCGGGCAAAAGCAATTGGTCTTTCTGAGCATAAGCAGCAGGCAGTCCTCTGCCTTTCAGGCTCTCAGCAATATTTTTAGCCTTGTCAATGTTACCCATCATGATTAACGGTGAAAGGCCATCATTAAGCCAGCCTTGTAAGTCAGAGACAAGGAGATCAATATTCCGGTTATATGGCGCAACTGCTCTTACAGGTACAGTAAAAGTTCTCTGACTGCTGAAAAAACGGTGTGGTAGCGCTGATACACTCAGGCAACCATGCTTTTCACAAGCCGCCATGATTTCCTCCGGCATGAATAAACGAGCGGAGTCCTGGACATTTTCGCCGAATAAATTGCGTAATGTTTCAAAGATTTTGGCAGGCTCATCCATAATAATGGTCGCCGGTGCCGACAAATATTCAAAAATATTGGCGTTATCAGCCTTTTCGGTTATTCCTAAAGAAACAATTTCCACAGAATCCTTAACCTGCAAGGCCCGTTGATTTTTTATATCAAAGCTGCGTACTGAGTCGATATTATTATCAAACCATTCAATACGTACCGGATCTACTTCGTTAATAGGATAAATATCCATAATATCGCCGCGCAGGCAGAATTGGCCGAGTGCTTCAACCTGTTCTGTGCGTTCGTAACCCATTTTTACAAGTTTGGCAATCAAAGTTTCCTGTTCGACGACGTCTTCCACCTTGACGACCAAATTACTATTAAAAATAGCTTCTGCAGCAGGCAATCTCTGCAATAAAGACTCTGCCGTCACAAAAGTTATGCTGAAGTCCTTGGCATGCATAGCCCTCAGAGCCATGATGCGTGCCGCAGCAACTTCCTGATTCTTAGCATCTGCCCTGACTTGCGTCAGGTTTTCCGGGTAAAGTTCCAGCATTTCCTGTTCAGGGTAAAAATAATTGAGTTCACGCCTATAGTTACGAACCTCGTCACGTCCAGGCAGGAGGAAGACCAAAGGTCCATTATTCTTGCGAAGACCCGCCAGAGCCGCCAAAAAGCAGCCCTTCTGCGTGTCAGCTAAGCCGAATATATTCAGGGCTTTCGCGCCGGTTAAAAGAGCTTCGCCGGCTTCACGTACAATATCTATTTTTTTTATAAGAGAGATAAGCTCATCACGCATGTATATCCTTCGCCTTCTTAGATACGCTAAAAAAGGGCTTCAGCGAAAGCCAAAACCCTTCTTCATCTTATACTATCAAAATCATTAAGTTCTAAGCCTTATAATTTAATTTCCATTTTCTTCCTGTCAAAAGTATGTACAGCGTCAACGAAACGTACAGTTCCTGTCAAATAGCGCATCGAAACGGTATGTGTACGCACGCCATTGCCAAAATAATTCAGGCCGTTAAGCAGGTTGCAATCGGTTATGGCTGTAGAGGTGAACATGCAATCGTCGCCTTTAACCAAATCATCAAGAGTCAAGATGCGGTTGATATCGCCAATGCCCATTTTCAGGCAGCGTGCTACTTGTTCGTCATCTTCGGGACAGAGTCTGGCCTGGAAATCGCCGCCAAGACATTTGATAGCAGCAGCAGCCAATACGCCTTCCGGTGCACCGCCTTTACCAATGTACATATGCACGCCAGTGCCTTCAATACCGGCATTGACAACAGGATTAACGTCACCGTCAGTAATCAATTGGATGCGAGCACCTGCACGGCGAACATCTTCAATGATGCCTTGATGACGTTCACGGTCAAGCACAACTACACTCAGGTCTCTGACATTACGTTCCAGCGCTTTAGCAACGCGTTCAAGATTTTCTTGAATAGGAGCATCAATATTAATACAGCCTTTGGCACGCGGGCCAACAGCTATTTTATCCATGTACATATCCGGAGCATGCAGCAAACAGCCTTTTGGTGCGATAGCAATTACGGCAATAGCACCAGGTTGTCCTTTAGCGACCAGATTAGTTCCTTCTACAGGATCAACGGCAATATCAACTTCAGGTCCGCCGCAGCCTACTTTTTCGCCGATATACAACATTGGAGCTTCGTCCATTTCGCCTTCGCCGATAACAACCGTACCGCTGATATTAACGGTATCAAACATTTTTCTCATAGCATCTACAGCGAGCTGATCAGCACCGTTTTTATCTCCACGCCCTACACTGTGGCCACAAGCTATAGCAGCGGCCTCCGTTACACGGACAAACTCCATTGATAATTCTCTGTTCATTATTTAACACTCCTTCTAGGTATTTGCATCCTCATTTGCCATAAAACTAACAATTTATATTAAATTATTACACTTTATACAGTTTTGTGCAAGAAAAAATCAGCCCAACTTTAAAACAATCATCTTTGTGCCCAGATAAAATGGCATAAACAGGATAATCATCAGCAGGAAAAGACTGAAGGCAACAATCGCTGCTGCTCTGAAAAAATTGATGAGATAAACAACCTGCAACGCTCTGACAACCAGAAAAAACCACCAAGCCAACCCTATTAAACCAGCGATTGGTATCAATAGCAGCCAGATGCCGCCAAATCTTACGCCTAAAAGAGCAATTGGCGTAAGTACCAAATAAGGCAAAGTGGTAAAACCAAGAATGCAAAGGAAACTGCGAATGTCCCCTCCCGGCGCCCCACAGATATCACTAAGGCCATGTAGGAAACAGCCATAACAAGCCAACGCGATAAGCTTAATCATCAAAAGTCCTACTAAAATCGCGAAACGCACCGCTATCGACTGGTCTGCAAAAATCACATTTGTTATTACACCGATGAAAGCTCCCATACTGATAACGAAATAGAACAAACTTCGCCACATTGTAGGTTTTTTCGCCAACTCAGCCATACCTTGCTTCGGTTCGAACAATACATCAAAGGATTTTCTTCTCATGACCATCACCCCTCAGCATGTGGAGTCTGCATCTCGAAAGTACGACTTTGGTTAGTCAGATTCTCAGTTATCCTCCCAAAAATAAACTCTGATATTTTTGCTCCCCAAATATTTTGCCAAGGTTTCTGCTTTCTGAAGTCTTTGACTTCCGGAGTTCCCTCGCTGCCAATCAAAGCTCCCGTGGCATCCAGCGCATCATAATAATTACCTATTTCATCTACCAGGCCCAACTCCTTAGCCTGCTTGCCTGTATAAACCCTGCCATCTGCTAAGCTTTTCACTTTATCAACAGGCATCTTCCGGCCTTCGCTCACAACTCCGACAAACTGCTCATACATCTCATTGACCATGTTCTGCAGAAGCTCTCGCTCCGCCGGCGTCATTGGGCGTTCATTGGAAAGAATATCCTTATATTCACCACTTTTAATCTTTGTGCCGGAAATACCTATCTTTTTGTATAGATCTTCCGTATTCATGTAAGGAATGTAAACACCAATACTGCCCGTCAAGGTGGAAGAATTGGCATAAATCTTATCACTGCAGGCAGCCAGCCAATAGCCGGCAGAAGCGGCCGTGTCACCCATGGAAGCAATGACAGGTTTACCGGTTTCTGCTTTCAGCCTTTTGATTTCGCGGCCAATTTCTTCAGCGGCTGTTACGCTGCCGCCAGGAGAGTTAATGCGTAAAAGTACTGCTTTGACGCTTTTGTCTTTTGCTGCTGCTCTTAATTCAGCCATAATAGTGCCCGTGCTGGCCACATTTTCTCCGAAGAGGCTATCTGTAGCTTCTCCAGCCATAATTGGTCCTTCAATTCTGATAACCGCTACACGGCTGCCCATTTGCACGACAGCATCATCATTGTTTTTACCGCCCAATAGCGACATAACAAATGACAATATCGCTATCAGTAACACTGAACTTATGAAAATACGTTTCAACATTCTACTCACCTCATAAAAAAATCGTGACTTACCGAACGAATCTTGCCTATGTACCACCATTATACTCCAACAGTTAAAATAATGACAGACCGTTAAAATCTGCGGTCCTTTACTCTTTCTGCTACCAATAGACGAAGGCAGGCTGCCGAAGCGCCTGCCCTGATTCTCGTCTTATTTAATTGCTGCGGCAATGAATTCCCTGAACAACGGGTGAGGATTAGTCGGTCTGGATTTAAGTTCCGGATGGAATTGTACGCCGACAAACCAAGGATGTACATCCTGCGAGAGTTCAACAATTTCTACCAGCCTGCCATTTGGCAAAGTGCCACCGATAATAAGGCCATGAGCAACAAGCTCTTCTTTCAGGTCATTGTTAACTTCATAACGATGACGGTGACGTTCATGGATCAATTCTTCTTTATAGGCTTTTGCAGTCAACGTATTGGCAGCAACCTTGCAAGGATATTGTCCAAGACGCATCGTACCGCCTTTTATTTCTACGCTCATTTGTTCCGGCATCAAATAGATAACGGGGTAAGGAGTATTTTCTTTGAATTCCGTGCTGTTTGCTCCTGTCATGCCACATACGTCACGTGCAAACTCTATGACAGCACACTGCATACCCAGGCAAATACCGAAGAATGGAATTTTGTGTTCGCGTGCATATTGGACAGCCTTGATCTTACCTTCAATACCACGATCACCAAAACCGCCCGGTACAAGAATACCATCTACACAACCGAGAACTTCATCCATATCCGTTGCCGGATCCTCGATTTTCTCAGCATTGACCCATTTGATGGTCAGATCAGCATCATTATAGAAGCTGGCGTGTTTCAAAGCCTCAACGATACTGATATAGGCATCCTGCAGCTCAACATATTTACCGACAATAGCAATTTTGACTTTGTGGCTATGTGGACGCAGAATATTGTCAACCATCTTATACCAGTCACTCATGTCTTTTGGTCTGTCTTCAACATCTAGTTTACGCAGAACAACTGCATCCATACCTTGCTGCTCAAGCAGCATCGGTACTTGATAGATGCTTTCAGCCGTAATAGCCTGAAAAACTGCATCCTGATCAACGTCACAGAACATCGCTATTTTTTCACGCATGTCCTTAGGTATTTCCTTGTCAGCGCGGCAAACAAGGACATCAGGAGTAATACCAATTGCTCTCAGTTCTTTTACGCTGTGTTGGGTAGGCTTGGATTTAAGCTCGCCAGCTGCTGCGATAAACGGAACCAGGGTAACATGAATATACAAAACATCATTTTTGCCGACTTCCTTGCGCACTTGGCGGATAGCCTCCAAAAACGGTAAGCTTTCGATATCGCCGACTGTACCACCAATCTCGGTAATGACGAAATCAGCTTTATCCTGATGTCCTACGCAATAGACACGCTCTTTAATTTCATTGGTGATATGCGGAATGACCTGTACAGTATGTCCCAGATAATCACCGCGTCTTTCTTTATCAATAACGGTCTGGTAAATACGTCCTGCTGTCACATTGGAGCTTTTGGAGAGGTTAATATCAATGAAACGTTCATAATGGCCAAGGTCAAGATCTGTTTCAGCTCCATCATCAGTTACGAAAACCTCTCCGTGCTGATATGGGCTCATTGTACCTGGGTCGACATTTATATAAGGATCAAATTTCTGGATGGTAACCTTAAATCCCCTGCTTTTCAGTAATCGGCCTAAAGAAGCGGCCGTAATGCCCTTGCCTAATGACGAAACTACTCCGCCAGTTACAAAAATATATTTTGTCATATTCTTCCTCCCCCGCTATTCCCACGACGCTTCAACGCCGCTAATTTACCAAAATACTATTACTACATTCTTTCCGGTGCCGAGATGCCCAAAATATCAAGTGCATGCTTCAGAACATGGCTCACAGCTACAACAAGGAGCAGCCTTGCCTGCTGTACTTCAGGCTCTACACCCAGGATACGGCATTGATTATAAAAAGAATGGAATAAGCTTGCTAGTTCATAAACATAATGTGCTACACGATGCGGTGCTCTTTCTTTCGCAGCGCCAGCAATTAATTCTGGGTACTCACCAAGTTTCTTGATAAGGTTAATTTCAACTTCCGTCGTTAAGGACGTAAGCGGTGCCTTCTCATCTATAGCAATATTTTCTTCGGCTATTTGCCTCAAAATACTGCAAATACGTGCATAGGCATACTGCACATAATAAACAGGATTGTCACTTGATTTTTCTGTTGCCAGCGTCAAATCAAAATCAAGCTGGCTGTCAATCGAACGCATTATGAAGAAGAAACGCGCTGCATCAGTACCTACTTCTTCAATCAGCTCATTCAGCGTAACACTTTGACCGGTACGTTTGGACATTTTAACAAGCTCGCCATTACGATAAAGGCTGACCATCTGTAAAATAAGAACTTCCAGTTGTTCCGGGCTGTAGCCCAAAGCACCAACAGCAGCCTTCATGCGTGCAATATAACCATGATGGTCTGCACCCCAGAGATTTATAACATGGTCGAAACCACGTTCGAATTTATCTCTGTGATAAGCTATATCCGCTGCCAGATAAGTAGGTATGCCGTTATCGCGAATAACAACACGGTCTTTATCATCACCGTATTCAGTAGATTTCAGCCATAACGCGCCATCTTTTTCATACATATAGCCGCGTTCCATCAGATAGTCACAGGCAGCTTTAATGCGGTCTTCATCATGTAAGGTTTTTTCACTGAACCAGACATCAAAATCAACATTAAAAGCCTGCAGATCTTCTTTCAGCGCTGCCAGTTTTTCCTTCAAGGCCAAAGTCTTAAATTCATGCAGACGGTCCTCTTCTTCCATTTGCATAAACTTATCACCATATATTTTCACGATACGCTTAGCAGTATCTATGATATCAGCACCATGATAGCCGTTTTCCGGGAATTCACATTCCACACCCATAAGTGCCAGATACCTGGCATTAACAGAAGCAGCCAGATTTTCAATCTGATTGCCGGCATCATTTATATAGTATTCACGAGTAACATTATAGCCAGCGGCTTTCATCAGGTTAGCAAGGGCGCTGCCTACTGCGGCACCACGTCCATGACCGACATGCAAAGGCCCTGTCGGGTTAGCACTGACATATTCCAACTGGATTTTTTCAGGATTTTCCTGTTTCAAATCGCCATAGGAATCGCCTTGGGCAAGAATATTACTAAGCAAACTATAAACCCAATCCTGCTTTAAATAAAAATTAATAAAGCCAGGGCCGGCGATTTCTGTTTTATCTATATAAGCACAAGCCAGATTATCAACTACCGCCTGAGCAACTATCCTTGGATTACACTTTAAACTGCGAGCTGCCTGCATAGCAAAGTTAGTGGCAAAATCGCCAAATTCCTTTTGCGGTGGCACTTCTAAAACAACTGCTGGCAATTCGCCTTCTTTAACTGTTCCGGCCTCAATCGCTTTTTGCGCCGCATCCTTAATGCTTTGTGCCAATATTTCCTTAATGTTCACCCTTATTTTCCTCCTCAATCACAATCTTCAAACTGATTTCATTAGGAGCATCGCCCCCTATTGCGGTACTATATTCAACGCACAGCTTCCAAATACCATCTTCGCTTGTAATATCAATAGTTTTGGTTTTAGCAACTACGGGAATGTCCATATAAGGGGTTTTATACAAACTATTGTCGGTGAAGCCAAAACTGAATTCCTGTCTATGTTCCAGTTTTCCGTGCCTCAATATGACTATGCGTTCATTATCCCATTTAATCGTTGTCTTAGTCTCTTCAAGGCCAGTGGCTACTGTTTCTTCATAAACAACATAAAATTTGCCGTCACGCTCGGTCATCCTGCCAAAGAAAGTTGTCTGCAGATGATCATCAGCATTCAGTCCTTTGGCATGGCTATTAATGGTAATTTTAACCGGCTTCACTATTTTCACTCCACATAACGAGAGAAGCCTGCCACCCTTTCATCATCGAAAACCATGTTGAAAAGAAAAGGAGCAAGCCCTCCGAAATAATCATTTATAATTTGTAAATCTTCAAAAGCTTTTAGGGCCATGAGGAAATATTCCTCTCAGGCTAAGCATCGGACAGATTGTCAAAATTCTTTATTTATTATATATGATACTTCTGTTTTCTACAAGCATAAGAAGACTTTTTTCTTTGGATTCTTCGCACCTGGCTGAAACGATTATTGCCCAGCCATTTTAAGTTTTCCCTCAAAAAAAGTACCCACTGTCTGAGGCAGCGGGTACTTATCCCTTTTAGCGCATATTTTCGATAAACTCTTCAAAACCGTCGACAAGAATAGGGTGACCAGTGCAGCGCAAATCACGCACGGAGGACCCATAAACTTCAGAAAAAGCTTCACCGACTTCAATGCTGAGGCCTTCTTTGCGGTATTCTTCCATCATCTTAATGATGAACTTATTCATTTCATAGGTTTTATTGCCAGCTTCATCGGTTTTAATTTTGACATTAACAGGAATAATACGTGTTTCCGGCTCATATTTTTCGACAGTAATGTCCCAGCCACCTGGGATAGGCGGTTGGCGCTTTGCTAATATCATATATTCAGGTGTAAAACCCACATAAGCTTCTAAAGCATTGCTCAGCTTTGCTTTTTTAACAGGATATCCGTTGGCCGCTCCCCATTTAACTATTTCATCACAAATCTCATTGTTATGAATCACGCTTGAAAAGGTCGCTGTTGCCAGAATTTCGTTTTCAGCCATTACCAATAACCTCCCGTTTATAAACTTATATCATTTTATATCATTTTTCTTATTTTTTCAACAAAGCGAAACTTTAAAACTTGGTGCTCTGTATTTTTAGAATGTACTAAAAGGGCACAGGTTAAAGAGTTCCTCTGGCTGCTTCCACACGCGACAATTCGCCTGCAAGCAGTCGGTCGCTGATGTGCAGCAAGCCCGTCACTTCTTTAGCCTGTGTCCTTCAAATTATAAATACTTTTAAAAGTTTTCAAAATATATTCTATATGCCTTGAGACAAAATAGTTTGTGAGCCATGCATCTTTTTGGGAAAGTGCTATTAATTGTCAATTCTCCTGCCCTATGATAAAATTAAAAGTCTAAGGAATATTCTTATAGTAAAGGAAAGGATTTAGCCATGTTTGAAACACTCAAAGAAGACATTGAAGTCGTTATGCAAAGAGACCCTGCAGCAAAATCAAAGCTGGAGGTAGTTCTTTGTTATCCTGGTTTACATGCCATCTGGCTTCATCGTCTGGCACATAAATTTTATAAACGCGGTTGGATCTTATTGCCACGACTGATAAATACGTTTTCCCGCTTTCTAACAGGTATAGATATCCATCCGGGAGCGCAATTAGGCAGCGGCCTCTTTATCGATCATGGCATGGGTGTTGTAATTGGTGAAACCGCTGAAATCGGCGTCAATGTCACCCTTTACCAAGGCGTTACTCTCGGCGGTACCGGTAAAGAAAGAGGCAAACGCCATCCGACTATCGGTGACAACGTAGTAGTCGCCAGCGGGGCCAAAGTCCTTGGTTCTTTCACAGTTGGTTCCAACTCCAAAATTGGTTCTGGTTCCGTGGTTCTCCATGAAGTACCACCAAATTCGGTTGTTGTTGGTATTCCTGGCCGTATTGTGACTCAAAATGGTGTGAAAGTAGCACCTGCTGACGGCGGCATTGATCTTAACCACGATGTCCTGCCGGATCCGGTTGCTGATTACGAAACAGGGATGTCCGATGATATTAAATTGCTGGACAGCCGTCTGAAGGGCTTGGAAAAGATGATGTTGTCTATGCAGAAAAAATTAAACGAAAAAAACTCTGATAACGAGGTAAAATGATGAGTAAAAAAATGACGATGCAGGAGGCAATAACGGAAGCAAAACGTTGTCTGAATTGCTCTCGTCCGCTTTGCCGCACAGGTTGTCCGATTGAAAACAACATACCTGAATTTGTTCGTGCTCTCAGTGAAGGCAATATAGGTAATGCTTATGAAACTATTGCCGAGCGCAGCAATCTGCCTGCTATCTGCGGGCGTGTCTGTGCCCACGAAAAACAGTGTGAAGCTCATTGCATACTTGCCAAGAAAAACTCTGCCATCTCGATTGGCAGCTTAGAGATGTTTATTGCTGATTTTGCGCATGAATATGGTTTGAACCCAGTGCCACCTTCTACCGGCAAAAGAGGCAAAGTTGCCGTTATCGGTTCCGGCCCTGCCGGTCTCACAGTAGCGGGCGACCTGGCCAAAATGGATTTCGCCGTTACTATTTTTGAAGGACAGCCAGAACCCGGCGGTGTGTTGCTTTTTGGCATTCCGGAATTTCGGCTGGAAAAAGAAGTGGTTCGCAGAGAAATCAATATCCTGCGCAAATTAGGTGTGGAAATTGTTACAGAAAAGCTGATTGGACCTGACATGACCGTTGATGACTTGTTCGCTCAAGGCTATGACGCGATTTTCATGGGTACCGGCACAGCGCTTCCTCGCACCCTGGATATTCCGGGGCAGGAACTTTCCGGCATTCTTACCGCTACCTACTTTCTGAAAGTAGTTGTTTTGGCTGACTCAGGCAAACTTGATAAGAAAGAAGTCCTCATTCATGACGATGACGACGTTGTTGTCATCGGTGCAGGCAATGTTGCGATTGATGCTGCCCGTACTGCTATCAGACGCACTTCGGGAAATGTTACCGTCCTTTATCATAAAACTGCTGAAGACATGACCTGTCTTCCTTCCGAGTACGAAGCTGCTCTTAAAGAAGGCGTACAGTTTAAATTTTTGAAGAAACCGCTTGGTTATCTCAATAAAAAACAAATGCGTGCTCTCACCAATACACGTGCCAAAGCCTCTCCAGCTGACGAAACAGAATTAGCAGGGCTGCTGGTACAGAATATTGTCAAAGACCCGGAAGGCAAATTTGTAGAAACAGGCGGTCAGGAAATAATTCCGTGTGACTCTGTTATTCTGGCAGTTGGTCAAAGACCTGCTGCGCGTATTGTTTCCACAACCAAAGGTATCCAGGTCGATGATCGCGGCTTTGTCATCACCAAAGAACGTCCTTATGGCATGACAACAAGGGCTGGTGTTTTCAGCAGCGGTGATGTTGTGCATGGTCCGAAAACAGTTGTCCTGGCAATGAAAGAATCCAAAAAGGTAGCAGCCGGTATTGCCCAATATATTGATGCCAAGAAACTTCTGGCTGCATGTGAGGAATAGTCTTTGAAACTCAAAAAATCCTTGTAAATGCTTATCGCATTTACAAGGATTTTTTTATGTTCTACTCCTCAGGCAGAAGCAATATATCAGATAGTGTCCTCCCAGATTTCCAGTTCTTCACAAAAATCTTCCCAAAGATCAGGCAAAGCCGTTGCCGCTTCCTCAACCTTGGCGCTTTCCCAGCCTTTAAAAAGAGCCATTTCGCATTGCAGGGTTTCCGTATTTGTCGCTGCTATTTTGCTGATTATTTCATTGTTGATGAATTCATCATGCAAAAACCCGAGAATATCCTGCAGTTTTTTCAGTTTGCGCAGCATATTGCCTGTATTCTTATTTATCTCCGGCAGCGTCATCATTACATAGCGAAAACGTTTGACTTTAATTCTTATTTTATGCATTTCAAGCATGTTGGAAAAATCAGGATATCTTTTGGTCAGGGAAGCGATACTATTGCTCCACTCTTTAATCCTGCTCCACAAAAAAGGCTCCAACTCTTTGTTCGCATAAGCTGGTGCTATCGGCTGTCCCTGCAGCCAAATAATGAAGCCGGCCAGTTCAAGTGTGATATCCTTCAAAGAAAGCTCTTGTTTCATGCGCTGCGCTTCAGTGTTACGAGCCTGCCACAGAAGCTCCGCCAGCTTTTCAGGATACATTTCTTCATGCTTTGCTAATGGTGTCTTAATTTTTTCGATGGCCATCAAAGCGACATCAAGCTCACGCAGATAAGCTAACTTGTCTCCCTGCCTACGCAGGTTATTTTGCCAAAGCAAAGCTTCGTCCTGCCGCAAAGCTGGCTTGAAAAAAGTTAAACAGGAACGCAGACGTCTCACTTTAACCCTTAGTTGTCTGAGCGTTATCCTCTCTAATGGTTTATGCAAAAAGTCAGTCCACCCTTGGTTGACCAAAAAAATCTGCCAAAATAAATGGCTGCCAAGTCCGGCTTGGAAATTCCTTTCTTTATACCGGTCAGTCAAAGCTGGGTTAAAAGAGCCCTGGTTTTGTTTCAGCCTGTCATAGACATCTGGTTCCACCAAAACTAAAACTGTCTCCCCTAATACCAACTTCAGCAAAAGTTTAAGTTGTTCCTTGCTTTTTTCCGTATAGACAAAATAAATATCATTTTGCCTCATGATGCAGTCATTGGTTACAACTGCTCCCTCTTCAAAACGGATGGAAAGCTTCAGCTCACTTTGCTTGCCTTTTAGCTCCAGACGTTGAAAGCGTCTCTTGACACTTTGCTCTTCGCCATGCAATATGATGCTTTTTTCTTCTTCCAGTTCTTCTACCGGCTGAACTGCAAAAATTCCTCTGCTATTTATTTTCTTAATCAAATCATTGCGGTTAAGAGCTGCTACACTCTGCAGGCATAACTCGCGTTTCATAATATTGCCTCAGAAATGTCTCTCATTTTGCAAAGACCTCTGCCGGCATTGGCTTTTCTTCCAGAGCCGCCAGAATATTCCTGGCAGTCAAAAGTGCCATTGCATCTCTTGTTTCGACCGTTGAAGTCCCTATATGAGGAGTGATCGTTATATTAGGCAAAGTCAGCAGAGGATGGTCACCCGGCAAAGGTTCGGGATCAACAACATCCAAGGCTGCGGCAGCAATTTTACCTTCTTTTAAAGCATGATAAAGGGCCATAGTATCGACCACCTTACCACGAGAAGTATTAATCAGGCGTGCGGTTGGCTTCATCAGAGCAAATTCAGCGGTTCCCAGCAAACCCTTTGTTTTTTCCGTTAGAGGTACCATGACCATGATAAAATCAGCGGTAGACAGCAGCGTAGCAAAATCCACATACTGAACACCCAGTTCTGCTTCATCCGGCCGTCTATGCGTATTATAATAAACAATTTTCATCTTGCTGGCTTGAGCACGCGGCACAACCGCACTGCCAATAGCCCCTAAACCAATAATGCCCAACGTCTTACCGGCGAGGTCAACGCCGAACCCCAAACCTTTGTGTTCGCCCCAGGCACCGCTTTTCACATGTTCGTGTCCGCGGACAATCATTCTGGCGCTGTCAAGCAGCAGTCCATAAGCAAGATCAGCTACAGCATCGACTAACACACCTGGTGTATTACCAATACGAACGCCATGTGCCTGGCAAGCCTTGACATCGATATTGTCATAACCTACTGAAGCCTGCGCCACCACCTTTAATTTTGGTGCTTTGGCAAGCAAAGCCTCATCAATTTTAATATTTCCTGCCGAAAAAAGTCCCTCTGCCTCTGCCAACAACTCATCAAAGGCTTCCTGAGGCATTTTGCCGCCTTTCTGCCAAGGATACAAAGTTGTCTCCGCATCAAGTAAAGCAAAGGCCGGCTCTCTCATTCTGCCGCTGGCAACAACCTTCATTGTTTTCAGCATAATTTTCCCCTCCCCGTCCGGTTAACTTTCCCTCTTATTTTTTAGCCGGTACTATCTCTAACCAGTAATTATCAGGATCATTAATAAAATAAATGCCCATAGCTGGATTTTCATAACAGATGCAGCCCATTTTTGCATGTTTAGCATGCGCTGCCTCATAATCATCTACTTCAAAAGCCAGGTGAAATTCATTCTCACCAAGATTATAGGGTTCAGTACGGTCCCTGAGCCAGGTCAATTCCAAAAGATGCCCTGTCTGGCCGTCACCAAGATAAATAAGGATGAAACTGCCATCAGCAGCCTCCTTACGGCGTTTTTCCTTCAAGCCCAATGCCTCTTCATAAAACTTCAGACTTTTATCAAGATCAAGAACGTTAAAATTATTGTGGGCAAATTTAAATTGCATAATTATCTCCTCCTATTTCAATGTTTGTAATACTATCATGCTAGCCATAACCACGCCAGCCGTAATTTTCCCCAAAGCAGCCAAAAGCTGTGTTTTCATTGCCAGCAGAGCCAGATTCCAGGCATCGGCCTTACTGCTGTTTTTGTTATATTCCAGGGTGAAAGCCATAATCCCGGAACCCATTACTCCGCCAATCACTGAGCCGAAAAGAGGCAAAATGGCTGTGCCAATAATAACACCCACTAGTGTGCCGATACCAATAATGAGCACCGTTGTCCATGACACATTCTTGCGTTTAATGCCGAAAAATGAAATGAAAAACTCCCAAAGCTCTCCGGCGGCAAAAACCAAAAACAGGTAAAGCAGAAATTCTTCATTGAACCTTATAAAATTATCATAAAAGGCAAAAGTAAGTGCTGTGCCAAGCAGCCAGACATTCCCCATCATGCTTAAAAACGTCAGGAAAAGGCAAACACTAACGACAATATATAGGATGATATTGCCAAACCATTGTTCCACTGAGTATTCTCCTTATTCTTTTAACTATTTGCTTTAAATTATACCATATAAGCAGGCTAACTAAAATAAGACTGCTACTTAAGCATTGCCAGTCTTATTGTTTCAGTGCTAAAATTAAGAGTAATTACAGGAGGTATTTTATGAACTTTATTGAACCTTGGCTGCCTTCTCTGGCAATCTTTCTGGGCTTTCTTTTACTCAGAATCATTTTTCGTTCGGTTATTTTTAAATTTCTCAGAATTTTCGCCAGCAAGCTGCCATTTAACACAAACGAAGACATCGTCGACGCGGCTGATCATCCGCTGCAGTTTCTCATCCTGATACTGGGACTTTATTTTGCGCTTCTGGCCTCGCCGCTTTCCTATATTGCTTATTACGCTGTCATCCAGGAGCTTGTTCGTTCTTCCATTCTGATAACTGTTTTCTGGACGCTGTTCAATCTGGCCACGACTACGCATAATCTGCTTGTTACTATGCTCAGTTTTCTCGGCATTCAGCTGGAAGAATCACTGGCCAACATCGTATCAGCTTTTTTAAGATTCTTTATCGGCGCTATTGCCCTCGCCATGATAGTCAGCGAATGGGGTTATGACATTAACGGTTTTATCGCCGGTCTGTCTTTAGGCGGCTTGGCTATTTCTCTTGCCGCTAAGGACGCTTTGGCCAATGTTTTCGGCAGTATCCTCATCATCATGGATAAGCCTTTTATGGTTGGCGATTGGATTTCGGCCAATGGTGTGGAAGGAACCGTGGAAAAAATTTCCTTACGCAGTACCAGCATAAGAACCTTCCCGCAGGCATTGGTTTACGTCCCAAATTCCTTGCTTTCCAACACACCGATTACCAATTACACAAAACGCGCCAAACGCCGCATTGAGTTCAACCTTGGGGTCGCTTATGCTACTACGCCTGAGCAAATGCAGAAATGCGTGCACAGCATCCGCAACTTCTTAAATGAACATGAAGGTCTTTATAATGAAGATATGACCGTAACCTTTGATTCTTTCGGCGCCAGCAGTTTGAATATCTTTGTTATCTGCTATACCAAAACCACGAATTATCTCGAGTTCCTGTTGCTCAAGGAAGAAATCAATTTCGCTTTACTGAATATCATGAGTGAATATGGCGTTTCAACCGCCTTCCCAAGCACCAGCGTTTATTTCGAAACGCCGTTAACAACAACGAACGTTTCCTTACCAAAAGAAGTTTAACCTTCCTTTTTGTATACAAGAGGTTGCCAAACGGATATACTAAGGTATTGTAATAAAAATGGATCAGAGGAGTTAACGCATGCTATTTCGCAAGAAAAAAACATATGAAGATGTTTATAAGTGGCGCCGCCAGAATAATGGCACCTGCTTTTACTGTTACGAGGACACACCTGTCGCCTACGCTTTTGTTGGAGAAAAAGGCATTTGCCAGGAATGCTTAGACCACTTTAAAGTTGGTCATGCCGGCGCAGATCGTCACGTTATCACTTACCTTACAAATGGGCTTACCAGTCATGAAGAAACAGTTGAATGGCTAAAGAAACATGGCTTGAAGTTGGCGCCTAATGGTCTGATGAATGGCGTTCATTATTATTTTGGCATTAACAACATGGGGATATTTAATAATTACTGTGCTATTATTTATGGACAAGTCGATATCGCCACTGTGAGCAGTGACACGGCAAAAAAAATAAAGGATAGCTATAATGAGATAGAAATCTATAGGGATGGCGCCATTCGTATTATTTATTGATAGTCCCCTTCCCATGCTCATCTTAAACGACAAAAAGCATGCTTTGTTGAATAATAACAAAGCATGCTTTTTTATTTAGTTCTCAAATCATCTCATGCTGAACCTTTCGCTCATCCAATCAAAATTTGAATAAATTCCAAGCCCAATTTTAAGCCATAAAAAACAACTACCGTACCGCAGATAATATTAATTTTACGCAGAATCGAGTCAGTAATTTTCGCACTGAAGAGCAAAATAATGGTCGATATCGCCAAAAACCAAAGTGCGGAAGCTGCTGATACGCCAAGGATAAACGACATATCCTGACCCGGCGGCAATGACGCCTTAAAAGCGCCGAGCATCACAGCTCCATCTATCAGTGCCTGCGGATTAAACCAGGTTACAAGGCAGGCAGTTGCTATGACTTTTGGTAGCGGCACATCAACACTTTCGTCAAGAGCCATACTTCCTTTTGCCCGCAGCAGTCCAATCCCTATCCAGGTTACAAGCAAACTGCCAACCAACAGGATGGCCAGTTCAGCTGTCTTTGAGCTTTCGATAAGTGCACCCATACCGAAGAAGCAAGCAACGGCAAGGCTTATATCAAACAGAATGACGATCAAAGCTGTAAGATAAACCTTTAATCTCGGCTGTGTAAGCGCTGTATTGATCACAAATAAATTTTGAAGTCCTATCGGTGCGACAGAAACCAGTCCTATCGTTAAACCTTGCCAAAAAAACAACATACTCTTTCTCCTTATACCAACCAAATTTATTCAGTAAACCAATTATAATCTACGTTTCCATTGTTGTAACCAACCAAGCATTGACTTTTTGGCCAACCAAATGTATTGTTATCTTACAATGGGGTGTTTAGATTATGGAAAAACAATCAAACAACAGTACGAATAAATTGGTTAGCATTAACTGGCAGCCGAATCCTAAATCTTCCAAAGCAATGCACAAACAGATTGTTGATTATATCAGTGCCAAAGTAGCAAACGGTGACTGGACGGTTGGCAGCAAATTGCCGCCGCAGCGAGAACTGGCGAAAATTTTCGGTGTCAACAGAAGTACGATTATTAACGCCATGGAAACTTTGAAATCTTATGGTATCATTGATGCCGATTACGGCGGAGGCACCAGAATTGCCTGCAACACCTGGTCGCTATTGATGTCGGCGCCGCCAGACTGGAACAAATATATTGCTTCCGGCCCTTTCAAACCGAATCTGCCTACCATCCAGTTAATTAACAAACTCGAATTTGACAAAAATTTTATTCGTCTGGGCACGGGTGAATTGTCACCACAACTTTTTCCTCAAGACATGCTGGCAGATGTATTCAGGGCCTTACCTGCTAAAATATCGTCGTTAAACTATTTAGAAGCCAGAGGCTTATCCGAGCTGAGAGAAAGTCTCGTGCAAAGGCTGGCCTCACGCGGTATCAACGTAAAACCTTCCAATATTCTGATCACCTCCGGTTCCTTACAAGCCTTGCAGCTAATTTCTGTCGGCATGCTAAAACCCGGTGCGCAGGTTTATACGGAAACACCTACTTATTTGAAGTCACTGCAGGTCTTCCAATCTGCCGGCATCAGCTTTACCGGCATTGCAATGGATAAAAGCGGCCTCGTGCCCTGGAAGATTGGCAAAGTCCCTAACGGTTCTCTTCTCTATACCATACCAACTTACCAAAACCCCACCACGTTAGTCATGACTGCGGCAAGAAGAAAAGAAGTATTTGATTTTTGCAGCAAATACCGCCTGCCCATTTTGGAAGATGACGCTTACGGAGAACTGCATTTCGACGAAATTACTCCACCGCTGCCGATTAAAGCTTTGGATGACAGTGGTGTCGTACTCTATACCGGAACCATTTCTAAAACGCTGGCTCCTGGCTTTCGTGTCGGCTGGCTCGTGGGACCGGAATCAGTAGTTAACAGACTGGCTGATGTAAAAATGCAGATGGACTACGGTGCAAGCTCCTTGTCACAGTGGGCGCTGACAGAAATATTCAACAGCGGAGCCTATGACGAATACTTAGGCCAGCTCCGCCTCCAGCTAAAAGAACGCCGCGATATTGCCCTGGAAGCTCTAGATAAGAATTTCAGCGACATTGCTGCCTGGGATATACCGACTGGCGGTCTCTATATCTGGTTACGCGTCAACAGTAAAATTTCCAGTGATAAACTTTTTGAGGAAGCACTCAGCAAAAACATCCTGTTGAATCCCGGCAGCGTCTACGATTACAAGGAGAACAAAAATATTCGCTTGTCCTTCGCCTATGCCAACAAAGAAGATTTAGCCAAAGGCATTGCTATCCTTGGCGATATCATAAAAAATTACAAAAAATAACGTAACCGCAGAAAATAGTTTAGGGCAGAATCCATTTTGGATTCTGCCCTAATTCATAATTACGTATTGAATTTTTCTTAATTTATTTTCTGCATTTAGAATCGGATGTCAAAACACAAATTTAGACAATAATTTTTGTGCTTTCTTCTTCTTTAGTGTTCATGCTGATGATGCACATCCGGGAAATGCTCATGCGTATGTGTAAATGAATTATGCTTATGCAAATGGCTATGCTTTTCACTATCAGTAATGGGGAAAGCATGCATATGCTTGTGGTGCTCATCATGAACATGTGTATGTTCATGTTCTATTTCTATGTGCCTATGTGCATGAATATGGTGCTCGGTCAGATGGAGCCACAAGCCAAGTGCCATCAATAAGCCAGCAAATACAAGAGGTATAGTCAGCGGCTCACCTAAGGCTAAGGCAATCAATGCGCCTATAAAAGGAGCCGTAGAAAAATAAGCTCCTGCTCTTGCAGTTCCAAGAAAGCGAAGGCCAAGCACAAACAAAGTTAAACTAACACCATATGACAAAAATCCAAGTACCATAGCTTCGGCTATGTTAACCCCGGCAGGTAATGATGCTCCCAATAAAAAAGCCAAAGCAACATTTACCACCCCGGAAACCAACCCCTTGATCGAAGCAATCCACGTAGCATCTGTCAATGAGACTTTTCGCGTCAGATTGTTATCGATCCCCCACGCAAAACATGCGCCCAAAAGTGCTAATGCCGGCCACAACCCAGTAAAACTTGCGTCACCTTGCCAGCTCAAAACAGCTGAGCCTGCAACAATTGCCAGCATCCCCAAAGCAATTCGTCTATCAAAATTTTCCTTAAAAACAAACCACGCAAGAAAGGCAGTGAATACGCCCTCAGCATTCAACAAAAGTGAAGCTCCTGATGCAGGTGTCTTTGTCAGCCCAAACATCAATAAAACTGGCGCAACTATACCGCCAGCTAAGATTGCCCCAGCAAACCACAACATTTCACTCTTAGGCATTTTTACCTTTGGTGCCTTAACTAAAATTCTATAGATAGTTAACCCAATACCAGAACCCAAATAGAGCAATCCTGCCAATAACCACGGATTAATTTCATTTAATAACAGTTTGGAAAATGGTGTCCCTGCTCCAAATAGCACCGCAGCACCAATGGCGATCAAGACTCCCTGCTGTCCCAAAATATTTTTCTTCTTATACGCTTCCATCTTTACAATTCTCCTAAGTTTACTACTTGGAATAATTATATCACTTTAGCCTACTAACTATACGAATAAGCTATCAGGCATTAATTTCTTGTTCTTTTTAGTAATAACGTAAATAATACCATTAACTTTTTTAGTTGATGGTATTATTTCTTTTAGCAATCAAGGATGTCCTTTGAGTAGAATAAGCTCTTTTGCTACTTTATAAAATTATTTTTATCATTTACATTAAATGCACCGTTACCAGTGGTATTTCTCGCCGCGGCTAATCTTGAAAGCACGATATATCTGTTCAATCAGCAGCAAGCGAATCATCTGGTGCGTGAAAGTCATACGTGAGAAGGAAATCGTTTCATCCGCTCGCTTGCGAAGAGCATCGGTATAGCCGAAAGCGCCGCCGATAACAAAGGTTATGTGGCTGTTACCGCCAAGCGCCAGCTTATCGAATTTTGCCGCCAGCTCTTCTGAGCTGATCAGCTTGCCTTTGACATCAAGAACAATTACATAAGAGTTCTGCGGTATGACTGCCAAAAGTCTCTCCGTTTCTCTCCCTAGCACTTGCTCCTTTTCGGCTGGCGAAGGATCTTCCGGCATTCTTTCCTCATTAATAGCGATTGTTTCCAACTTGCAGAAAGGCGTAAGACGCTTAGTGAATTCTTCAATACCGGCTGTCAGATATTTTTCTTTGATTTTGCCCACACAGGCTAGCGTAATTTTCATCGTTTATCCTTGTGCCGGCATTTCTTCCAGCGTAACATCGACGGTCATTTCATTGCCGCCGCGCAGGATAGTCAAAGTAACGTTTGCGCCGATACCCATAGCCGCAATCTTTTCACGCAAGTCGCCTACGCTAGTGATTGTTTCGCCATTGAATTTGGTAATTACATCGTTAATTCTGAGCCCAGCTTTCCAAGCTGGCCCGCCACCGGCAACTTTAATGATATAGATGCCGCCTTGCAAATCTACATCAATGCCATAACGTTCGGCAATATCTTTATCAACCAGGCTTACGCCCAAGTATGGTCTTGAAACACGACCTTGTTTTTCCAGGTCGGCGATAATAGGCTTAGCTGCATTAATTGGGATGGCAAAACCGATGCCTTCTACACCGGATACAGCAATCTTAGCGCTGTTGATGCCGATGACTTCGCCGTCAGCGTTAACCAGCGCGCCGCCAGAATTACCAGGGTTAATAGCAGCATCCGTCTGAATTAATCTGAATTTGCGTTCGCCAAGATCGATAGAACGATTCAAAGCACTGATAACGCCAGCAGTAACACTGCCCCGGAATTCCAGTCCCAGCGGATTGCCAATAGCAATTGCCGGCTCGCCAACCATAATTTGGTCGGAATCAGCGAAAGTTGCTACAGTAAGATCGTCAGCCTCAATTTTAACAACCGCTAAATCTGTCGCCGCATCAACGCCAAGAACCTGTCCTGATACAGAACGGCCATCAGACAAGCTGACAACTATCTCTTGTGCACCTTCTACTACATGATTATTGGTAACAATAAGTCCCTTTTTGTCATAAATAACACCGGATCCCGTACCAAGCTCAGCAAGCTGGACTCTGTTGAAAATGTCTCTTACCAAGGCTTTGTTGGTAATGCCGACAACGGCCGGGCCTACTTTTTTCGCAGCCTTCACAATCGGTGTATTTCTTGCATCGCTGGGTTCAGCCGCTACTGCTTTATTAGTTATCTGCTGGCCAGTTCCACTTTTGGCAGACTGATTATTTTTCGCTAAGGAGCAGCCACCTACAACAAGCATTACTCCCAAAAAAATACCAAACAAAACTGAAGCAGTTTTACTGAAAATACCTTTATTCATAGATATCACTCCTTAAATCAATAATCAATTATGTACCAAATCTCCCTGGGAAGTAACAAATATTCGTGGCAGCACAGAGCAACCAGAGTCATTAAGAATCCTTTCAACTGTTGCAAGCGCCAACTCAGGTTTATTGTTCTCATGACTGATGTGAGCCAGAAAAACCTCCTGCGGCATTCTCTCCATATTAGCTAAAAACCAGCCTGCGGCCGTATTGGATAAATGTCCGCGTGTACCAAGGATACGTTCTTTCAGCATCCTCGGATAAGGCCCTGTTTTCAGCATCTCTTCATCATGATTAGCTTCCAGAATCAACACATCGCTGTTAAGAGACGCTAATTTTATTTCTTCGTTAACAAAGCCGCTATCCGTCAGATAGGTGCATTTCTCATCTTTGAAGAGGAAAGAATAACCAACAGGGCTTGCGGCATCATGTGATATGGCAAAAGAAGAAACTGTCATGCCACCGAAGGAAAGCTGCCCACCTAGCAATCTGTGGCAGGAACGTTCTATCTCGTTACGCAGCTCCATCGCTTGCCAGGTTTTCTCATTGGCAAAGATCGGCAGTTTGTATTTTCTGCTTAGAACCGGCAGGCCGCTTACATGGTCGGTATGTTCATGCGTTATCAATACGCCTGACAAATCAAGCGGATCCAGGCCGCATTCTTTCAAGCCATTGGTAATTCTGCGGCAGCTGATACCAGCATCAACGAGAAAAGCTGTGTCGCCCGCCTTAATAATGGTAGAATTGCCTTTACTGCCGCTCGCAATTACTGCAACTTCGAATTCTTTACTCATATATCCTCCGCTACAATAAGATTTCCTACACTTGTACCTATACGTGTCGCACCGGCTTCCAACATTGCCTTTGCTGTTGCCGCATCGCGAATGCCGCCGGCTGCTTTGATGCCGATTCCTGAGCCAGCGCTTTCTTCTTTAAGCAAACGTACATCACTTACGGTTGCTCCGCTCTTGGCAAAGCCTGTGCTTGTTTTCACGAATTGTGCACCACCGGCAATTACCAATTGACAGGCCTTGCGTTTTTCTTCATCGGTTAAAAGTGCAGTTTCAATGATAACCTTGACCAGAGACGGTGCTGCTGCCGCAACCACCCTTTTAATCTCGTTTTCAACTGCCTGATAGTCACCTGTTTTGAAAGCTGATATATTCATAACCATGTCAATTTCATCGGCATGATTGTCTGCTGCCATTTTTGCTTCCAGCTCTTTAACTTCCGGATAAGTGGCGCCCAGCGGAAAACCAATAACTGTTATGACCTTTACTCCCGTTCCTGACAATAAATGCCTTGCCAAAGCGACATAACAAGGGTTGATGCAGACTCCTCCGAGCTGATATTTTTTTGCTTCTTCGCATATCTTTATTATATCTGCAACCGTTGCTTCCGGCTTCAGAAGGGTATGTTCCAAATACTGGGCAAGCTCTGTCATTATGGGTCCCCCTTATAACTTACAAATACTCTTTGCCTTATATTATAACAAATCCGGTAAAACAAATTGTGAAAAAACAAAAAAAAGCCAGCTTTTCAGCTGGCTAACTATTCTTTAAGCCTTATTTTTACAAGTTGGGCAAACACCGTAGAAATAAAATTTCTGTCCTTGTACTTCATAGCCGGTATCGGCTTTCACTTCTGCATCTAACTCAGCAACTGACAACGGTCCTATGTCATCGACACGCCCGCAGACACTGCACTGAATATGTGAATGTTCAGTGACATCAGCATCGTACCTTGAACTGCCTTCGCCTGTGTTTAAAACGGTAATCAAACCTAATTCGTTTAAAATTTCAACAGTCTTATACACTGTGGCAAAACTCATAGATGGATATTTCGGTCTCAACTCATTATATAGAAGCTCTGCATTGGGATGGGCTTTTGTGTTGGCCAAGGCTTCATAAACAGCTAAACGCTGAGGTGTAACCTTAAACCCGCTATTTCTTAAAACACCGGCCAGACTTTGACTTGTAATCATAAATTTCCCTCCCTTAACAGTAAATTTTTTGATGTACCAATTAATAACTATTATTATATTGATAAGTTGCAAATTTAATTATATTTTCAGAATTATTATTTGTCAAGAATTTAAATAAAGAATTTGCAATATGGTAAAATCTATAGTCTATCTGACAAGGGTTAAAGAGTTCCTCTGGCCGCTTCCACACGCGACAATTCGTCTGCAAGCAGCCGGTCGCAGATGTGCAGCAGGCCCGTCACTTCTTTATCCCTTGTCTGCTTTGTATTCCGAAGGCATTTCTTTTTCGGGTATTACTGTTTTGCTTTTCGAAAAATTTTCATTGGTGACGAACTAAATTTAAATAAAGTCTTTTAAAATATGGGGAATCTACAATCTATATGGCAATGGGTAAAGAGTTCCTCTGGCTGCTTCCACACGCGACAATTCGCCTGTAAGCAGTCGGTCGCTGACGTGCAGCAAGCCCGTCACTTCTTTATCCCTTACCTACTTTGTATTCCAAGAGTATATGTTTTTCAGGTACTAATGTTTTGCATTTTGAAACATCTTCATATGTACGTAACAGAAGTCAAATAAAGGATTTTGCAACATGTGTAACGAATTAACAATTTCACACTGTTTAGAAAGTAGGTAAATTATGTCAGAAATTACTAGTATACTTGCCAAAGAATTAATTATCGCCGAAAAAAGAATAGATGCGGCGCTGAAACTTCTTGACGAAGGCAACACCATTCCTTTTATTGCCCGTTACCGCAAGGAAGTTACCGGCGAGCTTGACGAAGAGCAAATTCGCAATATCAGCGAACGTGCACAATATTTACGCAACCTTGCTGAAAGAAGATCTGAAATTATTCTTTCCATCACGACTCAGGAGAAAATGACGCCGGAATTGGAAAAAGCCATAAATAGCACTACCAAGCTACAGGATTTGGAAGATCTCTATCTGCCTTACCGTCCAAAGAAAAGAACCCGTGCACAGATTGCGCGTGAAAAAGGTCTCGCACCGTTGGCTGATTTGATCATAGCGCAGGAAAAGCCGGCAGAAACTCTTGAACAGCTGGCAGCAGCCTATCTGAATGAAGAGCAAGGGCTTTCTAATATAGATGATGTCTGGGCCGGCGCTTCTGATATCGTAGCAGAAACGGTTGCCGAACGTGCTGACATTCGCGAATTGGTACGTCAGTCAATCAGGCAGAATGCTGAGCTTGTCTCCGAACTCTGTGTTGATGAAACAGTAGGTCAGGATTTCCTGATGTACAAGGAATATGCCGAACCGGTAAAACAATTACCACCTCACCGCATTCTGGCCCTCAATCGTGGTGAGAAAAAAGGCTGTCTGAAACTGCATTTGAATCTTCCTAGTGAGTCAACGCTAGCCAAAATAAATCAAAAACTGCAAATTAAGGCAAATGGAATTTTCACCGAGAATTATACCGCTGCAGCTGCCGACGCCTACAAGAGACTGATTTTTCCTTCCCTTGAACGTGAAATCAGAAACGAGCTGACAGAGAAGGCTGAAAAGCAGGCCATAGCAGTCTTTGCCACTAATTTAAGACAATTGCTGCTGCAGAGGCCATTAAGCGGGCATACAGTGCTTGGGCTTGACCCTGGTTATCGTACTGGTTGTAAAGCCGCTGTCATCAGCCCGGAAGGTCAGGTTAAAGCCATCGGTACTCTTTATATGACCGGCAGCGACCGCCAGCACGCACAAGCTGAAGAAGATTTCCTCAACCTGGTCAAAAATAACAATGTTACGCTTATTTCCATCGGTAATGGCACAGCCTCTTATGAAACAGAAGAGTTTGCTGCCCAGATGATAGAAAAACATGCTTTGAAGCTTTCTTATCTCATAACCAGTGAGGCAGGGGCTTCGGTTTACTCTGCTTCTAAGCTCGCACGTGAAGAATTGCCTGAGCTTGACGTTTCCATCCGTGGTGCAGTTTCCATTGCCAGAAGGGTTCAGGATCCACTGGCCGAACTGGTTAAAATTGAGCCAAAGGCCATAGGGGTTGGACAATATCAGCATGATGTTAATCAAAAAACTCTTACTGAAACACTCGGCACAGTCGTTGAATCCTGCGTTAATCATGTCGGCGTTGAGCTAAATACCGCTTCGCCCGCACTTCTTAGCTATGTAGCGGGTATCTCAGCCAGTGTGGCCAAAAATATTATCGCTTGGCGCGATACCAACGGGCGCTTCCAAAATCGCAAAGAACTGCTGAAAGTAGCACGGCTAGGTCCTGCTGCCTTCACCCAATGTGCAGGCTTCCTACGCATTAAAGACGGGAAAAATCCTCTGGACAATACCGCCATCCATCCAGAAAGTTACGAACTGGCAAAAATCATTCTTGCTGAACTCGGCTTTTCTCTCAGTGAATGTCAGAGCAGACAAGCTGAAATAATCCCGGCTGCGCAAAAAGCCGATGCCGAATTACTGGCAACCAAACTTGCAGCTGGTAAACCTACAATTATCGATATCTTAAACGCCTTTGCCAATCCTGGGCGTGACCCCAGAGAAGATGCTCCTGCTCCTATCGCACGCAAAAAAGTCACCAAATTATCCGAGCTGGAAATAGGTTCAGTTGTTAAAGGCACCGTACAAAACGTTGTAGACTTTGGTGTTTTTGTTGATATCGGTTTAAAAACCAGCGGTCTGATTCACCGCTCAGAACTCAGCAACAAACATTTTCGCCACCCTCTCGATGTGGTAAGTGTCGGTGATGTCATCGAGCCGATAATCATCAGCATCGATGAACAACGTAACCGCATCGGCCTGAGTTTAAAGAAAGCAAAATAGTAAAAAAGCGTTGCCGCAGAATAAACGGCAACGCTTTTTTTATTTACTCACAATAGTTTTCTTTGCAATTTCCCTGTTTAATTTTTTCATTTCCTTAACCATGAACACCGCTACTATCGCAGCTGCAACCAGATCGGAAATCATACCGGCATATAAAATGCCGTAAAGGCCAAACCAGAGCGGCAGCAGGAAGATCAAAGGTAAAAGCAAAATCAGTTGCCGCAGCATTGATAACAACGAAGCCTTAAGCGGCTGCCCAGTTGCCTGAAAATAACTTGTCGATATTATCTGGAAACCCGCTACAAAGACACCACCTAAGAATAATTGCATACAGGAAACAGCAAAAGCCATAAAATCCTCGCCGTTTGAGCCAAAAATCAGCAAAATCTCTTCTGGAATAAACTGGCAGCAAAGCCAGCCCGTAACAGTAACGGCAGAAGCAACTTTGGCCGCCAGCAAATATGTCTCTTTGACCCTGGCAGGTTCGCCGGCACCGCGGTTAAATCCTATAATTGGCTGCGCTCCCATGCCGATACCTACACATGTAGAAATCACTATCATATTTACTTTCATTACTATGCCCATGGCACTAATTGCCATATCACCACCGACAGGACTCAAGTTGCCGTAATAAAGCAGGGAGTTATTCATGCAAATTTGTAAAATAGTAGCGCCGGATTGCAGAATACAGCTGGAGAAGCCAATTGCCATCACTTTACGGCAGATATTTAAATCAGGGTTTAACAAGTAATGTAAGCTTAAACGCATCTTACTGCTGTGAACAAAATACCAAATTAAAACTGCCAAAGAGAAAATCTGGGCACAAGCCGTAGCAAGGGCAGCACCCCAAACTCCCCAATGAAACTGAAAAATAAAAAAAGGTGCTAAAAGCAGATTGATCACTACACCGCTGACCAGACTGCGCATAGCAAGACGCGGATTACCATCAGCACGAGCCAGATTCGCTAAACCAATTATCAGCATAGTAATCGGTATGATAGCAATCATAATACCGCCAAATTCTTTGGAATACTGCATCGTCTGATCTGTAGCGCCAAAGATTTTCAAAATTGGTTCCAGATAGATGAGCCCGGCAATCATCATGATGATACCTATAATAAAGGCCATCGTAGTAACTGTATTCAATACTTTTTCCGCGACATCTTTGCGTCCTTCGCCCAATTTTATGGCAGCAAAAGCACTGCCGCCTACACCGAATAACGTGCCAAGGGCAAGCACTACCGTTACAATCGGAAAGGCAATCGTAGTGGCAGCATTACCAAGATATCCTACAGCCTGACCAATGAAAATCTGATCGATTATATTGTAAAGAGAATTGGCCAGCATTGATATAATGGCCGGCCAGGCAAACATCTTCAGCAATTTTTGGGGTGATTCATAAGCGAGGATATTTTTTTCTTCAATCTTTAGTTCTTCCATAAAATCCTCACTCCCATTTCTGCACTAAATTTCTGCTTCTATTTCATTTTGGCATTAATACTGATAGTAAAAATGGCACCAAAAGAGTCAGTGCCAAACCATTCACAAAGCCCAGAATACCTGTATGCAAATCAGTATACTTGATAATGACAGGCAATGTAGAATCCATAGTGCTAGCGCCACCTATGCCGATACTCATAATTTTGTTGTATCTTGCGATCAAAGGAATCAGAGCAAAAGACAGCGTTTCGCGCAAAACATTGGTCAGAAAGGAAATCGTACCAATTTCCACGCTGTACATGGTGCTTATAACTACCGAAGATAAGCTGTACCAGCCGAGACCTGCGCTGACAAGCACAGCATCTTCAACTTTCATACCGGTAAGCGTTCCCGCGATGCCGCCGCCGACAAGGCTGCCGATGACCACTGCCGTGGGAATAGCCGCCATCAGTGCAAATCCTTTCGGATTGCATATCTTTTTTATTATATGCCTGTTGCCGCCGATTTCTACCCCAGCAACAAAAACCATAAAGGCCAAAGCTGTCAGCAGTATCTCATCAAGTATCGGCCTGGCTGCTGTTGAAAGCCACAAATAGCCGCAGCCCATACCGCTAATGATTGCCGCAATAATACCGTAAATCATTTTTTGTCCTCCTGCTCTTCCTGGCTGATATCATGGGCAAACAATCTGGTAACAAGCCACAACAATAATAAACTGCCTGCTATGATACCAAAAGCCATAATTACCGCCCGAAAACCCAGGAGACCAAGATTACGCAGAAGTTCATCATCACAGCCAATTTTGGCACCGAGACACCACAGCATGATGAGCAAAGCTACCGTTGAAAGCTGATTAAGAAATTTTTTCTTATTATAGTTGAAAACATCGAGCCAGCCAAATAGAATGCCTGCCGTGATACTGATAAAAATACTTTCCACGTTTCTGCCCCCATAAAAAGAATAAGCCCCGCACGGGACTTATCCTCATGATTTCTTATTCAATAACCATCAGTAACGGATAAAGAGGTTGCCCGCCATCAAATAGTTCAATTTCCCAATCGCCATTAATCTTTTTCAGCTCATCAACTAGTTCTTCAGCCTGCTCAACCGGCATGTCATTGCCGTAATAAATGCTGATCAGCTCTGCTCCTTCAGCAGCAAGACGCAGTGTTTCTGCTGCAACTTCTAAAAGTTGGTCACCAGCACAAACTATTTTCTCTTCCACAAGGCCAATATACTGATCTTTTTTCACCTTAATACCATTAACAACGCTATCTCTGACGGCTATACTGCAAGCAGCACTGCGTGCCGCCTTTGCCTGTTCTCTCATGGCCATAACATTCTCTACCATCGACTTTTCTTTGTCAAAAGCCACAAGAGCCGCCAGACCCTGAGCAAGATTATTGGTCGGTATAAAATCTATCTGCATAGTTCCTAAAAGCTTTTTAACCTGCTGAACTGCCAGTACAATATTCTTGTTATTCGGCAGAATGATATATTGTTCGGCGCGGCCTTCCTCAATGCAGCGGACAAAATCTTCAACCGGCGGGTTCATACTTTGGCCGCCGTATATTATCTCTTCAGCCCCGATGCTTTTCATTATCTTGGCGATGCCATCACCAGCAGCAACTGTCAACACTGCTAAGCCAGCTTTAGTAACTGCCGGCTGCTTGGCGAAAAGCTTTTCCCGATGCTGATCTTTCATATTGTCTATCTTAATGTCATGCAAACTGCCCCATTGCATAGCCTTTTGCAAAACTGCTCCTGGGTTTTTGGAATGTATGTGTACCTTCACTATGTCAAAAACAACACCGACAATTAATGAATTCCCCATGCTTTCCAGCGTCTGCATAACTTCTTTTTCTTCTATGTGTGAGTCGCGTACGACAAATTCCGTACAATAAGGATATTCAAGGTCAAATTCTTCCGTAAGATCAAACTTTACTTCTGGTGCTTCAGCCGACACAAAAACAGGAGGCACTTCCCCTTTTAACCCTGCCAGACAGCCTTCAAAAAAGACTATCAAGCCTTGTCCGCCTGCGTCGACAACACCAGCTTCCTTTAGAGCTGGTAATAGTTCCGGTGTCCTGTCAAGTTCTGCACGTCCGGCAACAATTGCCTGGTTCAGAACTTCAGTGAATTCGAGGCCGTCGCGCACGGCATGATAAGCACCTTTAGCGATGCCTCTGGCAACTGTAAGGATCGTCCCTTCTACCGGTCTGGAAACAGAACGATAGGCGTACAAAATGCCATATTGAAAAGCCTTGCCAATTTCGTTATTAGTGGCAGCCTCTTTACCAACCAGTCCCTTACCAATCCCGTGCAAGAGCTGTGAAAGAATAACTCCTGAATTACCGCGTGCGCCGAGAATGGCAGACCTGGCTGCTGTCTGGCCCACCTCTCCTATTGTTGGATTTTCCAGCTTGCTGACAGCTTCTGCTACCGCTGCCATCGTATGCAGCATATTAGTGCCTGTATCACCGTCGGGAACAGGGAAAACGTTAAGATTATTAATCATTTCATAATTATTTTCAAAACTTTGGTAAGCACCCAGCAGCATCATTTTTAGTTGGCTGCCATCTATCGCCGCTTCCTGTTTTATTTTCATTAATTACACCCTTTCTACTTTTTGCGACGTAAAAAGATTCCGATAACTTTTGGTCCCAAATGTGCTGCAAGCACAGTTCCAATACCAGTTACGAGAATTGGTACCCCAGGATACATCTCCATCAATTGGTTTTTCAGGTTTTCTGCATCCTCAGGTGCTTCCGCATGTGCAATATACATAGCTTCAAAAGGAGCAAATTTCTCCCCTAATTCCAACATTCTCCGCAGAGTTTTTGCTCTCGTTCTGACTTTGTCCGCAATCGTCAGTTCACCTTTTTTATCTAAATAAACAATAGGCCTGATGCCAAGCAGATTTCCTAGCAGCGCACCAACAGCACCTATTCTTCCACCTTTTTGCAGATAAGTAAGAGTATCAACGCTGAAAAAGGTTTCCGTCCTTTGTGCCAAGTCATTGGCATATGTTTCTACTTCATCAATATCAGCGCCATTTTCGATATATTCCAAAACAGCCATTGCCATACCGGAAACAGGATTGGCAGTAGTCAAACTATCAACAACACGTATATCCGCCCCCGGAACTTCCTTCATTACCTGTCTGGCAGCGAGACGTGCTGTTTGGACAGTGCCGCTGAGGACACCGTCTAAAGCTATCATTAATACATTTTTTCCTTGTTCAGCCAACTCTTTGAAAATTATCAAAAAGTCGCCTAGCGGTGGTTGAGAAGTTTTAGGTAATTCTCCTGTTGCTTCAACCATGGCAAACATTTCTGCCAAAGACTTTTCACCATCACGCCATTCCGTTTTGCCATGCCGCACACTCAATCTTAATTCGTGGCAGCGCGGATCATTCTTTAATGGAGTTTCCCCCATGATAGCAGTACTGTCTAATACAATATGTATGTCATTGCGCATTAATATTCCTCCTGCTTAATTACGTTTAAGGCAGTAATGCGTTAATTATAAACAAGCCCTTTTAATTGTAACATATCTGCCCAAAAATCCCAAACTATCCTGTCACCATCCGTTAGCAGTGGATAAGCTCCTGCAATTCTGTCAGCATTCCTTCATACGTGAAATCGGTCGGTAAAACAACCTTGACACCGTATTGCCAGCATACCTCGGCTGTTGCCGGATTTTTGCACAGAAAAACACCGTCATTTTGAGCCACGCGCAGCAAATATTCCGCTTCGCGCGGTGTGTTAAGCAAAAAAACAGCTTCCGTTTTTTCTGGGATCCTGAATGGCAAATCTATTCTCTCCGTAAATACTATATTGATAGCTGACTGCAGTCCAACCCATTCCTGACCGTCCACCACAGCAACAAGTTCTCCCTGTTTTGCAAAAATACTATTTTGCTGCAGGCCTAAAGGTTTTACAGGAATATAGTCCGTCGCTAAACCCTGCCGCCATAGTGCTGCAGCGGTGTTTAAATCCTGTGCGGCAAATTTCAAAGAATTCGTTTGAAAATCACTAAAAGAAGTGAAAAACAGCCTGACAGCGTCGGGCGTAGAAAAACAAAGCCAGGCTATTCTTTCAAATAGTTCTCTGCTTATAGCTGGCTTTTTTATAACACTTCTTTGACTCACAGGCAATATTGCATGTTCTATACTATGTTCCTGCAAAACTTGTGCCAATTGAGGCCTGCTTATATCACCGGAAATACTCTTTTCGCACACCAGGTAAACTTGTTTAGACACCGTAATCCCCCTTAAAACTTAAGTTAATTATAGCATACACTTTTTGTCAAACTCAAAAAAGGGCAAAAAAAAAGCCCTTACGAGAAGGGCAAAATGAGGGGCTGATTTATTATGTACTTAGTATAACATTTTTGTATACAATGTGCAACAGCCCTATTTAAATATTTTTTATTACTTGAAATCTTCGCCTATATAGACAATACCTTCAGTATCTGCCTCAGGATTGCGGGATATGCGCATAGAATAACTGAATGGTAATGTAGAAAGTTTGCTTACTACCCAGCCATCAGTATTGGTTGCAACTACCTGCGTAGAAGAGATTCTTTCACCTGTGCCAGTGCCGGCAACGATAAAGCCTGCTCCTTCAGCAAGGCCAACAACCTTGTCAAGTGCCTCAGGCCTGCCGCTGCAATTGATGATTTTCAGTGAGACATTGCGTTTGGTAGTTTGCTCAGATGTTTGCGATTCACTTACTGAGCCTGATTTAGTCTGGCTGGTGCCTTTCTTAGCAGCATCTGTTGTCGTTTTTTTCGTATCCGCAGTACCGTCAGTCTTTTTCAATTCTTCTGCAGTAGTCTTGCGCAATACTTTGACTGTTTTATCGGTTTTTGCGTCTTTAGTAACTTCAAGTTCGCTATCAGGGACGACTTTCTTATACTCAGCTTCGAATTTTTCTGCAGCCATACGATATTTATCACTCATCGTAGCACCTTGCATTTCGACCATCATTGCCCGCAGGTCTGTCATGTCAGGCACCCAGTAGCTGACCTCATCGATATAAACAGGTTCACCCGGTACCATGGCCATGTTAAGACCCTTTTCGTTCTTCATAGTCTTATTCATCGCCTTAGCAAGCTTTATCATATCGGTAATTGGTATATCCGTTTTGATCATGGTTACTAGTTCTTTGACAAGGCCAGGCACTTTGGTAAGGATCTCTGTTGAAGTTATTTTTTCGTAAATAGCAGCCATAAAATGTTGCTGACGTTTTATTCTGCCGATGTCGCCTTCCTCATCACGATAACGCACATATTGGATTGCTTTGGCACCGTCAAGATGCTGTCTGCCTCGCTGCAGATCGATTACTAAATTATCATAAGGATCTTCGTAGTACATATCCTTTTCAACATTAATATCAATACCGCCAATGGCATCAACGAGACCTTTGAAACCTTTGAAATCAACCACTACATAGTTATTGATCTGAATGCCCAAAAATTCTTCTACTGTCTGCTGCGTCAGTTTGTGACCGCCAAAAGCAAAGGCATGATTGACCTTATCCCAACCGCGTTCAGGAATTCTTACCATGGTATCGCGTGGTATTGATAACAATGAAATATTGTTGCTTTTCGGGTCAAGCATCACAACAAAAAGAGTATCAGAACGACCTGCATCCTCATCACGCTCATCAACGCCCATAACCACTATATTGGTTTTCAGCGCCAACCTATCAGCTCGCGTGAGAGAGTCAAGAGTTACTCCGCCAAAAATTGATCCACCTGTAACATATTCATAAACAACATAACTAAGAACTAAAACAATTGCTGCAATAATAGCTATGGTTTTTTTGCCAAACTTCATGTGCACGTTTACGTCTCCTCTATTCCTATGAGTCTTAATCTTACAATTATACAGTAATAAAACTCAATCGTCAAAAAAAGTTTCCGGCAATTCTTTCTTCATCCTGCGCATGAAACTGTAGAGGATACGTGCGGTCAGACCCCAGATAACATGGCCTTCATATTCGTAAAAATACACATCATAACCTTTCCTTTGCAGCCAGCCACGTGGATGCTTCGGCAGCAAATCAAAAGGGAAATCATCTGTTGCCCTGTTTGCTAATTCCATATGAACTTTACGAGGAGTCTGCCTCATTAATTCTAAAAGCGGCACTACAAAAACTTCGCTTACTTCGGCGCAGCTGGGTTTTACTTTTGACAAATCACCTATATTGCCAACATAAGGATAAACAATAGGACCCAGATGGGTAACCAGAAAATCAAGCTGCCCGCAGATAACCATATCTTCCGGTTTCAGATTAAGTTCCTCGCAAGTTTCTCTGACAGCTGTGTCTTGTAAACTACAATCGTTTTTATCTTTTTTCCCTCCTGGAAAACACACCTCTCCAGGCTGCCATGACAAAGATTTAGATCTCACTTCAAAAAGTACGCCGAGTTTGCCATCTTTATCAACCAACGGCAACAAAACTGCCGCCTCTGTCGCTCTGTCTGCACTATCTATGCCCGCAGGTCTTCTGGCCAACATCGCCTGTACGTATGAGCACAACTTTCCCTCACACGGAACATTCATTTATATCCCCTCCATCCTCTAATTCTAATTTCTGTTTCCTTGTGCTATTTCCTGCCATGATTTGTGAAATAATCAAGCCATCTTATTAAAAATACACCCTGAATATTATAAAAACGCCTGCTCATTAAATAAAATGAGCAGGCGTCATTGCGCTAAAATTCATGCCAACATTTCCCAAAGCGCAAGTGCTACAACACCAGGCACTCCGAGAAAGCCAACAATCAAAGCTTTAATCACCGTTATATCAATGTGGAAAGAAAAAGCGGCACCCACAAGATTAATGAGCCACAAAGTAGCTCCACCGATAAGACCATTCCAGACCAATTTGAACGGCAGTGAAAAAAGTTTAACCAGCAATAGTAAAATCACTATCGCGACAACATAAGGTACAAAGGTTGCAAACCCTGACATTTATAAACACCTCTTACATATTTCTTCTATTTTCCAATGCCCTGGCAAGCGTCATTTCATCAGCATATTCCAAATCGCCGCCGACAGGAAGACCATGAGCAATGCGGCTTACGGTAATGCCAAGCGGTTTTAACAGCTGGGCCAGGTAGACCGCGGTCGCTTCACCTTCTACGTCAGAGTTAGTTGCAATAATTATTTCTTTGACCTGCGTCTGCTGCAGACGCAAAAGCAACTCTTTAATCCTGATATTATCAGGTCCAATGCCATCAAGTGGTGATAAAACACCATGCAGAACATGGTAAACGCCTTTATAGCCACGACTGCGTTCCATTGCCATCAAATCCTGTGGCTGTTCCACAACGCAAATTATGGAGATGTCCCTGTCTTTTCTGCCGCATATTTCGCAAAGTTCGCTGTCAGAAAGATTATAGCAGACGGAACAAAGTTTAATCTGCTGTTTTGCAGCAATAAGCGCTCCTGCCAATTGCCTTACTTCGGACTCCGGTCTGTCAATTATATGGTAAGCCAAGCGCAAAGCCGTTTTGGAGCCAATGCCCGGCAATCGCCTCAGCTGCTCATACAAGTCAGCCATCGGTTTGATCATTCGCATAATGTTCCTCTTTTACTGATAATTACATACCTGGCAGTTTCATCCCGCCGGTTATCTTGCTCATTTCGCGTTCGGTCATCTCATCAATCTTGCGCAGAGCTTCGTTTACTCCGGATACAATCATATCCTGCAGCATTTCCACATCATCAGGGTCGATAGCTTCCGGTTTAATTTTGATGCTTTCAATTTCTTTTTTGCCATTGGCAACTATAGTCAAAGCCCCGCCACCAACGGTTGTTTCCACCGTGCGTGTTTTAAGCTCTTCCTGCATCTTCAGCATTTCTGCCTGCATCTTTTGTACTTTTTTCATCATACCTTGCATATTGCCAGCATTGCCCATTCCGTTAAACATCTGTATATCCTCCTTCAAACTGCTAACCTTTATAAATTGTATCAAATAGCTTCAACTATTAAAAGAAAAATTATAGCTTTTCCAGTGTACCGCCAAAGATTTCCAACGCTTTTTTTACAGTTGGATCGAGTTCCTGTTCTTTTTTAGCGGCCTTTTTCGCAGGCTTTGCCTCTTCTACGACACAATGGAGACAAACAGCTTCTCTGGAAAGCTCCAGCATTACTTCTTCTATCATTTGTTTATAATCATGACGTTTCATCCGTTCACAGGAATAAGCCACTTTAAAACCAACTGTCAGATTCCTGCCATCAAAACCCTCTACAGAACCACAAGAAGCACAAGCATGCAGTGACATCTTTTTATCAGCTTTGATTCTTGCAAGAGCTTTGCTCCAAAGTTCTTCACCTTCCGGTATCATCTCGCCGCCAGCTCCTGTGCTATCCGTCTTCACCTTCTCAGGTCGGACTTCTTCATAGGTTGCTGCCGCCACAGCATGAGGTGCTTTAGGTGTCACAATATCAGCGACAGGTTGTTCCGGTTGCACTACCCGAGTCGGTATAGTTGTTTCCGCAGCCTGTTTCACCCTTTTGGTCGGTTCAGGCACAGAATGACCGGGCGTTACCGGTGCCGCTACCAAGGTAACCTCTTCTCTGAAATCTTTGCCGGCAAGCATTTTTTCCAGCTTTTCTACCCTTGCCTGCAGAGCCTGCAGCGAGGAGCCTTCTAATTTGCATAAATCAAAAATACATAGTTCTGCGGTTATCTTGCCGCGTACCGCCCAGCGTAATTCTTCCATTGCTTCATGGAGCCGCTGCTGAGCAGCCACAATGCGTGCTTCTGTAAAAAGCGGTGCCAGTTTCTGCAATGCTTCTTTGGTATCCGTCAGATAAATATCGCCATAATGCGGTGCTGCCTGATATAAAAGCAAAGCTCTGAGATATTCCGATAATTCGGTCAGGATTTGTCTGACATCCTTGCCTTGCGCAATCAGGTCATTCATCGTCAGCAGAGCCTGCGGTAAATTCTCTTCGCCGATTGCCCCGGTAAGTGCGCGCAGCCCTTCCCGTCCAACAATACCAAGAACAGAACGAACCGCTTCTACAGTGACTTTCGTGTCCATAACTGCACATTGGTCCAACAGGCTCAAGGCATCACGCATGCCGCCATCTGCCTGGATAGCGATCAAACGCAGAGCATCATCGTCTGCTTCGATTTCACTTTCGCGCGCAACCTTTGCCAGATGCGCTGCAATTTCCTCGACAGTAACACGATGAAAATCAAAGCGCTGGCACCGCGAATGTATAGTAGCCGGAATCTTGTGTGGCTCAGTCGTTGCCAAAATAAAAACAACATGAGCAGGAGGTTCTTCCAACGTTTTCAACAAAGCATTGAAAGCATCATTCGTCATCATATGAACTTCATCAATTATATAAATCTTATAACGTCCATTAACAGGAGCAAAAGCAACCTTTTCGCGTAATTGACGTATTTCATCTATGCCGCGGTTAGAGGCAGCATCAATTTCAAAAATATCCATAGAACTACCTTCGGTAGCCCTTAGGCAATTCTCACATTGATTGCAAGGATGGGCGCTGGGTCCCTTTTCACAGTTCAAAGCCTTAGCCAAAATTCTGGCCGTACTTGTTTTACCAGTACCGCGTGGGCCCGTAAACAAATAAGCATGAGCAATTTTTCCCGTATCCAGAGCATTAGTCAATGCTGTGCGGATATGATCCTGGCCTACTAAAGCATCAAAATCCTGCGGCCGCCAGCGACGATAAAGCGCTATATAGTCCACGCACTCACCCCTTCAAAAAGTCTTCACTAAGTATTATACAATAAAAAATTCCCCTACAGTAGTTATTTACTGCAGTTAACATTGCCGCATGCAATACTTATAAATAAAAAGACCACTCATAGTAGCGCTAAAAGCTACTGCGAGCAGTCTAAAGATTATTTTCCTGTCGGGCCGCAGCTGCAGGCACCCCTGCGGCACACAAGAGTAACCGCTTATCGCTGCTTCCTTCCGGACCTGACGAGGTTCACAGGCTCTCATTGCGCAGGACCCGACAGCCACGGTCCGACAGAAAAATAAAAACCGCAACATTGGCGGTCAATTTTAAATGGCGGAGAGAGAGGGATTCGAACCCTCGGTACCCTTTCAAGTACACACGCTTTCCAGGCGTGCTCCTTCAACCGCTCGGACATCTCTCCGGTTGAAAAACTTTTTTAAATCATTTGAAATTAGGCCAACAAAAAATATTTCGCAGCCGTAAACCGACTGCGAATATTAGTATACTGATTAATAATAAAATTGTCAAGAATATATTGTAATATTTAAATCAAATATCATCAATTTCTGGCAACATCAAAAGCGGTCTGTTAGTATTAAGCGCCAGATTCTGCGCAGTGCTGCCAAGCGGTAAGCCTTTGACCAAACCGGCACCTGTCTTAGCGATAACGATCATTGATGCATCTATTTCTACGGCAATACGCTGCAATTGTTTGGAAGGAGTGCCCTTAGCAATCCTGGCAACACCGCGCACGCCAAAAATTTTCACTTCATCAGCCAGCTCATTGAGCTTCATTTCCGCCTTCTGCATCTGCTCATTCAAGTCATCAGCATTACGGCTTTTTTCAATGACATGCACAAAAACAACTTCTTCAATGTGTTCTCTTAAATTGCGTATCACATTCAAGGCAGCCAAAGATTCCTTGGAAAAATCCGTAGGTACCAGAATGCTCTTTAACAAAGGTTTGTGTTCGTCCTTTTCAGCATATATCTTATCAATAAAAAGCGGATACTTTGCCATTCTTGCCAGATCAAAGGTCGTACTCCCCAGCAGCGTGCTGCGGATAAACCCTTTGCCATGCGAAGCCAGAAGTGCCAAATCAATATCCATCTCTTCCGCAATATTGTTGATTTGCTCAATTGCCTCGCCTGCAGGCATCAAAATACTTACCTGTTCATAACCTGCTCTGTGTAAATCCTCTTCGTAGCGCTTAATCTTAGCATGAATTTGTTTATAGCTACTACTGTGGGGATCAGCGTCTTCGTCATCATCGAGGACATGTACCAGCACAATCTCGGTTCCAGTGTCAGGGCAAAGCTCAAACAAACAATCCGGCAGTTTGCCCGAGGCCGCTGAAAGGTCCGTGGCCAGTAAAACTTTGTTAAAATTATTCATATATTTCCCACTCCCAAAAATATTTTCACGATTTCCTGAGGAATAGTACTCCCAACTAATTTATCATAAGTTCGGCAAGAAATTAAAAACTCCTGCTTTATTTATTGACTTTACTACTTAATTGGCTTACAGTTTAATTAAAATTAATTTATTTTAAAGGAGAAAACTATGGTTAGGCTGCGAAATATTATCATACTGCCGCTTATTTTGGTGTCAGCCTGGTTCCTTGTTACTAAATATGAAATTTTCAGTCCTTATCTTCTGCCTTCTCCTCAAAAAACATTCTCTGTCTTCTGGCAGCTTCTCCTTGATGGAACCATCGCCCGCCATTTATCCATAAGCCTGCTGAGAGTACTTGGCGGCTTTTTTTGTTCCTGCCTTGTGGCTTTGCCTCTGGGAATTCTTTGCGGGCGCAGCAAACGTTTCCATGACTTTTTCTGGCCTGTTTTAGAATTTTTGCGTCATGTGCCGCCGCTTGCGGCTATACCGCTAATAATTTTGTGGTTTGGCATCGACGAAGCCTCCAAGCTCATGGTAATTTTTCTTGCATCTTTTTTCCCACTTTTTCTTAACACTTACGGCGGCATCAGTAATTGCGACCCCAAACTCCTTGAAGTAGGCTCATCTTTGCATTTTTCAGCGTGGCAGAAGGCCCGTTATATCCAATTACCGGCTGCAGTTCCCTCCATACTTGTCGGTTTGCAGCTCGCACTCGGCTACAGTTGGCGGGCACTTATCGGTGCTGAACTCATTGCCGCTTCCTCAGGAATCGGTTACATGATATTGGATGCCGAGCAAATGTCGCGTCCTGATATCGTACTTGTTGGTATTTTCTGCATCGGTATTCTGGGAACCTTGATCAATCGCCTCTTTCTGAAATTTACTTTCAGGCTCTTGCCTTGGCAAAGAAAGGCAGGTAATAACTAATGGCGATCAAAATGGACGCTCTGACCAAAATTTACAGTACTGCCGAAGCAAAAGTTACCGCACTAGCCCCAACGACATTGTCTTTTGCAGATTATAGCTTTACAACCATTGTCGGCAAAAGCGGCTGCGGGAAAACAACTCTGCTGCGCCTTTTAGCAGGGTTAGAAAAGCCTACGGCCGGCGCAGTCTCTTTTAGCACAAAAAATCCGGAAATCGGGTTTGTTTTTCAGGAACCACGTCTGATGCCTTGGCTGACTGTCTCAGAAAATATTGCTTTTGCCACTTGCAAAGGCGGTATGTCCAAAGAAAAACTCCCGCAGCTTCTTGCTACGCTTGGCTTGTCAGCTTTCGCAGGCTCTTATCCATCAGAGCTCTCCGGCGGCATGGCGCAAAGGACTGCCTTGGGAAGAACATTATTTCAGAACCCTGATATCATCCTGATGGACGAACCTTTTGGAGCGCTTGATTATTTCACCAGGAAAGGTTTGCAGGAGACTCTGCTTGAGCTTTTCCGCAAGGAGAGAAAAACAATTATCTTCGTTACTCACGATGTGGAAGAAGCTATTCTGCTGGGCGAGCGTGTCCTGATTATGCAAAAAGGCAGTATTACGGGCGCGATACCCGTAACACTCACTTATCCTCGTGACCCTGCTGCCAGCGAAGTACTATCCTTAAGACGGCAAATCCTGGCAGGTCTCGAGTAAAAAAACTGTAAAGGTGGTAGATTTATCTTGAAAAAATCCTTATTAATGACTTTAGTTGCTTTTATTGCTTGTGCAGCACTTGTCCTGACCGGCTGCGCTAATAAAACAAAATCAGATGAGAAAAAAGCCGCAATGCCAAGCTCATTAAAAATAACTTATGTAAAATCACCGCTTAACATACCTTCAATCATCGATAAAAACAATCAGACCATCGCTAACTCTTTTGCCAAAACCAACACCAAGGTTTCCTTCCCCGATATCAATTCCGGTGCCAAGCAAACAGAAGCTTTGGCAGCAGGAAGCCTGGACATCTGCAGCGCTTTGGGCGGTACCTCCGCTATTCTTGCCGCTTCCAACGGTGTTGATGTCAAAATCATCGGCACTTACAGCCGCGCTCCGAAAGCTTTTAACATCATGGCCAAAGATCCGGCGATCAAAACTGCTGCTGACTTAAAAGGCAAAAAGGTTGCCGGACCGAAAGGCACTATTCTGCATCAAATTTTAATCGCCGCCTTGGCTAAAGAGGGCTTCGCACCGAGCGATGTTGAGTTCCTTTCCATGGGCATCCCCGAATCTGTCAATGCCATGATGACCGGCAGCGTCGATGTCGCTCTGGTTGCTGGTGCGGATGTTCTGCGAGCCGAAAAAGCTGGTGCTCACATTGTAGCCAACGGAGAAAATCTCGTTGATGCCACAATCGTCATAGCCGTCAGCGGCAAATTCCTCGAGCAGTATCCGGAGGCTGTTAAACAATATTTAGCCGCGCACAGAGAAAATATTGCCTTCATGAAGACTAACAAAGCAAAAGCTTATGAATTTACGGCCAAAGAAACAGGACTTGAGGCAAGTGATGTTGAGCTCATGGCTCCTTGGTACGATTTTGACCCAACTATTACCGGCAAAGACATCATTGAACTCGAAAAAACTCAGGATTTCCTTTTGAAAACAGGTATGCAGACCAACAAGATCGATATCAAGAAAATAATCGTCCGTTTATAATTTATTTAGTAAAAATATTTACACAAAGCACGCGAATAAAAAATCGCGTGCTTTTTTATTATTTTTTTCTTGACAGCAAAGCTCCCTTTGCGATATCATACGTTTCAACAACTTAATATCGACTTCTTATCCAGAGAGGCGGAGGGACTGGCCCTATGATGCCCGGCAACCACGGTTTAACCGTATGGTGCTAATTCCAGCAGACCAAAGTGTCTGAGAGATGAGAATGTGGTGCTTTTAAAATTTAGCAGCCGTTCATCTCGAACGGCTGTTTTCTTTTTTAGCCGGCCGATTACATACAGAAAAGGAGACGCTGCCTTAGCAGCATACCAACTATGAAAATCAATGAATTGTTCTCACAAAAGAAAACCGTCGTATCCTTCGAGGTATTCCCGCCAAAACCGGATTCACCTTTTGAAACGGTCTTAGAAGCCGTCGAGGCCCTCCATGTTTTAAAACCTGATTTTATCAGCGTGACTTACGGTGCAGGCGGCTCCACACACAGTAAAACGCTTGAACTTGCGCAGCATATTAAAAATGAATTGGGTACCGAAGCCCTGGCACACTTGACCTGCATCAGCAGCAGTGACGAAGAAGTCGAAAATATTCTGGACGAAATTGCCAGCAGAAACTTGGAAAATATCCTGGCTTTGCGGGGCGATCCACCTAAAGATAGCTGCAAAAAGCTTAACAAAATACACGCTTGCAATCTGGTTGAGCGTATTGCCGCCCGCAAAAAATTCTTCATTGCCGCCGCAGCTTATCCGGAAGGCCATCCTGAAGCCAGCAGTCAAGAGGAAGATTTGCTCCACCTGAAAGAAAAAGTCGATGCGGGAGCAGGGCTTTTGATCACTCAGATTGCTTTTGATAATGACTACTTGAAACGTTTCCATGAAAAAGCTTTGCAGAGTGGCATCACTGTTCCCATAACAGCCGGCATTATGCCGGTCTTCAGCGCCAGCCAGATCAAACACATCAGCGGTCTTTGCGGTGCGACCCTGCCGCCAGCTTTGCAAAACATGATGGAAAAATATTCTCACAATCAGGATGCCCTGCAGTCAGCAGGCATCGACTATGCCTGTCGTCAGATAGATGATCTTGTGTCTTATGGTTTCGCCGGCGTACATATCTACACGATGAATCGCCCTCTACTTGCCCGCGCCATCCTTACCGGTACAAATTTACGCTAAAAACAAGGAGGATTTAAAAATGAAATTTGAAACACTTGCCGTCCATGCCGGGCAACAGCCAGACCCTACAACAGGCGCTCGCGCTCTGCCCATATATCAGACCACTGCCTATAGCTTCAAAGATTCTGACCACGCTGCCAGATTATTTGCTTTAGAAGAAAGTGGCAACATCTATACCCGTCTGACTAATCCAACTACCGAAGCTTTCGAGAATCGTATGGCAGCCCTCGAAGGCGGCAGTGGCGCTGTAGCTTTTGCCTCCGGCCATGCTGCTATCGTTGGTACTTTTCTTAACTTCCTGCAAACCGGTGATGAAATTGTAAGTTCGTCCACCCTCTATGGCGGCACGTTCAACATGCTGACTTATACTCTTCCCCATCTTGGCATCACTACTAATTTCGTAGATGCCCAGGATCCGGAAAACTTCCGCAAAGCGATAACTCCCAAAACAAAAGTCATATATGCCGAAACAATTGGCAACCCCAAAATCGATGTTCTAGATATTGAAGCCGTAGCGGCAATTGCGCATGAAAACGGTCTGCCGCTGATTTTAGACAACACCTTCCTTTCACCATACCTTTGCCGTCCTATTGAATTTGGTGCGGATATTGTTATCCACTCAGCCACCAAATTTATTGGCGGTCACGGCACCTCTATGGGTGGCATTGTAGTGGACAGCGGCAAATTTGACTGGAATAGTCAAAAATTCCCACTGCTCAGCCAACCCGACCCTTCTTATCATGGTCTTAACTACGCCGAAGCTCTGGGTTCTACTGCTTTCTGCACACGTCTCAGAACGCAGATCCTGCGGGATTACGGCGCCTGCATCAGTCCTTTCAACAGTTTTCTTTTAATGCAGGGTTTAGAAACATTGCCTCTGCGTCTTGCTAAACATGTCGAGAACACCATCACTGTGGCCAAATTTTTAGAAGAGCATCCGCAGGTTTCCTGGGTCAGCTATCCTGGTCTCGCCAGCCACCCAGATTATGAAAAAGCGCAAAAGTATCTGCCAAAAGGTGCCGGGGCAATTTTTACCTTCGGCATTAAAGGCGGCTTGGCAGCGGGCAAAAAATTCATTGATTCACTAAAACTCTTTTCCTTGCTTGCCAATGTCGGCGATGCCAAATCACTGGTTATTCATCCGGCCAGCACTACACATTCTCAACTTACATCGGAACAACGGCAGCAAGCAGGTGTACCTGATGATTTAATCCGTCTTTCGATCGGCATCGAAAATGCTGACGATTTAATTGAAGACCTGACGCAAGCACTTGCTGCATCAAAATAATACGATATTAATGCTCGGAGGATCAGACGATGCCAATTAAAATTAATAATGATTTACCTGCCAAAAGTATTTTGGAACAAGAGAATATCTTCATTATGCCGGAAGAGCGAGCGCAAGCACAGGATATAAGACCACTGAAAATTCTGCTACTCAACCTGATGCCTACCAAGATAATTACAGAAACGCAGTTTTTACGCTTGCTCAGCAATACGCCCATACAAGTCGAAATAGATTTCCTTTGTACCACTTCCTACACTCCAACCAACACCTCCCACGAACATTTAATCAAGTTTTATGAATCATTTGCTGACATCCGCGACCGCCGTTACGACGGCATGATCATCACTGGCGCGCCTGTAGAACAAATGGCTTTTGAAGAAGTTGACTATTGGCAGGAATTTGCCGAAATTCTCGAATGGAGCAAAACACATGTCTATTCGACGCTTTACATCTGTTGGGCAGCACAAGCCGGCCTTTACTACCATTATGGCGTGCCTAAATATGATTTACCGCGCAAAACATTTGGCGTTTTCCCCCATACACTGAACCATACCCATCCTGATAAACTTTTTCGCGGGTTTGACGATGTATTTTTCGTACCACATTCCCGTCACACAGAAGTGCGCCGCGAAGATATTTTGCAACACAAAGAACTTACTATCCTTTCAGAATCACCAGAAGCCGGTGTTCTTGCGGTGGCTGACCAACTAGGCCGCAAGTTCTTCATCTGCGGACATCCTGAATATGACCCTCTAACCCTCAAAGCAGAATATGACCGTGATTACGACAAAGGCTTAAACCCAGATATACCAGTTAATTATTATCAGAATGACGATCCAACGCAGACGCCGGTTGTCAGATGGCGCAGTACCGCAAACCTTCTGTTTTATAACTGGCTCAATTACTACGTTTACCAAGATACTCCTTTTGACCTGAGTACTCTTTAATTCACTTGAACCCGACTGACTAACAGGGTACAATAAAGGTGAATCGGTGTGAGGAGGTCGCGGTATGCAGCGTGTAGTTGAAAATATTTCAGAGAAAACAGGTATGCCCCCAGGCTCTTTCGTATCAGTAGGTGTGAAAGAAGCCATTTCTTCCAAATTTTTTATTTATACCATTGGCAGCGAAAACACAACGGTGCAGGAGACTGGCACTTTGACGGCAAGCATGTTAAAACATGCTGACAACACTGTTCTCTGGGTTGATGTGCAAGGCTTTTCCGACCATGATTCTATTCATACTTTGTTTGAAACCTTGCAGCTTCCTTCTCTGTTGCAGGAAGATATCATTAATACCAGACACAGGCCCAAAATTGAAACTTTTGACGATAGCTTACTAATAGTTACCAAAAGAATTATTGCCGGACATCACAAACGCTTACACTCCGAACATATTGTTCTTCTATTGGGGCCAGACTATCTGCTTTCCTTCCAACCACCAGTCAATGACAGTTTTCACGGTGCTCGGGAACGCGTTCTTAATCTCAAATACCCCAATACACATAAAGGCTATATTTTTTACATGCTGCTGGATAATCTGATTGATGGTCACTTTGCGATTATGGAACATTTGCATCAGCGTTTGGATAGATTAGAAAATAAGCTTTTGAACGCCAAAGAAGAAACATCGCCTCAGGAAGAATTGACTAACCTTAAACATGATATCGCCATGGCACGACGCATAATCGTACCCATGCGCAGATTCGTCTCCGACCTGCGATTCAAACGCGATAACTACTTTCTGCCGGGCATCGACCCTTACCTGACTGATCTGAGCGACCATATTGAGCAGCTGGCAGAATCCTGTGAAATGTATAGCGAATCAATCACAATGTTAATTGAAATAAATTCAGAAAACATTAACATCCGGACCAATGAAATCATGAAAACTTTAACTTTGATTTCTACGATTTTTATGCCTTTGACTTTTATAACCAGCGTTTACGGCATGAATTTCGACTATATGCCGGAACTGCGTATGCAATGGGGCTACCCCATTTGCATCACTTTCATGGGTATTATTTCCCTTTTCCTGTATAGGAATTTTAAAAATCGCAATTGGCTCTGAATTGAGCATAAAAACAACAGGCACCTGCTTATTCAAGCAGGTGCCTGTTGTTTTTATTTTCAGTTCATATTGAATACTTTGCCCGGATTCAGGACGTTGTTCGGATCAAGTGCTTTTTTAATAGCCTTCATCATTTGCATTTCAACAGGATCAGTATACTTTTCCATCGGAGCCAATTTCTTGGCACCAATACCATGTTCACCGGAAAGTCTGCCGCCTAAGCTGTAAATGTAAGGATAAGCCTCAGCATGGAAACGCTCCAATTCGCTTTCCCACAGTTCATCACTCATATCGCCTTTCAGCATTGTAAAGTGCAGATTACCATCACCGGCATGGGCAAGGGTAAACACCTTGAAAGGATACTCTTTTGCTACCTCTGTCAGATGTTCAATGGTTGTAGCAATTTGTTCAACAGGTACAACCAAGTCATCGGAAGAACTGACCAAACTCAGGACACGTGTAGACTCCAGACAGTTGCGGCGGATCTTCCAAACCCTGTCGTCTGCTTCCAGCACATCAGTTGCGCCATTAGCATTACATAATTCATCTAACTGCTCCATCTTGGTTTCCAGCTCATCTTCACTAAAGGTTTCAACAGTAATAATGACATAATTGCCATCTTCATAATGAGGCAGTTTCAATTCGCAATAATCGCTGGCAGAACGCACAAATTCATTGGCCATAAATTCAACGCTGGTCGGATTGAGACCCGCTTTGATTAAAACAGGCACAATATCAATAGCTTTATTTAAATCCGTGAAAATTGCCAAAATATCTAATTTATAAGGAGCAAGAGGCAATAGTTTCAGGGTTGCTTTGGTGATGATCCCCAAAGTTCCTTCACTGCCGATAACCAATTGTTCCATGCAATAGCCAGTTGATTTTTTCTTCAAACGTGCGCCCAGATTAGCGATATCACCTGTTGGTGTAACTACCTCAACAGCATAAACCTGATCACGGGTCGTGCCATAGCGAACTGCTTTATTGCCGCCGGCATTGGTAGCAATGTTACCACCAATCAGGCAGCTATCCGAACTGCAAGGATCGCCAGCATACAAAAGGCCTTTGCTGTTAGCCAATTCCTGGATCTCTACTGTTCTGGCACCAGCTTCAACCACCATATACATAGCATCTTCGTTAACTTCCAATATCTTATTCATGCGTTCCATTAAAAGCACGATGCCACCGCAAACCGGAATAGCACCGCAGGAAACGCTGGTGCCGGCACTTCTCGGAGTAACCGGAATAACGTATTCATTTGCTATCTTCATGACAGCAGCAACTTCCTCAGTATTAGCGGGAGCAACAACTACTTCTGGCAAATGATGAAAACGAGCGTCAGTTTCTTCATCAGTCTTATATTGGTTCAACTTCTCGGGATCACTATAGACATAGCTTTCACCTACAGCAGCTTTAAGTGCTGCGATAACTTCTTCTGTGACAGGATTATAATTACTCATTCCATTCTACACTCCTACTAATATAATTGTTTTGTTGAACAAACTTGCTTTTTCATTTTACACCAAAAGGTCAAAATTGTCACTTACATGTAAATGTTTACATAGAAAAAAGAGCAATGTTCCACTGGAACACTGCTCTGGCATAATTCTATTAAATTTTTAAAAGTTTGCCCGGATTCAATATATTATTGGGGTCCATTGCTTTTTTGATGGTTTTCATCACCAATAATTCACCTGGAGCGGTGTAAGTTTCCAGTTCTTCCAGTTTTTTAAAGCCGATGCCATGTTCACCAGACAACCGTCCGCCAATGCCATATGCATATTCATAAACCTCGGCATGGAACTTGGCAACCTCTTTCTCCCAAACCTCATCAGCAAGTTCACCTTTGCAGAGGACAAAATGCAGATTGCCATCACCGGCATGGGCAAGCGTCATTACTTTGAATGGATATTTCTTACTGGTTTCCATGACAAATTTAATGGTTTCCGCAATTTTGTCCAAAGGCACGACCAAATCGTCAGTAATGCTGACGAGACTGATAATGCGTACTGATTCCTGACAGCTGCGGCGGAGTTTCCAGACTCTTTCGTCCGCTTCCAACACTTCAACGGCACCATTTTCGCTGCAAAGAGTATCCAGTACTTCCATTTTGCTATCCAGTTCATCTTCGCTGAAGGTTTCTACTGTAATGATGACATAGTTGCCATCTTCATAATGCGGCAGGCTGCTCTCACAATAGTCATTGGTAGAACGCACAAAACTATTATCCATAAATTCCACGCTAGTCGGCGTAATGCCGGCTTTAATTACTTTCGGAACGATATCAATAGCCTTGTCAACTTCGGTGAAAATTGCCAGCAAATCAAAGCGGTATGGCGGCAGCGGCTGCAGCTTCAAGGTGGCCTTGGTGATAATGCCCAAAGTGCCTTCACTGCCGATCAGTAATTGTTCCAGACAATAACCGCTGGTTTTTTTCTGCAGGCGTGCACCCATTTCCACAATATCGCCTGTCGGCGTAACTACTTCAACTGCATAAACCTGATTTCTTGTAGTGCCATAGCGAACAGCCTTATTGCCACCGGCATTGGTAGCAATATTGCCGCCTATCAGGCAACTGTCAGCACTGCAAGGATCACCGGCGTACAGCAAGCCTTCTTTATTTGCTATTTCCTGAATTTCTTTTGTCAGCGCACCAGCCTCAACCACCATGTACATGGCATCATGGTTCACTTCGAGGATTTTGTTCAAGCGTTCAAGCAAGAGCACGATACCGCCGCAAACAGGGATGGCACCGCCAGCTAAGCTGGTTCCGGCCGACCTGACCGTGATCGGGAATTTATATTGGTTAGCAAGTTTCACAACGTCAGCAACTTCTTCTGCGCTGCCTGGTGAGACTACTGCCTCCGGCAGATGGAAATAATGCGGATTGGTTTCTTCATCTGTTTTATAGGCGTCAAGTTTCTCCGGTTCGGTAAGAACATATTCACTGCCAACAGCAGTCTTTAAGGCTTCAATTACTTCACTTGTAACAGGCTTATACTCGCTCATGCATATACACCCCTATAATTAATTTACAATCTTAACAAAGTTTATTTTATTCTATAACAAAAGCGGCTGATTGTCATCTAAAGCGTTGCTAAGATAACCACCAACCGCAAATTTCGGAAATATCGTAATATTTTAATATTATTCTTTGGTTTTTTGTTTCATCATCTGTCCGGCCGTAACACCAGGGTGAACGTACTTCGTCTTTTGGTCGGGAACCAATTTGCCCACATAAATAGCGTTTTGCGGACACCATTGCGCGCAAGCAAAGCAATTCGCACAGTTTTCACCAAATACCGGATATTCATCTTTCATCTCAATACAGTTCATTGGGCAAATTTTTGCACAAAGTCCGCAGCCGATGCAGCTATCTTCAGCGACATGCTTGTGGTCGGTTTTGTAGATGTTCTTCATCACCCACCAGCTAACAGATTCTACTATATCGCCCACAAATAAGAATGAGCTTCTTTGATTATTCTCTTCACGTCTTTTGACTGCCGCAGTAATTTCCGCCACCTTATCTTCTTCAGTTTGCAGCATTTCTTCTTTACGTTTAGCCGGAGAAGGAAAGACGATACTGCTGTCAGGCAAAGCGAGTTTAAAGCCAGCATGCATTTTGATATCTCGCTGCGCGAGAATGTGCTCAGCCTGATTCAAGGTTTGTCCGGCCATTGCGCCCATGGTTGCGACACCGAATAAATATTGCGGCGCCTTAAATTGGGCCTTTTGCAAGAAATCCTTGACCAGAGGCGGCAAAGCATAACAATAAACAGGCGTTACAAAGCCAATGACTTCATCTTCAATAGCATATGGTGAGCGCAGATAAGCGCTGATTCCTTCAACTCGAGCGGCCAGCTCTTTGCCTAATTTATTGGCGACGTTCAAACTATTGCCAGTTCCGCTGAAATAAAAGATTACTGCCATGATTGTCTTCCTCCCCGCCTTCTAAATTCGCTATCTTTACAGTAACATTGTATGCTTTTCCGCACCTTTTTGCAAAACATCCCAAAACAATTTGCAGGTTTATCAATGTAATTTGAAAACAATATTTGACTTACTATTAATTAAACAACAAAATCTTATAGCAAAACCAATGTATACGTGACAGTGGCCTTATCGGCGTAGCTATTATAACTCAGCGCTCCAATTCTTGTTAAAGAATTGCCAAGCGCGTGTCGAAGGCGGAGCAGAAAGGTTACTGACACGCAGTTAACATTCCCTACTTTAACATAGGCGACCTTGAATGATTAAGTATCAGAACTCAACCAATGTATACGAGCCAGTGGCCTTACCGGCGTAGCTATTATAACTCAGCGCTCCAGTTCTTGCTAAAGAACTGCCAAGCGCGTGTCGAAGGCGGAGCAGGAAGGCTACCGGCAAGTATCGTTAGCAGACAGGTTGCTGGTGCTTAGCATATACAAAAAGAGCAATGCTTCCCTAGAAACATTGCTCTTGATATATTGTATTCTCAATTACTAGAATTTGCGCTCGTAACCTATCGCAACAACTTTGGCATAGTTACTGTTGGTATGTACCGTAGAGAACTGATCGCCAGATTTCGGGCTGATATCTTTGTCACCTATATCAAGATGGCCAAGTGTCAACGTCACAGTCTGGTCCTTGTCATGATATTGGGTACCTAGTGAATAAGTACGTCTGTTACCGGTAGGAATCATGAAATCAGCATGTTCATCTGGTATCACAGAACCATCATAGGCAAAGCCAGCCATCAAAGTATATTTGTCGCTCAGCTTATGTTCTACACCAATCGCATAGCGCCAGCCATTGCTCCAGTTCTTGGTGTCCAAACTGTCCGTAGTAATAGGGTTATCAAAATAAATATTTAGCTTGTCATATGTGCTCCACCTGGTATAAGTGCCGTTCAATTCAATGCGCGTTTTATCGTCAAATTTGTGATTATAACCAATGGCATAGCTATCTGGCAAAACCACCTTGCCATGTGCCTTGGAATTCAAAATACTACGCGTGGAAGAAAAATCGGCTTCCATGGTATGTGTAATGCGTGAACGATAAACAAGACCTATTTCATTCTTATCATCGAATTCATAATTAACGGCCGCATTCCAGCCCAAAGCAGTACTATCACCCTCGGTATTAGTATCTATATCTCCATACGGAGTCGCAATTTTTTTCTGCAGTTGCAAGCCAACGTAATTGATCTCTGCTCCTAAAGCTGCGCTGACTTTAGCATCCGGTTTCCACGCATAAGTAGGCGTAATGCTCATACCCTTTAGTTCCGAAGAATAAGCATTGGTTGCGACAATAGAATCTTTGCCAAATTCCGAAATCATGCCGAAGCGTGTGAAAGTTCCTATGCCAAACCATTGTTTTTCATCAATCTGGTCAACATAGTAGAAATAAGGCAAAATACCAGGATGAACGACATTCTTACCGGATTGGGCAGGTCCCCCATCCTTGGGATACGCGGTGTATTTGCCATGCGGGCTGATATAAACTGCGCCGGTCTTCCAGCCCATACCTTTTACTTTCGTAATGGACGCAGGGTTATAAGCAACATTAGCCGGATCATCTTCCGCAAACATTCTTGCACCGCCCATTGCCACGCCCTCGGCACTCCACTCATTGATGCTAAAACCCTCGGCAGACGCAATAGCGGGAATAACCATCGAACAGGCTAACCCCATAATAAATATTTTTTTCTTTAAAAACATGCACTAAAACCTTCCCCTCTGCAAAAATCAGATAATGCAATATGTGATAATTTTACCAAGATTAGGGCTACTTGTATTCAAAATGTTTTAATCATTCGATTAATCAGCAAGTTATCTCCCACTGTAAATACTGCATAGAGCTCATGTGTTGGTACTTCGCATAACGTTCTTCCGGATCCGTCATTTGGGCAGCGGCCGCATAATCGCGTTCGCCTTCAGCTGATTTCGGATAATAGCAAAAAGCCTTTTCATAGAGCAACACTGACTTTTGGACGTTACCTTTGGCATGTTCACGCTCAGCAAGAAAGCGATAAGCAAAATAACGATAGCTGTTGATGCCTTCCCTCTCAAAACGTTCTTTCCCAGTCATGACACGTGCTTCGCTGCAAGCCTGATCTTCCTGACCAGCAGCCACCAGCATGATAAGACGGCCATAACTTATTTCGCCGCGTGCCACACTGACAAACGGATGCTGATACCTTGCACAAAGATCGATAGCCTGATCCCAATAATTAAGTGCCACTTCAGCATTGCTGGTCAGTCCCCAAATAATTTTGGCAATATCCCTGAGGCAAAGAATTTTGTGTTCTGCCTCCGGCATCCCTTTTTCTGCCTTCTCCATTGATGGTTCAACGTCAACAACAGTAGCAAGAACTGTCATCGCTTCCTCAACCTTATCACGGAAATACAGAGCTCTGCCGACAATAGAACGGCACAGCCAATTATTATAATCGCTGATCATGCCTCTGGGTATCGGCCATTCACCGCCAGAAGCAAAATTTACATATTCATTCCATTCCTGTTCTGTCATCTCTATCTCCTCCATTAATATCTTAAGAATCATATTATCCGGTAATATTCATTCGCCGCGAACCATCATATTTCCTGCCGAACAAAAATAGAGTGGCTGTCACTGGCCTAAGCCAGTGACAGCCACAATTAAGGGAAAGCTATTCAAATGTTCTCTTCAAAAATCAAGGTTTAACAGTTGCGCGGTATGCTTGTTTACCATCTTTGAATTCGATGATAACTGCACTCTTCACTGCGTCATGAGTTTCGTTCAAGGAAGTGTCACCAGTAACTGCTTTGTAGTTCTTAGTCTCAGCAAGAGCCTTGGAAACTTTAGCACCATCGGTACCGCCAGCACGGGAGATAGCGTCTATCATCAGACGTGCGCCATCATAGCCAAGTACTGCAGGAGCATCCGGTTTTTGGTTGTAAGCTTTTACGTAAGCATCAACAAAAGCTTTGGAAGCTTCACTAGTATCATCAGGAGAATAATGGTTGGTGAAGAAAGTGTTGTTCAAAGGACCAGCACCAGCGATTTCAGAAAGTTTCGGGCTATCCCAGCCGTCGCCGCCGACAATCGGTAGATTCATGCCCAATTCACGAGCTTGTTTTATAATCTTACCAACTTCTTCATAGTAACCAGGTACATAAAGAATTTCAGGGTTCATAGTTTTGATTTTAGTCAAAACTGCTTTGAAATCAGTATCTTTTTGGAGATAAGCTTCTTCGCCGACAATTTCGCCGCCTTTAGAAGTATAAGCCTGTTTAAAGAAAGAAGCTAAACCTTTGGAGTAATCGCTGCTGTTATCAACAAAGATTACTGCTTTTTTCAATTTTAATTCATTGAGTACGAAGTTAGCACCTACAGTGCCTTGGAAAGGATCAATAAAGCAGACACGGAAGGTATTAGGTTTAACTTTACCGGTTTTATCATCCAAAGTAACTTTCGGGTTAGTTGCACCAATTGCAAGGAATGGCACTTTCGCAGATTCACTTACATTTGCTGCGGCAATAGCGCTGGAGCTGGTGAAGATACCCATTACAACAGGAGTTTTATCCTGATTTACCAATTTGGACATGGCATTAGCTGCTTCAGCAGGCTCGCTCTTGCTATCTGCTACAACAATGCTAACCTTCTTACCATTTACGCCACCTTTGTCGTTAACCTCTTTCAAGGCCAGTTTCATACCATTGACAACAGATGTGCCATAGGTTGCATTGCTTCCTGTCATTTCGGATACAACACCGATTTTAATTTCATCAGAAGCCTTGCTTCCCCCACCGCAACCACTTGCAACTACCGACACTGCAAGCATTGCCGAAATTGCTGTTGCTAATAATTTACCCCTCATTAGCCATTCACTCCTTTGTTTTAGTAAGTTCTTTTTTTATATTGCTGAGCCTTGCGGCTGAACAACCAGATTTATATATCTCTATCTATCTATTTATATAAATTCTAGGAATTCTTTTACTTACAGCACAGAGAACTTCATAACTTATGGTTTCAGTCCATTCGGCAACTTTATCTGCAGACAATTCTTTGCTGCCGAAAACAAGAACCTCATCACCAATTTCTATCTTTTCTATATCTGTAACATCTATCATAAACTGGTCCATACATACCCTGCCTACAATAGGCGCCTTTTTACCCTTTACCAAAACATAGCCTTTGTTAGAAACCTTGCGGCTGATACCATCAGCATAACCCAAAGGCAAAGTCGCGATTTTCGCTGGCCGGTCAGCAGTAAAAGTTCTGCCATAACCAACCGTTTCACCTTGTTCTATCTGCTTAATGAAAATAACTTTGGTCTTCAGCTTCATAGCCGCTTCATAATTAAGCGAACGCACAACTTCATCAGAAGGCCACATTCCATATAAGGTAATACCTTGTCTTACCATATCCAGCTGCATTTCCGGTACTTCCGAGATAGCAGCACTGTTAGCTATATGTTTGATTGGTATCGCAATACCCTGAGCTTCTATTGCTGTCAGGGCCTGCTTGAATCTGTCAAACTGTTCATTACAATAGTGTTTGTTTTTGATATCAGCTGTTGCGAAATGAGAGAAACAGCCTTCAATCTCTATGCCTGGCATAGCAGCAACTGCAGCCGCTAATTCGCCGGCTTGCTCAGGTGCCACTCCGATGCGGTTCATGCCTGTTTCAATTACCAGATGAACCTTTGCCTTTTTACCAAGCTTAACGGCAGCTGCTGAAAGCAATTCTGCGCTTCTCAAAGTAAATAAAGCCTGACTGATTTCATAGCTTACAGTTTCTTCGGCACATTCCTCCTGCAAGGCTCCCAAAATCAAGATAGGTGCTTTAATTTCTGCCTCTCTTAATTCAATGGCTTCCTGCAGCAAGGCTACAGCCAGAAAATCCGCCCCGGCAGTCAAAGCCATTTTGGCAACTGGGACTGCTCCATGCCCATAAGCATCTGCTTTAACAACCGCACATAATTTTGTGCCTTCATTAATCTTTTTCTTAGCTTCTTTGATATTATGGGCAATAGCGTTTAAATCAATCTCCGCCCATGCATTTCTTAAAAACACATCTTCGCACCACCTGGACACATCAAAAAACAGAAATACTGCTTAAAACTCTGTTTTTTTAGTTTTTCCTCTATTATACCCCTATTTATTGGCAAAAAAGGCCGAATTGTTTTCTCCGAACAATTCGGCCTCACTGCCGTCATAAACTATGTGTTTAGTATAAATGCATAGTTTCACCGTGTCAATACTTTGTGCAAACATTTTTTGTAAAGTTTTAATGCTCGCGTTATGAGTTTGTTTTGTTTTGTAATATTTTAACAGTTTTTTAAAATTATTTGTATACAATATTATGTTTTAATCGAAATATTTTCTAATTGAATCAACATCTTTAGTAAGACCCAAAACCAACATCAGTTTAATCCTGGCTTTCGGCCCGGTAAGCTCACCCGCTAAAATGATATTGCTTGCCGCCATTGACAAGGCACTTCCTTCATAGCTGTAAGCAGGAACCACTCTACCTGCATGAACTCTTGTCGCAAGCACTACCGGAATGCCGCAGGAACGCACATATTCTATGCCTTGTTTAACGCCAAGAGGCACATTGCCACAGCCAAGTGCTTCTACCACAATACCTTTTACCGGTTTGGCAGCCAAACATTTAAACAAATAATCATCCATCCCCGCTACGGTCTTAATCAGATAGACATCTTCTTCAATAACTTCTATCTTGATTTTCTGAAGATTTTCCGGCTGCCTTCTGAAGACTACCTTGTCAAAATATACGTGTCCTATCGGTCCCCAGCCAGGAGAAGCAAAAGTCGAGCAGGAAGTCGTATGTGTTTTTGTCACTTCAGCCGCCGCATGAATTTCATCATTGAAAACCAGCATTGCGCCTCTCCCTGCTGCCTCCTTGCAAGCTGCAACTTTTACCGCCGCCAATATATTCGCAGGTCCGTCCGGACCCATCTCCGAAGCTCCTCGCATCGCCCCTGTAATGCATACAGGTTTGTTAGTCGCAAGTACAAGGCTCAGCAAATATATTGTCTCTTCCTGAGTATCAGTGCCATGGGTGATAACGATACCGGCGACATCTTCTCTGGCAGCATATTTATCAGCCAGCTTTGCCAATTCAAACATCATCTTAGGCGTAACATGCCCGCTCGGTACATTGGAGAATTCAACTACTTCCACTTCCGCGACATCAGCCAACTCAGGAACAGCCTCAATTAAATCTTCTCCGCTGACAGCAGGTAGCAGTCCCTTAGTTATCGGATCATATTTCATGGCGATTGTACCGCCCGTAGTAATAACTATAACCTTTTTCATAAGAAACTTCCTTTCTCTTGAGCAAATATGTCCAAAGGGGACCGTCCCCTTTGTCCTTTTTTCTTCATTCTTAAATTTGTTTACTCTTCTATTTTAAGCTAAAAAGCTTACGACGCCAACAGAAAACAAAAACAACCATTATTTCGTCGCTCGGTGCGAATGATTTAAGACAACTATGTCAAAAATCATTGCAAACATCTTACGACCAGATAATGGTTGTTATAATTACTATTTTAAAGTGAAAGCTTGCTAATGGTTCTAACAAATTATATTGCCCGCTTGCTAAGATTCTATACTTTTCACCTTATTTAAATTGTTGTGCAACAAAATTACAAACTATCATTTTCCATTCAAGCTGCAATCTTTTGAACAACCAGAACAGCCGCCGCAGCAACCGCCCTCTTTTTTCTTCTTTAAAAGGCTGCGAGCAGCTAAAATTATCAGTATCGCTACTACTCCACCAACAACATAATTTACCATTCTTATTCTCCCTTCGCTTCGGTTAGCTCTTGCTAACTCAATTGTATAACCAATAACTTTTTCTGTCAATCTTCAACTTGTGACGAAAAAGAAAACTTCTTATTTCACAGTTTGTCTATTAGCAGTGTGTTGCGGGCACGTTTTTATATGATCGTCAACCATGCCGATTGCCTGCAGGAAAGAATAAATAATCACCGGCCCCACAAATTTAAAGCCACGCTTTTTCAAATCTTTGCTTATTTGCTCGGACAAATCACTCTTTGCCGGCATCTGTCCCTCTGTTTCCCAACTATTTACAACAGGCTTAAAATCAACATAGCTCCACAAAAACTCAGAGAAACTGCCAAACTCTTTCTTTAATTGGATAACAGCCGCAGCATTGCTTCTGACAGCTTTTATTTTTGCTGAATTCTTTATTACATTGTAATCTTGTCTGATTTTTTCCAGTTCTTCGTCGCTCAACTGCAGACAATACTCTATGTCAAAATCGCGGAAGGCTTTTTTGTATTCGTCTCTTTTGGCCAGTACAATGCTCCACGAAAGGCCCGCCTGCGCACCTTCCAAATTTAGCATCTCAAAAATATAGGTATCATCGAAACTTGGTACGCACCATTCGTGGTCATGATAAGCTCTCATGGTTTCGTTTTGACCAGGCCAATTGCATTGAGTCATAAAAAAATACCTCCTGTGTATGTCTTCCATCTACAAGGATTATACCATAGCCTTTTTCAATTCAGACTGCCATATTTTCTTCTTCCTCAACAGCAGCATAGTGGTCCTTTATCCTTGTTAAAAGCAGGAAGGCTATTAGCAAAAAGAATAACGCCGTTACCCAGAAGATGGACTGGAACCCATAGGCCAGCGTCAAAAAGCCAGCAGTTATAGGACCTGAAACATTGCCCATCAAAGCGAAGGTGCTTGTAATGCCAAAAGCAGCACCGCGTTTTGTTTCCGGAATCAAATAGGTAATTATGGTATTGGAACTCGGTATCATAGCGCCAATACAAAGTCCATTAAGAAAACGCATTATCCCTAAGGTAGCAATATCGTTGGCAGCCATTTGTCCCAGGAAAGAAATACTGCCTAGCAAAGAAGCGACAAGCATTATTTGTTTGTGCGAATATCTGTTAATCAAAAAGCCCATGCTGCCGGAAGCTATGGCACTGGCGACACCGCCAATAGCTATTATTGTCCCAGAAATACTCGCAATGTTGCTATCGCCAACCACCATTGACCGAATGTATAAAGGCAAAATCGGGCCAATACTTTGGATCGCAAATTGCGTCAAGCACTGAATAAGCATCATTACTCTCAAATCAGCTATGGACCATATATATACAAAAACCGCTTTTAATGAAGTTCTTTCACTTTTGACAATAGGTACAAAGGTTTCAACAATGCTGAAACGTATTAATAACAACGACAAAAAACAAAACAGTCCGAAGGCAAAAAAAGGCTGGCGATAACCGAAATAATCTGCAATTAACCCGCCAACCATAGGTCCTGCCGCTCCGCCAACAATCAACGAAGTCTGGAAAATACCTATCGTAAATGCAATTTGCTCCTTCGGCGATAGACTGACAGCCAATGCAGTTGCTGCCGCCACAAAGCCGCCGCAAAGTCCCTGCAGTATACGCAGGATAAAAAGCTGATAGACATTGGTTGCAAAAGCCATCGCTATCATAATAATGCCAAACATTAAAAGCACTTTTTCCACCATTGGTTTACGCCCTTTGCGGTCTGCCAGCGCACCCCAAAAAGGATTTGACACCGCCGCGCAAAAGGAAGCCGCACCAATCAAAAGCCCTGCCCACATAGCGGCTTCTGATGCATCAGTAATTCCAAGATGTGATACATAAAGCGGCAAAAAGGAAATTAAACCCGTTATCGCACTCATACCCACGAATTGAGCCAACCATAAAACAGCCAGCTTTTTACGCCAATCCTTATCCAAAAACGTATACCCTCTTTCGAAATCACCAGGTTATTCCTTGTTGCTTGAATTATAGCACAACATAAGTACGGAAATAATAAGTTTCTCTTATTTTTGAGCTACTGTAAATATAGTTATTGAAGCAGGCAAAAAAGGTGATGCCCCCAATTGGTATCAATCCCAATTTTGGAGCACCACTTTTTTAACAATCCTTATAAATTTTTTAATTATTTCAGCATCTTTAAAGCTTCTTGAGGTATAAAAACTTCCTTATCGTTATATACTACAACACCATTAAAGGTAACTTTGCCTTCAGGGCCGACAAAATAATTTCTGTTCTCCTGAAACTTATAGGAGTGTCCATTTTTTGTCAGTACAAATGAAGGGTTTTTAGCATCACTATTGTCGACAGCACATTTGACACCATACTTGCCAAAAGCAGTTGAAGGCACGAATAGCTGCTCACTGGTTTTATCAAGTTCTCCGCCTATGGCTTTAGCAATGTATTTACCAATATCAGAATTTTGGACTGTGCCGGTTAGTTGATTTTTATAATTATTAGCATAAACATATAATGCTACATCCTCGCCGGTATGACCGCCAGTCGTCCAGCCTAAGTTTGATCTTTTATTAAGTATCGTGCGCAGCGCTTTCATTTTTGCGCCCTGAGAGTCGGCCGCTATCACAGTATTTAACTCAGCTTCCGTTGGCACAAAGCCAAAATTTGTCTTGATCAGGTCGCTCGTGTGTTCTTCGTTCTTAATTATCGCTTTAGCTAAAGTTTCTTCAGTCATCTGCACTTTTTTTAATGTATCGGTAAAAGCGTTTATCGGCAACGTTGAATAATTGCCACTGGTTGCTTCATTACCCATCGAAATACCACCATTGCCATGATCGCTTGCTACAATAACCAGTGTATCTTTATTGGTTTTGGCATAATTAAGCGCCATACCTACGGCATCATCAAAGGCCTTAATATCAGCGGTTAAAGCTGCCGGGGCATTATTATGTGCTGCCCAGTCCACCTTTGATCCTTCTACCATCAGGAAAAACCCATCTTTATCTTTTGATAATAACTGAATAGCCTTACTGGTCATTTCGGGTAATGCCGGTTCGTCCTGCTTGCGATCAAGTTCATAAGGCAAATCACTAGGTGCAAATAAGCCAAACACTTTGCCATCAGTAATTGCATCGAACTGCTTTTTATCAGCAACGAGCTGATATCCCTGCCCTTTAATCTCACTAATCAAATCTTGCTTATCTTCTCTGTCTGCAGCAGTAAAAAATTTGTACCCACCGCCAAAAACTACATCCATATTCTGAAAAACCTGTTGCTCAGATATGTCATTGTAATTCTTACGATTAACTGCATGAGCGGAAAAATCAGCCGGTGTCGCATGCATGATTTCAGATGTCACAACCAGTCCCGCTGCTTTCCCCTGCGTTTTGGCAAGTTCCAGCACAGTCGCCAAAGGAGCCAAAGCTTCCTTAACATCATCAGAATTGCTGCCATACAAGGTTGCGGCTTTACCTTTTACCGCAATTAGTTTGTCCTGTGTTTTATGTCCCGTTGCCATCGCTGTACCCGCTGGTGCGGAATCAGCAATCGGTGTATCGGAATTATTTGTACGTACCAAACCGGAAGTTATTCCGTCAAGATTCAAAGGTGCTCCTTCATTATAAAGCCATCTGGTAAGAGTGACCCCACCTTGGCTCATACCGTCCGGAATCAAAACGATTACATTTTTAGCAAAACCGGTTCCAACTTTTTCCAGTGGCATGGCAAATGCTGACAACGAAGTGCTCAAAACCATACTGGCAGCCAATACAGCGACTTTTTTTCTGCTATTCATTTAATCTACCTCCTCCTTATTATATGGTTCCAGTATAAAGTATTAGTGTTAAGATATTTTTATGAACAGGTAAAGAACATGTTAAATATTAATTTTTTCCCCATTCATATCTATGATAACATCTTCACAAAAATGTGTTTTCCATACTAATTACAAGCATAAAAAAGATCACTGAAAATGCCAAAACATTCACAGTGACCTTGACTAATATGTGATTTTCTAATATGCATCAAACTTATAGTACTATTAAACCTACTCTTTCTTCAGATAAGCTAAAATATCTGCCGCGTTAGTATCAGGTTTAACTTTCGGCATAACTTTTTCAATAACACCTTGCTCATTGATTATGTAGGTAGTGCGCACTACTCCCATGCTAACCTTGCCATACAATTTCTTTTCCTGCCAGACATCATAGGCCTTAATCGCTAAGAGTTCAGGGTCCGCAAGCAATACAAACGGCAAGCTATATTTTTCAGCAAATTTTTGATGAGAAGCAACACTATCTTTGCTGATACCGATGACCACAATATTATCTTTTTTAAATTCATCGTAGGCTTTGGCAAAAGCACACGCTTGGCGGCTGCAGCCAGGGGTATTATCTTTCGGGTAAAAATAAAGGATGACTTTTTTGCCGTGAAAATCCGACAACGAAACAAGATTGCCTTCTTTGTCACACAAAGTAAAATCCGGCGCTTTTGTATTTACTTCAAGCATATTCATGTTCCTCCTTTAATAAAAACAAAATATCTATCCGCATTGACAGCTTTATTATACCAAACTAACAAGCCTGTGTTAATGGCAACAACGGCAAAAAAACAACACGAGTTTGTCCTAAATTGAGCTAGAAATGTATAGTATTGATTTAACCTTAAGGTTATGTTAAAATTTCCTTACGATTTACGTTTTGCAAATCACAAATAATAATTGTACATTTAAGTTTTCTAGGGTTCCGCAGTTTTTACTGGCAGGTCCGAGAGAAAACGCACAGTTCACTGTGTTCACGGAAGGATAAAAGCCTGGGAGATATTTTTATAATATTTCCTTAGGCTTTTTTTATTTTTCTTAATAACCCAGGGAATATTACTATACCAATCTTAAACTAATTTAGGGAGGTGAGGTTTATGGAATGGATTTATCTGGTTATAGCAGGTTTTCTTGAAGTAGGTTGGGCTGCCGGGTTAAAGTATTCACAAGGCTTTACAAGAATATTGCCTAGCATACTGACAGTTATAGGAATGGCAGCAAGTTTCTATTTCTTATCGTTGTCCTTGAAAAGCTTGCCACTAGGAAATGCATATGCAATTTGGACAGGCATAGGAACTGTTGGAACTGTAGTCTTAGGTATTGTTTTATTCAAAGAACCGATTAGTATCATGCGCATTACTTGCATTGTCTTCATAGTTTTAGGCATCGCTGGTTTGAAATTAATATCAGCAGACTAATAATCGTATATTATCATTAACTAACAGTAAAAGATTTGAGGAGGATAAAGTAATGAGTGGTTTCAGTTATAAAGACATTTATGTGGAAGATGGAAAAAGAGTACTGGAAGTTAATATACTCCCTGAAAAATATTGTAACTTCGACTGCATATTTTGTCCCATCGGCAGGTCGCAAAACAAAGCAGACGGCCAAAAATATTTTGGCGAAATTGATAGTTCATTGATTGAACTGGAGCTCATGATAGAAAATACAAAAGCGGAATTAATCTTTATTAACTCCAAAGGCGAAGCCTTGCTTAATGATAAAATCAGCGACGTCATTGACTTTATCAAAGGTAAAGGCTTACCTGTAAGACTGCTTTCCAACGGCTATTTGTTAGGTAAAGATAAATATAGAAAAATCGCCGATAAATGCGATGAAGTAGTTGGAGAGATAAAAGTAACAACAGAAGAAAATTATCAAAAAGCCCAGAGGCCAGCCAAAGGCTATACATTAGCCGAATATATTTCCAGCATGGTTGCCTTTAATAAACAGTATAAGGGCAAGTTCATATTTGAAGTCACTATAATTAAGGACTACAACGATGATGACGAATCAATCCATAAAATTAAAAATATCATTGAAAGAATATCTCCTGACAAAATAATCATCACCAGAATAGAAGATGAACGATTTACGAAAAAGCTTGGCATACCCGATGAAAGATTTATGGAAATTTCAAATACTATTTTATGTAGTACCATCAATTAAAAATCAAACAAAAAGAGTCTATCGCCAGTATTATAAATACTTGTTGCGACAGACTCTTTGTTTTATTAAGGGATTTTTGATGGCGGATGGGGTGGGATTCGAACCCACGGTACGTTGCCGTACACTTGATTTCGAGTCAAGCACCTTCGACCACTCGGACACCCATCCATATATAAATTTCAAGAACATCACATATTATATCATAAAACATAACTTTTATAATAGAGGTGAAATTAAATCTGGCTATTTTGTTTGGCTTCTTTACGTCTCTTTTTAAAAAAGTCTTTCATTGCCTTGGTACATTCTTCGCCGCAAACGCCGCTGACAACATCTACCATATGGTTAAGTGCCGGATTATTCACAACGTTGAACAAAGATTCCGCAGCACCGGCTTTACTGTCTGGGCTGCCATAAACCAAACGGCTTATTCTGCTCATCACAATCGCACCCGCGCACATTGGGCAAGGCTCAATCGTAACATAAAGTGTTGCGCCGCTTAAACGCCACCTGTCCAGTTTCTCACAAGCCTCACGAATAACAATCATTTCAGCATGAGCGGTGGCATCTTTCCAGGTCTCCCGCATATTATGAGCCTTGGCAATAATTTCGCCGTCAATGACAAGTACTGCCCCTATAGGTATTTCGCCCAGATCTGCAGCCTTTTGTGCCTCTGCTAATGCTATTTGCATATATTTTTGGTCATCAGCCATGTTAAATCCTCTTTCTTGCAAAAAAACCGCCCAGAAGGCGGCATATTTACTTTGGTGTCCTGGGCGAGATTCGAACTCACGACCTACTGCTTAGGAGGCAGTCGCTCTATCCTGCTGAGCTACCAAGACAACTATCAAGCTTAAAAAGCTCACTACCGATTTTACTATATTGAACGTAGCATGTCAATTTTACTTGATTACATCAGGTTATTATTACACAAAATAGTGAATATTGTTTATAATTTCATTGTATTTTGAAATCTAACAACAATTATCATTCTTTAAAATTACTATTGCCGCTAATGTAAATAATTTTGGTCATTGTTTTTGTCCAATTTTTCTGTCAATTTCTTCCCAGAACACAAACAATTTTTCGAACAAATATTTACTAACAGCTTTAACAACAAAAAATGTGGGAAAAACGCCTTTTCCCACATAGTTATCCACAGAACATCTGTTTTTGTGCATAAACCTGTTTATAACTTTTCCGCCATCCCCGGCGGCATGCTCCATTCCACACGTACACCAGTCGCTACCCAAATTCTGGTTAAACAAGTTTTGAAATTTTTCAAACTTTCCAGCGGATCTAAAGTGCAAGTAGAAAAATCACGAATATCATGCTCACCAGGAAGGTCCATCGTTTGCGCTTTGCTGAGATAATCTTTAACCTTTGCCACAGCTTCCGGAGCTCCATCAATTACAACCTCCGCTGTCTTTGTTTCTTCATCATATTCTGCATAGCCGTAATGGCACTGCCAATTTAAAGTAACCTTGAATTTGCCCATAATTGCCTCCTCAAAATTATCTCCGAATTCATATCCAGGATATTATATCATATAGTGAATAAATCAGTCTTCTTTGCGATAAAGAGGTTTAAGACGACGTTCAATGCTCATCTTCTTTTCTTTGCCACTGGCTTTCGCCATTTCATAGAGGATATTCTGTGAGCTGATGGCGATATTGCCATACCGGATAGCCCTTCTGTAACTGCCATTGGACTGCAAGATATGAGCACCAACATTGTCTTTTAATACCAGCTCGAGAATCCCTTTAATTCTTTTGATGTGCCTTGCGCTTTCCACCGGGAAGAACAATTCCACACGCTCATTCAGATTTCTCGGCATCCAATCAGCACTGGAAAGATATACCTGTTCACTGCCGCCATTTGCGAAGTAAAAAATACGGCTATGTTCTAACTGTCTACCAACTATGCTGCGCACGGTTATATTATCGCTGATACCGGGCAAACCAGGTTTGAGACCGCAGATACCTCTGACAATCAGTTCGATCTTAACACCACCCATTGAGGCTTCATAAAGCTTTTTAGTTATTTCCTTATCAATCAAAGAATTCATTTTGGCAATGATATGACCTTCATGCCCTTTTTTCACCTGCGTAATCTCATTATCAATTAACTCATACAGCTTCTGACGTAACCCAAGAGGCGCCATCACCAATTTATTCCAAACGGGCGGATCCGAATAACCGGATAATAGGTTGAAGAAAGCTGATGCATCGCTGCCGAATTGGTCATTAGCCGTCATCAGTCCAATATCCGTGTAAAGTTTTGCTGTATTGTCATTGTAATTGCCGGTACCAAGATGAACATAGCGCTTTATACCATCTGGCTCTTTGCGTACAATCAGAATAATCTTAGCATGCGTTTTAAGACCCATCAGACCGTAAATTACATGGCATCCGGCTTTTTCGAGTCTCCTTGCCCAGATAATATTGTTTTCTTCATCAAAGCGTGCCTTCAATTCCACCAAAACAGTAACCTGCTTGCCATTTTCTGCTGCTTTTGCCAAAGCCCCAACTATAGGCGAATTACCGCTTACACGGTACAAGGTTTGCTTAATAGCCAGAACATTAGGATCGTTTGCCGCATCACTGACTAACTTGATGACAGCTTCAAAACTCTCGTAAGGATGATGGAACAAAATGTCATGTTCCCGAATACGATCAAAAAGATTATCCAGCTTCGGCAATTCCAGTGGTTTTTGGGGTACAAAAGGTTCAAATTCCCATTTCGGTTCGTTTAAAAGTTTAATGAATTTAAAGAAACAGGTAACATCAAGCGGGCCATTTATTTCGTAAATTGCCTGTTCGGTAAGATCAAGATTCTCGGCCAAGAATTTTTTAATACTCTGATTGCGAGTCTTCAAAATTTCTAAGCGCACAGAAGCACCTCTCTTACGTTTGCGCAATGATATCTCAATCTCTTTCAGCAGATTTTCCATGTCCTCTTCGTCAACATCAAGGTCAGAATCACGTGTTATACGGAAAGGAACGATATCCAAGATCTCGCAGCCTTTGAACAAATCCTGGCAATGAATGATGATAACTTCTTCTAAAAACACGAAGGTTCGTTGGCTGCAGCGCTCAACTTCAATAATACGCGGCAAAACAGAAGGCACCTGCACAAAGCCTCTGCTGTGTTGTCCCTCATTATTAATAAGTTCAACAGCGAGATTAAGTGATCTGTTCATCAAAAAAGGGAATGGTCTGGAAGCATCAACAGCCATTGGTGTCAGAACAGGATAAACGATTTCGCGATAATACTCTTCCAACCATTGTTTACCGCTCTCTTCCACATCGCCCACTCTGCTGATCATTATCCCTTCTTTTCTTAATTCTTTCAAAATCGAGAATAAGTAGCGATACTTGGCTTTCATTTGCATATGCGCCGACTTAGCGATCAGCTTTAATTGTTCCTCTACTGTAAGGCCAGCCGCATCTTTTTTGTTGATACCATTTTCCAGCTGGTTGTAGAGGCCTGCAACCCTTACCATAAAGAATTCATCAAGGTTAGAGGCAGAAATGCAAACAAATTTCAGGCGTTCCAAGAGCGGCATAGCCTTCACGCCGCTCTCGCGCAGAACACGCAGATTAAATCTCAGCCAGCTCAACTCACGGTTAATATAATATTCCGGGTTATTCAAATCAACCATTTTCTTTTCTCCCACCTACCCGCTCCAAAACAGGAGTTAGTCCGAATACCTCTACAAAGAAACTCTTCTTGTTTTCAAAAGTCCATTCTTCCAAAGTCAAATCTTTTCTGCTGACAGCAAATATCTGCATTTCATTACCTTTTAATGTAACCTTGCATTTTTCAATTTTTTGCAGATAGCTGCGATCCATGGCATCAGCAAGACGCAAAATGGCTGCCAGCTTTGCTACAAGCGGCATACAGGTTTTATCAACTCTTGGTCTGCCTTCATTCTGATTATTAAAAAGCAAGTGTGAATGATAATAAGCTGCTAAAGCAACTACACGCTTGTCCATATCACTAAAACCGAGAATGTCCGAAGCCATTATCAGTTGATAGGAATACAGCGCATGGCTTCTCAGGCAGATATACTTGCCGATATCATGCAGAATACAAGCAGCTCTCAGTAAAAGGCGGCTATGTTCATCAAGCCCATGTTTTTTGCTAAGCGCGTCAAACATCGCAAGAGCCAGCATTTCTACTTGCTTGACATGGCTATAGTCATAACCATAACGTTCGCCTATGCAATGAATAAGTGTAATCAACTCTTCATGGAGGCTGTCGGCGTATTCGGTATTAGTCTGATTAGCTATATGGAGAAGTGTCATACCATCAATAAAACGGTTAGGCATGACCAATATCTCCTGCGCAGGTGCAAGTGCCAGCAATTGTTGGTAAAGTATAATGGTTGGGAAAATTATTTCCGCCGATGTTTCTTCAATATTGAAGACTCTGATTATTTGTGAAAGATTCATTGTACGAATTCTATCGTAAAATGTTATAAAATCGGCAGTCTGCATCCTTTCTACCTGAGAAGAATTGCTGTCCCTACCCAAAATTTTTAAAATAAGTTCCGTTTCAGTGCCGGATAAAACAAAATATCTGACATCCTCTTCTTCAAGATCTTTGCGAACAGGGCCTATTGTGCTCGAAATATATTCGGTCAAAGCCCTGCTGAAATAGAGCGAGGATTTTTGTGCCCTGTCAAAATCTTCCTTTATTCTGATGATACCGATGTGCAGGTTCTGTTGGTATTTGATTCTACCATCCCGCACATAGGTAATGCCCAGACCGCCGGAGGAAATATCTACTAAAAGCACCCCGCAGCCTGCGCCGATACCTTCCTTATTCAGACTTCGCTGTATTGCCGCATACTTAGTGTAAATTTCACGCGGCATATCAACGACATCGACTTTCAGACCTGTTTTGGTATAAATCTGGTCAAGGAAATAAATCTGATTCTGGGCTTCGCGCACAGCTGTGGTAGCCTGAATAGTATATTCCTCCGCACCATATTCCTCCATAAGTCTCTTATAACCTTTAAGCAGCTCGCAGATCTCGCTGACCATGCTGAAAGGAATGCGTTTGTTTTTAAAAGTTTCTTCACCAAGTTTAACCCGATGTGAAGCCTGTTCCAATATTTTTATTTTTTCAAGATCGTGGTATTCAACAATCTGCAGGCTCACAAATTCGGAGCCTATGTGAATTGCCGCTAACGTTCTGAGTTTATTCCTTTTCACGGTCAGATACCTCCCTGTTTGTCTTTAAATTCGACAAGCATTGCAGAAATCCTTGCTGATACAGGTTAACAAAAAATATTTGCTTTTCAGACACAATTTGTTTTTTTGTCATGCAGGATTTTTACAAAAAAAGAATAACTATATACAGTATCAGAAAAATTATAAATTCTCGAAATGAGTGTGGTTCTATGCAAAGGATAGCAATAATCGACGTAGGCTCAAACTCGGCTCGCTTGGTCATCAGCCAGATCTACAAGAGCGGTGCCTACAACATGGTCTACAATCAGAAAGAAGCTTTGCGTCTCAGCCAGAAAGTCGATATAAATGGCATGCTTACAGAAGAAGCTTTCACCGGCACGTTGGAATGCATGCATAGTTTCGCTACTATGTGCAAAATTTTTAATGTTGATAAAATAGTTGCCGTTGCAACTGCTGCCATGCGCAATGCCAAAAACGGCAAAGAACTCACAGCACTGGTCGAAAAAGAAACAGAAATTCATCTGCATATACTTGGCGGCAAGGCGGAAGCCTATGCCAGTTACTTGGGCGTAATTAATACCATCAACATAAAAGATGGTATTATCTTTGACTTAGGAGGCGGCAGTACAGAGCTGGTTCTTTTCCATGATCGCAAAATAGTCGATTCAATCAGCTTGCCGCTTGGCTGCGTTAATCTTACTGCCATGTTCAACACAAGGGATGTTATGCCCCCAACAGTATTCAGTGATGTAAGTTACCTGATCATGAGCCGCCTGGAAAAATATCCTTGGCTCAAAGATTCCTCCCTGCCACTCATCGGCGTTGGTGGCACGGCTCGTACAATTGCCAAAATGGAGCAGAAAAAAAACAAGTATCCTGCTTCGAAAATCCATAACTTCCAATTCACCGCCCAAGCATTCAGAACCACCTTTAAATTTTTGCGAGAAACCACTCTGGAACAGCGCCGGAAAATATCCGGTCTCGGCACCGACCGTGCCGACCTCATCCTGGCAGGTGCCAGCGTGATTCAGTGCCTTTTGGAAGCAACAGGCGGTAAGAAGATAATCATTTCCGGCTGCGGTATTCGTGAAGGTCTTTTCCTTGACTACTACGCGAAAAAAGAAAAAACACCAGTTATCGCCGAAGACATTCTCGATGAAAGCACGCGCAACATTCTTTTGCTCTATTCCACAGACATAAAACATAGTGAGCATATCACCGCTCTGGCGCTCACGATGTTCGATGCCTGGAAACCAATTCACAGCCTCAGTAATTCCTGGCGCCGCTTGCTAAAAACGGCTGCCATGCTGCATGATATAGGCATCACCATCAACTACTACAGTCATGCACGTCATAGTGCCTATATGATTGAAAACGCCCGTCTTTTCGGGTTGACACATAAGGAACAGATGATTGCCGCTGTCATTGCCGGCTGGCATAACGGCGTATCACGCAATTACTTGCGTAACAAAGCATATAAATATTTTTTGAGTGATGAAGACTTAAACAAAATTTCCAAAATGGCTCTCTTATTAGCACTTGCTGAAAGCATGGACTACTCACAGACCATGCAAATCAGCGAGATAATTCCCGAAATAAAAAACAAAAAGACTGCTTTGCTCCACTTGAAATCAAGCTGTATGCCAAGTATAGAGCTTCACCAGCTTAAGCAGCACCTTCCATGGTTCAGCAAAGTTTTCAATATGGAACTCCAAGTCGAGTCCTTGCAAAATTGTGCAATGGCTTGCACAACAGATCAAAAATAAAGAAGCCCGTTAAACATTCCAAAAACTTGGAAAACGTTTAACGGGTTTCTTTTTCAATATTGCCACGCTTGATTATGTTCTCACCGAACCTGTTCTTCAAAGAATCAAGCACTGCATTCCTTTTCCGCATAGCGGCATCATCTTCCGCGGCAACCAATGGCGCCACTCCTGCCGGAACAAGCTTGGACAGTGATACGCCCAAAAGTCTGACTGGTTCTGTCCAGGCAACTTGCTCTGCCAGCCTGCTAATAACAGTAAAGATTTCTTCGTCAAAATTTACAGGTATTTCTACCGTAGAACTGCGCGTTATCGACCTGAAGGAAGCAAATTTAACTTTTAAAGTGACAGTATGACCTGCTACTTCGTTATTGCGCAGCCGCCAGCCAACCTGCTCACACAAATCCAAAAGTTCTGAATGTCTTTCTCCTGGTGTCGTCAGATCATAGGGAAAGGTCGTTTCCTTGCCGATTGATTTAGTTTCCTGCATACATTCTACCGGCCTGTTATCTTTGCCCTGCGCCAGCAAATGGATTGTTTCGGCGCTATTACCCAAAACCTTTTTCAAAAATTTGGGGTCACAGCCTGCCAACTGGCCTATAGTTAAAATACCTAGCTGTAAAAGCCCTTTTTCCGTCTTTTCACCAATACCGAAAATCTTTCGTACCGGCAGCGGCGCAATTAAATCCTTTGCTGCTTCCTCACGAATAATTACCATACCATCAGGTTTCTCAAGATCAGAAGCCAATTTAGCCAAAAATTTGTTGGGTGCAATCCCGACCGAAGCCGTGAGGCCTGTTTTTTCTTTTATCCTGGTCTTAACAGCCAGCCCTGCTTTGGCAATATCTTCTGCCACACCGGTAATTCCTGTCATATCCAGAAAAGCTTCATCAACAGAGAGCGGCTCTATACAAGGTGAAAACTCCCGAAAAACAGCCATAATAGTTCTGGAGACTTCTACATATCTGGACATTCTTCCTTGAACAAAAATTGCCTGCGGACAGCGCCGATGTGCCTCTACCATCGACATAGCCGAGCGCACACCAAACTTGCGCGCCTCATAGGAACAAGTTGATACAACTCCCCTCTCAGATTGTCCGCCGACAATTACCGGCTTGCCCCGATACTCCGGATGATCAAGCTGCTCAACCGAGGCAAAAAATGCATCCATATCAACGTGCATAATCCAACGCTTCATGTCGCCCCTGATTACTCCTTGTTTCTATTTCAATAGATAGTCTTGTTCGCGCTCTGATAACGTTTAAAGGTTTCAATAGCCTCTTCACGACCAAGCTGATCAAGTTCCAAAACTTGCTTATCCTGACATTTGCCTTCGATGAAATCATAAATATAATCATCTCTGAAACCTATGGCTCCCGCGTCTTCAGCTGAATTAGCGTAGTATACTTTTTTGATATTGGCCCAGATAATAGCGCCAAGACACATAGGACAAGGGTACGAGGAAGCATATAGCTCACAGCCAGTTAAATCATAAGTGCCGAGATTGCGGCAGGCTTCTCGAATGGCTTCTACTTCCGCATGACAAGTCGGGTCATTGTTCTTTAATACCTTATTATGTCCTTTACCGACAATCTTGCCTTCTTTTACTACTATTGCGCCAAAAGGGCCACCTTCATCAGTCAGAAGATTACTTTCCGCTTCCTTGATTGCTTCACGCATCAGCTTGATAGACATATTATAACCTCCTGACTATCATGTAACTTTGTTTGTTAAATTTCTAACGTGTTTTTAATTTCATCATCTAAAAACGGCAAAGCCTGCTTGATAATATTGTCCGGAATACCATAATAGGCTTCTGCTACGCTGCCAGCCACAGCAGCCAAAGTAGCGCTGTCACCGCCAATAGAAACGGCATTGCGCAGCGCGTCCTCAAAATCCTCCGCTTCCAGAAAAGCTGCCAAAGCCGGCGGTACCGTACCTGCACAGGTCGGATTAAAAGCGTACCGCATCCTGATATCTTTCAAAGCAAAATCAAGTTTGTAATACTTTTCTTCAATGTACTTTTTTATTTCTTCTTTCGGCGTTTTCTGCCTGGACAAAAAAATAGCCGCCGCAACAGCTTGCGCTCCCTTGATACCTTCAGCATGGCTATGTGTAATTTCGGCCGTCATTTTGGCAAATTCTTCTGCCTCTGCCAAAGAAGAGGCCAACCAGCCCGCCGCCGAAACCCTCATAGCAGAACCTGCTCCTGCGCTGCCATAAGGCTGTTGTTCATCCGCGAACAGCCACGCCATAAAGCTTCTGCCATAATTAACATCCGGATACAGCCAGCCGTAGTTCAGCAATTCTTCCTTAAGCTCTTCCTGCAAATCGATTTGCTTATTGCTTTCCACATATTTACGCAAAGCTTTGGTTACTGCGCACGTAAGCACTGTTGCTCCGGAAAAACGACATCTGACGTCAAAAAGCTCAAACTTCTTCGTTTTTATATTGTTCCAGGCATGAATAGATCCAACAATATCGCCAATAGTAGCCCCCAACAATGTAATCACCCCTATTAATAATTTCCCCGACCTATTTATTCGCCGCCGTAGGCATTGTTTCCTTTTAGCGAATCATTAAATAATAAATAAATGGTGCCAGAATTAAAAGTCCCATGACATTATAGTATAAAAACATCATCAGATAATTGCGTGCCTGTGATGGATTGGACTCAATATACAGCTTATAAGAGATAACACTGGCCATGGAAGCAATCAGTGTTCCGAGCCCTCCTACATCGACTCCGAGGAGCAACGCCTCCGACTGTGATGTAAAACCTGCGAGGAGCATGGCTGCCGGTACATTACTGATAAATTGACTTGTAATAATTCCCAGCCAGTAAACGCCAGCCGCATTGTTTAGCCATTCTTTCTGCAATTGATTGATAAAATCAAGGCTTGATATATTGCCTATAAAGATGAAGAAACCGCAGAATGTTACGAGCAGAGCATAATCAATACGGCGAAAAAGGCTCCTGTCACTCACAAAAATGCCAAGAAATGTCACAGCAAAAGCCAGTCTGAAATCAAGGAAATGAAAAACCGCAAGTAAGCAAACCACAAAAATAGCAAAATAAAGAACCAGAATATTTTTGGGTCCGAGTACAGGCAAAGACAGTTCCACTTTCATTTTCTGATCTCGTTCGCTGCCTATCAGAAAGCATAGCCAGACCGCCGAAATAATTGCTAACGGTGCCATTGACAACAGAAAAGCTGAAGAGGCCATCTTATAATGAGCATAAAGAAATAAATTCTGAGGGTTGCCCATCGGTGTCAGGGCACTGCCCAGATTGGCCGCCAATGTCTGCAAGATAATGATTTTTGCCATGTCATGTTCCAGCCTTTTGCCAATAACGAGTGCCAAAGGCACAAAAGTAAGAAGAGCGACATCATTAGTCACAAGCATCGAACTAAAGAAGGCAATTCCTGTCAAAGCCAGCGTTATATTGCGCAGTGAGCTGCACAAGGTAAGAACATAAACAGCCAGATAGTCAAGCATCTTAAGCTTTTTGAACCCTGCTACCACGAGCATCAGGCAGAAAAGGATACTTAAGACATGGAAATCTATATAAGAAATTTTTGGTACTGCGTAAAAAGAAGACGCTGCTGCCAAAATCCAGGAAAGCGCCATTACCGTTTCTCTCCTGACAATATCGCGCGCTTCTTGCCATGTTTTCTTCAACAAATAAATTACCTTCCGTCTTCTTCATACAAAAATTATAAAATCAGCATTTATTTACGACTAATCAAGGGTTGTTCCTCATATTCTTCCTTTTCCTTAATCAATTCAACCTCTTTGCCCAGAGCCTCAGTCAACCATGCTTCTGCCTCTTTCTGTACACTCATTGGCATTCTCAGCACGATTTTAGCATCAACACCGTATTCAACGTTACTGACAGTGAATAAGTTCTGTTGATAGAGAATATTAAGCACCTTACCCGCCGAATTTATATCCTGCCTAAAATTGAAGTACCCGAACAGCACTTTTTCAGCTATGCCGGCCTCTTCTATTGCTGTCGCCACACTATTGGTATAAGCGCGCACCAACCCGCCGGCGCCAAGTTTGATGCCGCCAAAATAACGTGTAACTACTGCAGCCACATTATGCAGATTGTTTTTGCGTAAAACCTCCAGCATCGGCAGTCCGGCCGTGCCAGAAGGTTCGCCATCATCGTTTGACCGTTGTGCCGCAACACTCTCGCCAATAATATAGGCTGAGCAATTATGCGTGGCATCCCAATATTTCTTTTTGGTTTCCTTGATGAAATCCTGCGCTTCTTCTTCCGTTGCTGCTTTTTTCAGCGTACAGATAAAACGTGACTTTTCAATCACTATCTCATGTTGGCAATCACGTACGATGGTATAAAGGCTCATCTGCTATCCTCCAAAATTACTTATCTTATGTAAATCAATTCAATTAACGGAAGCCTTGTGCCGTAGTAAATTTAGCCAGAAAGCTTTTCCCACTTTGACTCGTCAAAAACACATCACTCACTACAACTTTCATGACAGGCACGCGCATGTATTCGCCGTTTGCAGACTTAGCACCGTAACTGCCCAGCGCATGGATTATATAAGGACGATCTTTTTTAGAACCTAAATAAAGCATAACATGATTAGGCATAAAAAGCGCGCTGCCAGGTGGTAAATTATTCACTGCATTAAGCTTTTCACTACCCTCCAAGGCAGATAAATCCATCGCATTTCCAGTATTTGCCTCTTCCTGTTCGTCAGCATTACGTGGCAATTCCACGCCAACCGTACGGTAAACATCCGCAACAAAACTTGAGCAGTCAACACTATCAAGCAGCCCACCCCAGCCATAGGGGTTCCCTAAAAATCTGAAGGCCTGATTAATCAGATTGTTCGTCGTATAAGGAAGATACCCAGCATGCAGATTATCATCATAATTTGCGTAAGTTTTAACTATTTTTAAATTGCCGTTTGCATCACGTACAGGCAGGAGCAGATTCTTACCTTCTGTGGGAATCCTGCTGCCCATTTGGAAGGCCAATTGTACTTTGTCCGCCTTAAGAAGCGCTAACTTATCAGTTACAATAGCGAACTTGTCCGGACAAACATACTTCAGCCATGTGTCACGGTTAGTCAGAGCAACGCCTTTAGTCGGCAGCCAACCTCTGTAATTCCGCATTTGCACATACACAAAATTGCGTTTTTCATTATAATGCAGCACTAGTACAGGCTCTGCCGGATCGACCGCAGTTTCCTGCCACATATCGAATGCTTTATCACTTGGCGCCAGGAACGCCTTCAAATCAGTAGGCAGACTCCGCAAATTTGTTCTTTGTACAACAACACCATATTTAACATTTGTCTCTTCTTCTACACCGTCAAGATTGCAGCCAGCTGCTAAGTCAGCAAGCTGCGCAGAAGTAAGCAGTTTACCATTGACATAAAGGTCAGCATCAAATTCATATTCCTGAAGGTAACTTTTAAGTTTTTCTCCACTAATATGTGCTGGATAATTTTGTAAATCAGGCATATTATCTGATTGCATACGTTTGTTTAAAGCATTGACTTCCTGCTGATCTATAATAATAGCATTGCCGTTCTCGCTATCCAGCCAGGCTGCTGCTTTTAAAAGCGTCTTATCTACTGATGGCTCAGTCTTTGAACCAGCAGCCGAAACCATATTGCCATTAAAAAGAATAATCATCATTAATATAACTAAAATGGTTTGCACAAAAATCACCTCTCACCTATTATACATTGAATAACCTGCATTAACATAGGCCTCATCATTGCTACCACCTTGCGCCGTATGTTAAAATTAAGCTATGTGATAATGATTTCTCTGGAAAGGGGACTCTAAATAATGCAAATAGCCATTGTTGACGACCTGAAAAGCGAAAGAGATTTGCTCAGCAGCTATCTTGTCCGCTACTGCAAAGAAAACAGTATTTCTTTAAATCTTGTTAAATTTACTTGTGGCGAAGAAATCTTAGCAGCCAAAACAACTTCTTTCGACATCATTTTTTTAGATATTTATATGCCTGGGCTTAGTGGAATCGAGACCGCAAGCGAAATTCGCAAACTAGACGCAAACTGTCTGCTCGTCTTTTCAACTACAAGCTCTGATTTTGCCGTAAAAAGTTTTCGTGTACGCGCTTTTGATTATCTGGTTAAGCCCTACAAGTATGAACAGTTAGCAGAAATTATGACGCTCGCTGAGAAAGCCCTTAATAAGTCATCACGGTATATTGAAGTAAAAGAAAGCCGTGAAATGGTTAAAATTTTAATTCGCGATATATTATATGCTGATTATGATAATCACTATATCCAAATACACACCAAAGAAAACATCATAAAAACCTATCTTTCCTTCCAGGATTTTTCACCTTTGCTCTTAAAATACCCTCAATTCCTTAATTGCTACCGCAATTGCATCATTAATATGGATAGTGTAGACTCTCTTCATGACAATGATTTTGTCCTGACAAATGGCGAACGTCTTCCTATTACACGTGAAAAACGCTTAGAAATAAGGCAGCTTTATGCTGATTATGCTTTCCAAAAACTGAACGGGGATGTTTGAGTTGAGTCTGCTGGTTTTATTCACTGCAACTTTAGTAAAAATAGTTCCGTATCTGCTCCTTATATTGCTGCCCTTCCGTACTTATTACCGTTATTCGGTCTTAAAAACTATGGCAGCCGCCTGCTCCTTCATCCTTATTTTTATTTTGGGAGCTCACCTGCTACTCCCTGCGGGCAGTACTTTGCTGGAGTGGCAGCTTTATTATTCAGCTTTGGCCTCCTTACTTGGTCTCCTGCTTTGCTTTATGCTTATCAAAGGTAATTTCTTTAAGATAATTTTCAATTTCTTTGTTGTTCTCTGTTATGCCAAAGATGTTGACTACTACGGCATTTATCTCGAATCCTATATATTGAATACTCAAACACTCGGACTGGATTTAGGTGCTTTGGTCTTTTGCTACCTACTGGTTTTAGCCTTTACTTTTCCTTTTATGTGGCTTTTTATGACCAAGCTTTTGCTTCCTGTCATACAAAATAAAGAGCAAGCCCCTTTTTGGGATTTCCTTTGGATCGTTCCTTTTTCCTTTTATGCGCTTTACCATATAGGAATAGATCCTGATGATTCCATCGCCAAAGCTTTTATCAATGGCAAAAATGCCTTGCCGATACAGATTGCCTGGAGTACAGGCACTTTTCTTTCTTTCGGTATGATGCTGCAAATGCTTAAAGAAAACATTAAAAACGAACTTCTAGGCAATAAACTGCAGGTAGCAGCCTTACATCTCGATTTACAACGCAAAGAATTCGACCGATTGAACAATACAATTGAAGAAACCAGACGTTCTCGCCACAATCTTCGCCAACACCTGGTGCTGATTAAGCACTATGTGCAGGAAAGTGATTTACCCAGTCTTGAAAGTTATTTGAACAAGTATATCAAAGCCATGGATACCGATGCCAGCCTGAATATCTGTGAAAACAGCTACTTTAATGCTATCATCCAGTATTATTACTCCCTGGCAAAACAAAAGGATATCAAAGTAGAGCTTGCCTTTGACCTACCGCAGGACCTTTCCCTGCCGGAAACAGATACCGCCGTCCTCTTGGGCAATATGTTTGAAAACGCTTTAGAGGCCTGTGAAAGACAAACAGACGGTCAACGCTTCATACGCGCCAAGGGCGCACTGATCAGCGGTAATATGCTGGCCATCACCATAAAAAATAGTTTTGATCATGAAATACACAAGAGTGGCGATGCTTTTATTTCTTCCAAGCGTGATGCCAAAGGTATAGGCACAGAATCTATTCGTATTATTGCCGAACGTTATAATGGTCTCGCAAAATTCAACAGTAATGCTGGTGTTTTCGAAACCTCAGTCCTTCTTAGCACACAGCCTGTCCCATCTCAAACCAGCAATTGATATGATTACATAGACCTAAAGTCCCATCCATAGCAGATATGGCTGGGACTTTTTCAGTATTTTCTACTTTTATTGTGCGCATTCATACTATACGTGTTATACTTTTATTAGAATATTCTTTTAATTTTTAAGGGGGTTTTAGCTGTGGCAATTTTAGCACTACCGGTAGACCAAAGAGTTATAGACATCGATTCAAGACGTTTTGCCTCAATTGAAAAGGCCTTGGTCGAACTCATTACTAACAGTGACGACAGCTATTCCCGCCTCGAAAAACAAAATATCCCAACCAGCGGCAATATCACTGTTTGCTATGACCGCCATCAGAATGGAGCAATTTTAACGGTTGCCGACCAATCGGAAGGCATGTCTTTGGAGAGGCTGCGTTCAGTGCTCTCCTATGGCGGGGCGCATAGTTCACTGTCACAGGGCGAAACAAGCGGCAGAGGCTATTTCGGGCGTGGCATGAAACAGGCCATCTACGGCTTGGGCCACGGCTGGATTGAATCATTGTACAACGGTCAACTAAGCAGAGTTGATCTTTTCCGTGCCGAACATGGTAATTATGTTTATGATGACTGGGACGGCGACAAAACGGCAACTGATGAAGATTACGTCAGGCTTAACATTCCCTTCGGCGGTAATGGCACAAAAGTAACCATTATAGTTGATAATCCGCAGGTAAATATACCTTATTTCCGTTCGCTGGTAACAGCCATTAACAACAACGTTTATTTGCGTGATCTTCTTGAGCGCCGCAACGTGGCACTAATCAATCGCAACAAAACAGATAAGATATCAGCCAAAGTTTTATTACGTTATGAGGCTCCTTCGTCAGAATTATTGCTAGGTCCGGACCTGCAGACGTCTTTCCTTTTTCAGGGGGCTGAATATAATCTTTCTTTAACTCTACGCAAAGCCCATAATACAGAACTTATCCTGAAGGGTGACGAACGCACTAACGGATTACTGGTAATTTCCGGAACAGCAGTACTGGATTGCCAATTCTTCCGTTATGAAAACCAATTGGGTACCGAGTATCTTTTTGGCAAAGTTTCCTGTCCTGGTCTCGCAGAGATGCTTGCTCAGGGTCGTCCAATAATCAGTGATGAGCGCGATGGTCTGAATCTCAAGGAACCTTTTGTCGAAGCCTTTGCCAAAGCTGTCAGTGATACCATAGAACCGTTAGTGCAACAAGAAAGGTTCAGGCTTAGTCACATTGATCATGCATCCACTTCCAGACGGACCAATATTTTGATCGAAAAAATCTTGCAGAAGATGAACACGATCGCCACCGATGAACTGGGCATAATATTGCCTCCCGGTGCCGGCTCTGGCAAGTACGGTCCTTTTAATACCGGCCATACGGCTATCCTGCGTTTTACTACACCATTCTATTATCGTCAGCTGAATCACCGTTTCCGCGTTACTGCTTTCATTGACAAAAATCAGTTGATTGCGCAAGACATAATAGTTTTTAGCTATGAACTGCCACCTTCTATCCAAGTAGAACCTACACCATCTGAAATTACAGCCAGTGAACTTCCAGCCGATGGCCGTATTGAATTCAATGTAATAGGTACAGAAATTGGTACGACAGGGAAAATAATCATAGCTACAGGTCCTTATGCCGCAACGTGTGAAATAGTAATTGCCGCCGAAGATACCGGCAAAGGCTTTGGGCAACCCTCCGGTAAACCGCCGGCAAAATGGGACAAGGATAATGCCACCGCCCTATTTATTGGCTATGAACTACGCAATTTGGACAACGATATTGACAGGGCAGTTTATCAAGCTGATGAGCGGCTTATTCTCATTAATACTGAAGCCCCTACTGTGCGTCTTTATGTGGACGGTCAAGGGCATTTCAGAGATGGCGCACGCCTCCTCCTCGCAGAACTTTTTTTGGATGTTATTGCTGAAGAACTGGCAAAACTATACGTTGACCGCACAACACAGAAGGGCGTTAGCGAAGCTTATCATCAGGCTAAGCAAACCTTTGTCAAACGTTTTGGCGTAGAAATACACCAGATAATGATGGGCGGATAATATAATGCTTGCTATAAGCTGCTGTTTTGGCAGGATATATTTTATTAATCGTCGAATTACACAAAGCAATCATTAATGGGAGGCGGTAATTATGCTAAAAAAGATTCTTGTACCGATTGATGGATCCTATATCTCTTTTCTAGCCTTAGAGTATGCAATGCAATTAGGCAAAGCTTTTGACAGTGAAATTGTTGTTACCCATGTAAATGATCCTTATGACTTATCAGCACCTGTCGACCCCAAGACAGTGAAAATACCAACCGGCGAACAAACACCAGAGGAAAAGAAAAAAGCCGGTGCAGCAGCTCTTGCTATTGCTCAAAAAGTAGCAGAAAAAGCCAATTATAAAAATATAGCTTTTGAAAAAGCCATTGATAAGGACCCGGCCAAAAGAATAATTGACATGGCTAAAGAAATAGATGCGGATTCCATCGTTATTGGTAACCGTGGTTTGGGAACAGCCGGAGCATTTTTGCTTGGCAGCGTAAGCACAGCAGTTGTCAAACATTCTCCCTGCCCTGTTTTTGTAATAAAATAGTTTTTTTCAACCAACGCACCGCCAGAAATTTTTAGCTCATACGAGTATTCAAACATTTTGGCGGTGCGTTTCTGCTTTTATTTGTTCTTTTTGTTACATTTTTTTCAAAACTCTCTTTTCTTAATATCGCCAAAGTTATATAATATATCGGTAACGGTCAAATTCTTAAAGTTAAGAAGCGGAGGAACCATGTTTTTGGGGTTAGTCCTACTTTCGTAGGAAGGATGCTTTCTCTTGTACATCCTACCCGTCAGCTAACTTCGCCGGCCAAAATGAGAGGGGTTAAGGCCGCCCATTGGTCTTTTTTTGTACCTTTTTTAAAATATACAGTATATAACCGGAGGCAAAATATTATTATGTTGCAATTTTTGAAGCGTCTGCTGATCGGCAGACCGCTGGATAACCGCGAAACATCAAATGAAAGAATGTCCAACTGGCAGGCTCTTGCCATCTTTTCTTCCGACGCTCTGTCGTCTGTAGCTTATGGTCCTGAACAAATAATGCTGATTCTTGCAGTTCCAGGTCTAATGGCTTATGGCTACCTTAGCAATGTAGCTATTGCAATTCTTTTGCTGTTAGCAGTTGTCACCGTTTCTTATGTGCAAATCAGCAAAGCTAATCCTGGCGGAGGCGGCTCTTACTCTGTAGCAATCCATAACCTTGGTGAAGCTCCTGCCTTGGTTGCCGCAGCTTCCCTTTTTGCAGATTACACTTTGACTGTTGCTGTAAGTATTTGTGCAGGAACTTCTGCACTTGTCTCAGCTTTTCCAAACTTATTGCCTTATGAAGTCAACCTCGATTTATTTATCTTATTCTTTGTCTTAATGTTGATTAATCTGCGCGGTGTCCGTGAATCGTCAACAGTTTTCGTCATACCGACCTATGCTTTTGTCCTTGGCATTCTGGCCTTAATATTTACCGGTGTCTATCATGCTTTTACACAACAGGCCCCCGCTTTGCCGCCAGAATCGTTAGAAAAACAATTCAACTGGGGAATGACCTTACTCATTTTAAGAGCCTTCGCCAATGGCTGTAGCTCAATGACAGGTATTGAGGCCATTTCCAATGGCGTTCCAATGTTCAAAAAACCGGAAGTGGAAAACGCGACAAAGACAACCTACTATATGTCCGGACTCTTAGGCTTCATGTTTATCGGCATTTCTTTCTTAATCATGCATTTCCATATTTTGCCGATGGAAAATATTACGGCTTTGTCTAAAATTGCCGAACTCACTTTTGGCACCAACTGGTTTTATTACTACATACAGATAACCACCATGTTGATTTTGTACCTAGCTGCCAATACATCTTTTAATGGTTTGCCGCCATTACTTTCTATTCTGGCTCGTGACGGTTACATGCCACGTTATCTTGGATTTCGCGGTGACCGCTTAAGCTTTTCCAATGGCATTATCCTTTTAAGCATTGGTGCCGGTCTCTTGATTTATATTTATGAAGGCAAAACCGAAAATCTGATTTCTCTTTATGCCATCGGTGTTTTTCTCTCCTTCACTATCGCTCAGATAGGCATGGTTGTACATTGGAATAAAGTTCGTGGTGCCTATTGGCGGGTGCGCGCTGTTATTAACGGTCTTGGTGCTGTTGCTACAGGCATCGTTGTTCTGATTATCGGCATCAGCAAATTCTTTTATGGTGCCTGGGTTGTTCTCGTCTTTATCCCTATCATGATTTTTATTTTTAAAAAGATAAAAGAGCATTACAATGATATGGCTGATCAGCTGCATCTGCCGGAAGAATTATTTAATCCCGTTCACAAAACGGAAATCTCAACCAGAAAAAACATCGTAATAGTACCAATTTCTAGTCCTACCAGCGTTGTTGCGCATACTTTGCAGTATGCCAAATCAATCAGTGATCAAGTAATTGCAGTCCATATTGCTACAGATGAAGCTTCAGCAAATCGTGTCCGTACGAAATGGAATAACTGGAATCCTGGCGTAGAATTAGTAACAGTGTATTCACCTTACCGCCTGATTACCCAGCCCCTGATTGAATTCATTGATAAATTCTCTCGAGAAAGAGGTAAAGGTCATTATGTTACAGTCTTGATTCCGGAGTTTGAAACGAAAAAAATCTGGCACCGACTTCTTCATGACCAGACTGGTCTTATTTTGAGGCAGCGATTGATTATGAGTGAAAATGTCATCGTTTCCACAATACCTTTCCATTTGGAAAAATAAAAAACAGGGTTCAAGAGATTAATCTCTTGGACCCTGTTTTATTTTACTTATTATAGTCCTCTTTTTTGGTAATGCGTATGCAGCAGATGATGTGATTTTTCTCCCAGCGGTTCTTTCAGGAAATCTTTATAAAGTTCCTGAACAGCAGGGTTTGCATGTGACTTGCGCAATGGCATGTCAGCATCCACTTCGTAGATGGCCTTAATTCGTGCCATGCGGGTTTCCTTTTTGGTGATATAAGGCTGACCGCCGCCGCCAATACAGCCGCCAGGGCAGCACATTACTTCTACAAAGGCATAGTCAGCTTCGCCTGCTTTTATCTTATCCATTACTTTTCTGGCATTGCCAAGGCCGTGAGCAACTGCGACTTTGACCGGCAAACCATCTAAGTCCACAGTAGCCTCCTTGACACCCTCTAAGCCACGTACCGACTCAAACTCCAATTTTGCCAGTTCTTTACCGGTAACAACTTCGTAAACTGTACGCAAAGCCGCTTCCATAACACCACCGGTTGCGCCAAAAATTGCTCCAGCTCCGGTTGACATGCCCAAAGGATTATCAAAAGGACTATCTGCCAAAGCAGCGAAATCGATGCCCGATTGACGAAGCATACGCCCAAATTCACGCGTCGTCAGTACATAATCAACATCCTGATAACCGTTTGACTTCATCTCTGGTCTGGTGCACTCGTACTTTTTAGCAGTACAAGGCATGATAGATACTACGACAATATCCTTAGGGTCAATGCCACTCTTCTCGGCATAATAGGTTTTAGCCAAAGCGCCGAACATCTGCTGTGGTGACTTACAGGTTGAAAGGTGTTCAAGCTGCTCCGGATAATTGTGCTCAATGAACTTGATCCACCCAGGGCTGCAGGAGGTAATCATCGGCAGAGCACCGCCATTTTTCACTCTTTGCAGCAATTCATTGCCCTCTTCAAGAATTGTCAGATCGGCAGTGAAATCGGTATCAAATATCTTGTTGAAACCAAGTCTTCTTAATGCAGTTACAAGTTTGCCGGTGGCAATTGTTCCCGGAGCCTGTCCCATTTCTTCAGCTATGGAAACTCTTACAGATGGTGCAACTTGTACAACTACATGTTTCTCTGGATTTTCCAAGGCAGCCCAGACAGCAGCAGTATCATCTTTTTCATGAATAGCGCCAACAGGGCAGACAGCTACGCACTGACCGCAAAGAACACAGGCAACTTCAGCAAGTGTTTTGCCATACTCAGGCGTAATCGAGCCATTAATACCACGATAGTGACTGTAAAGTATGCCCGTTGTCTGGACATGATGACAAACCTCGGCACAGCGGCCGCATTTAATACATTTGTTGGGGTCACGCACTATGGAAGGCGTAGAATTATCAAGCGGGAGCAGAGGTGTCGACATATCGGCCTTGATTTCTCTGATACCATGTTCAGCTGCTAATTGCCTTAATTCACAGTTAGCATTACGTATGCAGGTCAGACATTCTTGCGGATGATTCGCAAAAATCAGTTCGAGAATTGTCTGCACTGTTTCCCTTACGCGCGCAGAATTAGTTCTGACTTTCATACCTTCGCGTACAGGTGTCGAACAAGAAGCAACAAGGTTGCGGTTGCCTTCAACTTCAACCACGCATACTCTGCAATTTGCTTTTACTCTCTGGTCAGGGAAATGACAAAGTGTTGGTATTTTGATGCCATGCATTTTGGCAGCTTCGAGAATAGTAATATTATCAGGAACACTAAGGACTTCACCATTTATATTGATGTCAATGCTTCTCAACACAATTCACCCCTTTCAGCAGTCTTTCCCACGCAATCTACGCAGCTATTTTCATATTCTTTACGGAAATATTTCAGGGAAGAAATCAGGCTATTGCCGGCAGCTTGTCCCAAACCGCAGAAAGAAGCTTCCTGCATGCAGCGTGTGAAACGCTCCAGATTGTCTATATCCTTCAAGCTGGCTTCTCCCTCAATAACCCTGTCAATAATCCTATTGACCTGACGCAGTCCTTCACGACATGGTGTGCATTTACCACAGCTTTCATGCAAGAAGAAATGTACACGGTTGTGCACGTTGCCCAAAATAGAACGTTGCTCATCCATGACATAAACAGCACCGGAACCTATCGTGATACCACGCTCCGCACATTTGCCGTATTCCATAGGGCAGTCAAGTTCTTCAGGTGGAACAACAACGCCGGAGGAACCACCGATATTAACGGCTTTCAAAGTAAATACTTCTTTCATGCCGCCGCCATAATTGTCGATTATCTCACGGAAGGTAGTACCAAAAGGCACTTCATACAAGCCTCTTCTTTTGACATCACCGGAAAGTGATATCAATTTAGTACCAGGGCTATCTTCTGTACCCAGGCTTCTGTACCAATCTGAGCCTTTAGCAATAATAGACGGAATGTTGGCAAGTGTTTCCACATTATTAATCAAGGTTGGTTTACCCCACAAACCGCTTTCAATCGGGAAAGGCGGTTTTACACGCGGACGTCCTTTTTTACCTTCTATTGAAGACAAAAGCGCAGTTTCTTCACCGCACAGATAGCTGCCGGCACCGCTGAATATTTTGAGGTGCAAGGAAAACTCGCTGCCAAGTATGTTGTCACCTAAAAGACCTGCTGCTTCAGCTTCGGCAATACTTTTTTTGATTGTTTCCTGTGCTAAAGGATATTCATGTCTGATGTAAACAAAACCATTCTCTGCGCCAGCCAAAATCGCAGCGATAGTAATACCCTCCAATAATTGGAAAGGTATGTGATTCATGATGAAGCGATCCTTAAAAGTACCTGGCTCACCTTCGTCAGCATTACAAACTATATAACGCTGTTTTTCAGTATTTCCCTGCATCATTTTTAGTTTCAGCCCAGCAGGAAAAGCAGCACCGCCGCGGCCGCGAAGACCAGCACGGCAAATTTCTTCAAGTGCTTGTTTAGGATTACCTATCGCCATGCGCAAAGCCTCATAGCCACCAGCTTGCTGGTATTCGCTGAGGGAAACGCTGCTGTCATAATTGCCAAAATTAAACACTCTATCATAGCTGTCTAATTCACGAAATGTGCTCATTTTTTGCAGCCTCCTTCAACTCACGCATAACTCTTACTGCTCCGGCAGGAGTTAAATCACCATAAACCTTGTCATCAACTTTAATAGCCGGTGACATGTTGCAGGCTCCTAAGCAGCTTACGCCCTCCAGTGAGAACATTTTATCAGATGTAGTTTCTCCAAGTTTTATTCCCAGCTCTTTTTCCAAAGCTTTGCGAATTTCTTCCTTGCCGGCATCTTCACACGGTGCATTGATGCAAAGGCGAACAATGTGCCGTCCTCTTGGCATCAAAGATATTTCGCTATAAAATGACGCCGTAGAATAAACCATGCTGCGGGAAGTATTGAGCAATCTGGCAATCTCATTAACGGCTGCCTCACTGACATAGCTCTCCGGACTCGCGTCCTGAACTGCCAGCAGAATGGCAAGTAACGATCCCTTTTCAGGGCCAAGCTCAGAAACAATATCTCCTACTGCCTTTCCTAATTTTTCCATGATTCTCCCCCTCATTTTTGCCATTCTCTTTTTCTTTTTAATTAAGATTTTTTTCCTTGGGTTCCACGAATATTTAGCATACAATATTCCATTAAAGAATATACTATTAATATAATTGAATGGCAATTTTCTGTCAATAGATTTTTTAACACTTTTTTATGTATTCATGTATATTTGTTTCAAGGTTGAAACAATTCGACGGTTTTATTACCATACAATAATACTTACCATATAATTTGTCCGCATACAAAGGAAAAGCCGGGTGGCCTTTTGGCGTCCCGGTCTTTTTTTATATCCTATATTATATTATTTATCGAAAGACAAAGCCTTCTTAGGACAACTTATCACGCATCTGCCACACTTCAAACAATCAGCATCGTCAAAACCGCTTGCATTCCCTTTAGCTGTATAGGGCGCCAGCTGCATAGGGCAAACTCTAGTACATAGCTTACAGTTTACGCACGATTCACTTACCATTAAAGGCAGCGGTTTTCTTTTTTCAGCAATCCAACTTGCCAGGCTCCCCATCGGACAAAAAGTACACCATGTCCGCTGATGGTAAAAAAGTCCCAGCACGACTCCCAATAAGGTTGTCAGCAAAATCACGCGGAGAAAAACCAAACCCATAGCTCCAAAATCGCCCCAGGCAAAATACATCTGCAGACTAAAAGCAGTCATGATCAGCAGTAAAACAAAAATCCTGAAACTCTTGGTTCGGAAAAAAGCCGGTATCGTTTTTTGCGGTGAAAACTTTGCTAATATATGATCATAAAAACTGCCTCGTGGGCAAAAATTGCCGCACCAATAACGCCCCTTAAAGAAGGAAACAGCAACAGGCGCCAGCATGCAGATAATTGCGAGTAACCCAATGGCCGGGTAGAACAGTCCTGCTACCAGAAAAATTAATAATATCAAGTATAAATGTCCCTGCAGATTAGTTTTCATATTATCCTCTTTTCTCAATCTACTTCTTTGAACCCCTACCCCCAGGGTGGTGGATATAATAAGTATAATTTGCGCAATAGGTAAAGTCAATAATTAATTCTTTATTCCCCGCCATTGCTAAGCGCAAACACAATCTTTGTCCTTCTATCGTAATTAAGAGGATTTTTCCCTTATCCGGAGTATATTTAAGGTATATATTTGAAACAAAACTATAAAAAGCTCTATTTCGTAATTGATTAGGAGAGAGTAATATGGATAACTGGCCTGAATTTATTAAAAATCACTTTAACTCATTGCCTTATTTTAAATTTATGAATGCAACCGTTCTGGCTACTGACAGGGGTTACGCCAAAGTCACACTTCCTGTAAAGCCTGAGTACTCCAACACCTATGGCATTTCTCATGGTGGCATTGTTACTTCCTTAGTAGATATGGCCTCCGGTGTTGCCCTCAGAACATTGAAACTACGAATAGTAACAATTGAAGTCACCACCGACTATTTTAAGACGGTTGCACTTGCTGACCATTTAACGGCAGAAGCAAAGCTCGTACATGAAGGCAATAAGATACTGCATGCAGATATTAACGTTTGCAATCAGGATGAATTGCTGGTTGCCAGAGGCAAAGTGATCTATTATGTACGTGGTGAGGACAGCGAAGACAACTATGACTTAGAAACATTTAAAAGCAAAAATACTCTTTAAAATAAAAACCTCCGTTTGCAAATAAGACGCAAACGGAGGTTTTTTCTGCATTAAGCATTTTTTTGGATAAAATAACAAAAAATAAGAGTAGGCACTGCAAGCAATGCGCCGTAAAACCCTATCACGGATAAGCCCATTTGCGTTACAAACAAGCCGCCAACCAAAGCCCCTGCCCCAATTCCGATATTGAAGATTCCCGAATACAAAGACATGGCAACATCAGTAGCATCCGAAGCAAAACGAATTACCCTCTCATGACCGTTCAGGCTGAACAGCATAATGCAGGCTCCCCAGAACGCCACCAAAAACAAAGGATATAAATAAAAAGGTGAATTCCGCAAAAGAAACAGCGAAATAATGATGCCCAGCACAGGGGCAAAAATATTGCGACAAAAGCCTGCCTCGTTGCTTTTGGCATAAAGTATGCTGCCGCCGATGCCTGCTAAGCCATAAACCAAAAGTGCCAAGGTAGCAAATCCTTCCGAAAAACCGCTTATTTGCAAAAGGAAAGGTTCAATATAGGTGTAGGCAATGAAATGAGCTGTCACCAACGTAGCTGTCAAAAAGTATAAATTGACCAGAGCTTTCCTTTTAAAAATAATGGGCAGACTTTTTAAAGAACCGGAATCCTTGCTGGGAAGTACGGGCAGATTTTTCAGCAAGAAAAACAGGCATAACAACGCCGCCGCGGCAATTACAAGAAAGGTCACGCGCCAGCCGAAAAGAAGTCCTACGGTGCGTCCGAGCGGCAAGCCGAGAACCATGGCCAGCGAACTGCCGGTCGCTATAAAGCCTAAGGCTTTAGCACTTTCACCAACCGGAGCAAGACGCACGGAAAGCGGCACCGTGATTGACCAGAAGACAGAATGCGCGGTCGCTATCCCCAACCGGGAAGCAAGCAACAGAGCGAAACTATCTGCAACTGCCGACAGCAAATGGCTGGCAGTAAAAAGCACAAACAGCACAAGCAGAAGCTTCCGGCGTTCAAACTTTGCACAGAAAAGCATTAGCGGCAATGAAAAAATAGCGACATACCAAGCATAACCGGTGATCAGCATTCCAGCCTGAGCCTCAGTGATCTGTAAATCACGTGCGATATCTGTCAATAGGGCAATCGGCACAAACTCCGTCGTATTAAAGACAAAAGCCGAAAAAGACAGGCAAATGACTGGCAGCCACTCCTTCAGATTAAATTTATCCAACATTTTTGACTATCCTCCTCCAATTATAAAAAAATAAGGCCCTTTTTAAAAAGGGCCGAGTGTCTTCAAGCATTTTAAATTGTACTTTCAATCTTCTTAATGCTGCCTGATAAAATCGAATAATTTCCCTGAATAGGCAATAGTTTACTCTTTAGAATAGTTTTTGTCCAGTGCTATTCGTTATCTATAGCCAATTTTACCCCAAATACGGCTGACTGCCTGCTGTTTAATACGCTCAATCGCCGCGGCATTATTGCTTAACTCGGTATAAAATTCCGATTTTTGCGGGTCGGGAGAAAGAATTCCCTCCATCACAAAATTCTTGATTTTTCTTTCAATCTCATCGGCAGCAGCTCCGGAAGAACTATTGAGAAACATGTTCTGCATATCGCGGCTCGAGCTCAGAGCTACTATTTCATTTTCCATTTCATTTGTGCCTTCAGGGTATTTAGCGTTAAAATCGCGTACAATCTCATCAACACCAGCCACCGGTTTTTCAAAAATAGACGAATATGCGCCAAGTGCTGGCAGTTCAAATACTGCTGATTTTGGCAAAAGCGACATGTTTTCCATCTTCTTCTTAACACTATAGACAGCCAAAGATACCATTTGTGAGGGGTTGAACCTCTGCTCCTTAATCTTCCATTCTCTGCACACGTTACTCAAAACATCCGCAAACGACGCGAACTTTTTCAATTCTTCGTCCCACCGGCTATAAACTGTGGCTACATAATAGAAAAGCGCCGAGTATTTCTTTAAGGCAACAAGAATTACATCCTTTTCAGCTTGCGGTTTGGTCAGAATTTTTGCACGGATCACAGCAAGAGCCGCAGTTATTTCGCCGCTGCGTGACTGTTCATCTTCTATCAGTTTATGGATTCTTTCGACATCGCGTAAATCAAAAACGCCATATTGCAGCAACGCATCCCGCTTGGCAAACAAAATATTTGGGTCTGTCTCATTTTCACTCGGTATAAAGATTTCACCATCATAGTATTTTTCAAAGAAACTCTTGATGTCTTCAGCCTTATTGGCAAAATCGCAGATAAAAGTTTGCTTGCCCGGTGCCGGGCGGTTGATACGGGAAAAAGTCTGTACAGCCTTGACAGCACTTTTCATTTTTTTATCTACATAAAGCACGCAAAGTTTGCTTTCATCAAATCCGGTCTGCAATTTATCGGCAACGATAATAATGCGGATTTCATCGTGATTCTTGATGATCAGCCGCAAATCTTTTTCCTGACAATCCCCGTTCATGCTTTCTTCGGTGAACTTTTCGCCGCTTACTTCAATGCTGCCGGTAAAAGCGACCAACGCCTTGAAAGGAAGTTTTCGCTCTGCCAGATAACGGTCAACGGCTTGTTTGTAATAAACCGCATGCAGCCGCGAAGGTACAATAATCATCGCTTTGGCTTTACCCTGCAGCCAATTAATGCGGCGTTCCGCAAAATCCGCAAGCATGATCCGTGTTTTGCGCTCGATTACTTCCGGTCTTGTGCTGACATAGTGCATCAGACTGGCTTCGGCCTGTCCTTTGCCATATTCCTTGCCATCATCGCGTTTTTTATCAACCTGGTATTTTTCCTGATAAACTGTATAGCATTGCAAGGGATTAAGGATAAAGCCCTCTTCTATCGCCTGCTTCATCGTATATTTGTCGAAATAAGTCTTCCCTGCTTCAGTGCGCGTACCAAAAAGCTCCATCGTTTCACTTTTCGGCGTAGCGGTGAAGGCAAAGTAAGTTGCGTTTTTGGTTGACTTAATATATTGAGCCTCGCCAAGCAGCTGATTCTGACCGTCTTCCATCTCTTCGTAGGCTTCATCAAGAGCAGCCGCCTCTTCCAGCGACTTGCCTGCCAAAGTCTCGGAAACCTTGGAAAAAGACTTGCCCGCCATTGAAGAATGAGCCTCATCTATCACAAAAGCATAGTTTCTGTCAGGATAATTATGCAGTTCCCTGATAATGTCACGGAATTTCTGCAAAGTGGTAACAATAATGTAGCCACCGTGTTCCAGAAATGTCTTTAGTTCCGCCGCCGACTTCATTTCCCTGACGACACCGGTACCTGCGTCAACGGTAGCAAGTTCTGCCGCCAGTTGCCCATTGATAACAGTGCGGTCGCTGATAACGATAACCGTATTCATGCCGGGCATGTTTTTTACTCGCTCAGCAACCCAAGTCAGCGTCTTGGTCTTGCCGCTGCCGGCACTGTGCCAGATCAGATAGCGGCCGCCGAAGCCATTTGCCGAAATATCTTCTTCAACCTTACGCACGGCGCGCAGTTGATGGTAGCGCGGAAAAATCATCTTGCCTTCACTATCCAGAAACATAAATTCCCTGAAAATCCTTAAAAGCGTAGACTTATCGAGAATTTCCTCCCAGATGTAGCAAGTGGAGTGTTTGCCATTAACGGCAGGATTGCCAGCGCCCTCCTCCGTTCCACGATTGAAGGGTAAAAAGTTCTTCATCTCAGTTGCGGCGAAGGCTTCAAATTCGTCAAGCGTCAAATAAACCAGAGTCCTTTGATTAAAGCCAAAG
>Ga0074193_1000169_pt1 | contig 113050 bp, 94 predicted proteins | sample EPASupsiteHSE605_FD_64523 | JGI IMG/M metagenome (GOLD analysis project Ga0074193, IMG submission 64523) | Bioremediated contaminated groundwater from EPA Superfund site, New Mexico - Sample HSE6-05 | ecosystem: Environmental > Aquatic > Deep subsurface > Groundwater > Contaminated ... | reverse complement strand
TGGCCAGTTGCTGTCGTCTTGGAAAGTCCAGGATAATGCTTTTGAGCCGCTCGTAAAGGGTGGTGGGGTCGACATCGACAAGCGGGCAATCCTTGGCCATGTGAGGAGCATAGTTCATACGCATGGAGGAGAGGACGACCTTGCCGCAGGCGAGCAATTCCCGTTCCTGTTTGCCGCTTACGGGTGCAAAGAGTTGCCCCACAAGGATATCGGCTTCATGGTAAAGTTTGAGGGCTTCTTTGAAAGGCATGTTCTCCACTAGACGATAATCGAATGCTATACCTTCGGATTTGAGATGTTCTAAAACCGGAAGGATAAATTGTGTCCCCTTGGTACTTTGTTTTGAAGGCGCGTGAAGAACAAGAGGACGTTCTCTTTGCTCCGGGACATTCTTGAACCGCGAGATGTCTATTGGAACGTAATTCTGTATGTAAGGGCGTAAAGCTAGCTGCATTGCGCCTCGGTCACTGAGTATTACATCCGAGAACTGCTCCATGGTACGTAGATATTGAAGCTTCCCAGAAAGCGTGTGCTGCTGATAGTAGTTGGGACCGTAACGGATAGGAAACAGCCCAAGAGACTTAAATTCCTGTTCCATGGCTGGTTTCCAGCGGACATCGCTGCCGCAGACGAAGGTGACGATCCGTTTCCCCTTGGCTTTGAGCACTTCAAAATCTGAGTGATCAGGCGCAAAGCTATGGTAGAAAAACATGAAAGTGTCGCACTCATCCAGTGCTCGTTGCCAAATATAATTGCGTAATTCCGAGCGGCATAGATTCCTGATGTTTTCGCCGACGGCTTTGTTACTGAACCACTCTACTTCCGGTATGCGATCTTCTATAGCGTAGTCGCAGTCGCCTTCGGTGACGGAGTATAAACGGTTGATCGCCGTAAACGTTTCCACACCATGGTGGGCGAATCCAATTTTGAATGCACTGATCTGGGAAGCGATGTCGCTGAGGCCCATGAAGATTTTTTTGACGGGTTGGCTCATGCCAGGGACCCTTGGAGTATATTGCTTTTCAGGGTTTTCATATCATCGCTCCGGTTCTAACGTTCATGCAGCCAGTGTAATCCTGGCGTCGGCGAGTATCTGCTTCGTTGTGTTGCTGCTTTATTTTGTTCTTTTCTTGCGAATTCTTGATGGTTTCCTCGATGTAGCGCATATGAAAGTCATAATATTCTACATCATTGTCTCGTATTTCTGTTTGCAGTCTGGCCAGATTCTCAAGATCGTCCTTGGTAAAATTTATCACTCGCGTGATGGTTTGGATAATCTTGAAGGAATCAATTCGCTCTTGTTCAGAAAAATCATCAGTATGGTAGGCGACGTGGTCAACATCCCGGGTATTAAGCCAAGAATAATCAGGACTGAGGTGTCCGTGCTCGGAAACCCAGGCGTGCAGCTTCGTTCCCGTGAAAGGAACCGCTTGGTTGTACATGACATAGGATGGTCGGAGGGCCTGGAGTTCCCGTGCGTAGTGGATCGACCTTTCGTACCCGTCCCCAGGGAGTCCATGAATCATGTAACATCCAACCTCGAGATCATGTTTCTGACACAATCGAATGGCTCGAAGAATATCTTCGATGGTCTCCCCCTTGTCGATTTGATCGAACACCTGAGGATCTATGCTTTCTATGCCGATGGCGAGCATGCTGCAATCTGCAGCCTTGAAAGCGGCAATTGAGGCTTCGGTGAGACGGTCTGCCCGAATGCCGCTGACCATCCAGTGCAGGCCGAGATCCCGCTCGACCAATCGTTTTGCGAAATCGATGGTGCGCTGTTCGCGGAGGTTGAAAGACGCGTCCACGATCCGAAAACTCTTGATGCCAAGCTGCGCCTTGGCCGCAGCAAGTTCGTCCATGCATGCGTCGAGAGAGCGGGGGCGCCAGACCGTCCCGGTGTTGCGACAGCAGAAGGTGCATTTATACGGGCAACCCCGCGAGGTGAGGAGCATGTAGCCGGAAAGATGTTCGATGCCGAATAATCCATAATCCGGCGGACTCAACCGGTCGAGGTGCGTCACGACCTGGGTCGGATTCTCCTTGATAGTGCCGTGCTCACGGTAGATGAGGCCCGGCACGGACGAGGCCGCCGCTTCTCCGGCGATGAAATTGAGAAAGTCGAGGATGGAGTCGTCGCTCTCCCCGCGCAGGACGTAGTCCAGGGCCGAATGGTCCCTGAGCATGGCCTTGCCCAGGCTGTTGGCCTGGGGGCCGCCGCCAAGCAAGGTCTTTCCGGTGGCCGCCTTCACCTTCTCGGCGAGGTCCATGGACCATTGGAAGTTGACGTCGTTTAAGGACAAGCCGACGATATCGACGTTTTCCTTGGCGACGATGTCAACGATCCTTCCTACGGGGTCTGGCAAGGGCACGCCATTGAGATCAAGAAGGAGGGCGTCGTGCGGACCACGGCAAATCGCTGAGGCCACGTACAGGATTCCGAGATTGGGGGCCTTGCTGTTGGATTCGGGCTCGACGAGCAGAATCTTCATCACAGTCACCTTCAGGCGTGCTGGTGTTGCATCCCTTAAAAAATTGCCAGTGTATTTTTAAGAAAATACTTTTTTGACCTGTAGCCTTGCGCATGCGCGGGTCGCAATTGCCTGCTGCTAGTCAGTCATTGCCGGCGAATCGATGGAGGAGGGCGTTGGAGCCTCTTCGCGCCATTCCCAGTTTTCTCCCTCCAGGCGCCAGACATTGGGGTAGTTCAGGGGCTTGGTGCAGTGCGCGCACTCGGGAATTCGCGAGTAGTCGTTTCGCAAATGCATCTCCCGGACTTCCTTAAGCTGGGCCGAATCGATAATCTCGAGAATGGACGTCTGGTCCAGGGAACCAAGGAGAAGGAGGGTCGGCTGTTCCCGAAACGTATAGGCTTCGCAGCAGCAATAGACGCGGCCGAGCGTGTCGATGGCGAGATAGCGCCATAAGGCGAAGCATGGCCAACGGTTTGCCAGATGGCCGGGAGAACTGCCGGACGAAAGGGAGGTGGAATCGATTGTCCCGCCTCTGTTCTCCATGAAACGGTATGTCATGAAGTCATTGTCCGAAAAGAGCGGAAGCCAGGCGCTTTTGTAGTCCGCATAGTTGGCTTTATTCACGATCGTGTCGAGGATCTGTATACCGACCTTCATCTTCACCCCGGTTTCGCGTTTCCGCTCCAGGAGGCGCCGGAGATTGGCCTCGACAACGGCATGCCGCTCACTGTTCATGAGTCGCCGATATTCTTCGGAGGTGGTCGCATTGAGACTCACCCGGAGATAATCCAGGCCGGAGTCGAGCAGGCGGTCCGCCATTGCGGCGGTGAGCAAATGGCCGTTCGTGGTGATGGTGAGGGGGCTGTCCGGCATGCGCGACTTGACGAGCCTGATGGCGTCGAGGAGGCGCGGGTACGAAAGCGGCTCGCCGTACCCTCCGAAACTAAACCTGAAATCCTCGCAACCAGGAGACGCCAGATCGTCCAATACTTTCTCGATCAAGGCAAAATCAAGACTGGAAGACTTGTCGGCCAGGAACTGGCGCGAACACATATTGCAACTCAGGTTGCATTTGAGCGTCAGCTCGAACGTGATGTCTCTTGTGATGTGCATGATGCCTCCCGTGCGTGAGCGGGCACTACGGAAAACTGGTAACAGATGGAGTTGGCGAAGACAAAAGGGCACAGTCTTGCCGCGGCGTCGGCGATCAGGTTGCCCAGAGGCGTGAGCAGGCCACGGTCCTTGCTGACGAGGTAGTATTCATGAATGGAATAGGGCTGGCCATCGGTCTTTGACAGCTGGGCCTTGCGCTGTCTTTTGACCTTGCCGGGAACAAAGATGCCATAGAGGAATCGGAAAACGCCGCGGCGAAGGTTGCGGGGGGATTCCTCTTCAATCCGCAGGCCAGTGTGTTGGGCCAGCAGTTTCACATCCTCCCTGGTATAGCGCCAAACGAAAAATTTCGTCTGACGCGGTCTGGCGGCCTGCTCCAGCGTCTGGGTCAGGCTGTAGATTCTCTCGCCCAGATGATAGGGCGAGTTGTTGATAAAAATGAATTTGCCGCCAGGCCGCAGGATGCGGCGGATTTCCGCGAAGACGCGTTCATGCAGGCTGCTGTCGGGAATTTCATAGACGATGCCGACCATGACGACGAGGTCGAAGGAGGCGTCGCGATAGGGGAGGCAAGTGGCGTCCCCGACCAGGGCATCCAGGTTCGGCCGGTGGCGGCGCAGGTTGCGGATACCGTGAATGCTCAGATCGAGCCCCACAAGGTTGGTGAAGCCCTTGTCCGCCAGATGCACCAGATGCCGCCCGCCGCCGCATCCCACGTCGAGGATGCGGGCGTCGCGCGGCAGGGAATCGACGTGCCGGTCGATAAAGCCCGTAACCTCGTCGTACTCAAGGGTTTTCAAGTAGGCGGCCATGTCCAGGTTCGCGTAATAGGCATCCCATCGCGACGTCTTGCTCTTGCGGTCGTTGACGGGGAACGAGCGGGCGATCATGGTTCAATCCTTCCTTTTGAGATCCTCAAGAGCGCTGTAGACGCCCCAGCATCTGGCGCAGCCCCTGTAGGCGCCGTGTTGGCGCAGGAGATCGCGCTGCGAGCGGAGGGTTTCGCCATTCCAGACGTCCATGACGGATGCGGTCGTGACGTTCCCGGCCACGGGCAACAGACAGTGATGGAACGACTTGACTTCCCCTTCTGGATTGATGTTCAGGTTGTACCAGGGAATTCGACAGCGCGGAGCATCGACGGGAAAATCCTCGGAATCTCTGTATCGTGTCAGGTCCTCAAACTCGAATGACGGCCTGAAGTGAATGCGATAGCCTTGCTCCGCCGGGTAACGCTGCGCGATGGCCTCGGCTTGTTCGCTCATGGCCCGAAGATCCAAGACCTGCATGTCCACATTCTGGATTGTCGATTCCTCGACATAGCCACCGCAAATCGGACCGTGCGTTCTGTTGTGCTCCTCGGCCAATTTTTTTGTGGTATAGAGAAGCCACTGAAAATTTATGAAGACATGCTTAAGGATGCCTTCGTTGTCAAGCGCTTCAACCGTCTCCAATATGGCATGCTGGTTCCAGTCGTTCACGGTGAAGTAGAAGCCCAGCGCCATGCTTGAGTTGTTCTCCTGGATTTCTTGCAGAAGAAGCTTGGCGCCATCGATCATGCGTTTGTAGCTGTTGGGAACGCCGCGAACCTTGTCGTGAATGGCCTGTGGCCCGTCAAGAGAAAGGCGTATGGAATCGACCTTGAGGGCGACAAGGTCCTTGGCGAACTTGGAAAGGTTGAAGCCGTTGGTGAGCAGCCAGAACGGCAACTCGTTTTTCTTGGTGTATTCAATGAACTCCAAGATATTCGGATACAGGAGGGGTTCGCGGAAGGATGCCCGTATAATCGGCTTGAACCAGCGGACTTGGTCAACGATATCCTTGCACAGTTCAATCGGAAGATTGATGGATTTGTTGCGGTCGACCACGTTGTACTTGTGGTAGAACGTCTCGTCATGGCGTTGTCCGAAGTCGCAGTAGCGGCAGCGGAGGTTGCACAGGTTGTTGACGCAGACATTGATGGTGTGCGGAGGCAGCGCATACCCCTCGGGCAGCGCCCAGTACCCGGTGCGTTGGAGAAAATACTTGGCGCGGGCGACTTTGAAACTTGGGACATTCAGGGAATCCAGATAATTGCAGAATCCCGCGTACTGCTGACGGACCTCTTCCCCCGCCGGGGTCAGGTGCAGATCCGTGAGCCACTCCTCAGGCCGGACGTGATCGGATATCACAGCGATCTCCTTGTGCTGCGTTGACAGGAAGCAACGATCAGGATTTGAGGAAATGATACTGACAGGTGCGCTTCGCAGGGTCCGGGTGTTCCTCTGCTATCAGCCGCTGCCATTCCGGGTAGTCTCTGTATTTACCCATGACGGATTGGCACAGTCCGACTAACTCCTCGGCAGCGACGCGCAGTGGAGTTCCAATCTGCAAAGCCAGCAAAGTATGCAGCACGCCAAGAGCCATGTGTATTTCGCCGCGCAAATAGAATTTTTGGCCCTGCTCCAACATGCCCTCTGAAGATTGCTCCATGATCTGACCAAAATTAAACACTTGTTTCTGGTTTTTCAGGTCGCTGGTATAGCCTCCGCCAAGGTTGCGGGGCGACTGCGAGCGCATGCTCCACAGCCAGGAGCATTTGTTGCACCGCATCGAGTCCGCGGCGAGGTCGGCAAACCGTTTGTCGGCCATGGCCCTCCGGAATGTGCGAAACTCCTCGCCGTTCCATATCGCATCGAAATCCTGGGTGGTGATGTCGCCCAGGAATCTGTCTTCCCGGGGCTCCACGAAGCAGTAGTCGACCTTGCCGTCGTGGAGAAAGGTGATCGTGGACCACGGAAACACGCAACACGGGAAGCGGTCATGGGGCAGCGTGTCGTACACGCGCAAGGCCCCTTCCTCGATGTCGCCTTGAAAATTGTAGACCCAGTGGAAATCCACGGAAGCGAGTCCTGGGAAATTCGTGGCGAAAAATTCCCGGGCCAGGGGCACCTCGTCCTGGTTGCGTTGCTGCACGATGAAATCGATGAAAACATGGGGCCGGCTTGCCGGGTCCATCGCGAGAAGGCTTTCGGAAATGGCGCGCAAATTCGCCGTGACAAGCCTGAATTTATCCACGCCGTGGACCCGATGGTAGGTTTCGGGAGTGATGGCGCTGATGGAGACGCCCATCGAGCCCAAATGGGGCAGGATCTTGCCTACACGCTCGGGCGTGGCGATAATGCCGTTGGTGTGGAAGGCAATGTGGATGTCGGGCCTTTTTTCCTTGATGTGCTGCACGTGGAATTCGAGATCCCGGTGGATGAACGGTTCTCCCTGCTTCTGGAGGTAGACTTTGCTCACGGAGGGAGGAAGCTGCTCCACGATACGTTCAAAGAGAGGCCGGCTGATGCTGCCACGCTGCGCGCGCATGGATTTTTCCCTGGCGCAGACATGGCAGCGGCTATTGCAGATATTTGTCGTACTGATGTAGCAGAGCCACGGGGGGGGGACCAGATCCTCTCCCTGGGCCCATTGCGTGACAATGGAACTCCTGGCCGTGGCCAGCAGACTTTCGACGTCCATGCTTCTTCCTCCTGCGCTGTTGGCTGCCTGTCAGGAAACGCCTTTCCCGGCAGCGCCGTCAGCGTGTGTCCGTCCGCTCAACCACGAAATCAATCAGCCGTTCGACATTGTCTGCCGCGGCCATGGCCTCGGCCCTGGTTTGGCCCCGCGTGACCACGAAACCCGCGCGTTGCAGGGAATTCTCCAGGTTGCCGACCTCATCGCCGGGTTTTTTAAAAAAACCGAGATCCAGAACCCCGGGGGCCTGCCGCGCCGCCTGCACGTTTCGGATGTCGCGCAGGATGCCCCTGGGCGGGTTGAAAAATCTGTAAACGCAGCCGTTTTTCCCGGGTTCGGGAAGCGACGTGGGCTGTGCCGTGAGCAGCCTTGCGGCCGCGACGGGCGCCTTGATGCCGGAGACGGCTTCGATGCAGGTGTGAAAGATGTGGCCGCCGCCGCCCCGGGCGCCGATTTCAACCAGACTGGGCCCCTGGGACGTCAGGATGACCTCCGTGTGGGCCATGCCCATGGTGATGCCCACCGCCAGGACGGCCCGCGACGCCAGCGATCGGACCTGCGCCTCTTCCGCCTCGGTCAGCCTGGCCGGGTAGTTGAGACTGAGGGCGACCCGCGTCCGCAAGTCCGGCTTTTCCTTGTCGCTGATGGCCAGGATGGTCACGTCGCCATCAATGCTGATGCTTTCCACCGTCAGCTCGACGCCGTCGAGGAATTCCTCGACGATGATCCGGCCGTTTGCGGCATACGGAGCAGCGAATGCAAACGACCATTCCAGGTCCTCAAGCGTCCTGGCCACGGAAACGCCCCGGCCGGAGCCGCCGCAGTCCGTGGGCTTGACCACGCAGGGAAGGCCGATCCCCCCGCGCACCGCGCCCGACAACCCTTGATAATCGGTCACCACGGCGAAACGTGGCTGGGCGAGCCCGGCCGCCTGCCAAGTCTTCCGCATGAGCCCCTTGTCGTTGGCCCGCTCGGCGACGTCCATGTCCAGGCCGGGCAGGCCGAGGATAGCCGCGGCATGGGCGGCTGACCGCGCCCCGAAATCGTTGATGGCCATGATTCCATCGACCGCTTCCCGCCGGCACAATTCGAGGATGCCCTCCCGGTCGGCGATGTCGACCGGTGCGAAGGCATGGGCAACGGCGGCGCCCGGCGCCTGTGGGTCCCGATCCGCGGCAATGACGTGGAACCCGCCCTCCCCGGCTAAAAGGCGCAGCAGCGGAACATGGTAGAATCCCGCTCCCAGCACGAGGAGCCGCTTCACTCCCCACCCTCTTTGTAGCGCTTGAGGCAAACCGTCTCAAAGGTACTCCACTTGCGGTGGTCGATGCAATCGAACCAGAGATCCTCCTGTTCCTCGATGAACCTGAGCTTTTCGAGGAATTCCCCGTCCTGGACGCTCTTCGGAATGATCACGACGCCGCTGTCGTCGCACACGGCAATGGCGCCCTGGTAATGCTCGCGCCGTTCGCGGATGCTTGCCTCGGCAAGCGGGGGATCGTTCTTGACATTGACGCAGCCGATGGGAGTCACCCCTTCCAGCCAGATGGGCCAGTTTTCCTTGATGAGGTGCGGCGCGTCGCGGAGGTAGCCTTGGACCACGATGGCGGCGGCCTGCCGGTAAAGAATGAGGTATTTGGAAAGAAGCTCCCCGAAGATGGCGCGTTGCTGGCAATCAATGGGCTCTACCAGGACGATTTTGCCTTCATCCACGTCTGCAAGTTGCTCGTGGCACTCCCAGTTGCTTCCGTTGTAGGCATAGGCCCAGAAGACCTCGCCGACGCGGAAGTGTCCCCGGTTCAGCGAGACAAGGCCGGGCAGGGCGCCGGTTTTTCCGAGGCAGTCCGCGACTTCGGTAGTTGAAATCCGGTTGCGCCTGATCTCGCCGATGATCTTGCTTTGAATGTCCATGCGCATGTCCTTGGCTTAGGAACGTTCAGCCTCAGCAGCCTGTTGACGCAGTGATGCCTTACCGGTCAGGCCGAGCAGGCGGCCGAGGTTATGGCCGAGCAGGCCGCGGCGTTTTTCTTCGGGGAACTCGTCGCCGACCACCTCCGACAGCACCCGCAAATAGTCCGTGGGCGTGTATTCGGGGAAATCCGAGCCCAGAATCGTCAGCCGGTCCCGTTTGTTCAGGATAAACGCCAGATCGTTTCCGACCGCGGCGGTCTGGTAGTAGGGCATGGTCAGCGACAAATCGATAGTCAGGTTGGAATAGTGCTTGGCCAGCTCCGTCATCTCCAGGGCCTGGACCCCGCCGGCGTGCAAAAGAACGAAATGGAGCGTCGGAAAGCCGTGGGCCAGGGCATGGACAATGTCCACAGGGGAGCGGGACAACAGGCATTTGGCGCTCCGAAACATGGTGTCGAGCCAGATCGGCATGGGGCGCGGCAGCCCGGCGACGGCCTCCAGCACGGCCAGGCAACGCGGGTCCAGGGGGTCGTAGCCATTGAGCCGGGGGTGAAGCTTCAACACGGTGAACGCGCCGTCTTCCAGGACGCTTCTGGCCTCGGCCGCCGCAGCTCCGGGCGAGCCGTGGCGACAGGGGTCCAGGGATGCGCCGGCAATGAGGCGGTCCGAGTGGGCCGTACAAGTCTTCAGGACGAAGCTGTTTTCGATGTATCCGGCCAGGGCCACGACGACGGCCTTTTCGACGCCTGCCGCGTCCATTTCCCCAAGCAGTCTGGAAAGACTCGCATCGTGCCGGGTTGCGAACCATCTCCCATCGGGAGTGACGTGGACAAGAGAGTCGATAAGCACTGTCGGGTGGTCCTTTCGTTGTCGGCAATCGTCAATAATTTGGCGTTCAATACCCTGCGGGAAGGCAACTCCCCGTGCCTGCTGGTCGCGAAACAGCCGCGCGTCGATTTAAGCAAATATCAGGCCAAAGGAAGAGTCCGGCCGGCCTCGCGGGATGTTTTGCAAACCATGTCCGCGCCATGCCGCGAGCAGCGGGGAAACGTCACGGTCGATCCAGAAAGAGCCTTTCTCCCGTCATGGAATGCCGGAAGTCATGCCAAGGCCGCTGTCCCGACAACAGCCGCAACGAGATGCAGACGGCACTGGCGGTAACCGCCGCAGCTCTGTCGTCCCGCGATCTGGTCGTTTCTCCAATGCACGGTTACGGCAGATAGGTTCGCAACCACTGTTCGAAATTGAGCAGGGACCAGATGAAGAGGCGTCGATTCGTCTTGCCCTCGAGATGCTCCATCACCAATTTGAGCATTTCCTGTTTGTCGAGGTACTCATACACGCGGGCGGATTTGCGGAACAGGATCTTGCGCACGTAACGGATGGACTCCCCGCGAAACCAGGAGGCGTCCGGGGCGGAGAAGCCCTGCTTGACCGCGTCGCGTGTCTCCTTGGGGACAAAGTGGGAAAAAGCCTGACGCAGAATCAGTTTTCCGTCTTTCGTCTTGGAGTAATACTGGATGGCCTTGGCCGGCTCGTTTTCGTTAATGCGGACGGCATCGCGCAGGTTGGCCAGTTTCAGACCGATGGGCACGGACATGGCGAAATCCACCAGATCGTTGTCCAGAAAAGGCAGGCGGGTTTCCAGGCCATGGGCCATCGACAGTTTGTCCTCCACCACAAGCAGGCCATGCAGGAAGGTCTTTGCCTCAAAGTACAGGGAGTGGTTGACGTAGTCCTCGGGCCTGCGAAATGTGATCTCTCTGTTGCAAAAGACGTTTCGAAAGATATCCCGGGTCCAGACGTGCTCCACCTCTTTTTGCACCGGAGCGAAGACCTTGCGCAAAAGCGTGTTGGGCAGGAGACGCTGCCAGTAACGGTAGTACTTGTCTACATAGTCCTCGAAGCCGAGGTTGGCCACCGCGCGGTAGTAGCGCCAAGGGTATCCGGCGAACAGTTCGTCCCCCCCCGTGCCGGCCAGCACCACCTTGACGAATTTGCTGGCCAGTTGGGCGACGTAGAAGTTGGGGTAGCTCTGGCCGACCCGGGGCTCCTCCAGATGCCAGGCCAGACGGGGCATGACCCGTTCCATGTCTCCGGCCTTGAGCACCATCTCGTAGTGTTCGGTCTTGTAAAGATAGGAAAGATATTCCGCTTTTTCGCGTTCGTCGAACGCCAGCTCCAGGCCCGAGGCCGAATGCAGGTCGAAGCCGCAGGTGAAGGTCTTGATGTAGGGGAGGTTGCCGGCGGCAACGGCGGTAATGGCCCCGGAATCGATGCCGCCGCTGAGGTAGGCCCCCACATCCACGTCGGCCACCAGCTGGCGGTTGACGGCCTGTCGGAAAAGCCTGTCCAGTTCCTCCTGGTATTCTTGGGCTGGCCTGGCGGTTTCCGGTTCACGGAAATCAAAGTCCCAGTATGTAACGGGACGTAGAGGCGGCAGGCCGGGACCGACGACTGCATGGGAGCCGGCCGGGAAGAGAAGGATGTCGCGCAACAGGGTGTGATGCGTGAAAAAATTCTGGAACGTGAAGTATTCGTAGAGGGCTTCCAGGTTGAGTTCGCGGGAGACGGCCGGGTGGGTCAGGATGGCCTTTTGCTCGGAAGCGAAAAGAAACAGGCCATCCCGTTCGTAGTAGTAGAGAGGCTTTATGCCATAGCGATCCCTGGCCAGGAACAGTTGCCGCCGTCGCCGGTCCCAGATGGCGAAGGCGAACATCCCGTTAAACCGCGACAGGCATTTTTCTCCCCAGCGGGCATAGGCATGCAGGATGATTTCGGTATCGGTCTTGGAGACGAACTGGCAGCCCAGACTTTGCAATTCGATGCGCAGATCTTGAAAGTTGTAGAGTTCGCCATTGTACGTGATGACGAAGTCGCCGGAAGCGACGCTCATGGGCTGGCTGCCGGCCGGGGACAGGTCGATGATGGCCAGACGTCGGTGGCCCAGGCCGACGCAGCCGTCCACGTAGACGCCCTGGCCGTCCGGGCCGCGATGGGCCATGGCGTCGGCCATGGCCGAAACGAGGCGGGACGAGGCGGGAGCCCCGTCGACATTGATCAGGCCACAAATACCGCACATGCAGCTACATCCCGGCTTCGGCCAAAAGCGCCGACACCACGGTCTGCTGCTCGCCGGGCGTCATGTCGTGGAAAAGAGGCAGGGACAGACAACGCGCGGCGGCAAGTCGGGAACCGGCGAAGTCTCCGGCCAGACGGCACCGGGACGAGTCGCGAAACGCGGGCTGGTCGTGAAGGCTGTACGTGCCGATCTGGACTTCGATCCCCTGGCTGCGCAGGGAACCAAGGATGCGGTCCCTGTCGGACACAAAAATGCAGTACGTCTGATACGCATGCCGCCCCCCCGGCGGGACCTCGGGGAAATCAATGCCCGGACGATCCGCCAGGAGCGCGTCATAGCGGGCGGCCAACTCCCGGCGTCTCGCCAAAAATTCTTCCACGCGCTCCATCTGGGCCAGGCCCAGGGCGGCCAGAATATCGCTCAGCTTGGAGTTGGTCCCCATCCGGGCAAAGACGGCGCTTTCCCGATCAGCGGCCTTGTCCAGGCCGAAATGCTTGAGGGAACGGATGCGGTCGGCCAGGGCGGCGTTGTTGGTGACGACCATGCCGCCCTCGCCCGTGGTGATGCTTTTTCTGGGATGGAAGCTGAACACCGAGGCATCCGCCAGGGACCCGGTGCGCTGGCCGCGTATCTCTGCCCCAAGAGAGCAGGCGGCGTCCTCGACAAGCGCCAATCCGCGCTGCCGGGACAGGGTCAGCCAGGGATCGAGATCCAGCGGGTTGCCGAAAAGGGACACCGGCATGAGCGCTTTCGTCCGGGGGGTGATGGCCGCCTCGGCCTGCCGGATATGCATGTGCATCGTGCCCGGGTGGACGTCCACGATCACGGGCGTCGCGCCGACCCGTGCCACGGCCGTGGCGGTGGCCGGGTAGGTGTAATCCGGCACGATGACTTCGTCGCCCGGCCCGATGTCGAGAGCCTGCAAGGTAATTTCCAGGCCTGCGGTACAGGAGGTCATGGCCACGGCATCGGTCGCGCCGGCAAAGGCGGCCACCCGTTCTTCCAGTGCGGCGGTCACCTTTCCTTCGGTCAGGTGGCCGCTTTCCAGCACGGCCAACACCAACTGTTTTGCATGCGCATCCACCACGGGTTTTGTGAGCGGGATATGTGTCATGACATAGCCTCCTGTCGAGTGTACACCCGGCCACTGAGGCCTTTTTCCAAATAAAACACACGCCAATGATCACAGTGCTCGCAAGGCGCCGTCCCTTCGAGGTTGGCTTCAAGGTGCCGGTCCCTGATGTTCCGGTAGGAAGTGCCTGACCAGATTTCGGCGATGGACGCCGTCCGCACGTCCCCAATGCCTTCGCCGCCAGCGTCCCTGGTCCAGTCATGATTGCAGAGGGCGACTTGGCCGCTGTAATAGATCACCATGTCCGTGAAAGGCTTCTGGCAAGGCCTGCGCGTGTCGTTGCCGGATTGTTGCGATCTCACGCTGCCCAGGTGGCCATCGGCCGAATGTTCTTCATAGACCCTCACCCTGTCCACAAGGGGCGTCCAAAATTTGACAAATGCCTCCATGCCCGCCTTGTGAGCCTCGGTTTCAACGGTGGAAACCTGGATCATGGTCTGGCTGCCGTGGGCCGCGTTCAATTCCAGAAAACGCAGCACATTGGCCATGGTCAACTCGAAATCGGCCCCTTTTCTCATGGAGTTGTACAGGGCCGGGTCCATGGTATCGAGGGAAAAAGACACGAACTGGGGCGACAATGCAACCAGGCGGGCGGCGGCCGATTCGTCGAGCAGCGTGGCGTTGGTGGTGAATTGCACCTCCAGGCCGGCCTTGGCCAAAAGGGATTCAAGCAGCCGCGCCCAGTCCGGATGCAGAAGCGGTTCCCCGCGGAAAAACGGGACCACCTGGCGTGGAGCATGGCTGGCGATCTCATCAATCAGGCGCAATCCGAGGTTGGTATCCAGAAAGCCTTGGTCTGGCCCCATGAATTTTCGGGGACAAAACGTGCAACGAAGGTTGCATCGGTTCGTTAATTCCAGGGTGATCCGCTTCGGGAACTCTGTCGGATGCAGCGGTGTTTCTTGTGGCATATCCTAGGGCCTGTCTCTAAATAATTTCTTGATATTACAAGTTATTATAAAATTCAGACGACAAGAGCCGCCGCAATATGCCTGACGACTTCCGGCAACGCTTGCCGCCGCTCTGCCTATCCCCAAGGAGTCACGGGGCAAACCATCCAGGGCCCGCCCCATGCGCGACGGCATGCTTTGGATTCTTCGCACCGGCACTCCTTGGCGTGACCCGCCATCGGAAACACTGCACCAAACCAGGGCCAACGGCTACGCGAGGCCGGCCAGGGCGTTAAGAACCATGCCGCGATTGTGGGCGTTATCGGCCAGACGCCGGGCCTGGTCAGAGGTCTTTTGCCAAAGGGCGGCATCGGACAAGAGCGTGATGCAGGTCTGCGCCATTTCCACCGGCGAACTTTGCAGGAAATGCTCCCGTTCACCCGGGGCCTGGAAGGTGTTGATCCTGCCGCCGGTGATTACCGGCATGCCGCAGGCCAGCGCCAGTCCCTGGAACCCTTCGCAGGCTCCGGAGAAGCTGTTTTCAAAAGAGACAAAGGCCGCGTAAAACGTCATCACCCGGCTGATGTCGCGCATGTCGCCCGCGTGCAGCACGCCCTCCCCGGCCAGATCCTGCAAGAGCGGCCCGGGCAGGAAACTGAAGAGGGAAAACAAGGTTCCGGGCAGCGCCTGACGCACCAGCGGCAGGCCGCGCCGGATAAACAGCCGTATCCGGGAGCGAAGCGAGGTATTGAGCAGATTGCCGGCAAAACAGAGGTTGCGACGCATCTCGAAGGAGGCGTCGCAGGGCGGCCCTGGGAAAAAGGCCGGCGCAACCACAGCCGGTCCCTTCCCTGCCGCCTCCAGGGCAACCGCCTCCCCGGCGTCCTGTACCAGAACCGCCTCGCAACACCCGTCCAGAGGATCGGCAGCGGCTTCCCGGCGGCCTTTTTCGGTCAAAGCCGGGGTGTCGCGTACCAGTCGGACGTCCCGTCCCCGGTCCCGGGCCGACGCCACCGCCGCCAGCAATGCGGCCGCCTGTCCCGAAGTCATAGGGCCGGTGGCCACGACCAGATCCGGGGCCAGGGCTTCGATCCGGGCAGCCAGTCCCCTGCCATCCGGGGCGGCATAAAAAGTCGTCCCCGCCACCCGCGACGGCGGCGTGCTCTCTGCGGAAACGCCGGGAAAGAGGGAAACCAAGGCAACGTTGGCTCCTGCCCCGGCCGCCAGGGCTGTCAGGCCGACGGCCCTCATGGCCGAAGGGCTTTCCAACTCGTGGGGCGCAGCAGCCGAAACCACGAGCATCGAAACGCCGCGCAGCAGCTCGCTGCCGCCGGCCGGCGTTTCGACAGTGATCCGGGGCGCAGGGGCGAACGAACGCCGACTCGGCAGAGGCGGGCGTCGCACGCCGCTCAGATTCAGGAGCCCCTCGAGGATTTCCGAATCGTAATGGCGGCCAAGCACGGCCATATCGTCCACGAGGTCAAAGGCCATGGAGCGCATGAGCATCTCTTCAAAGCCCCACATGTTCTCGTCGGTTTTGACGTCAACAGGGGCGATGTCGCCCTGGCGGCAACTCAGGACAGTCATCCGGTCCAGCCAGGCTTGATTTTCAAGCAGCGGAGCCAGCTTGAACATCATGCTGCGATCGAGGCCTCTTTCCAGGCCGTCCTCCCAGGGCTGCCAGTCCATCTCGGCCAGCAGATCCCGGTGGATCAGCCGGCCAAGGCCGATGGGCTCTCCCCGTCGCGGCGGCGGGTAGCCATGCCACAGGGCCAGCCGGCGGCTGGCCAGATCCCAGAAATACGAGTCGGCCAGTCCGACAAACAGATCCCCCTGGGTCAGGCGTCGGGCGTAAATGGCGAACAGTTCGGCGTTGAGCAGATCGTCGGAACCGACCACGACCATGGCGTCGGCCCCGCATGCGCGCACCGCCTCCATGCCCCGATTCCATTTGGCCCCCAAAGGACTGTTGGCCTGTTCAAGATAGACAAAGCCGTGTTGCTCCGCCAGATCCCGGCTGGCTGCTCCTTCGGACCCCACGGCCACGAGGTGCAGATCAAGGACGCCGCGGAGACGCTGGCGAATGACGGCGTAGTTGCGAAAGACCAGATCCGCCAACCTGGGCCGTTTCCACATGCAGGTCAACAGGGCTATCGAGGGAATCTTGGCGTGGGTCATTGCATCTTCCTTGCGGGCATATCGCACTGTCCTTTAAGCACTGAATGGAATTTCTCAAATATGTGCACGTGCAGCATCCGGGTACTGCGGCGGCGCGAGAGTCCCTGCACCCATATCCCGGACCAGCAAGGCGGATTTCACACCAGACCGCCGCCCACGTTCCGGCAGCGCGGAGACAGATTTGACGGCTGTTGCGGAGTCATAAAATTGGCGATCCTGGAAAGCCATGCCGTGTCCTGAACCAGGCTACGAGGAGGAAGGGCGCTCCCTTCCAACACTTGTCAGCAAAAATCCTCTACGCACGCAATCTCATTTCTGAAGCGCCGCCAGCAAAAAAGAGCTCACGACTACATGGTGTCCTTGTTGTTGCAACATGACCGAGGAAACAACCATGGCGCGATGTAGCAAAATTCGATCCACATATCAGGCCTCGCGCACGTGTTTTCGCCAGTAATTCTTGAGCCAGGCCTCCCGGGAGCCGCCGGGGAAGCCGGCCATGATCCGCTCGGCCTCCTCTTTGGACAGGCTGGCCACGAACTGCTCGAACCGGGCCGCTTCCAGGGCCTGGGCGGCCTCGCGGCGGCGGGCCAGCTCCCCGGCCGCGTCGGCCGCCGCCTGCTCCTCCCGGGAAACATAGTCCGGGTGGGCCCGCAGCACGCCCCAGCGGGCCAGGGCCGTGAAAATATAGGACCCGACGTTGCGCACTTTTTCCTGTGTCGCCAATTCCACGAGCATGCCCGTGGCTTCCAGCTCCCAGTCGGCCCGGTCAAGGCTCAGGGCTATGCGCTCCCGGTCGATCTCCTTGCCGAGTCTGGTCCGGGCTTCGACGGCTTGGCGAATCTGCTCCAGGCGAAACCCGGCTTCGTAGACGTGCGGCCACAGCAGTTCAAGAAAGGCGTCGTCCCAGCCAAAGACATTTTCGAGAGATAGATGTTCTTTCTTTTCTATCGTAAAAGAGGCGGTTGGGTTGTCTTTGCGGCTGGCTGTCTGGCTGTCTGGCTGGTCTTGAGACAGGTTTTGCGTCAGGCTTTCTCTTTGGCCTGCAATGACAGGTATTGTCTGGCTTACAGCATGGCTTCCGGTAGGGCTTTTTGTCTGGCCGAGAGATTGGTCTTTTTGGTATTGCTCAATAACTTGCTGATTGAACGCGACGGACACGCCCTGGATGTTGCCGTCCCGGGCCTTTTTAAACGACAGGAAAGACAAACCGGCCAGACGCCGCAAAATGGTGCGCACCGAGGCTTCCCGCATGCCCAGGGCGTCGGCTATGTCGCGGAATTTGACGATATAGGGCTTGGCGGCCAGCAGCAGGTCGAGCACTTGGCGCTGGTTGGCGTTGAGCCGGTCGGCAACCAGTGGCCGGCCTAGTGTCAGACTTCCTGTAAGGTCTTTTGTCTGGTCTTGTGACAGGCTAAGGGTTAGATCTCTATCGGGTAAAACTGTCTGGCCTGTGGTCTGGCCTTTTGAGGGGCTTTCAGGCTGTCCGGCTGATCGGCTGGCTGTCAGGTCTGCTGACGGCATGGCTTTGGGGGCGGCTGGCTGGCTGTCGGCCACATCGTCTGACGCACTGTCCGGCTGTCCGGTCGATGGTGTGGCCGACGTAGTGGCTGTCTGGTTGATAGGAAGGCTGTCTGACCGACTGTCTGGCTGGTCGACCGGCTTTGTGGCCGCCTGACAGGCCTCCTGACTGGCTGGCTTCGAGACAGGCTTGACGCGAGACTTGACGACAGGCTGCAATTGCGGCGTTTGCGCCGGCGGTTCCGGGGGGCTGCCCTTGCCCGTCAGGAAGGCGATTTCCTGCTCCGGAAAGGCCGACAGCGACGGGAACGCGTCAAAACTTTCCTGGGGCGGGATGCTCGCAAAGGGATCTTCTGAGCTTTTAGGCGTCTTTCTGGACACGGCTTACGACCTCCCGGGCGAGCTGGTGGTAGTCCTGGGCCCCGGATTTGGTGGCGTCGAACTCGAAGATGGTCTTTCTGTGGGAGTGGGCCCGGTCGATGTCGATGTTGACCCGGATTTCCGTGTCAAAAACCGGGATGCCCTTGGCATCGAAAAAGGCCCGGATGCGATCCTTGTTTTTTTTGTGGGTGACGGCCCGGCCGTCGTACTTGGTCAGCACCACCCCGAGCAGGAGCAATTTTTTGTTCTGCTGCTTGGCCTGGGCGAGCACCTGGATAAACGTGGAAAACCCGTCCAGGGCGTACTGGTCGCCAACCGGGCAGGGGACCAGCACGTAATCCGAGATGAGCAGGGCGTTTCGCAGCATGGGGCCGATATTGGGCGGCGTGTCGATGAGCACGTAGTCGTAGCGGCTGATGTCCTTGTCGTTTTGCAGCAGCCGCGAAAATCCGAGCACCGAATCGATGCTGGAATAGGAACGCACTTCCCATTCCATGCAGCGGATGGAATTGGGTACGATTTCAAGGTGTTCCGTTCGCGTAGCGCAACCATTGGGAGAAAACGCCCCTTCGGGGTCCTCCAGCGCTTTGACGAGACTGGAATTTTCCCGCAGCCCCAAATCAGGCAGCAATGTGGTGGTGGTGTTGGACTGCGGATCGCCGTCCAGCACCAGGACGGCATTGCCTTCCTTGGCCAATGCCGCTGAAAGATTGACGATCGTCGTCGTCTTCCCCACGCCGCCCTTGTTGTTGCCAACAGTGATGATCACCGGTTTGGGCATTTTGGCTCCTTGAAAACTTCCGTAACTTGGTTATTTTCACTCTGGTCAAAATTTGTCAACAATGCCTGGGCTGAAAAGAGGTCCGTCTAGGGGCTGTTCACAATTGTTGACGCGAGGGGGAACGAAAGACTGCCTCCGGCGGCCGGGGGGAATGATTCCCCCCGGACTCCCCGGAAGGGAAACCCGCGGACACCGCTGCGCAAAGGTGATGCGCCCGTTCCCCCTGTTGCGGAAGCCATATGACGGCTACGCCGTGAGGAAAAATTTGTTTTCCGTCCAGGGGGATCGGGGGGCATGATGCCCCCCGGCCGCCGGCTCTTCCCCATATTCCCCTTCCTCCCCGTTTGCCGGGGGGCGGGCAGTCATGCTAGGGGCCGGCATTTCTCATGCCGCCGGGAGCTTCCCGGGGGCGGTGCGCCCGTTGCCTGGGCGAAAAGGACGGAACATGCGGGTCGCACGCGACGTGCTGGTATGGATCTACTGGCATCCCTTCAAGCGGCTGGTGCAGGCGTTGCCGGGAACATCAGCCCACGCCCTGGCCCGGGTGCTGGGAAACGTGCTTGGCCGGGTGCCCAATAGCAGGTTGCGCGGCATGGCCGAGGCGGCCCGGTATGTGCCGGGCGTGCCCGACGATGCGGCGACCCGGCTGGCCCTGGCCCGAAAGGCGCTTATGGAGTTTTGCCAGACCGATCTGGAAGTGCTGCTTTTTCCGGTGCTGACTGCCGGGCGCACGGCCCGGCTGGCGACCATCGACGGAAAGGCGCATCTGGACGCCGCCCTGGCCGGCGGCAAGGGGGCCATGCTGGTTTTCGGCCACTACGGGGCCAACCAGATGGTCATGGCCGCCATCGGCCACGGCGGCTACCGCATGTGCCAGCTCTCGGCCCCGGCCACGGTGCTCAACGAAAAGCTGCCCGAGGCCCGAAGCGCAGCCGTGCAACGCACCCGCGAACTGCGCTGGCAGCACGAACAGACCCTGCCGGTGACGCACATCAACATCTTCGGCAGCCTCAAGGGGGCCTTTGCCTGCCTGCGCGGCGGAAATGTCCTGGGCGTGGCCGTGGACGGCGGCGGCGGGGAGAAGCGGGCGGCCGTGCCGTTCCTGGGCCGGCGGGCGTATTTTTCCCTGGGGCCCATGCTGTTGGCCGGCAAGACCGGCTGTCCGGTGCTGCCGTGTTTCATGGAGCGGGCCGGCGACGGCCGGATGACGCTTCGCATCGAGGAACCGCTGCCGCTGGTGCAGGCCGCCTCCGGCGGTCCCGACGCCGAAACGGCGGCCACGGCCAATACGGCCCTGGTGGCGGCCCGGCTGTCGGCGGCGGTTATCGCCAACCCGAGCCATTATCTGTATTTCCTGGCCTTTCGGCTGCACATGGCGGCCGGCGGCCATGACCCGTTTTTCGAGGAACCGGCCGGCTGATCGCCGGTTGTCGAAAAACGGGATCCGGCGCGACGCTGTCCGATGGCCGCCTTGTTTCCCGGCAAAAAGCGGGCGGCAGCCTTCCGGCCGCCGCCCGAAACGCCCTACATGTACCCCAGGGAGCGCAACTGCTCCATGGCTTCCTCTTTTTCCTGATCCCGGCCGGCGCGTTCGCCCGAGCGGTCGTCAAGATCCTGTTCCCAGGCGGGCAGATCGCTGATCCGCACGGTGCCGGTCTTGGTGCCGAGGCTGCGATACCCCCGGGCGTATAGCTCGCAGTGCGGAATGCCCCGGCCGCGGGTGATGTCCCAGACGTCGCGTTCGCGCATGTGCAGGATGGGGTGCAGGCGCAGATGGGGCGGTTCGTCGCGGGGGCTTTCGTAGTCCTCGAAGGCCCGGGCCGGATGCTCGTCCCAACGGATGGCCGTGGCCAGGGCGGCCACGCCCTCCTCGCGCAAAAACGCGTTCATGGGCGCGACCTTCATGAGCTGGTTGCCGACCGGCGATTCCGGATCAAACGGGAATCCCTCGCCGGTAAACCCGGCCCTGGCCACTTCGGCCCGGCTCTGGGGCGACAGCTCGGCCACGGCGATGTAGTCGCCGATAGTCGGATTCCTGGCCAGCACATCCATGTTGGCGGCCACGTGCACATCAAGCCCCCACTCGTCGATCAGGCGGTGCTGGAAGGCGGTCACTTCCGGAAAGGGGTCGCCCTCGTCGATGGTGAGCACCCGGGGCATGGCCAGCCCGCGTTCCTGGCAGGCCTGCCGGGTGATCCACAACACCAGCGTGCTGTCCTTGGCTCCGGTCCAGGCCAGCCAGAAGGCGTCGCCGAACCGCTCTATGGCGCTGGCCACAACGCCCTTGGACAGGGCGATCTTTTCCTCGAGGGGCAGGCTCCAGGCAGCCTGACGCATTGCGTCGTCCATGGGATCTCCTTTGGGCGGCCGGCGCCGCAGGCCCACCATAGCCCGGCCGGCGGATCGGGGGAAGCCCGGCAGCGGTGTTTGAACGCCGGTCAGTTCGCGCGGGCGGCCAGCAAGGCGGCGTAAAGGGCCAGGTAGCGCCCGGCCTGGACCGGCATGGCCCAATTGGAAAGAGCGGCCTGACGGCAGGCCGGACGCATGGCGGCGGCCTCGCCGGCGAGCAGGCTGCGGATGCCCCGGGCCAGGGCGTCGACGTCGCCCGGCGGGGCCAGAAAGCCCGTACGGCCGTGTTCGACCATGTCGGGCAGCCCTCCCACGGCAAAGGCCGCCACCGGCGTGCCGCAGGCCAGGGACTCGACGACGGTGTTTGGCAGGTTGTCGGCCACCGACGGGGCCACGTACACGTCGGCCGCGCTGATGGCCTCGGCCACCCGGTCCTCGCTGCCAAGGCTCCCAAGATGCAGGCAGGGCAGGCCCAGATCGGCCGTGTCCCCGCCGTCGCCGTATATGGCCAGAAGCAGGCCCGGGATGGGATCGTCGCGCAGGCGCGCCAGGACCTGGCGCAGCAGGTGGAAGCCCTTTCGCGGCACGTCGTTGCTGTGGGCGCCAAAGAGCGCCACCCGGGCCTCGCGGGGGATGCCGAGCACGGCCCGGGCGGCCTGCCGGTCCAGCGGGTAAAAAACGTCGGTCGGCACGGCGTTGGGGATGACGTGGCAGGGCCGCGTCCCGAGCAGCCGGCTTTGTCCGGCCAGCCCGGCCAGCCAGCGGCTGGGGGAAACCAGGGTCAGGTCGAGACGGGCGTAGGCCCGGCGCTTGATGGCGAAAAAGGCGGCCGAATCGTCCACCGGGTCGCTGGAACCAAGCTGGGGGCAGGCCCCGCAGCCTTCCTGCCAGCGGGAGCAATCAAAGGCGTAGTGGCAGCCGCCGGTCATGGGGTTCATGTCGTGCATGGTCCACACGATGCGGCGTCCGGCCAACACGTCCAGGTCCTTGCCGAAATCGACCAGCCCGGGCAGCCAGTGGAAATTGACGATGTCCGCATCGAGCAGATGGGGCAGGCCGGCCAGGACGCCGCCGGCAAAGGGATCGGAAAAAAGTTCCAGCCCGGCCGGCCGGCCGGGATAGCGGGCGTAGATCTGCTCGAAACGGCGGGCGGCCGCGTCCCAGTGGGGAGAATTCCAATACCCGGCCAGACTATCCTGGGGCAGGGCCCCCTTGTACGGCGCCGGATGGATGCCAACGGCCGGATGGCGGTTGCTCAGCACGTAGAGCCGGCTGTCCACGCCCAGGCCGCGCAGACCGGCGTGGAGCCGGCAGGCGGCATGGCCGGCCCCGCCGTAGGCGTGGGCGCACAGATGCACCACCTTGAGCCGGCTGCGGCCGGCAACGGCCCCGGGCAGCCGGCCGGGCTTTCGCGCCTCCATGAACAGGGAGTCCGGCTTCCGCACCGCGCCGTCCGCCTCGACGTCAAGCCCGTAACGGCCAAATCCGGGGATGTCGGAAGCCCGGGCCGACCGGACCGCGACCCCGGCAAAGCCCAGGCGCGTCAGCAGCCGGGCCAGGGACAGCCGGTCGTACATCCACAGATGGGCCTCGCCCGACAACCGGAAACGGCCGACTTCCAGGGCGGTCCGGGGCACGGCCGGGGCCGGGCCGGGAGTCGTCCCGCCCAGCCGGTCCATGGCCTGGCGCGCCTCGGAGCCCAGGCGCTCAATGATGTACTCCCTGGCCGGCGCCTCCGGCTGCCGCCACCAGTCCAGCATGCGTCCGCCCGAGACGTGGCGCGAAAGCTGGTCGACCAGTTCGACAATGGCCCACTCGTGGCGATCGGCCGCCGTCCTGTCGCCGCCTTCGGCCTGGGCCAGACAGTCCAGGTAGGACCGGGCCGCCGCCTCCAGGTCGGGCACGGCCAGACGCAGGATGCCGCCCGGGGCCAGCACCCGCAGGCACTCCCGCAGCAGGTCTTCGGCATCACGCGCGTCGAGGTGCTCGAGCAGGTGGGAGTGGTAGACCACGTCAAAGGAATCGTCCTTGAAGGGCACGCCCGTGGCCAGATCATGGGCCAGCACCTCCGGAGCGTCGCTGCGCACGTCGAGATTGGTCCAGTCCGGATGATGGCGGTAACCGCAGCCGAGGTTGAGCATCCTCATGGGCATCTCCGTGGCGGGGCGTCCCCGGGCACGCTGCGGGCGCGGGCCAGCAGGGCGAGCAGATCGGGGTCGCCAGGGTACAGAAGCAGATACCGCCTGACGAGATCGACGGCTTCCTCCGGCCGGCCGGCGGCCATGATCCCGGCCGCGTCCCGGGCCAGCCCGCCGGGATCGGCAAACCCCCGGCCGAACAAATGGCGCTGGGTGAAGGCGTCGGCGGCGCGGTCGGCCTCGATCCGGGCGGGATGGCGGAGCGTCGCGTCCAGCCGGCCCAGGGGATGGCGGACCAGCGGGCTTTCGGCCCTGGTGTGGGTGGCTCCGGGACCAAAACCGATATTGGCCACCAGATTGACGTTTGGCAACACGGCCAACCCGTCGTTATTCCATACCGTCATGGTCCACTGGTAATCCCAGGTGTCGAGCTCCCCGCGCGCCACGGTTTCCAAAGAGGACTGCCAGTAGCGGCGGTCCCCGGAATCGGGAAACAGGCGGTTGAGCCTGCCTCGCTCGATCAGATCGCCCAGACCGGCCATCCGCCGGTCGTAGAGCCTCCAGGCCCGCCGCCAGCCGGCCCAACCCCAGATATGGTTGTAAATCGAGAAATAGTAGGACCCGTCCCCCGGACGCGCCCCCAACTGGAAACTGTTGCCGCCCACGTGCATGACCCGGGGCTCGTCCCGATAGCGGGCGAGCATCTCCCGGCAGAACCGAAAAAAGTCCGGCGTCGGCGCCGTGTCGTCCTCAAGCACGATGCCTTCCGGCACCTGCGAAAAAAACCAGCTCACCGCCGAACCGACCGCCAGCCGGCAACCCAGGTTTCGCCGGCGCTCCAGCAGCCGGACCTGGCAGTCCCAGTCCACGGCCGTGGCGATCTCCCGGGCCAGACGGCAATTCCCGACGTCAGCCGCCACGCCCGGGCGCGGGCCGTCGGCCGCCACGAAAAGCCGCAACGGCCGGACCTCCCGGATGGCCGCCAATACCCGGGCCGTGGGCTCCGGGCGGTTGAACACCATGAGCAGCACGGGCGTTTCCAGGGGCGCATCGGGCAGGGCAGGGCGGCGGGCGGCGGTCATGGCCGGCCGGCCTTGCGGTAGACGGCCAGCACGGTATGTCCCCGGGCCGGCCGCACCCGGGGATCGGCCAGCACGGCCCGCACCGCACCGGCCAGTTCCTTGGCCGCCTGCACGGCCTGCTGGTGGCCGGGCGAGCAATCCACCAGGGGCAGGCCGGGCAGGCCGAGCCTGTGCCGGGCCAGGGCCACGGCCATGGTCTGGCAATAATGCTCCATATGGCAGTCTTGCAGGGGCTCATGGGCAAGACGTTCCAAACGCAGGGGGAAAAGGCCTTCGAGCCTGGGCCAGACGGCGTCCGGCCAGCGGGTGACGTGATGCGGCGGCAGATCCAGGGCGTAATTGACGACCATGCCGCCGTAGCCGTCCGGGCTTGGCGTGGAGAGCAGCAGCGCACCGCCGGGGCGCAGGCAGGAAACGGCCGCGCCAAGAAAGGCCGCCGGATCGGCCACGTGCTCCAGGACCTGGAAGGCGCAGACCATGTCGTAGGCTGCCGCATGGGTTTTGGCGTGTTCTTCCACGGTCTGGCGGCGCAGACGGTCGGGGGCGCCGGCCAGGGCGATGGCGGCGGCGCTTGTTTCCAGGCCCGTGTAGTCAATCCCGGGCAGGGTGTCGGCCCAAAGCCCCCGGCCGCAGCCGATTTCCAGGACCCGGTCGCCGGAGCGCAGGCAGGCGGCCGCCTCGGCAAACTCCCATTTCTCGGCCGCGTAGTACCAGCCGTTAGCCATAAGCCCCTGGTAAAAAGCCGCATTGCCGGTCACCGGGGGATCGAAAAAACGCAGGGAGCAGGCGTCGCAAGCCAGACAGGCCAGGGCCGGGACGCCCTCGAAATGCCCGGCCACGTCCAGGCCGGTCTCTTTGCGGTACACGGCCGCGAGCTGTTCGGAAGGAATGTTTTCCTGGAGCGAAAGGGCGGCGCCGCCGCACAGCGGGCAGTGTCTGTCGTGCATCGGGCAGGTCTCTCCGGCCATGGCCTTTTGAGCCGGGGGCGGGCGCACGCCGGTCTCTGCCTGCCCCCGGGCCCGGCTTTCCCGGTTGCCGACGCTCCGGCGAACGTCGGGAGGAGGCAACCGCCGGCTCGCGCGACGCCCTGCCGCGGCCGCCTATTGCGGCTGCGCGGGCAGGGTATCGACAAACAGGCTCAGGCTGCCGTCCTCGTCGCGGTACAGGTTGCCGGTCACGCTGACCCGTCTGCCCTTGAACCGTTTGTGAAAGGCTTCTTCCTGTTCGAGGGTGATCTCCTCGGGGGTCAGGATCAGGTAGCTGACGCCTTCATCGGTGGTGACGAGCAGACCGTCGGCGTAATCGTCCTCGATGACGCCGGCGACGGTCACGCCGGTTTTCAGGGGCCGCATGTCCTCATCAGGGGTGGCGGCCTGGGAGACGCCCGCCAGCACAAGATACAAAGCCAGCATCGGTCCCAGGGCCAGGATCGCCAAGCGCATCTTTTTCATGCCGCCTCCGCGTGACGCAATCTGGAAATTCCGGCCCGCCGGCGCGCTCCGGCCGGGCCGGGGAAGGCTTTATACCGGAACGCGGCGGTCGGCAATCGGGAAGAAGTGTCCAGAATGCCTTGCCAAAATGTTTTTTTTCGCAGTATGCCGTTTGCATGGAGAAAAGCACCTCAGTGACGCACCGCGTTCCCTCGCTGGCCGAGCTGCTGCGGCGAAACGCCGCAGCCAATCCGTCGGGAGCGGCCATCGTCTGCGATACGCGCGCCATGTCCCATGCCGAACTGGCCGAGGCGGCCCAACGGCTGGCCGCAGCCCTGGCCGGACTGGGGCTTGGCAAGGGGGAACGCCTCGCTGTCTATGCCCGGAAAACGCCTGAAGCCATTGTGGCCTTTCTGGCCGCCGCCGCCGCTGGCGGCGTTTTTTTTCCCGTGGACCCCAACCAGCCGCCGGCCGTGGCCCGGGACATCCTGGACCGGCTTTCGCCGGTGGTCCTGTGCGTGGCCGGGGAATTCCTGCCGGCGCTGGCCGACCTGTATCCCGGCGGCACGCCGTTTGCGGTGGTCGTCATGGACGGCCCGGCCCGGCCCGGTCTGCCCGCCCTGGCCGATCTGGCCGCCGGCCCCATGCCGGCCGTCCTGCCGGATGTCGGGCCGGATGACCCGGTCTATCTGAATTTCACCTCCGGCACCACGGGCGCGCCCAAAGGCGCGCTGACCACCCTCGGCAACCTCATCGCCAACACCGAGGCGGCCATCGACGCCTTTGCCATGGCCCCGGACGACGTGCACCTGTGCATGATGCCGGTTTTCGTGCATCCCCACGAAACCTTCATGCGGCCGCTGCTCCTTGGCGGAACCATGGTCCTGTGCGACCGGGTGTCGGCCAAGGCCGTGGCCGGGGCCTGCGCCCGCCACAAAGTCACGGCGCTGATGGCCGTGGCGGCCATCTACGAAACCCTGGCCCGGCTGCCCGCAGGAAACGGCAATCCGCTGGGGGGGCTGCGGGTGGCGGAATCGGGCGGCATGCATGTGCCGGCGGCCCTGGCCGTGGCCCTGCGCCGGCACTACGGCCTGGGCATCCTGCCGGTCTGGGGCAGCACCGAGACCACCGGCGTGGCCCTGGCCATGCGGCCGGGGGAGGCCCATGCCCCCTGCTGCCTGGGAAGGCCCGTTGCCGGCTACGCTGTGCGGGTGGTGCGCGAGGACGGCACTGAAACCGATCCGGGCGAACCCGGCGAATTGGTCGTGGCCGGGCCGGGGGTATGCCCGGGCTATTTCGGGGAAACGCCCCTGCCGGAGAACCGGCTGTTCGGCGGCCGGTTTCGCACCGGCGACCTCGTTTGCCGGGACGAGGCCGGCCGGCATTATTTCGCCGGCCGGCAAAGCATGCTGCTCAAAGTCGGCGGCATGAAGGTCTTTCCGGTGGAAATCGAGGAGGCCCTTCGCGCCCACCCGGACGTGGCCGAATGCATCGTCATTCCGGTGGCCGATGCCGTGCGCGGCGAGGCGGCCAAGGCCGTGGCCGTGCCCCGGGAAGGCGCCACGCTGTCCGTTCCGGAACTTCGCCGTTTTCTGGCCGGCCGGCTGCACCGGCTCAAAATGCCGCGCGTCATCGAGATCCGCGACGCGCTGCCCCGAACCCCAGGAGGAAAAATCGCATGGCGCGCCCTCGTGTCGCCCTAGGCCACGCCGACATTCCCGAGTCCCCGGACCGGTTCACCGACCTGAGCCTGGACGCCGTCACGAAGCTGGCCCGGCGGGTCGTGGAGCTGGCCTGCGATCTGCCGGAGCTGGTTCGCGGCCAGGACGTGCTGGTCAAACCCAATCTGGTGCGGCCCAATTTCCGTTCGCCCCGTTCCATCGTCACGGACGAGCGGGTGATTCTGGCCATGGTGCGGCTTTTGCGCGACGCCGGGGCGGCCCGGGTGCGGGTGGGCGACAATCCGGGCTACGGCCTGTCCCTGGCCGAGGGGCTGGCCCAAATGGACGATTTCAAACGCCGGCTGGCGGCCAACGGCGGCGAACTGGTTTTTTTCGATCAGGACGATCCGGTGGTCGTGGAAAACCCGGACGCCCTGCTCTTCGATCCCGTGGCCCTGCCCCGGGCCCTGGTCGAAGCCGATCGCTACGTCAACCTGCCCAAAATGAAGACCCATGTGCACACGTTGGTGACGCTCGGCATCAAGAACCAGTACGGGCTGATCCTCGACGACCAGCGCATGTTCTGCCACCGCAACGACATCAACGTGAAAATCGTGGATATCCTGCGCGTGGTCAGACCCGGCCTGACCCTTGTGGACGCCTTGTGGGCGGTGCAGGGACAGGCCCCGCTGTCGGGCTCGTCGGTGCCGGACATGAACGTGCTGGCCGCCGGCACGGACGTGTGCGCCGTGGACGCCGTGTGCGCCGATCTCATGGGCATCGGCGCGCACGAGGTGGCCATGCTGCGGCTGGTCCGCCAGGAGGGCCTGGGCGAGACCGACCTTGCGGCCATTGACGTGGTGGGCGACGATCCGGCCGGCCTTCGCCGGACGTTCGCCCGGCCGGTTATAAGTTCCATGGGGGCCTACGACGCGGTGCGGGTGGTGGAGGGCGGAGCCTGCCAGGGCTGCCTGTCGGCCCTGCGCCACGCCCTGGACAAGCTTTCCAGCGAAGACGCCTTTGCCGACGACCCGGTGACCCTCTACGTCGGCCGGCCCATGGCCGAACGGCGCAACCTGCGGAACGTGGCGGGCGAACTGTGGTGCTTCGGTTCCTGCGCGGCCCATCTGGTCTTTGACACCCACAAACGCGCCCCCCTGGCCCGGTTCGTGCCGGGCTGCCCGCCCCACATCCTGGATTTCTATGCCGCCTACAAGGAGCGCTACGGGAAATAGACGGCAACGGGGAAACCGGCCCTCCGCCGCCTGGGCGGCCGGCGGAGGGCGCAGGGTTTTGCCGTCGCCTGATTGACTTTTTCTGGTCGCATGCTACCTTTTGGGCAAGGAGCAATCCCATGCAATCGCAGGCGACAAAACAGGACCGCTACCGCGCCCGGCTGCGCGCCCAGGGGCTGCGCCCCGTGCAGTTGTGGGTGCCCGATACCCGGCGTCCCGGCTTTGCCGAGGAATGCCGGCGGCAATCCCTGGCCGTGCGGGGCGCCCGCGGGGAGGCCGCCGCCCTGGCCCGGGCGGCCGAGGCAGCGGCAACCATCGAGGGCTGGGAGTGAAGCGCGGGGACGTCGTGCCGGTCTCCCTGCCGGGGGATTACGGCAAACCCCGTCCAGCCGTGGTGATCCAGTCCGATTATTTCGCGGACCACCCCTCGGTGACGCTGCTCCCGATCACCAGCGCCCTGGTGCCAGGCGCGCCGCTTTTGCGTCTGCGCCTGGACCCGGACGGCGAAAACGGCCTGCGAAAACCGTCCCAGGTGATGATCGACAAGGCCAGCACCCTGCCCCGGGACAAGGTGGGGGAACCGTTCGGCCGCCTCGATGACGACGCGATGCTGGGCATAACCCGGGCCCTGGCCGTATTTCTGGGCATCGCCTGATCGTCCGCCTGCACTCGACGCGGCGTAGCGGGAGCGATGCGGAGAATACGGCAGGGCGGGTGCGTGAACTTGTAAAATGACAATTGACGGTTTACAATCTCACCGTGATCAGCAGCTTTCGCCATAAGGGCCTGCAGCGGTTTTTCGAAAAAAACGACGGCAGCAAACTGCCGCCCGATATGCTGGCGCGCATCAACCTGATCCTGTCCGCCCTGCACGCCGCCCAGGATATCGCCGGTCTGGACCTGCCGACCTTTCGGCTGCACCCGCTGACCGGAAATCGCAAAGGCTGGCATGCCGTCACGGTCAGGGCCAATTGGCGGATCGTTTTCCGGTTCCAAGGCGAAAGCGCCCATGACGTTGATTTTATCGACTACCATTAGGGAGAAGGCCATGGAGATGAAAAATCCGGCCCGGCCGGGCCTTCTTGTCAAGGAATGCCTGGACGAACTCGGCCTGAGCGTTGCCGATGCCGCCAAGGCCATCGGCGTCACTCGCCAGCAACTGCACAATGTCATTGCCGGACGCAGCACCGTGACCCCCGAGATGGCCGTGCGCCTCGAACAGGCCTTTGGCGGCACGGCCGACACCTGGCTTCGAATGCAGCTCAATTACGACCTCGCCCAGGTCCGCCAGCGCGGCGACATCGCGGTCGAACGCCTGAAGCCGAAAGTCGCCTGACAACGGCCCCGACCAAGCCGGCCGGCACTCCCGCCAACCGTCCGCCAGACCGTCCGAAGGAAACCCCAGCCCATGCGCGTCGTCCTGATCTCCCCCTATCCCGACATCACGGCTTTTGGCGTCCGGGCCATCTCCTCCTACCTGCGGGCGCACGGCGTGGCCACCCGGCTGATCTTTTTGCCCGATCCCCTGGGCGACGCCCTGACCGACCAGCCCGAGCGCTACCCGGCGGCCGTCATGGACGCCCTGGCCCCGATGTGCGCCGATGCCGATCTCGTCGGGGTGTCGCTTATGACCAACTACGCCGACAACGCCGGCCAGATCACCCGGGCCCTTCGCCAGCGCGGCACCCGCGCCCCCATCCTCTGGGGCGGCGTCCACCCCACCATCCGGCCCGAGGAATGCCTGGAAACCGCTGATCTGGTCTGCGTCGGCGACGGCGAGGAAGCCATCCTGGACGTGGTGCGGGCCATTGAAACCGGCGCGCCCCTGACAGGTATTCCCAACATCCAGGCGAACCACCCGGACGGCAGTCCGATCCGCAATCCGGTGCGGCCGCTTGATCCCGACCTCGACGCCTTTCCGCCGCCGGACTGGTCCCACGAGGACCATTTCATCTGGGAGGCCGGGGAAAACGGCCAAGCCGGCAGCATCGTGCCGCTGACTCCGGCGCGCACCGAAGGCTTCCTGGCCGGGGGCACGGTGTCGCGGCTCATCGGCAAGGTCGGCTACCAGACCATGACCGGCCGGGGCTGCCCGCACCGCTGCGCCTACTGCGTCAACGACGCCATCAAGTCCCTGTACGGGGCCAAGGGCTACCTGCGCTGGCGCAGCACGGAACACGTCATGGCCGAGCTTGAGGCCGCCCGGCGCATCATGCCCTTTATCGGCTACGTCTGGATCTCCGACGACGCCTTTTTCGCCCGGCCGGCGGAGGATATCCGGGAGTTTTGCCGGCAGTACAAGGCGCGCATCGGCCTGCCGTTCACCTGCCTGGGCTCGCCGGCCACCATCACCCGGGACAAGATGGACGCCTTGGTGGACGCCGGGCTGATCTACCTGCAAATGGGCGTGCAGACCGGTTCGCCGCGCATCCAGGAGCTTTTCAACCGCAAGGCCATGGGCAACGACAAGATGCTGGCCGCCATGGCCATTATCAACGACTACAAGGGCAAGCTCTTTCCGCCGAGCTACGACTTCATCCTGGATACGCCCTACGAGACCCTGGCCGACCGGCTCGATTCCGTGCGCTTCATTGCCCGCATCCCCAAGCCCTTCCGGCTCCAGCCCTTTTCCCTGGTGCTCTACCCCGGCACCAAACTCGCCGCCATGGCCGTTGCCGACGGGCATCTCACCGACGAGCGCGGGCAGGTCTATACCAAAAGCTACACCATGCGCCGGCCGGATTACGTCAATTTCCTGATCCTGGCGGCCAAGGGCGGCCGGTTTCCGTCCCGGCTGCTGACGCTTGCCGCCTCGGACGCGGTGGCCTGGTTCCTGAGCCGCCCGGCCTTTCTGCCCTTCTGGCGGTTGCTTTTTACCGTGGCCGGGCCGGCCAAACGGCTGGTCAAATCGCTTCTGGGGCACGGGGCATGAGGGTTTTTCTCGTCCAATCCTGGCTTGGCGGCGACGGCCCGGCCGTCTATCCCATCGGCCTGGCCTGTCTGGCGGCCAGCCTGCCCGGCCATGCCGTCGCCTGCTTCGATCCCAACACCGCGGCCGATCCCCTGGGCGAACTGGCCCGGCGACTCGCCGCCTTTGCCCCGGATGCGGTCGGCATCTCGCTTCGCAACATCGACTCCACCAACACCCGGGTCAACGTCTCCTACCTCGACCCCTTTGCCCGGGTGCTGGCGGCCGTGCGGGAGACGGTCGGCAACCGGCCGATCCTTGTCGGCGGCTCAGGCTTTTCCATGTTTGCCGAGCGGTTGATGGAACGCTATCCGGCCATCGACTACGGCGTCTATCTCGAGGGCGAACGCACCGTGGCCGCGCTGATCGATTTTCTGGCCGCAACAGGCGGGCGTCCCGACCCGGACACCGTGGCCATCCCCTCGCTCTACCTGCGCACGCCGGACGGGGTGCGTTTCACCGGCCCGGGGCAGAAAGCCGCCCTGGCCGATCTGCCGTCGCCCGATTTCACGGTGCTGCCCGTGGCCGACTACACGGCCGTGCCCTGGGGCCTGGGGGTGGAAACCAAACGGGGCTGCGCCCTGGCCTGCCTGTATTGTCCCTACGGATTTCTAAACGGCAAGGCCTACCGCAAAAAACAGCCCGGACGCGTGGCCGAAGAGCTTTACCGCCTCCAGACCGATCACGGCCTCAAGCGCTTCACCTTTCTCGATTCGGTCTTTAACTATCCCGAGGATCATGCCCGGGCCGTCATGGAGGCCATGCTCGCCCGGGGCGTAAAACTTTCCTGGTCGGGCTGGTTCGGCGAGCGGGGCCTGACCCGGAATTTCCTGGAATTGGCCCGGCGGGCCGGCTGCGACACGGTCATCTTCTCCCCGGACGCCTTTGGCGACGCGGCCCTGGCCAAACTGGGCAAGGCCTCCAGCGTGGCCGAAATCAAGGCCGCCTACAAGCTCGTGCGCGACATGGGCTGTTTCGAGGTCAGCTACAACTTTTTTAAAAACCCCCCGGGCCAGACCCTTGCCGCCTTTGCCGCCATGGCCGCCTTTGTGGCGCGGGCGCGCCTCGAAATGGGCCGGCGGGCCCATTTCGAATTCAACAGCCTGCGCGTGGAGCCCCATACCGCCCTGGCGAAGCTGGCCGCACGCGAGGGCGTCATCGGACCGGAAACCGACTTGCTTGGGCCGGTGATGTACACGCAAAATAGAACTGCCTATATAGAAAAAATTTTTAACTCCTTGCTCAAGGCGATCGGGAAATAAGCATGCGTGTACGGGAAAGCCTGTCGCGCGATGTGCTGCGCCTTGTGGTCTGGTACCCGCTGCGACTTCTTGTCGAGCGGCTGCCGGTTGCGGCCGGATTGGCCGTGCTGCGCCAGCTTGGCCGGCTGCACCACGCCCTTTCCCGGGGCAGGGCCAAGGCGACGGCAGCGGCCATCGCCCGGGTGTCCCCCGGACTTGACGCGCCGGCGGTCCGGGCCGAGACAGAAGCCGCCTTTGTCACGCACTACGTCAACCAGCTCTCGATTTTTCTCTTTCCCAATCTGACCCGGGACACTCTCGGCGAACTGCTGGAAGTAGAGGGAGTCACGCATCTGGACGCCGCCCTGGCCGCCGGGCGCGGGGCAGTAATGCCCATCGGCCATTTCGGGCCGACCCAGTTGCCGCTGGCCGCCCTTGGCCGCCTGGGCTACCCCATGCTGCAAATCGGCTTCCAAAACGATGCCGGACTGTCGTTTATCGGCCGCCACGTGGCCTTCCGGCTGCGCCTTGCCTACGAGGCCCGCATCCCGGCCCGCATCGTGCCGCCGGGACCGGGTACCCGGCTGGCCATTGCCCATCTGCGCGCCGGCGGGGTGGTCATGACCACGGCCGACGACGGCCCGGGCCAGCCGCCGTTCGGCCGCCATGCGGTCTTCGATTTCCCCGGCGGCGCATTGGGCGTCCCGCTCGGGCCGGCCCGGCTGGCCCTGCGTACCGGGGCGGGACTCGTCCCGGCCTTCCTGTCGCCGGGAGCACGCGCCCCCTACCGGCTGACCATTGCCCCGCCCATAACCCCGCCCCAAGGCGCAGACCGGGACGCCGCCGCCCTGCTCATGACCCGGACGTTTTTTGACGCCTACGCCGCCGCCGTCACAACCCACCCCGGCTGGTGGCATGGCCTGTTGGAACATAAAGGGCAGGGAGCCGGGAAATAACCGCCCAACAACAATATCCCTTTGACCGTGGAGCATGCGTGTTTTCATTTGCCTTTTCTATTATTCTACGAGAATAATCCTCTTGGAATAATCCCAGAGGAATAGCATGAAAAACCCGTTTCTTTTGCGCGTTATTCCGTCGGATGCGGCCTTTTGCGACCGGGACGCCGAACTGGCCGACCTGGAACGTTATGCCCAAAACCACACCAACGTGGTGTTGTATTCCCCCCGGCGCGCTACGGCAAAACATCCAGCCCCAGCCGGCATCGTACTTCTTCGTGGGCAGCAGCCGCCGCATTCTGCTTGAGATGTTCGGAAAAAAGCGCCCCCTGTTTCAAAGCGCCATCCTTTATCCGCTCAAAGCCTTGCCCCCGGACGATCTTGCCCTGTATATTTCCCGGCAGTTTGCGGCGGCCGGCAAGGATGCCCGGGAGGCTTCCCCCCTGCTGGCCTCGCTTTCCCATGGCCATGCCTTTTATGCCCAAAAGCTCGCCCTGTATGCCTTTGACGTTTCCGGCGACGCGGTGACCCAGGATGACGTGTCCCGGGCCGAACAACTGGTCATTGCCGAGCAGTCGCCGTATTTCGAGGCCACGTTGCAGGGCCTGTCCGCCAAGCAGCGTGTCCTGCTCCGCGCCCTGGCCCAGGGGCCCCGGGAAAAAATACTGTCTGCGGAATTTCTCAGTTCCTGCGGCATATCCCTTGGCGGCGCCCAGAAAGCGGTGCAACGCCTCAGTGCGCTTGATCTGATCGAGAAATCGACGCCGGGCGGCTGGCAGGTCGTGGACAAATTTTTCGCCTCATGGCTATTGCGAAACGCCGGCGGAGCCGGTCCTCTGTAACGCAGTCCCCCCGTTTTGCGGACGGCTGCCATGCCCAAAACCGGCCGCGCGCCGAGGAATCCGCCGCCATGATCCAGATACTGGTCCTCAATCCGCCGTTTCTGCCCAAATTCTCCCGGCCCCAGCGCTCGCCGGCCGTGACCAAGTCGGGCACGCTCTATTTCCCCCTGTTTCTGGCCCAGCTCGTGGCCGTGCTTGAGGCTGACGGCTATCCGGTGACCTTTCTCGACGCCCCGGCCGACGACCTGTCCCTGGCCGAGGTGGCAAGGAGAGCCGCGGCCGAACGACCAAAGCTGGCCGTGCTCGACACCTCCACCCCGAGCATCGCGGCCGACATCCAGGCCGCCGCCGCCCTGCGCCGGGCCGTGCCGGACGTCTTCACCGTCTTGGCGGGTCCCCACGCCTCGGCCCTGCCGGATGCCGTCCTGACCGCCATGCCCGGGGCGGTGTGCGCCGTGGCCCGGCGCGAATACGACCTGACCGTGCTGGAACTGGCCCGGATGCTCGAGGCCGGACCGCTGACGCCAAAACGTCTGCGCTCTGTGGACGGGCTGTCCTTTGTCGACGACGACGCCGTGGTCCACAACCCGGACCGGCCGTATCTGGCCGATCTCGACCGGCTGCCGCCGGTGGCCCCGGTCTACAAACGCCATCTGGACATCCAGCGCTATTTCAACCCCAATGCCAAGCCGCCCATGCTCACCCTGGCCACCTCGCGAGGCTGTCCGTTTCGCTGCTCGTTTTGCCTGCATCCCCAGACGCTGACCGGCCGCGCCGCCCGCTGCCGCAGCATCGAGGCCGTGCTGGACGAAGTGGCCTGGGCCCTGGACAATTTTCCCGGGCTGCGCACCATCTTTTTCGAGGACGATACGCTGACGGCCGACAAGGCCCGGTGCCGGGAATTCTGCGCCGCCGTCAATCGCCGGGGGCTTCGCTTCGAGTGGAGCGCCAACAGCCGGGCCGAGCTCGATCCTTCCCTGCTGGCCGCCATGCACGCCGCCGGCTGCCGGCAGGTCTGCGTAGGCTTTGAATCCGCCGATCCGGCCGCCCTGGCCTCCATGAAAAAGGGCGTGGGCACCGAGCGCATGGTCCGCTTCCGGGAGGACGCCCGCCGGGCCGGCATCAAGGTCCATGGCTGCTTCATCTTCGGCTTTCCGGGCGACACCCGGGAGTCCATCCTGGCCACCATCGATTTTGCCCTGAAACTGGCCCCGGACACGGCCCAATTCTATCCGGTCATGGTCTACCCCGGCACCGAGGCCTACGCCGAATATGCCGCCCGGGGCGACATCACGGCCGGGGATTTCCGGGACTGGCTCACCCCCGAAGGTCTGCACAACTGCGTGGTGCGAAACGAGACGCTCTCGCCGGCCGAGCTTGTGCGCCTGTGCGATCTGGCCCGCAAGCGGTTCTACCTGCGTCCGGGCTTTATCCTCCGGCGCGCCCTGGCCGCCCTGGCCTCGCCCGGGGAAATGGCCCGCACAGCCCGGGCCGGACGCACCTTTTGCAAACACCTGCTTCGGGGGTCGCGCGTATAGGACAGAGGCACCCCCGGGCGCCATTGCCTTCTGCCGCGCCGCAGGGGACGTTTTGGGCCGGCCTTACAGCTCGCGAACGTCGACGCCCTTTTCCGCCCTGATCTTCTCCTGCAGGCGCTCCAGGCGGGCTGTCAGATAGGCCAGTTCATAGGCTTCGGGCAGTTCGTGGAAATCGCCCATATCTTCCTCGTAGGCCTCGATGTCGATAACCACGCGTTCGGCCACGAGGCGCACGTAATCCGAGTAGGCCGGGAAATCGAGCGGTTTCCCCGGGGCGCGCAGGCTTCGGGCAAAGGCCAGTGCTTCGGCATAGGCTGTGGAGGCAAGCACGTTGTGATCGCGGTCGGGCATGGGCGTTCCTCACGGCAAGGCCGGCATTCTGCGCCGGGTGGCCTGTCGGCGACAGGCTTTATGTTTGGCCTTGTTTCAGGTTGTCTGACAGGCTGACTGTCAGGTCTTTTGTCTGGCTGCGTCTCAGACTGGCTTTGCGGCTTATTGCCAGACGTGCCTTCAGGCTTGCTGTCTGGCTGTCGCTGCTGCGTACTGATTTGGCAACCAAAAGGTAACCCACAAGAATTCCAACTGATCACCGAACAAACCTCACGCTCTCAATCTTTGCCTCTGGTTGGCAGAAGCTGACGCCAGCGCCTCGGCCTCCTCGCCCGGCCGGAGAGGCCGAGGGGGCAGAACATGGCGGGGCAAGGCCAACGCCCTGGCCGGACGCACACGACCGGGCACGGCTTCCTCGTGGCGCACGACCTCCAGGGCGGCGGCCAGAACGGCGAGGTAGAGCCAGGCAAAGCGCGACACCGGCGAAGTCAGGTCATGGTCGATGAGGCTGTGGATGAAAAGCTCGGCCCCGCAGCCGGTCAGGACCGACAGAAAAAGCGTGCGCCCCGGTCCGTCCGGGGTGCGCCGGACAGCCCTGGCCAGGGAGGCGGCCAGCGCCGCCAGTCCGAGCAGGCCGACCAGCCCGCCGGGCAGGCCCAGATCGAAAAAAAAGGCCAGCCACAGGCTGTGCACCTCGGGTTCCCGGGTGTGCCAGATAAAGCCCCCCGGTCCAAGTCCTGAAAGCAGCAACTCCGGCCGGTCGGCCATGACTGACAAGGCATCCTGCCACATCCGAAACCGCGCCCCGCTGCCGCTGACGTTGGCGGCCGACTCGCTGGTATTCTTCGTTTCAGTAAAAAGCAGCGGCCCGGAATAGCCGAATCCCACCAGCAGCCGGTCGATAAACGACGGCTTGCCGGCCAGGATGGCCGCGGCCAGGACCACGACCAGCAGGGCGGAACGGCTCAGCAGCCGGCGGCGGATGGCCGGGGTCAGCAGCATGAACGTTCCGGCCGCGCCAAGCAGCCCCAGGATCGCCCCCCGCGATCCCGACACCACCACAAAGGTGACGCAGGCAAAAGCGAGCAGGCAAAGGCCGGCCCTGGCCGCGCGGCGGTACAACCGGGACAGGCCAAAAGCCACAAAGGCGGCCATGACCAGAAATCCTCCGGCCTGGTTGGCTGAACACAGGCCGCCGATGCGCCCCCAACGGGTCTCGGAGAACAGTTCGAAATTGAGTTCCACCCCGCGCCCCAGGTGGATGGCGCCCGCCCAGTCGTAGAGCGCGCCACAGACCATGGCGGCGCAAACGATAACGGCCGAGGCGACCATGGTTCCAAGCAGGGTGCGCAAGCGGGCCGTTGTCCGAACCGTGGCCAGCAGACAGAAAAACAGTGTGACGTCAAACCCCAGGGTGACGAGCTGGCCCACGGCAAAACGCGTATGCGGGGCCCACAGGCTGGCCAACACATGCAGGGCGGCCACGGCCAGGACAAAAGGGAACAACGGGGAATCCGGGACCGGCAAAGGCGCGGCGCGGCGCGGCGAGACGGCCCGTCGGGCCAAAAATCCCAACAACACCGGCGGCAACAGCAGCATGGCCGGAAACAGGTTGGTCACCACGCCGACGGCATGGGTGATTTTGAGCGACGGCGTGCCGACAAAGACCACACCGGCCGTGAACAGAAGCCCGGCAAACGGAAACCGCACAAGCAGGCCGGCGACAAAAAGGGCCGCACAGCCGGCGGCCATGCGCCAGTCCTGCAACAAGACCCAGGCCAAAGCCGCCGCCCAGGCCAGGGCAACGGCCGAAGCCAAACGGGAAAGTCGGGGAAAATGGCGCTCCATGGAAAAAGGACTCTAGGTCCATGGGGCGGGAAAGAAAAGAGGGAAGGCCGCGCCGGTCGGCAGCCTATCCTTTTTTCCGCGAAAGTTGCCAAGGCGCAATACCGGTCATTCCTCTGGGCTGCCGGCCGGGAACAGCACGCGCAGCATGGTTTGGCTGCAACTCCGAAAGCCTCCTCCGTAGTTGCCCCCACGACCCGACTGATCCGACCATGATCCGACAAATGACCCGACCTAGGGCACGGCAATGTTTACCAAAACCGCTTTGGCGATCATTCTCGTAATTTTTGCAAACACAACTGAATCTTATTGACATAAGTGGATTTTTTTTGAAAAAAACAAATACTCTTTTTCTTAAAAACAGGGACTTTCATGGGAACTATCATCACCATAGCCAATAACAAGGGGGGCGTCGGCAAGACGACCCTGGCCTGCAATCTGGCCCACGCCCTGACCCTCAAAGGCGGCCGGGCCCTGGTCATCGACACCGACAGCCAATGCAACTCGACCAGTCTGCTCACCGGCGGGAATATCAATTTTCAAAATTCCCTGTACGATATCCTGACATCCCGGGACCTGCTGGCCAAAAAGGCCATCATCGAATCCAACATCAAACGAATCGATTTGCTGCCCAATATCTCCGACACGGCTGTCCTGGAATACGACCTGTCCCAGAATCTTCCTGACAACTATTCCATCCTGCGCTCCAAGGTGCGCGACTACACCAAGGATACCTACCAGTACATTCTTATCGATACGCCGCCAAACCTCGGCTATTTTTCCCTGTCCTCGCTTTTTGCCGCCGACTTCTGCATTGTCCCCATTGCCGCCGGCTCGGCCTACAGCATTGAAGGTCTGCTGCGGGTCCTGGCCATTATCGAAAAGATCCAGGAGGATGGAAACCCCGATCTGCGGTTCCTGCGGCTTCTGGTCAACAACGTGGATCGGCGCACGGCCATGGGCCGGGTCATCATTTCCGAGCTGGAAGAGAATTTCCAGGGCCGGATGTTTGAAACCCACATCCCGCGCAGCACGGTTTTCGAACAGGCGGAGTACACCAAGTCCACGGTGTTCGGAAGCCATGCCGCAACCTACGGGGCCAAAGCCTACCGGGAGTTGGCCGGCGAACTCAAGCAAATCCTTGGAACCCCTGATTAGCCATGCCCGGGGACGCCATGCCAGAGTCCAAACCCAGGCGATCCATTTTCGATACGCTGAAAAAGTCCGCCGAAGGCCGCCTCGGTCTGGCGGACGCGGCTCGTGTGGCCGACAAGATCAGCGTTTTTCCGGCGCCGCGTCGCAGTGAAGTTCCAGGGAGCGTCCCGGCAGCCGCCCCGGGTTCCCCTCTCCCAGGGTTGGGTCATGATCCGACAGGAGTCGGGACAGGGGTCCCGACAGGGGTCGGTACACCTGTCGGGACCCCTGTCCCGACAGGTGATCCGACTGCTGACCCGACCAAAAGAAATGATCCGACATGTGATCCAACCATTGATCCGACATTCAAAAAAATGCTCAGGGGCCTGTCCCCGAACAAGCGTCGCTTCCTCCATTTCATCATCGACAACGAACCCCAGTTCGACGACTACATCATTAGTCGTCAGACGGTGGCAAAAAACCTGCAATTAACTGAAATTTCTGTAAAACGGTACTTTGCCGAATTCGCGGCCCAGGGGTTTTTCAAAAAGGAAACCTACCGCCACGGCGTCTGCCAGGGCGTGCGGCTGTTCCTGATGAAATCCTTGTGCCAACGCTTCAAGACAGCCGACCCGACCAATGCACCGACAAGTGACCCGACCAACAAAAAAGATCCGACTATTGACCCTGCAGCCGACCCGACCCATGACCCAACCTCTCTTAAGATAGATAGAGAAGATTTAAATCTATCTATCTCCCAGGGACGCCTAGAGGCAAACTGGCCATCCCTGGCCAGGACCGGATTCGGCATATCCCAGATCGATCAAATCACAAGCAACCTCATCAGTCTGGGCAAACCCCTTGACCGGATTGTACAGGGGCTCGACCATGCCGAATGGGAGTTGGAGCAGGAAGCCATGCGCGACAAGGACGGGCACCCCGTGGCCGATCCGTGTTCCTGGGTGTTTCGGTCCCTGGCCAGAACCGGCTATTATCGCCGGCCCAAGGGCTACGTTTCGCCGGCCGAGCAGGCCGCCCTCGACGCCCAGGCCGAGGCCAAGGCCGTCATCGAGGCCCGGCAACGGGCCGAGGCCATGCAGTTCGAAGCCTGGCGCACGGGGCTTGCGCCCGAGGAACTGGCGGCCATCCTGGCCGGACATCCGGGTGGCCCCAGGGAACCGTGGCTGAAAAGCTATTGGCGGATGCATGTCCGCCCGGCCGATCAGGCCACGTAGAGATTGCGTCACGATGCCCTGGGCCTGGACCGATGAAACCGGGGGGACGGTCTGGTTTGACGGTATTCAGAAATGGGCAATTTGGAAGCAAAGGCTGTCGCCAGGGGAATGCTTCCGGTAAATTGTTGTTTCGTCCGTCCGGCCAATCAGGGCATTGTCCAATCTTCTTAAAAACCTCCGTTTTTAAGAAGATTGGTGCAGAGCTGCCGGAAGAGGGGAAATGGCGTAGACTTGATTCTCGAAAAATATTCTTGAAATTCTTTGCTTGATTTTATACTCAGGCAACGGATTTCGAGAAGGCTGTTGGAGTAGCCAACAACGGAGTTGGTTTGCATTGCTTTTTGTCCGGGCGAGTTGCATTGCTGCATACTGACCACAATCCTATTTTTGGATGTTAGCCAGATACAACAAGCGAACTCGAAACTGCTAAAAATTTAATTGTGTCCACAGGAGCAGCCCCATGTTGATCGGGTATGCGCGCGTATCAACACAGGACCAAAATCTGACGCTGCAAATTGACGCTTTGACAAAAGTGGGCTGCCAGAAAATTTTCGACGATGCGATAAGTGGCAGCCGAAGCGATCGCCCGGGATTGTCCAGGGCCATGGAAGTACTTCGCGAAGGCGACACACTGGTCGTCTGGAAGCTGGATCGTCTTGGCCGGAGTGTCAAACAGTTGGTCGATCTGGTGGGCGTGCTGCACAATCAGGCGGTTGAATTTAAAAGCCTGACCGAGGGCATTGATACCAGCACGCCATCTGGCCGGTTCTTTTTTCACGTGATGGCCAGTCTGGCTGAGATGGAGCGCGAATTGATCGTTGAACGCACTCGCGCCGGTCTGGAAGCCGCCCGTCGACTCGGGCGCAAGGGCGGACGCAAACGACGCATGACCGACAGCAAAATCGAGTCGGCCAAAAAGCTGCTTGCCAGCGGCGTACCTCCTCGGGATGTGGCCAAAGATCTTGGCGTGTCCGTACCGACCTTGTATCGTTGGGTGCCGGCCTCGGAATGCCGGTGATGTTCAAAATAAAGACTCTATACGCAATGGTTTGAAGATGAAAAGAGCGACAATTTTTTTTCTTTCAGTATTCGTTCTGCCAATAGTCTCAATCTGTGTAGTGGTGTTTACTGCGGAGTTGCTGCTGCGCAGTTTTTATAAAGAGCAATATTGGCCGGGCTACGCTTTTTTTGATGGCGTTGAGATTCTGCATAAAGTTGGCGATCCTGGGGTGAACAGCCTTGGGTTTTTCGATAAACTGCGAACTTTTGAGAAACCCGATAATGTCTTTAGAATTCTTTTGCTTGGCGATTCTTTTGTTGACGGGCAAAAAGTCGATTTTTATCTGGAACAGGCCTTGTCACGAGCCGTTCCGGACAAAAAATTTGAGGTCATTCCTATGGGAATCTCGGGAACGGGAACCCTCAGTCAGTTGGCCTTTTATGAGAAAATTGGTCGAAAGTTTTCTCCGGATATGGTGCTTGTTTTATTCGTCCCAAATGATTTTACGAATAATTCCAACATACTTGAGTCTATTCGTCTGCGCTTCCATCCCTTTATCCCTGGACGGAATTTTGCCACCAAAGTTTGCAACGAGGGCACGTGCAGCATTGAACCTGTTGTGGCTGACGCTCAATTCGAGAAGTATATTTTGAAGGAATTGCCAAGTCACCCACAGCAATCCATTTTTCGTCTGTTTGAGAAAAATTTAAATCAAGTATTTTCTTCAAGTAGAGTGTTTGATTATATAAAAAATACAGCATACCATCTTGATACAGAAAGCCTCTATCACAGGTTCGATGGAGAGTTTTCTTATCGTATAAATCAATTGCAATGTATGTTGGGTGGAACAGAAAAAATTTCCGGGTGGAATTTCCCGGAGGATCTTGATATTGATGCTATGTTTTTGGCTAAAGGAAATGATCTTCCTCTGGTCTTTAACGAAGCTCTAGAGTATACTACGTATGCTCTAGAAAAATTCAATGCATATTCTTTTCAAGAAAAGTTTGATTTTTTAGTGATATTTTCAGACTCATGTACATATTTCCCTCAGTCGTGGATTACGGATTGGGAAAAAAGCGCTGGGAAAGGACACAGAGAAATAGACACTGCTAGATTTATGGAGCGACTGTTGTCTGTCGTTGATGCCGCCGGTGTCGGTTATTACGATCTTTATCCGTCGTTTGCCAAAAGGGGTGATATTACAAAAGCACATCTGCCAAACGATAACCATTGGAGCGATTTTGGTCAAAAAATCGCTGGTGATGATATTGCCGCTTATATTGTTGAAAGAATAAGAAAATGATTTAACAATATTATTGTTAATTTGATAAAGTGTTTTTATAAACTACAAAGAGACATCGATTGTCGTAGGCAATAAGTTTTTATGACGATTTCTGCTCGTTCGCTTCGTATAGGAAGTGTTCTCTTTCTATCGACAATACCGGCGTTTGTAGCCCTATTCTTGCTATATTATTATTTCGATGCTGGGGTAACGGCGTTTTGCCCGGCCTATGATTCGGATCAGGTTCTGTACACCCGCGAGGCTGGAACCTTTGCGGCCGTCGGATTTGACGGCGGATATTACGGAACCCATGGCCGAACCGCTGTGATGGGTCGTTTCGGCGCGCATGGGCCGGCATATGCGGTGATTTATGGGGGATTGGCCAAGTTTTTCGGCGGTTGGAGCGACTGGCTTGCCCCTGCGTTCAATATGTTTTTTGTGACGGCAGCGCTTATTGCCATTGCCTGCCGGATGCCAATGAGGGGGTATGTCTGGGTTGTCGGTTTCTGCGTTCTTTTCCCAACAGTGCTTATTTATTTACCGCTTTCCTATCAGGAAGCCCCGCAATTTGCCCTTGCGCTTGTCCTGGCGATAGCTATATCGAATTTATGGACGACATCCCGGCGAGGATTGATTTATAACAAGTATATTATTGCTATTTTGGCTGCCGTGTTTTTGGCCGCATTGACGAGGCCAACATGGGGAGTATTATTTCCTGCCGTATTATATGGGGCAACCACCGGCAGGATGAGGAATTTTTTGCTTTGCACCGTTGTTGGCGGATTGATGTTGAGTGCGTCCTATGTTATATTTTCGTTAATTGCGGCTCCGTGGGCTGTTGATGTCGGCGTTTCAAAACTTTTTTCTTCGTTGTTGCATGGTGATATTCTGTCATTGGTTCATCTAATGGCAGGGAATGTCGCAAATTTATTTAACTTTGGTGACAATCGTTATCATACTATAGTGCTTTTAATTATGTTGTGCGGGACAGTCCTGGCTATGGCTGTCAAAGTTGGTGATGTCCGGGCGCAGAGCCAATGGTGCGTCTTACACTTTTTCAACATATTCGCTCCGTTTATTCTTTATATTACAATATATAACGGCTCTGGCTATCAGCTTTCCCGTCTGCTTTCTGCCCATTTTGTTCTGACGATGGCCTTGACGGCGCGCTGTCTGCCCCCTCGGTCGGCTCGCCTGGTTCTGGCTCCGGTCCTGGCGGGCTGTCTTGCTCTCCTACCAGCGACCCTTATTTCTTATGCCAAGCTCATTCGGCCGGCCTATCAGGACTATCTGGATTTTCGTCCCCGTATTGCGGCGTTGGCTGAGACAATCAATCCAGTCCTTGAGTTGACAAAAAGCGCGTCAGACCCTTGGCTGCGGACATTGGCCCTGATTATGGAAGACTCCATCTTGCCCCAGATGGCAGCCCCCCCCCCATACGGAATACAGCTTTACATTGAAGAAGGGCTGGACAGGCCGCTTAAAGCGGGATTTGTTTTGCTTGATGCCGCCAGATATGAGCGGGCAAGGATACATACGCCGTTGACGCCCCTTATGAAGACGCCTGTTGGCGTCCTTTATCGCAATGACGTGGCCTTTGGCTTTGCCAACCCCCGGGACGTGGCGCCATGAAGTGGATGTCCCTGGTACCTTTGGGGTTGGCCTTGTCGGCTGCCGTGGCCGTTGGCACAGCCTCGGGAACTTTTTCTCATGACGTCCGCTGTGTGCTGGACGTGCCCGACATCAATCCCTGTTCGGTTCGCTCCCGGCTTTTGGCCTGCACCAACCTGGAACAACGGCTTGAATCCCCAATTCCTGCCAATTCTTCCACGGAAAATGCGGAGTGGGACATGTTCGTCGGTGGGCAGGAGCCCGTGAAGGTGTTGGTGACGCTGCGCAAGAGCACGGACAAGGTGGTGTTTTATCCCCGAGTACATGGTCAGGAGGCCCGGGTCACGGTGAATGAATGGCTTGGGAATTTTCGCAAGGAACTTTTTCGTCTGACTGGCGACGAGGCGGGGTGGACACCTGTTGGCGCTCAATATCCTGTATGCCTTGCCTGCGTGGAAAACGGCTGGTCCGCCGAGGAGTTTCCCGTTACCCTGGAAATCGTGCTGATGGGCCGGGGCGCGCAACTCTGGCACAAGGGCGACATCGTCTTTTTTGAGGCTCCATGAACGACGCTTTGTATCGCGACGCCTTTGCCAACCGCCGGGTGCTGATCCTGGGCGGCCTGGGATTTCTTGGTTCAAGCCTGGCCCTTCGCTTGGCGTCTTACGGTGCGGCCGTCACCCTGGCCGATGCCATGATCGAAGAATACGGCGGCAATCTTCACAACATTGCCCCCATCCGCCGGGACGTTGTCGTCAACTTCTGCGACATCCGCGACGCCGCCGCCATGGACTGGCTGGTGCGGGACCAGGACTTCGTCTTTCACAGCGCGGCCCAGGTCTGCCACTTGAAAAGCCTGTCCGACCCCTTCCCGGACATAGACATCAACATCAAGGGCACGGCCGTGGTCATGGAAGCGCTTCGCCGCTTCAACCCCCGGGCCAAGGTGGTCAAGCTCGGTTCGCGCGGACAATACGGATCAGTGGTCAAACTGCCGGCCGGCGAGGAGACCTGCCCCGAACCCAAGGGCATTTACGAGATATCGCTCCTGGCCGCCGAGCATATCATGGCCAGCTACCACAGAAACCACGGCATCCGTTGCGTGCTGTCCCGGCTGACCAATATCTACGGCCCCCGGGCCCAGATGCGGCATAACCGTTTTGGCGTGGCCAACTGGTTCATGCGGCTGGCCCTGGACGATCAAACCGTTCCCATTTACGGCGACGGGCGCATAAAACGCGATTTTTTGTATATCGACGATTGCGTGGACGCCCTGCTCGGACTGGCCGTCACCCCCGAAGCGGAAGGAGAGGTCTTCAATATCGGCCATGACATGCCCTCCGATTTCCTGACCCTGGCGGAGACCATTCTGGCCGAAGCCGGGACCGGCCGGATCGATTTCACGCCGTTTTCCGCGGAACGCAAGGCCCAGGAGCCTGGAGATTTCTATACCGACATTGCCAAGATCCAACGGGTGACAGGCTGGCGGCCCGTTACGGCCCTGGCCGAGGGCGTGGCCAGGAGCCTGGATTTTTATCGTCAAAACCGGGAGCAGTACTGGTGACGCCGGCTGACGTCTACGTGCATCCCCAGGGCCTTTGCGAGCCTGGGGCCGAGGTCGGACCGGGATCGCGCATCTGGGCCTTTGCCCACGTGCTGCCCGGTGCGGTCATCGGCCGTGAGGCCAATATCTGCGACTTTGTCTTCGTCGAGGGCGGCGTGGTCCTGGGCGACCGGGTCACGGTCAAATGCCATGTGGCCTTGTGGGAGGGGGTGCAGGTTGCCGACGACGTCTTTATCGGTCCGTCGGCGGTCTTTGCCAACGACCGCTATCCGCGCAGCAAGCGCTACGTGCCGGCTGTCGCCACCCGGCTGTTGCGCGGTTGTTCCATTGGGGCCGGGGCGGTCCTGACGCCTGGCGTGACCATCGGGGAATACGCCCTGGTCGGGGCCGGGGCGGTGGTGGCCCGCGACGTGGCCCCGTTTACCCTGGTGCTTGGCAATCCGGCGCGGCCGGCCGGGCTGGTGTGCCGGTGCGGGGGCAGGCTGGCCCCGACGGAGACAGGCTACCGATGCACGCTCGGCAACTGGACAGGGGACGCCCCCTGCATGGATATGGTATGCGACGCCGCCCGGCCGTAAGGCCCAGATTGGCCGTGGTGGTGCCGGTCTACGGCAACGAAGGCAGCCTGCCGGAACTCTACCGGCGCATTGTGGCGGCGGTTTCAGGCCTTGGCCTGGAGCTGGTGCTGCAGTTTGTCAACGACCGCTCGCCGGACGGCTCCCAGCCCGTCCTGGAAGAGCTGGCCCGGCAGGATTCCCGCGTGCGGGTCATGCTCCTGTCGCGCAACCACGGCTCGTTCACGGCCATTGCCGCCGGGCTGGCCCATACAGCCGACTGCGATGCAGCGGTGATCCTTTCGGCTGATTTGCAGGACCCGCCGGAGATGATCCCGGAGATGGCGGCCGCTTGGCGGGCGGGACGCAAGGTGGTGCTGTGCGCCAGACGCCGGCGCGAAGATCCGGGCCTGACAAAATTCTGCGCCAGCGCCTTCCACAGGCTCTATCGCAAGACGGTGATGCCCGAGATGCCGCCCGGGGGCTTCGATTTTTGCCTTATCGACCGTTGCGTGGTCCAGGTGATCCTGCAATCCGCCGAGAAAAAGACCAGTCTGGTCGGGCTGATCCTGTGGGCCGGCTTCGACCGGGAAGTGTTGTACTACGATCGGGCCGAGCGGGTGCATGGCCGGTCCATGTGGACGTTTGGCAAAAAGCTGTCCTATGCGTTCCACTCGGTGGTGGCCTTTTCCTCGTTCCCTCTGAAGCTTTTCGTCATTTTCGGCCTGTTGATGTCGCTTCTGTCCGTGCTCGGCATTGTCTATGCCGTCGTGGGCACGGCCCTGGGGCTGATCACCATCCCGGGCTGGGCCTCAGTGGTTATCCTCGAGTGCATCATCATTGCCGCCCTTTTTCTGGGTTTTGGCATTCTGGGCGGTTACTTGTGGAACAACTTGGAGCAGACGCGCAAGCGGCCTCTTTTTATTGTGGACAGGGAGATCGGCAAGCCAGACCGCCGTATGCGCCCCCGGGCCGCGCGCCAGGGATTCCGACGAGTGAAGCGTCGTTGATCGGGGTGACAGGGAGAGGGATAATGTTTCGACGAAGGGCGTTGCGCTTGGCAGGTGGCCTGTCAGCCTGGGAAGTCATATCATGTTTTTTTCTTATTGGTTTTGTCCTCCTGAGCCAGGAGACCCCGGCTGCCGGTCGGGAACTGATTTTTCCGCCGGCCAATACCATTGTGCAGCGAAATGCAGCCGGCACGGCGGATATTGATTTTACCGTGACGCCGGAAAAAGCCCCGGGGCGGGCCAGTCTGCGCCCTGTCGGCAACTCGCGTTCTGTCCTGAAAGCCGTTGTGCTGGCAGGAAAGGCGAGTGGCCGATTTTTTGCCGTTCCAGCCGGTTGGTATGATCTCTGTCTTGATGGACGCAAATCGTCCTGCCGGCGGGTCGGGGTCGGCGAGGTGTTTCTGGTCGCCGGCCAATCCAATGCCGTAAGCCCCGTCACCACCGCCACCCCCTCGCCGGCAGGCGAGACGGGCCTTGTGGCCGTCAGCGCGCACCATGGCGACGGCCCCCATGCCTCTGAAACGCCCGACGTGGAGACGATGCTTGTGCCATCAGCCGATGCCCCTGTGCGGGCCGGGGCCTGCTGGGTACGCCTGGGTGATTTGCTGGCGAAAAAGCACAAGATCCCTATTGGGTTTGTCATTGTGGCCAAAAGCGAGTCCAATACGGATTGTTGGAAACCTGATGGAGGCCCGTGTTGGCCGCTGATGGCCAAGGCGCTTGCTTCGCGTCGTTTTCGGGCTGTTCTTTGGCATCAGGGAGAGTCAGACGTCATGGCCGGTTTTTCCACGGAACACAGCTTGGCCAACCTGGAAACCCTCGTCGCGGCCAGCCGGCAGATACAGTCGGGCATTCCCTGGTTTGTGGCCCGCAATTCCTTGAAAAACGCCATACCCTATGCCGAGCAGCCCATACGTAAGGCCCAGGCACGCCTGATTGAAAGCGGACAGGTCTGCGCCGGTCCGGATACCGACGTCATCCGTGAACATCCCGGCTGGGTAGGCGTGGCGGATTTTGGCGGCGAAGGCGTGACCCGCCATGGCGAACTGTGGTTTTCGTATGTCGACGCCTACCTGTCCGGGCAGGCCTGTGCCCACCACAACCAGGAATAGTGGGAGATATGGCGGAACGGCTGCGCGATTACATGGCCGAGGCCGGTCCGGGAGCCCTGACCCAATATCTGCGGACCAGGGCCGGGTCCACGGGACGGTATCTGCTTGAACAGCTCCCTCAATGGAGTCTGGGCTTTGTGCCGGGCCTGCCCGGCATAGCCCTTCGTTCTCTCGGCTATCGCTGGCTGTTTGGGCGCGGCAGCGTTGCCCCGGTGGTGGAAGCCGGTGTGGAATTTTTTCACATGAATTCGATTTTTCTGGAAAAGTCCGTCTATGTCGATCGTGGGGCGCGGCTGCATGCCTCCCGGGCGTCCATCACCGTCGGCGCCTGCTGCCGCATCATGCGCGGGGCCTACTTGTGCTCCTACGTCTCCAATGCCGCCCCCGGCGAAGGCATCGCCCTTGGCCCGCGTTGCTGGATAGGCATCAATGCGGTATTGGCCTCGGGACGCGGCGGCCTGACCCTGGGCGAAAACGTGCTGGTTGGACCGGGGGCCATCTGCGTCACCGGGGACCATGATTTCAGACGCGCCGACCTTGCCTCCCTGGATCAGGAATATCTGGGCCGGCCCATCGTCATCGGCGACAATGTCTGGATCGGGGCCGGGGCGGTGGTGCTTGGCGGGGTGAAGGTGGGGGATCGGGCGGTCATTGCGGCCGGAGCGGTGGTCACCCGCGACGTGGCCCCTGGCAGCGTGGTTGGCGGCGTGCCGGCCAAGACGATTGTGCTGGTTGAGGAGTAACGGCCACATGCGCGTGTTGTTGATGAACATTCCCGACAGCCACGTGGGCAAGACCACTGACGACTGGGATCTCGAAGCGTCCGATATAGGCGTCTTTCCCCCCATGGGCATCCTCTATCTGGCGGGAGCCATCCGGGCGGCCGGACGCCATGAAGTGATGCTTGTGGACTGCATCCTGGATAGGCTCACCCCCGAGGCGGCGGCAGCCCGGGCAGCGGCCTTTGCCCCGGACGTGGTGGGCATGACGGTCTACACCCCCACTCTGTTTGACGCCCTGCTGGTGTCCCGCCGGATGCGCGAGGTCCTGCCCGGGGCCAAACTGGTCTGGGGTGGCCCGCACACCATGCTTTTTCCTGAAGAATCCATGGCCCAGCCCGAGGTGGATTATCTGATCACCGGCGAGGCCGAGGAATCCCTGGTGGCCTTTCTCGACGCTCTGGAGGACGGCGCATCCCTCGACGCCATCCCGGGCGTCTGGTACCGCGACCAGGGGGCTGTGTGCACCACTGGCGAGCCCGGCTATATCAAGGACATCGATTCCCTGGCCTTTCCGGCCTTTGATCTGCTCGATTTCAAGCGCTACTTCAGCGCCATCGGTACGGGTCTGCCGGTCGGGTCCATCTGTAGCTCCCGGGGCTGCCCCTTCCACTGCACCTTTTGCTGCAAGCCCTATTCGACCTATCGTTCCCGGTCCGTGGAGAACATCCTGGCCGAAATGGAGCAGTATTACGCCGTGGGCATCCGGGAATTCTTTTTCTTTGACGACCTCTTTAACGCCTCGTCCAAACGGGTGCGCGGCATTGCCCAGGGCATTCTGGAGAAGGCCTGGAAGGACGTGGTCTGGTCCTTTCGCGGCCGGGTGGACGCCGTGGACGAGGACATGCTGCATCTGGCCAAAAAAGCCGGTTGCCGGCAGATACTGTTTGGCGTGGAGGACGCGTCCGAGGAAGGCCTGCGGGCCATCCGCAAAAAGATCACCCCGGAGCAGGTACGACGGGCCATGCGTCTTTGCCGCAAGGCCGGCATCCTGACCTCCACCAACTGGATCATCGGCTTCCCGCACCACAGGACGGCCGGGGACATCCTGAGCCTGATCGACGATGCGGTGGCCATCGACTCCGATTTCGCCCAATTTAACATCTGCATTGCCTACCACGGCACGGAGATCTTTGAAGAGGGCGCGGGTAAGGGACTTTTTGACAAGGATATCTGGCGCGATCACGCCCGCCATCCCATCCCCAATTTCGTTGAGCCCATATGGGAAGAGCATCTCACCCGAAGTGAACTGTCCCAGTTGCTCAAGCGGTGCTACCGGCGCTTTTACCTGCGGCCTATCCCCATTCTGCGTAAATTCCTGCGCGTGCGGCGTCTGGGCGAGTTGCTTCTTTTTGCCAAAGGGGCCCTGACCATTCTTGGGGTTAAAGGGTATCATCGCAAGCGACACAAGGAAGGGGTGGCCGCAGGATAGATGGAATCACGCCCCGGTCCTGCTAGCCCGCAAATCATGGACACTGGCTTCAAAATAATCGGCAGCGATCCAGCGCAGGTTTGTTGGTGCACCGCCTGCCAGGGAGGAAAGTCGTTGGGCAGCATCCGCCAGGGTGCTCCCGCTCGAACGATCCAGCGAAGCGCATTGAACACTTCGCGCAACGTATGCTTTCGCTGCCCGGCTCTTCAGGGAGCAAGGTGAGATACGGGGCGACAAGACTCCATTCCTCGTCACTCACATCCGTGGGGTACGGTTTTCGCTGCGTCATTGCCTCTCTATAATCAATAGGAACGGTTCATGACACGCTCTAGCCGACTGTCCAATTTTCCGCGACCATCTCAAGGACGTTTCGTCCCTCAATACCCAGGCCAAGCCGGATACCCTGGGCCATAGAACGGGGGCGTCGATTGGTCCGGATCGATGATCGGGCGCGGGGCCGGCGCGGTCTGCCGGGGGGGCGGGGCGGACCTGTCCTCGCGGGATGCGGCCGGTTTGGCCGGGGCCGCCTTGGCGGCGGCCAGGGCTTCCACCCGGGCCGTCAGGGTCTTTATCTCTGCCGCCAGCCGGGAAACCGCCTTGGCCTCGTCGCCGGCAGCCAGCCGGTCCACCTTGGCCGAGAGTCCGGCCACCGCCTCCCGAAGCGCCGCAATATCCGGCGCCAGATCCGGTCCGGCGGTCGGTTGGGGCGCAGCCGGCGCTTCCCGCACCGCCCGGGAAAGCCCGGCCACCTCGGTGCGCAGCATCTCAAACGAGACGCCAAGCCACAGCACGCCGGCCAGAACAAGCGCCAGCATGGCCGCTGCCGCCACGGCAATCCGCCCCCGCAAGGGGCTTTCAACGTCCTTCATGGTTGTCTCTCCGGTGTCCGAAGCCGAGGCGGGTTCGTCGTCCCGAGACCGGCTGGCGGACAGTTCGCGCAACAATCCGGCAAACCGGCCGCTGCCGGATTTTGTCTCCGGGACCGATCGGTGGGCGCCGGCGTCTGACGGCAGGCGTTCGGGCATCGATCACCCTCCGGGTTAGGGCAGGACCACCCGGCGGCGAACCTTTTCGCCGGGCCTGCCTTCGTTGCCGTTGTTGAGGAGGCGTACGAAAATTTCCCCCGTGCCCGAGGCGAACACGATTTTGCGCCCCCTGGCCCCGCCTACGTTGGAGGCGGCCACCCGCAAGCCCAATTCCGCCAGGGTGGCAAAGGCCGTTTCCACGTTGCGCCGGCCAACCGACATCTCCTCGGCAAAAAGGGCCGTTGATCCGCCAAACACCTTGCACTCGATTTCCTGGGTATGCACGCCGCGCAGGTTGAAGCGGTGCACGATGGTGGCGATGGCCGTATCCACGAACTTGTACGGAGAAAGTTCCGGACTGTGGAGACGATAGTCGCAAGCCTTGGGCAAAAGGGCGTGGAAAAGCCCGGACAGTCCCCGGCGCGGGGCGTAAAAGGTGACGGCCACACACGATCCGAGCACCGTGTGGGCCATGGTCGGGCGTTCGAACACCATGCCCTGGGCCACGTTTAAAAAAGCCAGTTCATGTCCTGGGTAACGTTCTAGAAGGCCTTGCATGGGATTTCATTTTCCAGGTCCGCGTCGTCCAGGGGATTTTCGGCGAGACCGAGGTTTGCCAACGCCTCAAACAGGGTTTGCGGGGTGAACGGCTTGGTAATGTAGGCCTGGGCCCCGGATTCGAACTGGGCCCGCAGCATGTTGGCCGGGTCGTCAAGGCTTGAGAGCATGACGGCCAGGGCGCGGCGTTCTTCTCCCAGGCCGCGCTCCTTTTCCAGGGCCCGGATGGCGGCCAGGGCGTCGTGGCCGCTTAGTTCCGGCATGAGAATGTCCATGACCACGAGGGCATAGGGCGACTGGCGGTTCAGGGCGCTACGATACAGTTCCACGGCTTCGCGACCGTCGGCGGCCTCGTCGGCCTCGAAACGATCGCCCAGGGCCTGTAGGATGAGGTGACGCTGATAGCGGCTGTCGTCGACAATGAGCACGCGTGACATAATCAGGCCTCCTTGATGGGCTGGATCGGGCTGCCTCCGGCCGGGGACGGGCCGGGAGGGTCGAAGGCGTGGCCGGCTGCGGCCAGGGCGGCCCGCAACAGGCCGGGAACGTCCACAACCAGGGCCATGTCGCCGGATTCGGTCACCGTGCCGCCAAGCACGCCCTCCACCTTGCCAAGGGCCCGGCCCAGGTGTTTGAGGACAGCCTGCTTGCGGCCGTTGACCGCGTCCACCACGATGCCGGCCAGACCTTCGTCCCGGCGCACGGCCACCACGTGGGAATCGACGGGGGGCTCCCCGCCCAGATGGAAAAAATGGCGCAGGGCGACCAGCGGCATGGCCCCGCCCCGGTGCTCCATGACGCCCTGGCCCTGGTGCAACGCGGCCCGGGGCGGCAGCTCCAGGCACTCTTCCACGTAGTCGAGGTGGAAATAGTAGGTTTCGCCGCCGCAGGCCACCTCCAGGCAGTCGATGATGGCCAGGGACACCGGCAAACGGATGGTGAAGGTGGTGCCGATCCCCGGGGCGGAGTCCACCTCGATGCGGCCGCGAAGCACCGCGATGCCGTCGCGCACGGCGTCCATGCCCACACCCCGGCCCGACACCGTGCCCACGGCGTCGGCCGTGGACAGTCCGGGCAGAAAGATCAGGTCCAGGGCGGCGGCGGGATCGAAGCTCCGGCCGGCATCGATGCGGCCGGCGGCCTGGGCCTTTTGCCACAGTTTGGCGGCGTCGATGCCGGCCCCGTCGTCGCGGATGGCGATGACCACGTCGTTGCCGTCCTGGCGGGCCGACAGGGCGACCATCCCCCGGCGCGGCTTGCCCAGGGCCTGGCGCACGTCCGGAAATTCGATGCCGTGGTCCACGGCGTTTCGCAGCAAATGGATGCAGGGCGTGTTGAGCTGTTCGATGACGGCCTTGTCGAGTTCGGTGTTTTCGCCTTCCATGACCAGCTCCACGTCCTTGCCAAGCGCGGCGCAGGCGTCGCGCACCAGCCGCCGGTACTTGGGGAAGCTGACCTTGATGGGCAGCATGCGAAGTCCGAGCACCTGATCGCGCAGCAGGGCGGCCAGCCGTTCGACCTCCTCGGCCACGCCGCGAAGCTCCAGGTCGCCCCGACGGCGGGACAGGGAGGCCAGCCGGGCCTGGGCAATGCCGAGTTCGCCCACCCGGTCGACGAGGATGTCGAGTTCCCGGGCCGGGATGGCCAGTTTGCTGATGCGCTCCACGGTGCGGGAACCGGTGTTCGCTTCGGGCGCTTCCGGGGCGTCGCCAGTCGGTTCGGGGGCCGGATCGGGCGTGGCGTCGGGGAGGGGCTTTCCGGGCGCCAGGGAGAGCAGGGCGGTCAGCCGGGCCAGATCCGGGACGATGTCGCGGGATCTGGCCGCAGCCGGATTTTCGACCATGGTCTTGATGACGTCGAAAACGGCCAGCAATTCGCCGACCAGGGCCGGCGTAACCGGCAGGGCGCCTTCGCGCACAGGGTCGAGGACGGATTCCACGGCATGGCAGAGTTCGGCCAGGGCCGGCGCGCCCACGGCCCCGGCATCGCCCTTGATGGTGTGGGCGGCCCGGAAGATGGCGGCGAGTTTTGGCCCCAGGGCGTCCCGGCCGGCCGCTTCGAGGTCCAAAATGGCCGCTTCGATGCCGCGCAACTGCTCCAGGCAGCTTTCGGCGAACAGTTCGAATATTTTGTCGTCTTCAACCATGGTTGTAGAACGCATTCCGCGTTGTCCAACCATACGGGGCAAGCGTCCCAGAGGCAAGGAGGAACGCCGCCGCGCCTGGGCTACATGTAGCCCAGGTCCGACAACTCGTCGGCGATCCGGGCCGCATCCTCGCCGCCCGTGCCGGCGGCCGCCGCGACTCCCGGCACCGTGGCCGCCTCTGCCGCCGTCCGGGCGGCAATGGGCCGGGCGGCCAGGGTTTCGGGGGCAAAGGCCCCGGCCAGCACCCGGCCGTCCATGTGCCCGGGCACGGCCTCATCCAGGGCGTACAAAATCGTCGGCGTCACGTCGGCCATGGCCGCGTCGGCCAGCTCCACCCCGGCGGCGATGCCCGGCCCCGTCAGGGCGAACACCCCGTACTGCTCGTGGCGGCCGCTCCATTTGTGGCCGGCAAAAAGGCCGGCAGGCGCGCCCTGCTCGTAGAGCGGGATTTCGTGGGGCACGAGCACCTGATAGCCCGGTCCGCAAAGCGTCACCACATCCGGCGCGCCGGACAGGGCCGGCCCGTCGTAAAGTTCCTCCCGGGCGTGCACCGCCATAAACGGGTGCGCCCCGGTTTCGGGATCGACAATGGCCAGCAAACCCTCTTTGAGACGGCGGACCAGGGCCGGCCGATCGGCCTCGGACACCACGGCCGGATTGAAAAAGATGCCGCCGGCAATGCCTTCCGAGACGCAGGCCGTTTTGTCCCAGTCCACGATGGTGGAAAAGAGGTTGTTGATGCGGGCGTGGGCCTTGGATTTGGCCTTTCGCCGGGCGGCCAGCACGGATTCGGGCAAAACGGCCCTGGCAATGCCGGCGGCCAGTTTCCTGAACCCCGACGGCTTGCGGGCGGCCAGGGTGGCGGCCAGATCGCCGGAAAGGGTGAGCAGCCCGTTGTCCATGAGCCAGCGGTTGAGAAAAATGGCCCGCTTAAGCGGGCCGGCCCCGTGGTCGGACACCAGAACCACGGCGGTTTCCGGTTCGCAGGCGGCCATGATCCGGCCAAGCGCCGCGTCCAGGCGCTCGTAGACCGCCTCGATGGCCTGCCCGAGCTCCGCGTGGCGCGGATGGGCCGGATCGCGGTAGCCCCAGAAGAAGTGCTGCACCCGGTCCGATTCCATGAAGACCGAGCAGAAATAGTCCAGCGGCCGTTTGGCCATGAGCCACAAGGTCAGCTCGCAGCGGGCGTCGACGCCGGCCAGCAGGTTGTCCAGGTAGCGCCCGGGGTCGGGGTCGAGCATGGGCGATTCGCGCAGGGGGCCGAAACGGGCCTCGATCTCGGCCCGAAGTTCGGGCGGATGCACGAAATCCTCGGCAAACGACGGCGTGAACATGCCCGAGACGACCACCCCGTCAACCGGGTCAACCGGCCAGGTCACCGGCACGTTGACCGCCCCGGCCGGCCGGCCCCGGTCGGAGAGCACCGACCAGACGGGCGGCGCCTGGCGCATGGCCGCCGAAACAAAGCGCACCTCGTGGCTGGCCGGATCCAGGGTCAGGGCGTCGAAAATGCCGTGGCGGCCCGGATTGGTCCCGGTGGCAAAGCTCGTCCAGGCCACCGGCGTCACCGGCGGCACGGTGGAGCACAGCGGCGCATGCACGCCCTTGGCCAGAAAATCGGCCAAAACCGGCAAACGGCCGGCCGCGATCATGGGTTTTATGATGTCGAAGGTGGCCCCGTCCCAGCCGACAACCACCACGCGTCTGGCTTTCATGAGGGTGTGACTCCTGGTTTGGCCCCGGCCGGCGGCCGGCGGCCCATGACGGCGCGAAGCTCCGCAATATCGCGCCGGGTAAAGCCCCTAAGCCCCAAAAGAACGGCCAGATAGGCGGCGCTGCCGGCAAAAAAACCCCAGATCGGGGCATGGCGCAGCAGGAAGCAGACTCCAAGGCAGACTCCGCCGGCGCAAAGCACCCGCATAAGCGGCCCCGTTGCCCGGGGCGCATAACCGTGGCGGGCGGCAAACCGGGTGGAAAAGGCCAGCAGCCAGACATACGAACCCAGGGCCACCACAGCCGATCCGGCCGCCCCGTACCGCGGCACGACATAGACGTTGGCGGCGGCATTGAGGACCAGGGCCGCTGCCGCATAATACAGGGCATAGCGCTGCCGGCCGATGGCCACCAGCAGATTGTTGACCAGCATATCCAGGGCCAGCGGGGCCATGGCCAGGGCCAGGACCCGCATGACCGTTGCCGCGCCGTCGAACTTCTGCCCGAAAAGCAGCACGCAGGCCGGCTCGGCGTAAAAGGCCAGCAGGATCGAGGGCAGGGCCATGGCGTGCAGGGTATGGCGAAACGTCAGGCGGAACAGATTGTTGGCGGCCTGGGGGTCGGCCGTGGCCAGACGGGACAGGGTGGGGAAAACCGCCAGCATCAGCGCCTGGGGCAGAATTTCGAGCTTGAGGATGAATTCGTGGGGAGCCTGGAAATCGGCCACGGCAGCCAGATCGCCCAGCCACGACAGCAGCAGCGTGTTGGCCCTAAACAGGTTCTGGTGGAAAAAGATGCCAAGGCCCACCACCGAGGCCGTGGCGAACATCCGCCACAGCGAGGCCCGGTCAAAGGCGAACGACGGCCGGGTCAGATACCGTCCGGCCACCTGCCACACCAGTCCCATGTGCAGGGCGGCGGCGGCGCAGAGCCCGCCCAGCACCCCGACAAAACCCCAGTCCAGCCACAGGGCCAGACCGACGAAGGCCAGGGAGGCCAGTCCCGAGACAATGGACAAGGGCGGTTCGAACTGCATGCGCTCGTAGGCCTGAAACACCGCACAGCCCAACATGCCCATGGACCGGCAGGCCTCCAGGCCAAAGGCCAGGGCCAGCCCGGCCAGCATGTCCCGGTCATAGCCCGAGGCCAGCCCGGCAATGCCGAGCGCTGCGGCCGACGCCAGGGTCAGCAGCAGACGGAGCATCACCGCCCGGCCCATGATGGCTCCGGCGTTGGCCCGGTCGGCCACCATCTCGCGGATCATCACCTGCTGGATGCCGAAATAGGTGACCGCCACCACCGCCCCGGCCAGGGCCGAAAGCGTGGCATAGCGTCCGAAGGCGTCAATGGACAGCGCCCGGGCCACGGCCAGCAGCACGGCAAAACCGCTGCCGATCTGCACCATCCGCGACACGGCCAGGGCCAGAAAATTTCCGGCCAGCGACCTCGGTTGCATTTGCGGCTGCGCCGTCACGTCTGATCCTTGGCTGAAGGGTTGCGTCGCGGACCGCGCAGCGGATCGGCCCTATTCCGGGTAAGGGACCGTGTCGCAGGCCAGCCCCCCGGACACGAGTCCGGACAGCACGTCTCGCGGCAACCGGTAGAGGGCGAAGCTGTGGTTGGCGGCGGCCAGATACGGGGCCAGGGCGTCGGACGCGCCCCTGGCGGGCCGGTCCAGGACCACAAAGACAGTCTGATCGGCCGGGCCGTCGAGCATCTGGGCCGGCAGGCGTACGCGCCGGCCGTCGGCCAGGGCCAGGGCGGCAAACGACCATTTCCAGGGATCGGCCGAGCACACGGCCACCGTGTCGCCCCCTTCCCGACCAAGAACAGCCTGCAACGGCCGCAGATTGCAATCGATGGCCCGGTAGGAGCCATGATTTCGCACGTAACGGGGATAGTCCTTGTCCAGGGCGGCATAGGCCGGCCGCAGGGCAGCGGCGGCGAGCTGGGTGCACAGGAAGACGACCGCCACGACCTTGCCCGCGCCAGCCAGCCGGCTCAGGCCCGGCCGGACGCGGACCACGGCCGGCAACGGCCGGGCCAGCCCGGCATACAGGACCAGGGCGGCCACGCAGGGGTAAAAATAGGACAGGCCCTTGCCGGCCACCCAGGGTTTGTCCCGCCAGACAAACAGGGCAAAGGCGGCCAGCGAGGCGCTGGCAAAGGCCAGCGCGCACAGCGGCGCGTCATGGTCGCGGTCGCAAGAGGCCCGGATCGCCCCAAGGACAAAGAGCGTCGCCAGGGCCAGGGCCAGCCCGGCAACGACGACCGGGGGCAGGTTGAGGAAGGCCAGCCCGGGAATGCGGGAAAAGCCGTCCACCAGCAGCGGCAGTCCGAAAATGCCCACGACCACGTTGTCGTAAAGCCAGCTGAAATAGGCCAGGCTCCACAGCTCGGGGGCGATCCCGGTGAACTGGATCTGGGCCAGCATGTGCTCGAACAGAAAGCGCACCGGGAAGGTGGCCAGCATACCGGCGACAAAACCGGCGGCCTGGATGCCGGCCTCGCGCCGATCGAGCCGGCCGGCCGCGCCTTTCATGGTGACAAACGCCGCCGCCGCACCGGCCACCATGGGAAATATTTCGGTATAATTGACAAAACAGGCCAGATACGCGCCGCCGAGCAGCAAAATCCGACGGATGGCCGCATCGCGCCCGAAAGCCTGGGGCAGGGACAGGGCCCAGGCCAGCAGGACGGCCAGGGGCAGGACGTTGATCTGGGAAAAGGCCCGGATATCCAGCACGAGCTGGCCGAAAAACCCCGTCGCCAGGGCCAGCGCCGATACGGCGGCGAAGACCGGTCCGATGCCCATGGCCGCCAAAAACGGCAGCATGGCCGCATACAGGAGGACGAAGCTGATGATCGTGAAGGGGTACTGGAATTCGAGAATGCCCACGGAGCCGATGCGGGCGCAATAGGCCAGCATGGCCCCGGTGGTCCAGCGGATGCTCAGCATGGACCGGGCCGGGGACAGGGTGGGGTCGGCGGCCTCGACCTCCTGCGCCGAATGGGCAAAGGCCCAGGCCCGGGGATGCTCGTCGAAATAGTTGGCCAGGAACATGTAGATAAACGAGTCGCTGGCGTTGCCGCGAAAGACGCCGTACCCCTTGTTGCCGGCGACGTGGGGGGCAAGGAGCAGGCCCAGGCACAGCGCCAGCCCGGCCAGTCCGGCCAGGGCGCGCTTAGGGCTGACGGCGGCCAGCCGTAAGCGCAGGCTGCGATAGGCGGCTCCCAGGCAGGCCAGGGAAACCAGCAGGCAGGCGATGGTCAGGGGGATGGCGGCCTGGGCAACCGTCGCCTCACGCATGAGCAGGCAGGTCAGGGCCACGCTGACGACGGCATAGCCGGCGGCCGGGGCCATGGCCAGAACAGCCAGCCAGCCGGCCCGTGGCGCAAGCAGGGCCACAGGGCCGAGTCCCGCCCCGAAAAATACCGCGCAATTGATCAGCAGCGCGCCGAAAAGTTCAGGCATGGGCCGTCTCAGTCCCTATTGCAGGTTGACGGTGACGTCGCAACGCATGCCTTCCTTGATGCGCTTTTCCGGGTTGGGCAGCATCAGCTCGATCTCGTAAAACGACGGCTGTTGCATCATGGCCGGCAGGGCCACGAAGTTGACCTTGCTGATGGCCGTCTCGAAGGTTTCTCCGGGAATCGAATGGAAAACCACGGTGGCCTTGTCGCCGACCTTGAGCTTTTGCACGGCGATTTCGTGCACCGAGGCCCGGATGACCATGGGATCGATGCGCCCGACGCTGACCAGCGAGGCCTGTTTGGTGAAGGCCATGCCCGGCACGAGGCTGGAATTGACCCACAGGATGTATCCGTCCATGGGCGAACGGACGTGTCCCAGCCGCGGCAGCTTGTTCACGTCCACATCGAGGCCGTATTTGGATTGGGCGATCACCACGGCGTTGTCGTAGCGTTGCCGGGCCAGTTCGAGTTCCTCAAGGATATACTCCCGCTGCAGCAGCAGGGCCTCGATTTCCCGGGAGTTGGTGCGCACGTCGATGGGCGCGACGCTCTGACTGGCGGCCTGATTGTCCAGGTCCGCCTGTTTCTGGCGAAACGAGGCCAGTTGCTGCTCCACCATGGCCAGGGTGTGCTCCCTCTCGTTGACCTTGCCCTTGGACAGGGCTTCCTTCTCGGCCACCAGATTTTCCAGCGGCATTTCGTAGGTGATGAGGATCTGCTCCTCGGAAACGTGCTGGCCGACTTCGAGCGGCGCTTTGAGAATCAGCAGCCGGTTCATGTTCGAACCGAGTTCGGTGGCGGATTTTTCCTCGATCTGGTCTTTGGGCAGTTCGGAGACGTTGGCCACGATGCCGCTGCCCTGGGTGCTCTTCTTGTCGACCTTGCTGGTAAACGGCCAGTTTATTTCGTATTTAATGGGGCAAAAGGCCTTGGCCAGAAAAGTCACCGTCTCGGCCCGGACCGGCCCGCCAAAGGCCAGGACGGCCAGCAGGACCAGCAGACCAAAAAAAGGGGGGATGCGTTTCATGCGTTGCCCGAAGCGAAAGAGGTTAGACGGCGCAGACGCCGATTAGGCCGCCTTGCGACGGCGCGGGTCTGCCTGATACACCAGATTGCAGCGGACCACAACGCGGCCCTGCCTTGCGAAGAGGCTGGAAATCCCGTAGTCCTGGGTAATCGAGTCCGGTCATCCAAGGATATCCATGTCCGCATCCGCCGCGTCGTTGCGCGGGAGCTCCCGCGTTCCCGGGCTGCCTGCCCTTTTTGTCTGTCTGTTGCTGCTTACGGTTTTCTCCGGATGCGCTCCCAAGCCGTCGCCGCCGCCGCCGGCCTCCACCTCCAAGACGTCTGCCAACGGCTCGCCGGCCCGCCGGGCCGTTTTGGGCTATGGCGACGAGATAAGCGTTGCCGTGTGGCGAAACGACGATCTCAAGACCACCGCCCGGGTGGACGAAACCGGCAACATCCATCTGCCGCTTCTGGGCGACATCCAGGCCGGCGGCCGCACCGTGGCAGAACTGCGCGCCGAACTGGCCAAAGCCTACGGCAAATATCTGGTGGACCCCCAGGTGACGGTGGGCGTCTCCGCGCTTAAAAGCCAGACCGCCCTGGTCATGGGCGAAGTCAAAAGCCAGGGCGTGGTGTCCGTGGACCACGACATGAACCTGTTCGAGGCCGTGGCCCGGGCCGGGGGATTCACCGACAACGCCGGGCAATCCATGGTGGTGCTGCTGCGCCCCGAAGGCGACAAGCCCAGAGCCTACATTCTCGACATGCGGCTGGGCACCACGGTGGGCCAGGGCGTGGTCGGGTTCAACCGTTATCTCGAAGGCGGCGACATCCTGTACGTGCCCAAAAGCACCATGGCCAGCGTCGAGGAATTCATGGGCCACATGAACTCCATCCTCAACACCGTGGTCAATGCCGAGCGTTTCGTCATCTTCATGCCGCAACTGCGCGACGCCGTGGACGATCTGATCAAGGGGCCCGTCACCCAGACCACCTCCGTGGTCAACCAATCCCAGCCCGTGGCCGGCGAAGTGCTCAGCAACAGCCAGGGCGGCGTCATTTCGGTGCAATAGATGGAACTTCGCCAACTTTTGCGCCTGCTGTGGCAGCGTCGCCGGCTGATGTTGCGGGTTTTTCTGGTCGTCTTCTGCGGTCTGGCCCTGCTGACGCTGCTGTGCGAAACCCAGTACGTGGCCTCGGCCAAGGTCTATATCTATCATTCCTCGACCAAATCGAGCCTGTTGTCGCGCATCATGGTCGATTCGGCCATGATGAATTCGGCCTCGCTCACCGATGCCGAGCGGGCCACCTATGAGGATCTGGCCGCCACGACCCCGGTGATCGCCCCGGTCATCACCGAACTGGACCTGACCCGAAAACGGAAGTCTCTGCAGCTTGTCGAGTTCATTCCCTTTATGCGCGCCGTCATCGACCACTTCCTGCCCGATTTCGGCCGCCGGCCCATGACCTATGAGGAACTGACCCGCAAATCCCTGGTCCATATGATTTTTCCCCGGCCGTATCTGAGTGCGGAGATGATGGAGGACTCCGACATCCTGGAATTCTCCAGTTCGGCCGACTCCATGGCCTTGGCCATGGATCTGGCCAATGCCGCCGCCCGGTCGTTCGCCGTCCGGGAAACGGCCATGCGCCAGGACGAGTGCCGCCTTTTGGCCGAAGGCGCGGCCCGCGAGCTGCCCAAGGCCAGGGCCGATTACGAGGCGGCCCTGGCCGAACTGCGCACGGTGCGCCAACGCGAAAAAATCGTCGACCTCGACGCCGAAGGCGAACAGCTTGTCCAGCAATACTACGCCCTAAGCGCCGACCGCGACGCCAATCGCCTGAGTCTGGTCAAGGCCCGGGGCATGCTCGACAACGTCAAGATCCAGTTGGCCAAACGCCCGGAATTCCGCAAATCCTCGGAATCCATCCAGCGTTCGGGACTGATCGACGCCGTCAAACTGACCTTGCGCGACCTGTATATGGATCTGGCCGCCGCCAAGGCCCGGATGACCGCCGAACACCCGGCCGTCAAGGAGATCGAGGGCAAGATCGAGGAGGCCAAGCGCATCATCAAAGGGGAATCGATCAAGGAGTTCGGCTCGGAAACCGTCGCCCGGGACCCGGTATTCAGCTATCTCAGCGAACGCACGGCTGAATACGCCGCCCAGGTGGCCGGCCTGGAAAGCCAGGACGCGGCCTTTACGGCGCTTTTGACGGAGATGGAGCAGAAGGCCGACACCTTCCCCGGGCGGGTGGCCGCCGCCGCCCTGGTTTCGGCCCGGGTCGAGGCCGGGCAGGCCTTCCTGTCCAACCTCAACCAGCTGGCCTCCATGGCCAAGACCGGCGAAGGCCTGGATCTCTCGCTTTCCCATCTGGTGGAACCGGCCACCTCGCCCGGCAAGGTCGAGGACTACATGCGGCCCAAACTGTCGCTCATGCTGGCCGTGGGCCTGTGCCTGGGCGCTTTTCTGGCGGTCATCGCCGTCCTGGTAGCGGCCTATGCCGACGAAACCGTGTCCGAAACGGCCGCCCTGGCCGATGTCGGCGTCCTGCCCGTGGCCGTAGTGCCCGGGCGTCCGGGCGTGTCCCGGGCCCAGGGGCTGCGCCGGTTTCGCGACGCTCTTTTCCCCGTCGGCCCGGATGCGCCCCGGCTGGCGGTCCTGGCCGGCATCGGCAACGACAGCGCCGTCCCTCCGGCGCAGGCGGACGTGCCGGCCCTGGCCTGGGGGCTGGCCCTGGCCCTGGCCCGCAGCGGCCGCTCGACCCTTGTCGTCGACGCCGATCTGACCCGGCCGGGCCTTTTCGCCCTGGCCGGACTGCCGCTTGGGCCCGGTCTGGCCGAGGCCGCGGCCGGGGAAGTGCCTCTGGAGTCGGTCATTGTCCCCGGTCCGGAACCGGGACTTGCCGTCCTGCCGGCCGGGGCCGGCCCCCTTGAGGCCGATGCGGCCGACCGGCGTCTGGATTCACCGGACATGTCGGCCCTGCTGTCGCGGTTGGCTGAAGGCTATGATGCGGTGCTGGTCTGCACGGCCCCGTTGTCGCGGCGCGACGATGCCGTGGTTCTGGCGCGAACGGCCGATGCGGTGGTGCTGGCGGTACGGCTTTTCACCGATTCCTCGGCTGCCGTGGCTGCCGCTGCCGCCGCCATCGAGGCGGCCTCAGGCCGCACGCCCCTGGCCGTGCTGTCGGGCGTGCCGGAAGACGACGCCACGCCGGCCGAAGTCTGGACAGCCCTCAAGAGGCGTCTGCCCCTGCGCCGTCAGCCGGCCTAGTGTAGCGTTCGCAAAAAAACATTTATGTTTTTTTGCGAATAAAAACAATAATTACGGTCTATTGTTGCGCCAAACAGTGTCACGGCATTTCCCGAACGCGACACTAGCGTCCTTGGCTGGCTCTTTCCCTCCAGCCGGCCCCGTGGTATGCGCGGCGCCGACATGATACGCGCCTTTTCGTTTCGCCGTCCGACCGCCCCGGATGTCGCCGCCGCCTTGCTCTTCGGGCTGGCCGTGTGGCTTCGCCTCCACGCCCTGGGCGATCCCTCCCTGTCCTTTTATGACGAGCTGACCACGCTCATGCGGGCCCTGGAGCCGGACTGGGCCGGGGTTGTGGCGGCCGTGGCCCGGCAGTACCCGACCTACATCGATTTCCAGCCGCCGCTGTATTATCTGGTGGTCCACGCCGCCATCGGACTCGGGCATACGGAATTCCTGGCCCGGCTGCCGGCGGCGCTTGGCGGCGCGGCCACCGTGCCCCTGCTCTATCTCGTCGGCCGGCGCCTGGCCGGCCCGGCCTGCGGCCTTTTTGCCGCCGCCGCCCTGTGCGCCAATCTCCACCACATCGACGCCAGCCAGCAGGTCCGGCTCTATGCCGCTCTGGGCCTTGTCTCCCTCGGCGCGGTCTGGGCCGTGCTGCGGGCGCTGGATTCCGGCCGCTGGCGCGACTGGGCGCTTTTCACCGTCTTTGCCAGTCTGGGCCTGTATACGTCCTATCTCGCCGTGGCCGTATTCCTGGTCGCCGGCGGGCTGGCCCTGTGCGTCCTGGTCCGACCTGCCCCCGGCGCGCCGCCCCGTCGGCGCACGATCTGCGGACTGACTGCCGCCGCTGTCTGCACAGCCGCCGTCTTTGTCCCGTGGTATGCGGCCACGGCCGGCATGCGCGGTTATCTGCTCCTGGCCGGAACCCCCGCCCGGCCTCCCCTTGGCGAGGCGCTGGGCGGCATGTTCGCCGCCTTTGCCAGCCACTACGCCGATTTTTTGGGCCGCACGCCCCAGCCCTGGCTGCTGGCCGGGCCGGCGCTTGTCGGATTGGCCGCCGGGCTTGCCGCGCCGTCCCGTCGAAGGACGGCCGTCACGCTGCTACTCTGGTTTGCCGCCTGTTTCGGGCCGGTATGGCTGCGGGCCAACAGCCAGCACCATTTCCAGGTGCGCTACCTGCTGCCCGGCCTGTTTCCGCTGCTGCTGCTGGCCGGACTGGCTGCCGAAACGCTCCTTGGCCGGCTGCGCCCGACGCCCGGGGCGCTTGCGGCCGTGCTGCTCGGGACTTTGCTGTGCCTGCCGTCCCTGACCGTGTATCCGTTTTTCTACCGCCGCGACGACACCCGGCTCAAAACCCTGGCCGCCGCACTTGACGCCGCCGCCGGGCCGGACACGGCCCTGGCCCTGGCCGGCGGGCACGGTCCCTGGACGCCGCCCTATTTCAACGCCTTTGCCGCCTGGTATCTGCCGAACCGTTTCCAGCCGTCCCTGCCGGAAACCGACCGTACCTTCCGGGAATGTCTGGTTCTGGCTTCCGAGGCCGGCGATCCGACGCTTCCAGACACGGCCGCGCCCGTGGCCCGGCTGGCCCGCACAGCCGTGTACCGCTTGCCCCTGGTCCATGTCGGACCGACCCTGCCCGCGCCCGACCCGTCCGGACATGCCGTTTTCCAGGCCGCCCTGACCCTGGCCGAGGCCTTTGGCCAGATACAGGCCAGCAGCAACGTCCGTCTCGAAGACGGCGCGCTGGTCCTGGCCGATCGCAGCCGGCCCGGACAGGTCACCTACGCCGTCTCGCCCCTGCCCGGACAGGCCGTGAGCCTGGAGTCCCTGGATCTGGCCGCCTCCGTCAAATCCTACCCCGGAGCCGCCCCCACCGGCAGCGTTGCCGTGCTGGCCGGCGACAGCCCCGAGACCCTGTCGCCTTACGACGCCAACCATCCGCCCCGGCCGGCTCCCGATCTGTACCTCCGCCTCGTCCTCGACGCCGGGCCGGATCGCCAGCCCGTCGCCGTCACCGGCCTGACGGCCCAACTGCATATCGAGGGGACGCCCGAAGCCGGGGCCACGCCCGACCGGACCCGGCGCGACCGGCTGGCCGCCAACACCGCAATCACGCCCTTCGCCCCGAACCAACTGACGCCCGGACGTCGTCCCCTGGCCCGCATGGCGGCCGTCGACGCCTCCCGGTTGTGCCCGGATACGCCGCCGGCCCTGGTCATCGGCAACACTGCCTATCTCGACCCGGCCAACTGCCCGGCCGCCGGCCGCCTTGCCCCGGACCATCCCCTGACCGTGGCCAATCCCGGGCCAGACCCGTATCCCATCACCCGGCTGGCCGTTTCGGGCCGTCTTTGCGGCCCATGGCTCACCCTCGGCCAGACCCGGTTCCAGATTCCCCTGTCCGGTTCGCCCCTGCTCACGGCCCGCCTTGCGCCCCGGGGACAGGGCGAAGCCGCTGTTTCCCCACTGTTCACCGACGCCGGCTTCGTTCCGAGCGCCGCCGAAAACGCCTCCACCGCCGTCAAACTGCCCGGCCAGCCGGTCCTCTCCTGCAGGGACGGCAAACCCTGCCAGATCACCTACGCCCTGGTCACCGGCTACCCGGCCCGTTCCCTGGCCGTCACCTGGTTCCCCCGCCTGTTCGCCGATCCGGCCGGCCAAAACGCCGTTACCGCCTCCTATTCCACCGACGGCCGTCGCTACCTTCCCCTCGACGCCTTTTACAGCACCGGCTCCGGCCGCTGGGAAGGGCTCGGCGTCGCCCGCCGCGCCGCCGCCGATCTCGCCAACTTCACCGGCGCCCTGTACATCCGCTTCGACCTGCCCGGCGACGCCGCCCAGCTCTGGTCTCAGCCCGAAATGCCCATGTCCATGCGCCTTGCCCTCGACACCCGAAGCCTGCCCCCGTTGGTTGCTCCCCCGGGCGGCACGCCGCTTGCCGTCGATTGCCCGGGCGATTGCGGCATGGTACTTGAATTGAAGTAATCGGGGCGCTGCCCCGAACCCCGCCGGGAGGAGGTCACCCCCTCCCGGACCCTCCCGAACGGAACAGCCCGGGGGCTGGTTGGAGAGTGGCCGGTCGCGTGGGGCCAGGGACGCCAGCGGCGAAACGCCGCATAGAAAGACAACTTGTTAACAAAAAACCAAACCCGTTTCCGCCCGCCAAAGCCGTCCGGGGGGACCGGGGGGATGATCCCCCCGGCGGGGTCCGGGGCAGCGCCCCGGATATGGACAAGTAAATACAACCGATGTCTTCTCCTAAAATAGTCATAGTTGGTGGCGGAGTGGCGGGGCTGACGTGTGCGGTGCGGCTGGCCGAGGCGGGCGTGCCGTGCGTGGTGCTGGAGCGCGAACCCGAGGTCGGGGGGCTGCTGCGGTCGGTGGTGGTGGACGGCGTGGTTTTTGATCTGGGGCCGCACGTCTTGTTTCTGGACGGGGCGGGGGCTGGCGAGGCCTTTTTGGCCGAAGCGCTGGCCGGCCATCCGGTGATCCGCCGGCCGTTCGCCTTTGCCGTGGAGGCCGGGGGACGGCAGTGGAAATTCCCCAATCATCTCGATTTCTTCAACTACCCATGGCTATTCAAGGTGGCGGCGGTCAAGGCGGCCTTGTCGCGTCGGGGCGCGCCGCCGCCGGAACCCATCGCCGCCGAGCTGGAACTGTCGGAGAAATGCGGCGACGGGCTGTATCAACTGCTTTTCCGGGATCTTTTTGAGAAAAAGGCGCTGATGCCGCCCCGGGAGCTGCACCATCATTGGCTGGCCCGGGTGGACCGCACCATCGACAATGCCAAGGAGCCGTTCGTGCGTCGGGGCAAGGCCGAGGCGGTGGTCTCGGCCATCCGGCGGCTGCGCCAGACGTACACCTATCCGGAGGGCGGTCTGGGCGATCTGCCGCACATTCTGGAAAAGCGTATTCTGGCCGCCGGCGGCGAGGTCGTGACCGGGGTGGGCAGGATCGTTCTGGAACGCGAGGGCGACCGCATTGCCGCCGTGGCGGCCGACGGCCGGCGCATCGAGAGCCGGGAGCTGGTCTGGACCGCGCCGCTCAATGCCCTCAACGTGGCCTTGCACGCTGCCGCGCCGCCGCTGCCGACCGTGACCATGCGCATGGTCTTCCTGACCTACAGGCGCCAAAAGCGGGCGCCCCGGCCGTTCGTCTATACCTATCATCCCGACCCGGCCATGGAGGCCAACCGGATCTACTACCCGGAATCGATCTTCCGGGAACGCGGCCCGGCCGATCGGGAAGGCCTGTGCCTGGAAGTCAACGTGGCCGGCAGCACGCTGGCGAATGAGGGCGATACCGTGGCCCGGGCCGTGGCCGACGTGGAACGCCTGGGTCTCTATCCGGCCTCGGCCCTGCGCCAGGGCGTGGCCGTCACCCTGCCGGCCGCCATGCCGGTCTATCCGCTGGACTACGAGGCCCGCCTGGAAGCGGCGACCGCTCCGGTGCGCGGCCTTGCCAACGCCCACGCCGTGGGCCGCCAGGGCGGTTTCTACTTCTGTCTCACCCCGGCCGCCGCGTCCCAGGGGCTGAAGATGGCGGGGCATGTATTGGGGAGATAGAGAGGACGGGGCGTCATATCCGGGGCGCTGTCCCGGGCCCCGCCAGGGCTCTGCCCTGGACCTGCCGGGGGGAATCATTCCCCCCGGATCCCCTCGCGGGAAGGCAGGAGAAGGGGATGCGGTTGAAGACAAGTCTGTGGCCGGCTGACTGGCTGGTTGTGTGGCTGGCTGTGTGATGTCGGATCGTCAACGGATTGCAAGGGAGCGAATGCGCCATGGGACTGCTTGATTCCGCTTTGGCCACCAAGGGAGCCGGCGCAGCCGAGCGCCTGAAGATTCTCAAACGCCACGCCCAGGCCTTCGTGCGCCATGCCACGGCCAAAAAGCTCTATAATTTCTACAAGGCCGAGCGCAACCGGATGCACAAGCGCACGGTCGTCGATTCCCTGCCCTACATCTTGAAGGTCGAAACCACCAATATCTGCAACCTGCGCTGCGCCTATTGCTACGACGACCGGCGCGCCCCCCGGCCCGGCGAACGTCCTTACGGCCGTATGACCTTTGACCAGTTTCGCGGTCTTGTCGATTCCGTGGGCGAATACCTTTTCAAGATCAACCTGTACGGCTTCGGCGAGCCGCTGCTGTTCCCCGAAACCCTGGAGATGATCCGCTACGCCACGGCCAGAAACATCGGCATCGGCGTCTCGTCCAACCTCAACCACCGCGACCCGGACCTGCCCCGGCGCATTGTGGACTCCGGCCTGGAAGTGCTTATCTTTTCCAGTCACGGCGTGTCGCCGGAAGTGTCCGGCCGGTTCATGCGCGGCGGCGACGCCACCCTGGCCTTCGACAACCTGCGCGCCGTCATCGAGGCGCGCCGCGCCGCCGGCACGGCCACGCCCTTTATCGACTGGCAGTACTGCGTGACCGGCTTCAACGAGCACGAGATCGCCAAGGCCCGGGAGACGGCGGCCCGGCTCGGCGTCGATCAGGTGCGCTTCATCAAGCCCTTTTTCCCGGCCGACGCAGCCGACGAATGGTTTTCCACCATGTTTCCGCGCCAGACCTTCACCCATGAGGCGGAAGCCTCGCCCGGCTGCTCCTGGCTCTACAGGTCGGCCTACATCAACTGGGACGGCGGCCTGATCCCCTGCTGCCGCGACCCCCGCGACCTGTCCGTGGATTTCGGCAACGTCTTTGACACGCCGCTGCCCAGGCTCTGGAACGGCGACAAGTATCAGGCGGCCCGGGCGCTTCTGGCCGATCCCACGCGCCACGGCCTGCGCGACGGCATCGTCTGCGGCCGTTGCCCGGTGACCCGTCCGACCCCCGGCCGCGCCAAAGCCTGATCGGGCGCGGCCGTGCGTATTGAAGGAGTGTTTGCATGGACAAGCGTCCGCTGACCTTCGCCACCAAGGCGGAGCTGGCCCGCCACGCCGCGTCCCTGGAAGGGGCCGTCGTCCAGGCCTCGCGCCAGGGCAAACGGCCCGGACGGCTGTTCGCCCTGGTGGTCGATTTTCTCACCCGGTTTGGCGAATCCGAGGTCATGGCCGCCTGGGTCAAGGACGCCCAGCTTGCCGAGGGACGCATCCAGGAACCCCATGACGGTCCGCCGACGGTGTCGGTCATCGTGCCCTGCCACAATTACGGCCGCTATCTGGCTGAATGCGCGCGCAGCGTGCTCATGCAGACCTTTCGCGCCTGGGAACTGATCATCGTCAACGACGGCAGCACCGACGACACCGCCGAGGTGGCGGCCGGGCTTGTGGCCGCCCACCCCGGCCACCGCATCCGGTATATCGAGCAGGAGCGCCGGGGCATCGTCCAGCCGAGAAATCGCGGCGTCACCCTGGCCAAAGGCGAATTCGTCCTGCCGCTCGACGCCGACGATCTGCTTGCCCCGACCTTTCTCGAACGCACCTGCCGCCATTTGCAGGAGCGGCCCGGGCTTGGCTACGTCAGCACCAGGGCGCTTTTTTTCGGCAGCGTCAACAAGATCTGGCCCAGCGAACCCTTTGCCCCTCTGGCTCTTTTCGCCACCAACCAGCAGACCAACACCACGCTTTATCGCAAGGCCATGTGGAAGGACGTGGGCGGCTACGACGAGCGGATGGTCCACGGCTACATGGACTGGGAGTTCTGGATACGCTGCACCAAGATGGGCTGGTTTGGCGAACAGCTCGAAGAACCGTTGTTTTTCTACCGCCGCAAGATGGATTCCGTGGTCATGCGGGCCAAAAAGCGCGATGCGGACATCAAGGAGCAGATTATCCGGCTGCACCCGGACATCTACGATGCCGACAAGCTGGCGGCCGTGTCCGACCAGATGCAGTCGTCCAACTGGATTCCGCCGGACCTGATCCGTTCGCCCCTGCCCATCCGCCAGCGGCCGGGCGCACCGGCCCTGCCCGGCGGCGCGGCCGTCGATTCCCGGCCGACAGCCGCCCTGGAGGCCTTGTCCCGGCAGGTGCTGGAGGCCCTCTCCCAGATTGTCCCGGAGCTTCAGGCCGCCTTCAAGGACAAGGCGGCCGGCGGCGGCGATCCGAACGCCTACCTTGTCATGGCCGAGAGGCTGGCCGGCAAGATCAGCGTGCTGCTCAACCGGGGCGAGGCCCGACCGGCCCGGGAACTGGCCGCCTCGCTGCTGGCCGCCTATCCGCTGGAGAAGTCGGCGGCACTGCTCTTCGTCAAGACCCTGGCTGCCGGCGGCGATCTGGAGGCGGCCTATGAAACGGGGCGGCTGTATGCCGCCGTGTTTGCCGATGCCCTGGATCTGTTCGCCGTCATGGCCGATCTGCTGCGCCGTCTGGCCGCCGGGGCTGACGCCGCCACGGCCCTGGGCCTGCTCGACGGGGCGGCCCTGCTGGCTCCTGGCGACGCCGCCGTCCAGGCTGCCCTGGACGCTGTGCGCGCCCGGTCGGGGCAGACCGGGACGGCCACGGCCGGCGAGGCTGGCGGCCCGGTTGTCTGGTACGTCACGGATTGCTTCGGCTACGGGGCCGGGGGGGTCAACGGCGTCAGCCAGGCCAAGTCCATGACGCTGTCGTCGCTTTTACGCGGGGCCGACGGCCCGCCCGTGTGCGTGCTGACCCCGCTTCGCCCCAACCTGCCCGAAGCCATGGCCGAATTCGCCCGGCATCTGGCGGCGGTCAGCGGCCCGGACGGCTGGCGCTGGCCGACCTGGATCGCCACCACGGACCGGCCCGCCCTGGCGGCGGCGGGCGACGGCGCACCCGTGCTTTCCGGCGGGGAGCGCCCCGTGCGGCCCATCCCGGCCGCGCCGTCCGCCGTCATTGCCGAAGGCGTGCGCCTGGACGCCCACAAGTACCTGCAAACCCTGGGGCTGACGACCGCGTGTCCGAAGCTGTTCGTCCACCACACTTCGCCGGACCAGTTCCGGGACAAGTACACGGACATGGACATGCTGCCCGAAACCCTGCGCGCCCTGGCCGGCTACGACTACTGCGCCTGCGTCTCGGCCAATGTCATCGGGCAATGGCGGCAACTCGAAGGGTTGGCGGAAAAGACCTGGATACACATTCCCAATTGCGCCCGGGAGGAAGAGGCGGCGGCCCTGCTCGGCCGGGATCGCCGGGAGTTGCGCCGGTCGTTGGAGTTGCCCGAAGAGGGGTTCATCGGCCTGTGTCTGGCCAGTGTCCAGGCCCGCAAAGGCCAGGACGTGCTGCTGGGCCAATTGGCCGAAGTGCTGCACCGTCTGCCCGGAGCGCTTTTCCTTTTTGTGGGGCCGATCTTAAGCGAGTGGGGCGGCCGGGAGATCCTGGACTTTGCCCGGCGGCATTTCTCCCCGGCCCATGTCCGGTTCCTGGGAGCACGGCGCAACGCGCTGGAATACCTGCACGCCGCCGACTGTCTGGTGTTGCCCTCCCGGGAGGAGGCGCTGCCCCTGACCATCCTTGAGGCCATGACCCTGGGCAAACCCTGTGTAGCGTCCGACGTCAACGGCATCCCGGAGCTGGTGGTTCCCGGCGAGACGGGGCTGCTTTTTTCCCACGCCGTCCCGCGCGATCTGGCCCGCCACATCGTGCGCCTGGGCAACGATCCGGCCTTGGCCGCAGCCATGGGGCACAAAGCCAGGGAGCGCTATCAGCGGGAATTTTCCCGCCAAAGCCATGCCGCCCGCTGGCGGCAGACCCTGGAAACCATGTTCGCCCGCGCAAGCAAAGACTGAACGGCGTCCGTCCTTCGACGCCATCCGGACCAAGCCATGCCCGAAGCCGCACACAGCCGGGGCGGCGTCAACGCACTGTCTCGCAGCGTAAAGGTGTAAATCATGCAGACCGTTTCCATCCGCCTTTCCGTCGTCATTCCGGCCTATAACGCCGCAGCCACGCTGCCGGCGACCCTGGCCGCCCTGGCCCGTCAGACCATCCCGGCCGACACGTTCGAAATCATCGTGGTGGACGACGGCTCACGCGACGATACCGCCGCCGTGGCGGCGGCCGCCGGAGCATCCGTCATCCGCCAGGAAAACCAGGGGCCGGCCGTGGCCCGCAATACCGGCGCATCCGACGCCCGGGGCGACATCCTGGTCTTCACCGACGCCGACTGCGAACCGGCCGAAACGTTTCTGGCCGAGATCGCCCGGCCCTTCGAGGACCCGACCGTTTCCGGCGCGCAGGGCATCTACCGCACCAGACAGACCGGCCTTGTTCCCCGGTTCGCCCAGCTCGAATTCGAAGACCGCTACGTCTACGCCTCCCGGTTCCCCTGTCTCGACCTCGTGGCCACCTATGCGGCGGCCTTTCGTCGTGCGGTGTTCGCCGAGGCCGGCGGTTTCGACGCCGCCTATCCCACGGCCAACAACGAGGACACCGAACTGTCCTACCGGCTGTGCCGTCTGGGCCATCAGTTGGTCCTGGCTCCCCGGGCCGTGGTGTTCCATCGCCATCCGGCCAATATCGCCCACTATCTGCACATCAAGTTCTGGCGGGCCTATTGGCGGCTGGCCGCCTGCCGGAAACATCCCGGCAAGGTCCTGCGCGACGGCTACACCCCGGCCATGATCCGCATCCAGACGGCTTTGGCCGGGCTGTTCGTCGTCCTGTACGGCCTGTCGGTCGTCTGGGGCGGGGCCTCGCTTCCCGGACGGTTGTGCGCGTTGGGCCTGCTGGCCTCGTCTGCGCCCTTTGCCGCCTTTGCCTGGAAGCGCGACAAGGCTGTGGGCATGGCCGCGCCGTTTCTGGTGTTTGCCCGGTCCCTGGCCTTTGCCGGCGGCGCGGTCTGGGGGCTGCTCGACCGGCGGCTGTTGCCGAGGCTCACGGGGCGGCCATGCGCGTAGGCCTGGACCTGCATACGCTCACGGGCCTGATGCAGGGCTCGCGCACCTACATGGCCAATCTGGCGGCCAGACTGCCCCTGGCCGCCCCGGACTTGGAGTTCGTCTATTACGTGCCCGATCCCGACGATCCGGGCGTGCGCGTCCTGGTATCGGACGCTTCCAACGTGACCTTCCGCCCCATTCCGACCGGCCGGCTGGCCCGGCTCGTCCGGCCGTTTCCGGCGAGGCTTCGACGCGAGGTGGACGTGTTTCACTGCCAGTATCTGGCCCCGCTTGCGCCCACCGTCCCCTGCGTGGTCACCATCCACGACATCCTGCACGAGACCATGCCGCAGTACTTCCCCCGCGGCCTGGGCCGGCTCATGCGGCTTTGCTATCCCTACGGGGCGCGGCGGGCGGCCGTGGTGCTGACGGTGTCGGATTTCAGCCGGGCCGAGATCGTCGCGCGCTACAGGGTGCCGCCCGGACGCGTATCCTTTGTGCACTCGGGCGTGGGGGACGAGTTCGCCCCCGCGTCCGAGGCGGCCGTTGCCGCCGTCCGGACGCGCTATGCCATCCCGGACAGTCCCTACATCCTGTACGTGGGCCGCATGGAGCCGCGAAAAAACCTGCCCGGGCTGGTGGCGGCCTACAGGCTGGTGCGGAAGCGTCTGGGAGCGGAAGCGCCGACACTGGTGCTGGCCGGCGGGCGCGACGCCCTTTTCACGGCCTTTCACGACCGCATCCTGCGGGAAGGCTCCGGCGAGGGCATCGTCTTTGCCGGCAGCGTGCCCCAGGCCGATCTGCCGGCGCTGCTGTCCGGGGCGTCGGTCTTTGCCTATCCGAGCTTTGGCGAGGGCTTCGGGCTGCCGGTCATCGAGGCCATGGCCTGCGGTGCGCCGGTGGTGGCGGGCACGGCCCCGGCCGTGCCGGAAGTGGCCGGCGGCGCGGCCCTGCTTGTCGATCCGCATGATCCTGCCGCCATTGCCGACGGGCTGTGCCGGGTGCTGACGGACCCGGCCCTGGCCGGAAAACTCGCAGCCAAAGGCCTGGCCCGGGCCCGGATGTTTCGCTGGGACAATGCCGTGGCCCTGGCCGCCGCCGCCTATCGCCGGGCCGGCAGCGCGGGATAAAGGGAACAGGGCCGGAGACCAGACCGGGGCGCCGCCCCGGACCCCGCCGGGGGGAATCATTCCCCCCGAACCCCCTGGATAAAGGGGGGGCAAACGTGGGAAGGGACGGCGGATGGGCGCGGAAATTTGGTGAAGACGGGCAGGATGGGCACCAGAGCCGTGAATGCCTCCGGCCCTTGCCCTGCCTTTCCGTCCGGGAGGGTTCGGGAGGGGGTGACCCCCTCCCGGCCGCCGGAGGCGCAGACCTAGAACGTATGGTTTTTGCCCGCGTGCGACGGGCAGGGCAGAAAGGCCGCCAGGGCCCGGGCCAGCACGTCCAGGTCCACGGGCTTGGACAGATAGCCGTTGACCCCGGCCGCCAGGGCGGTTTCCTTGTCTTCGGCCAGGGCATGGGCGGTCAGGGCGATGATGGGGATGCCGGCCTTGTCCGGACCGGCCGCGCCGCCCCGGATGGCCCGGGTGGCCGATAGCCCGTCCAGAAGCGGCATCCGCACGTCCATCAGCACGCAGTCGACAGTTTCTCCAGCCAGGATTTCCAAGGCCTCGCGGCCGTTTTCAGCCAATGTCGCGCAGCAGCCGAGCTTTCGCAGCATGGCCCGGATGGTGACGCGGTTTATGGCTTCGTCCTCGGCCACCAGCACGCGCAATCCCGAAAGGCAGTCCGCAACGACCGGCGATGCGGTCCGAACCGGCCCGTCGGCCAGGGCAAAACGCAGGCGCACCCGGACCTCGGTGCCCTCGCCTTCCTGGCTGCACAGAGCGATCCGCCCGCCCATGAGTTCGGTCAGCCCCTTGACGATGGCCAGCCCGAGCCCGGTGCCGCCGTACGGTCGGGTCAGTGTCGGATCAACCTGGGAAAAGGCCTCGAACACCTCGCTTAACTTGTCGGCCGGGATGCCGATGCCGGTATCGGCCACGGCGAAATCGATTTCCAGGCCGTCTGCGGCCTGGGCGGCCCGGGTCGGAGCGACGGCCAGGGTCACCCGGCCTTTGGGCGTGTATTTAATGGCGTTGGCCGTAAGCTGGTAGAGGACCTGGCGCAACCGGGCGGCATCGCCCCGCAGGCGCAGGGGCGTTGCCGGGTCAATGGTCCGGGAAAACTCCAGCCCCTTGATGTGCGCCTCATGGCGCAGGGAATCGATGACCGGGGCCAGGGTTTCGTCGAGGTTGAACACCTCGTCGCGAAGCACGATACGCCCCGTGTCGATGCGCGAAACGTCGAGCACGTCGGAAAGAATGCGCAGCAGCGCCTTGGCCGAGTCCATGGCCGTGGTCATGTAGTCGCGTTGCTCGGGCGTGGGCTCGGCGTCCAGGGCGAGTTGGAGCATGCCCATGATGCCGTTTAAGGGTGTACGGATTTCATGGCTCATGTTGGCCAGGAAGGCGGATTTGGCCCGGCTGGCGGCCCGGGCTTCGGCCAGGGCGGCTTCCCGGGCGGCCTCGTCGGCTTTTCTGGCGGAAATATCCTGGAACATGACCTGATAGATGTCGCGCTCGGGGTCGAGCAGGCCGAAATGGGCCGAGGCCGGCAACCATGAGCCGTCCTTGCACCGGTAGCGCCGTTCCAGACTGGTCAACCCGCCGCCCCGGCATCCCCGGGGCGCTTCGGACACGGGCACGGCCTGCTGATCGTCGGGATGCACCAGTATCCGGGCGTTTTGGCCGAGGAGTTCGGCCTTGTCGTCGTAGCCAAGCAGGCGAAGGGCCATGGCGTTGACGTCCAGGATATTGCCCTGGGCGTCCCTGAGGATAATGCCCATGACCGATTGCTCGAAAATGCGCCGCAACCGGGCTTCGCGTTCCGTAAGGCCTGCCAGACGTCGTCCAAGGACGTCCGTGTCGTCGGTTGGGGACTGCGCCTCCGGCGCGCCCGGCGGGAATATCAACGGGGTTTTGCCCATGGTCGTTTTCCGAATTGCCCCCGGGATGCACGGTTCCTGGCCGATTCCGGCATGAATCGGATAATAATGCCCCGGTCGGGGCGTCCTGGCAAGAGGCAGGCCGCATCTGCGGGGGCATGCGGCCGGGTCGGACGGCCGAAGTACGCCGGGGCAGACAAGCAGGCCTGTTTTCGCTATGCCCCCTACCATGCGATCAGGATTTTCCCGGCTGTGCCGCGCGGCTGTCTTGGCCACGCTGCTGCTTGCAGCCTCCGTGGCGGGGGGCTTTGCCGACGCCCTGCCGCCGTCCGTGCTGCTGCTGGCCTCCTACCAGCATGGCGACGCCTGGAGCGACGGCATTGTGGCCGGATTTCTCGACGCCCTGCCGGCCGTCACGGCCCGGGTCTTTGTCGAATACTTGGATACGCGCCGCTGGCCTGCCGCGGAAACCAACCCGGAGTTCCGGGCCTATCTGGCGGCCAAATATCGGGACATCCCGCTTGCCCTGGCGGCCGGAGCCGACGATGCGGCGCTGGATTTCCTGATGGCCAACCGGGAGCAACTCTTTCCCGATCGGCCCATCGTTTTTTGCGGGGTCAACGATTTTTCGCCCAAGCGCCTTGCCGGGCAGAGCGGCATTACGGGCGTCAGCGAAGCGCCCGACATCCTCGGCGCCCTGGAACTGGCCCTGGGGCTGTTTCCATCGGCACGGGTGGTCATGGCCTTTGGCGCGGACACCTCTGCGACGGGCCGGGCCAATCTGGAGCGATTCCGCCGGGCCATGCAGGCGCTTTCCCCCCGGGCCAGGGCCGTGGAAATCCTGGACGCCGGCGAGGCCGAAGCCCGGGCCGCCCTGGCCGGCGCGCCGCGCGATGCCGTGGTCCTGCACCTGAGCCCGCTGTCCGGGCCGGACGGGCTGCTGTTGCCCCTGGGGTCGGATCTCGAAATTTTGACGGCTTCGGGCCTTCCGGTCTTCGTCCTGTGGGGCTTCGACCTTCGCCCCGGAGTCCTGGGAGGCCGGCTGGTGCGGGGCGGCGCCCAGGGCCGGGCGGCCGCCGCCCTGGTCCGGGAAATCCTGGACGGCCGGTCGCCAGCCGACATCCCGGTACGCGACGGCCCGGCCGAAACCGTCATCGATTACCGGGTCATGGAGCGGTTTGGTCTCAATCCGGCCGATCTGCCGAAAAAAACCGTGCTCTTAAACGAGCCCACCGCACTGTACGAACGCCACAAGCTGGCTTTCTGGAGTGGCGGCGCGGCACTTTTCGTCAGCCTGCCCGCTGCCGTCTGGCTGGCGATCCTGTTGGCCGCCCGGCGGCGCACCGAGGCCCGGCTGGCGGAAAGCGAACGACGCTACCGACAGTTGGTGGAATCCGCCCATGCCCTGATCCTGCGTTTCGATCAGACCGGCCGACTGGTCTTTGTCAACGATTATGCCGAGCGGCTTCTGGGGTACAGCCGTCAGGAACTGCTTGGGGGCGGGGTGCGCTTCTGGCCGCCGGCCCCGATCAACCTGTCGGGCCTGCTGGCCCGGGCCATGACCGCCCCGGAGACGCTGGCCGGCGACATCCAGGAAAACGAGGTGACGGCCAGGGACGGCCGGCGCGTCTGCATCCATTGGGACAACCAGCCGCTTCTGGGCGACGGCGGCCGGCCGGAAGGCTGGTTGGCCGTGGGCACGGACGTCACGGCCCGTCGTCGGGCCGAAGAGGCGCTGGCCTCCCGGGCGTTGGCGGAAGAAGAATTGTCGGCCTTCGGCCGCGAACTGCTGGCCGACGCGCCCGGGGCGATTTCCCGGGCCCTGCGCCGGCTGCTGACCGCCTTTGGCGCGGCCCGGGCCCTCTGGTACGAAAACACCGACGACCCGGTCCAGGGACCGGGCTGCCGGCTGGCCGGGGAAGCCCGGACCGCCGGACTTTCTCCGGCTGGGGACAATCCCGGGGCGGCGTCTTTTTCCTATACCATCGACGGCTATCTTCTGGCCGATGCCATGCTGGCCGGGGAAGGCGCGGCCGGGCTGGCCGAGGATTTTCCCGAAGGCGGACAGAAGGTGCTTGCCGCCTTGGATTTCAGAGGATTCATGGCCGCCCCGGTTACGGTCAACGGCGTGTGGAGCGGCTTTCTGGTTGTAGGCGAAGGCCGCGCGCCGCGCCGCTTCAGCCGCCAGGAACAGACATTGCTGTCCACGGCGGCCAGCCTGCTGTCGGCCCATCTTTCCCGCCCCCGGGCCGGGGCGGGTTGAGCGGACGCCAGTCGGAAGGCATGCCCTCTGCGACGGCCGGGGGGGAATCATTCCCCCCGCCCCCCCGGAAGGGGAACCAGCGGACACCGCTGCGCAAAGGTGATGCGTCCGTTCCTCCTTTTGCGGAGGGTCCGGGAGGGGATCATTCCCTCCCGGCCGCCGGAGGCAGCCTTTCGTTCCCCTTCGCGTCAACCTTAATTGGGAACAGGCCTAGCCTTTGCGCCCGGCAACCGTGGGGTCGTGCCCCAGCAACCGCCGGAAATAGCCGGCAATACGCGAGAAATCGCCGTGGGCCAGAGCCGACGCGCCCTTGGCGGCCAGCCGGGCCGCCTCGCCGGCCACATAGGCCGCCCGGTACAGCCGGGTGGGATTGCGGCGGGCAAAAAAGGCCACCATCCGGGGCGAAAGCAAAAACCGCATGACCGGCCCGGGAATGTGCTGGAAGGTGAGCAGGTAGAGCAGAAAGGCCGGATAGCTGCGCCGGGGCGGAATGTAAAACGGCCGGCGATAGATCTCGGTTTCCTCGTCCACAATGCGGCCTTCGGCCCTGGCCCGGCGGTAGAGTTCGGTTTCCGGAAAGTAGACAAGGCTGGCCATGGCCAGCCCGAAGGGCTTGGGCAGCTTGGCCAGAAGCCGCACCGTGGCCAGCAGGTCCTCGTCCTCCTCCCAAGGCGAATCAATGATGACGTGATAATCCGGGGTCAACAGTTTCGGTCGGCGGGAGTGGAGCAGGCGCGCCCCGGCAATCACTGTCTCGTCGGATTCCGGCCGGCGAAAGATCCCGCGGATTTTCGGACTGCCGGTCTGGATGCCCATTTCCACGTAGCACAGCCCGGCCTCCATGAGGATGTCGAGCTTTTGGGGGTCCAGGGTGGTCGGCGAGGCCTGGCAGTACAGCGGCAGGCCGATGTCCTTTTGGTAGGCCGCGGCAAACTGGCGCAGCCAGTCCGTCTTGCGGGAAAAGAAGGTGTCGTCGAAAAGCTGTATCCCCTCGATAAACGGATACCGGGCCGTTATCCGGCGCAGTTCGTCCATGACGTGGCCCACGCTGCGGTGGCGGAAGTACGGCGTGCCGCCGCCCCGGAACAGGGCCTTGACCGTGGGCACGTTGCAATAGGCGCAGCCATGCGGGCAGCCCCGGTCGGTCATGGTGCGGTAGACCCGGAGCAGCCGCCCCCCGTGGTACGGGACCTGGGGCAGGGCCAGCCGCAGCCGCTGCGCGTCCAGGGGCACGATGCGGCCCAGTTCCGGGGCGTACACGAACTGGTTTTCCCCGGAAAAATCAAAAAACGGCAGCGCGTCGAGATCCGGCAGCAACGGGCGCAGGCCGTTGTCCACAATGGCCCCGTCGCGGCAGGCCCAGACCCCGGCAATGGCATCGGCTCCGCCGCCCCGGGCCAGGGCGGCCAGCAGTTCGTCCAAGGCGGTTTCCCCCTCGCCCCGGCAGACAAAATCGGCATGGGCCAGCGCCTCGGCCGGCCGCACCGTGGCATGGATGCCGCCCCAGATCACCGGGATGCCCAGTCGCCGGCGCACGGCCTCGGTGAGTTGGACGGCCCGGTCGAAATAGTTGGTAAAAAACGACACGCCGACCAGATCCGACCCGACCGCCAGTTCCAGGGCCGCATCGATGACGGCGTCGGGATAGCGGTAGACAAACGAGCCGTCTTCCTGGAGCAGGCCGATGCTCCCCGGGAAAAGGACCAGCCGGACATCGTGGCCGGCGGCCTTGAGGCTGGCCTGCAGACTGCGCACGCCAAAGGCCGAAAGATCCGGAGGCGTGGGGGAGAAAAGGGTCAACGAGGGCATGGCGATCCGAGGGCAAAAGGGTTTGCGTTGGACCGGTCGCGGTCTCCGATACGCCCGGGACGTCCGTTGCGCCTCCGCCTTGAAGGGGCGGCGCAAGCCTGATCGTTTATCCTCGAAATACGGAACCGTCCATGTCGGAGCGGCACGGCATCGCACCGTTTTTGAAAATCCCGGGGCGCGTCCCTAGTCTCGCGTTCTCAAAGAAACATGTCTGTTTTGTTGAGAATATGAACAACAAATAAAACGTGTTGCCGTATGAAATACCATAACGGAAATTCGCGAACGCGACCCTAACCATGCGCCTCGCAGATTTTGATGTCCAGGGCGTCGGTCAGGGTGACAAACCCCTCCTGGGCCAGCACCACCAGGATATCGCCGGCGGCCAGAAAGCGCCTCAGGGAAAACTGGGCCCGTATGTACAGGGTGACCGTGTTGCAGGACTCGGCCACGGCCAGCAGCGGTTCGAGATTGTGGTCGGTGGACAACGGCTGATAGTCCACATGCAGGCCCAGCATGGCGACCATGGCCCCGAGCACGCCGACCAGCACCACGTTGCCGACCTCGCGCAGGGTGTCCACCCGCATCTGCTCCGACGGATCGACAATGCCCATGGCTTCGGTCAGGCCGGTGACCAGGGCGGCGGCATCGCCATGGGAAAAGGCCAGGGCGGTCATGCCCCGCATGGCCCCGGAAAAAGGCAGGAAGACCGCCTCGCACACGACCGGGCAGCGGTTCGCGGCGGCGGCGGTCAACGTCGGCCGGTTCATGATCCGGATTTCCGGCGCCGAAAGCGCCACGTGGCTGTCGCACATGCGGTTGAGCGATTCAGCCGCCCGGCCAAGGCCGATGTTGATGCATTCGCACAAAAGATCCATGCGGGCTTCAAGGCTCGTCACGGCCGTTCCTCCTGCCGCGACTCAGGCGACCGGCCCTGTATACCCGACCAGGGCCGGCTTGGGAATTCCCTTGTGCAAGATCATCGGCTACACGCCGGCCATGCGCAGTGGCCCACGGGCGCGCCGGTACGGCGGCCCGCCCCGGCCCTGGCAACAGGCCGTCTACGGCAGATCGTTGCTTTCCACCTGGCTCCAGACGTCAAGCGGTTGTTCATTGGCCAGGGCGCGATCGACAAAGCCGTTGTTTTTGGCGTCGACGCGCTGCCAAGCGGTAGCGGCCTTCTGTTTGTCGTGCCAATGATCGATGAATTCCTCTTTCGTTATGACGCCGTCCTTGTTGTTGTCATAGGTGACGAAGACTTCATCGACCGAAGAGTAGGCCTTTTTTTTCGAGGCGCAGCCTCCGATTGCCGCCGCCAGGGCCAGACACATCGCCGCCGCCATCGCCTTGCGCATCATGGTGCATCTCCTTTGGGTTGCCATACAGAAAAACCGACTCTGCGCCCTGCCGCACAGCCAAATGCCGCATCGGGCCAATCCCACCGGGGCTCATTATGAAGCCTAAACAAAATACTGGAAAAAACCAAGCCGCGTCGTGCTTGCAAAGAAAAGAGCGGAAGATCCATGGCCGGCCCGTGCGCCGGGCAGAGTCGAAAAGACTGGCATCTCAACGGGCGAAGGGAATCTGGCCGACCGGGGCGTCAAGATAGTGGCTGGCGAGGATGCCGCTTGTCGGGTCCAGACAGGGAACGCCGGCCAGTACGGGAAAGACCAGGCAACATTCGGGGCAGAACCAGTGGCCCAGATGGCTGACCAGGACCGTGCGGCAATGAGGGCAGGCGTAGCGCGCCGCCGGCCGGGGAAGAGGCTCCTTTTCCAGCAGGAGAAGAGTCGTCATGCCCCGGTCGCGCAGGGGCTCAAGCACCTCGTGACGCATTACGGCAAAGCCCAGGGCGCGGGCATGGCCAGGGAGATCGCGACAGTAGCGATGCCGGTCCATACGGGCGCGCTGTTCGGGACTGGCCAGCTCGTAGCAGGGTTCGAACAGGGCCACGTAGCGGGCGGCCACGCGGTGCAGTTCGGCCAGAATCGGGGATTCGCGTCCCCGGTTGGGTTCGATGGCGTGGGAAGTGAACACAAGATCGCAGGCGTTGTCCGGCAGGGGGATGTGCTCCATGTCGGCCATGAAGACGTCGGCGACAAGACCGGACCGGGCGGCATGGGCGACGGCCTGGCTGGCCCGGGACCAGGACAGGTCAAAGGCCCGGACAGTCCTGGGCGGCTTTGGCAGGGCGCGTACGACCTCGACCAGGGTGGTGGCCTCGCCGCAGCCGGCTTCGACAATGGAATCGAAAGCCAGGTCGCGCAGGCATCCGACCACGGCCTGCACGCGCACGGCCAGATGTTCCTTGGCCCCGGGGGCGTTGTTCATTCGGATGTAGGAGCCGGCCTGCAAATCATAGCTCAGGCGCACGGCCCGGCTGGAATTGTCGTCGCGGCCTTCGCTGGCCCGCAGGATGTCCATGATGTTGCGGCCGTCGGCATAGTTCTGCCGGAGTTCCCGCATGGTCAGCGGGGATTCTGGGCTTGGTCGGTCGCTCATGTGTTGCGCCCTCCTTTGGCGGCGGCGTCGAGGAGCAGGGATTTCCGGTAGCCCTCGTTGCGGGCGATGCCGGCATTGACGCCGGCCAGATCCGGCCGGGCGGCGAGCAGGGTCAGCACGTCCCTGGCCCGGACCGTGGCCGGGTCAATCCGGGAAAACAGTTCGCGCATGAAGGCCAGGTCTGCCGGCTCGTCCACGGTCCAGCGCAGATGGGACAGGTTCGTTTCCGAGGCCACCTGCCCCAGCCGGAAGCGTTGCGGCCGGGTCCAGATGAAGGGCATGACGTGTTCGCGCTCGGAAGGTTTGCCGGCCTCGCGCCAGGCCGCCCCCAGGGCGGCGGCGGATGCCGCCTCCACATCCAGGCCGTCGGGCCAGGACGGAGTGGGATAGGCCGTACTGACGTAATCGTAGCGCCCGGTGGCAAAGGCGGCCAGACAACGGTCGATCAACTCGGGATCGACCAGGGGGCAGTCCCCGGTGACCCGCACCACCACATCGGCCTCAACCTGTTTCGCCGCCTGAAAATAGCGGTCCAGTACGTCGCACTGGCTGCCCCGGTACACGGGAAAGCCCAGATCGCTCCCGACCGCCGCCAGCGCATCGTCCCCGGGGTCGACCGAGGTCACAAGCATGGTCTGGGCCACCCCGCTTTGGGCGGCGCGGCGCAACACATGCCCGATCATGGGCAGACCGGCCAGAGGGGCCAATACTTTTCCAGGCAGCCGGGTGGACCCCATACGCGCCTGCACAAGGGCCACGGTCTTCATGTCGCCAATCCTGTTGTCCGTTGGTTTGCGGCGTCCGCCACGGCCCGGAGAATCGTTTGTCCGTTTTGTCGCCAATCGGCCCGGGAAACGGCCACAGCCCGGCCGGCCTGGCCCATGGCCCGACGCGCTTCCGGTCCCATGGCCGCCAGCCGCTCCAGGCCGTCGGCCATGGCCCGGCAGTCGCCGACCGGGGCCAGAAAGCCGTTTTCGCCGTCCGTCACCCATTCCCGATTGCCGGGGATGTCCGTGACCACCACCGGCCGGGCGGCGGCCAGGGCCTCCAGCAGGGAAATGGAGCTGCCGTCGGAGCTCGAACAACTCAGATAGACGTCGGCAGCGACGTAGCCCGCCGCCATCTGCTCCGGCGAAAGCCAGCCGGGAAAGCGCATCCGAGCGCCAAGGCCCAGTTCGCCGGCCAGCCGGGCCAGTTCCCCGGCCATGGGGCCGTTGCCGGCCATGTAGAGAAAGAATTCCGGCCGCCGCCCGACAGCCAGGGCAAAGGCGCGAAGGGCCGTTTCAGGCCGGTAGAGCGGGGCAAAGGCGCGGTTGGTAAAAACCACCACGTCGTCCCGGCCAAGGCCCAGCCCGGCGCGAAGGGCCGCACCGGCCTCGCCGGCCGCTCCCGGGCGCTCCAGATCCACGCCCCAGGGAGCCACCGCCAGCCGGTCCGGGGCAAGGCCGCCGATAGCTGCGGCCATATCGGCTCCCGCCCGGGAGTCCACCAGCACCCGGGCCGCCCGGCCCAGGACAAAGGCGGCCGCCATCCTGGCCGAAGGGTCGCGGGCGGCATGGAGCAGCAGGTCGGAGCCCCAGGACACGGCGACAAGGGGCGCGACATCGGGCACGGCAGCAGCCAAAGCCACGGTATGAACCGGGCCGGCCACCACCACGTCCGGCCCGAAATCAGCCAGTATCCGGCCAAGCGTCGATCCATGGGCCGGCCGGCCGGCAAGGCCCGGGCACAGATCGGCAACGCCAAGTCCGGCCTCGTCGGCCGGGTTGCCCGGGGAAAACAGCGCGACACGGCCGACGATATGTCCGGCGGCCGCAAAGAGACGCAGGAAACGCGCGTCGTGGGGCGTGCGCCCTTCGCTGCAATAGGCAATACGCATGGGAGCCAGGGGCTTGCCGGCCGGCTCAGGCCGGGGAGTCGGGCCGGGCCAGGGCCGTGCGGTCGAGGTGTTCGCCCGGGGCCAGATCGCGGGCGGCGCACAGGCCGATCACCACGTCGATGTCCCAGGGATCGATGGCCCCGGCCGGAGCGGGCCGCAGCACGTCGAGATCGGCCCGGGTCAGGCGCTGGCCCTGGCGGATGGGCCGGGCGGCCCGCAGGCAGCGGCGCTGCACGACCACGGTTTCGGCTTCGTTGGCCTCGATCTGCTTGAGGCCGTGGCCCAAAGCCATTTCCAGTTCCCGGGTGCGGTCCACCATTTCCCGCCAAACCGCCGGGTTCAAAGCGAAACCGTGGTCCGGGCCGATGCGGCCATTGTCGTCGGTAAAGTGCTTTTCCACCACCCGCGCTCCCAGGGCCACGGCCCCGAGCACGGCGGCGTGGCCCGGGGTGTGGTCGGAAAGCCCCAGCACCAGATCGGGATACAGGGCGGCGTAGGTCCGCAGCACGTTAAGATGGACGTGGCGGAAATTCTCCCTGCTTCCCGTATAGTTGGTGTTGCACTGCATCAGGACCAGCCGGGGGTTGCGAGCGAGCAGCCGGCGCACGGCCCGGGCCACCTCGCCGATGTCGCAGGCGCCGGTGGCCAGCAGCACGGGCTTGTCCTGGCCGGCCACGGCGTCGAGCATCTCGCCCCAGGCGACGTCTCCGGAGCCGATCTTTATGGCCGGCGCCAGCGGCGCGAGCAGTTCCACGGCCTCGAAATCGTACGGCGTGGAGAAAAAATGGATGCCGGCCTCGTCGCAGACGTCTTTGAGCCGGGCGCTCCAGGCATAGGGCAGGGCGGCGTCGGCGTAGACCTCGCACACGGATTTCTTCCAGCTTTTCTGGTGGGAAAACTGGCCGCCGAGATGGTCGAAACCGTATTGGCTGACGATCTTTTCCGCCTGGAAATGCTGGAATTTGGCAGCATCGGCTCCGGCTTCTTTGGCCAAGTGGACGAGCGCCACGGCCCGGTCGAAGTCGCCGTCATGGTTGGCGGCGATATCGGCAATAAAATAGGTCGGATGACCGGGGCCGATGATTTTGTCGCCTATGCACAGTTGAGGCATCGTATCTCCAAAAATATCCTGAGGTTGGTCCGCCGGACGCTACCCGGTACAGGCCTTGAAGAGGAAAGAGGTTGGCCAGAATTCAAGCAACGCTTTAGGTTTTTCAGCCGACCTTCGGACCTTGCCGGCGAAAATCGTTTGCCCCGGCCCACACGGCATGAAAATGCCGCTGGAAGGACGCGCCTTCTTTCGCCGTGTGGCGGCTGGAATGGTATGGGAACTTGAGATTTAGGAAAAGGCCTCTGTGACGGTTGGCCGCATCTGGGCGACCTGTCGCAGGGCGTGACTGCGCCCGGCGGCATCGAGTCGGACCATTCGGGCAATGCCGGCATCCAGATCGAGATCAATGGTGCCTGGCAGCCGGGCGGCCAGTCGCGTACCGTCCAGGGCGCTGTTGCGAGGCCTGGGGGCGGCAAAACGGACGTCTTCCAGGCTGCCCGGCCGGACCAACCCCGGATCGAGACCAAAGGCGGCCAGAAGCCGGCGGGCAAAGGCGTATTTGCTGATAGGTACGGGTGCGGCCACATGCCAGATGCCGGTCAGACCGACGGCCAGGGCGGCCTCGACGATTTCGCCAAGCACGCTGGTCAGCACCGGGGCGAAGAAGACATCGGTAAACCCGAGAAAAGGGACGTTCTTCCGGCCTTGTGACAGAATCCATTCCGCCAGCCCGTGATTGTCGCGTCGGCCCGGCCCGAAAATGTTGGTACGAAGGACGAGACAGTCCGGGCAGCCGGCCAGGGCCAGCCGTTCGCCCTCAAGCTTGGAGGCGGCGTAAGCGTTGACAGGGCCTGGCTCGTCATCTTCGGCATAGCCGCCCCGGTCGCCGGCAAAGACCGCGTCCGTGGAAATATACACCAGCCGTGCGCCGATGTCCCGGCAGGCCAGGGCGATTTCGGCCGTGGCCAGGGCGTTGACGCGCCGGGTGTCTTCGGGATGGCCCTGGCAGGCGTCTACGTCGGTGTCCGCGGCGCAGTGCACCACCACGGCCGGGGACAACCGGGCCATCAACCCGGCCACGTCGGATTCCCCGGCCAGATCCAGGGCGGCCAGGGTCACGCCCGGCAGATGGGGCGGCCGGCTGCGACAGGTGCCGGCTACGCGCCGCCTACCACGCCAATCCAACGCCAGATTGGCCCCCAGCATGCCGGAAACTCCGGTAATGAGCACGTCGTACGCCGCCATGGATTTCCTCAGGCCAACCGGGCGAAACCCGTGGCCGCCGGCGCGCCGGACAGGCAGTCGTCCAGAGAGTCCTCGGCCATGGCCCCGGCAATGCGGGCAAAAGCCTGAGGCACGGCTGCCGCGTACCGGGCCACGTCTTCAGCGGTATGGGACGCCATAGCGTAGTAAAGGTTGGAAGCCAGAATGCCGTGGCCGAGCATCTCCTGGACAAACAAGGCTTTGGCGGCAGGGTGGCGGCTGGAGAAGGTGAAATGGGGCATGGGATCGATGCCGCCGACCGCGATGTCCAAACCCACGGCATCGGCAGCCGCCAGCCAGATTTTCTGCACGGCCCGGCCGTTGGCCGCCATCCGGGCAAAGGGATTGGTGCGGGCCAGTTTGTCGATGGTGGCCAGGGCGGCCACCGGTCCCAGGCGTTCGGTCCAGTTGGTGCTGCTGATAAAGGTCTTCTGGGCAGCGCTCATGACGGCCTCGCTCCCGATGACGGCGGCAACGGGATAGCCGTTGCCCAGGGCCTTGGCAAAAACCGCCATGTCCGGGCGCACGTCGGTCAGGCGCAGATGGGCCCCGCCAAGGCCCAGCCGGAAGCCGGCGGAAATTTCGTCAAAAACGAGCACCGCCCCGGCCTTGTCGGCCAGCACCCGGACCTGCTCGAAAAATCCCGGCTCCGGGGTGTGGTTGCGGATGGGCTCCATGACCACGGCCGCGATCTCTCCGGGATAGCGATCGATGATGGCCGCCAGTTCCCCGGGCTTGTTGTAGCGGAAGGGCAGGGCCGTGTCCCGCAGTCCCGGGGGCACGCCGGCCGGATCGAGGCCGGCGAGCAGGTGGTCGCGCAGACAGTCGTCGTTGAGGTTGGCCGCCAGATACCAGTCGTGCCAGCCATGGTAGCCGCAAAAGGCCACCCGAAAGCGACCGGTGGCCGCCCGGGCAATACGCACGGCCACCGCCATGGCCTCGCCGCCGGAACGGGTCAGGCGCACCATGTCGGCAAAGGGGTGCATCCGGCACAGGGCTTCGGCCAGGAGCACCTCCTCGGGGCAATTGAGGCTGGTGGCCACGCCGGCGCGCACGGCCGCAATCACGGCCGCGTCCACGTCGGGGTCGGTATAGCCGAGGATGGCGGCCCCGATGCCGCCGATGCTCATGTCCAGATACCGGTTGCCATCCAGGTCCCAGACCGTGGCCCCTTCGGCCCGCTGGTAGTAGCCGGGCCAGACGCCCAGGGAGAACTGATCCGGCCGTTTGGACAGCAATTGGGTCATGCCGGGGATGCGCGCCCTGGCGCGCTGCTGCATAGCCAGGCAGTGCTTCAATTCGTTGGGCATGATGGCGGCGTTCCTTTGTGGGGCGGCGTGGACGTTGGCGCGCCGGCTGACGGCTCGGGCCGCAGCAGGCTGCGGCACATGAACCAGAAGCGGACCAGCCCGGCGCACACCGGATAGCCGGCCAGGGCCGGCCGGCCGTGGCGCACCAGGGCCATGGCCCGCTTCAGCGGATAATTGACGAGCAGATGGGCCAGGATGGCCCGGCGTTTTTCCGGATAATTGCGCACCAGCCGGGCGTCGCCGGCGCCGTATTTGCGCCAGGCGGCCAGATTTTCGGCCAGACCGGCGGGATGGTGGCGGCGGCTGACGCCCCGGCCCACCCCCTGCCGCCGTCCGGCCTGCTCCATGCGGATGGACAAAGCGGCGTCCTCGTTGCCCACGCCGTCGAACCGGGTGTCTATGCCCACGGCCCGCAAGGCCTCGGTGCGGTACAGGGCCGGCCGGCCGACCATGTTCGACGGGCCGGGCCGGCAGATGCAAAATTGCAGCAGGGCGTCCATGCCGCGCTGGCAGTACGAACGCGGCGTAAACACACGCAGGGCGGCCTGGAGGGCGTCGTAGCCTTCGGCCTGCATCTGGGCCAACAACACGGCCGGGCAGTCCGGGTCCAGCCGGTCGTCGGCATCGATGAAAAAGAGATAGGGGCGGGTGCAGGCGGCAATGGCGGCCTGCCGCTGGCTGGCCAGTCCCCGGCCGGTGGCGAGCACCGTCGCTCCGGCCCGGCGGGCCAGCTCCACGGTGGCATCGCGGCTGCCGCCGTCGATGACGCGCACAGCCCGGATGCCGGCGGCCCGGATGGCCTCCAGGCAAGCCACAATGTTGGCCTCCTCGTTGAGGGTGCACACGCAGGCTTCGATGGCGTCAAGAGCGGCGGACACGACGGCATTGCCTCCTTAGCCGCGTGAAACGATGGCGGCCACGTCGAAATCCGTTTCCCGCCGATAGCCCAGGGCGGCCAGCCGGGTCAGGCATGGGGCGATATATTCGTTGGCCACGATGACGTAGGGACGATCCGTTTCGGGTAAGGCGTCGGGAGAGACAACGCGGTCATCCGGGATGGCCCGGTCCCGCAGGGACAGGGCATCGGCGATAAAGCGCACCCGGCCATGTCCCCGACCGGCCAGACGGCCGGCCAGATCCCGGGCCATCCTTCCGGCTCCCCACAGCCAGATTTCGCGGTCTTCGGGCAGGCGGTCCAGGGACAGATCCAACCCGTCGATAAAATGGGGGTAATCCCGCTTCTCGATGAGATAGGGGATTTCCAGGCCCAGGCAGCGCCGGCACACGGGCTGGGCGCGCTTGAGCCGGTCGATGTCGGCCGGATCGGTGTCAAACAGGTTGCCGATGACGAAATCGTCCATCTCCTTGGTGACCATGCAGCAGGTGACGATGTTGCAGGTTTCGTCGAGCAGCAGGGCGTCATAATACGGGCAGTCGTAGCCGGCCGGCATTTCTCCCTGATCTTTGACCAACCGATCCAGAAGCAGGTCGCGGCCAAGTTCGCGCAACTCCGTTTCAGGCAACCTGTTCTCAAGGTAACGCATAAACAGATCAAGGTCAGCGAATGTGGCGAACGTGGGCTGCACGCCTATGCCGTGGGTCTTGGCAAAGGCCAGCAAGGCAGGGATTTCGTCCAGGTTGAACTGGTAAACGTGGACCTTGATCTGCACCTTGCCCTGAAAGCCGTGGGAACGATAATTATCCAGCAAGGCCATGATATTGGCCTTGATGCGCTCGAAGGAAAAACCGTGGATGCGGTCATAGGACGCCTGGCTGAAGCCGGGCATGGAAACAACCACGGCGCGAAGCTTGCGCAGGGCGTCCGAAGCGTCAAAAGGGACGAACCGGGACAGGTTGGAACTGACAATGTATTCGTGGCCGGCCTCGGCCAGCACGGCGGCGATGTCCCGGAAGCGGGGATGCAGAAAGGGTTCACCCCAGTTGTACAGGGAAAACAGTGCGTCCAGGGCGATGACGCCCTGCCCGCGCAGGTAGGCTATGGCCCGGGACAGCGTCTCGGGTTCCAAGAACGCCCCTGGCAGGGGCTTGCCGATCCGGTTTGCCCGGCCGGTGACGCACCATTTGCACCGGGCGTTGCATTTTCCGGCTATCTCGATGACGACATGGTCGTACATGGTGTTCATGGCCCCATTCTTCGCGAAAGTTCGAGAAGGCATGCGGATATTTCTAAATTTTGAAACAAGTCAGTGTAGGCGGATATTATAAAAACCGGTTCACCTTCAAAAGGTAATAGTCGGGATGCACAAGCGTTAGTTGTTCCTGATTTGTGTACAACTCATGGCAGGGCAGACGAAGATCGCCAAGTCGGCTGTTTTTTACAAAAAAAAGTGTATTTTGCCTGTACCAGAGAGGAATATCCCTATCATTCCAAACATTTCTTCGAATAAAATCAACGACGGAATAGCTTTGCTTTTGGAATAAACCAGCCCAGTAATCAGGCCATTGCTCATTGAAATGCCCATTTCCCCCCTGGAAGGGAATTGCTGCGGAAAACAAGACAAAATCCGAGGCCGCAGTGAGCATAGCGATGAAGTGGGCAGCGTATTCCGGTTGCAGGTGCTCTGCGACCTCAAGGGATATCGCCAGGTCGTAGCGTTGGGCGAAATGCTGTTCCTGCTCGAAGTCGGTTCTCCGGAAACAGGTTTCAGGAATCACCAAAAAGGCTTTTTCAACCCAAGGGCCATCCATACCCTGGATGGTCCGCGCTCCTCGCTCGGCAAGCACTGAAAGCCATGTACCCACTCCGCAACCGAAATCAATGGCGCTGTCCACTGGAGGGATCGCGTTGAGCACTATGGAGAGAATTTTCCGCGCAGCATGCAGGGTTTGCTGATGACGATCCTTGTAAAAATCAACATCGTATATCTTATGCATACCTGCTCCACGCAAAAATCACATGGCAACCATCCATCACAAACCAAACCAGACCAGGGGAACGCACCCGATTTGCATTTTCGCAGTATAGTGATCTGCGCTCCTGACAAACATCCAGGGGCAGGGACGTATTGCGGACTTCATCGCTCATGGAGCCTGCCGCCTTGCTTGCGTGGTGGGGCATGCCGGGGTCAGGCGATGAAACCAGCGGCCTGCCGGGCCGTTGCCAGATCCGCCGCCAGGTCGAGGCCGAGGGCGTCCAGGTAGGGTTTCCAGAAATCGGTCTTGGCGTCGTAGGCCTCCCTGGCCCTGGCCAGAAATCCGCAGGCCGCCCCGGCGTCGCCTTCCAGCAGTTCCACCCGGGCCAGCCCGTGCAGGGCAATGACGTGGCCGCCGGCCATGGATTCGACATAGGCGAAATCCCGCCTGGCCTGGGCCAGTCCCTTGGATGTTGCGGCAAGCAGGTTGATGTTGTCCTGAAAATTGATGCGAAGGTTGGCCCGGTAGTTCATATCCTGCAATTCTATGTCGGTATAGTCGATATGCTGCAACTTCGGGGCATAGAAACATTCCTTGTAGTCGGGATTAAAGGCCTTGATGACCTTCTGGCTCAGGCATTCCTCGTAGAGTGCCGAGCCAGGAAACGGCTGGAAGCAATAGAAACATTTCCAATCAATGGGCAGGGTGGCGGCAAATTCGAGGGTGCTTTGCACGTCGCGCCGCGTTTCAAAGTGGAATCCGGTAATGAAAAACCCCGTCATGTAACCGTCGCCTTCGGCCCGGATGTTTTCCACGGCCCGCACGGTCTTCTCCACGGTCAAGGGCTTTCGCACCCTTTGCAGCGTAGCGTCGTTGCCTGATTCGATGGCGAGATTGAACAGGCAGATGCCGCTATCGTACATCCTGGCCACCAGTTCGCGGTCGACCAACGGGCTGACCTGCAAGCCGCCATAGGACATCCAACGCACTCCTAGAGGCGTGATGGCGTCGAGCAATTCTTTGAACCAGCGCAGGTTGGCGCAGATGTTCTCGTCGTTGAACAAAAAGGTGTTGACGCCGTAGGCGTCGCGCAGGTGGCGCATCTCCCGGGCCACCAGTTCCGGCTCCCGGGCCCGCCAGCGTCGCCGCCAAAACGACGGGGAGGAACAAAAAGCGCACGAGTTGGGACAGCCCCGCGAGGCGGTCAGGGTACCCACCCGGATGTCCCCGGGCTTGTAGATGCGGTCGAGCACCTGTCGGCCGGATTTGAAATAGCGGTCAAATTCCAGCACCTCGTAGTCCAGGCGGGGAACGGTCTTATAATCCTTCCAGAAGTGCAGGCGGGGATTTTTGCAAATGCCCTGGGAAGTCCTGTAGCCCACGCCCTCGACTCCGGACAGGTCGCGTCCGTCATTTAAGGCGTCTATGAGGTCGGACAGGCCGGTTTCGCCCTCGGACAGGACGGCATAATCCACGACCGGATCGGCCAGACACATCTGGGTCAGATGGCTGGGGTAATGGCCGCCCATGATGATGACGCTGTCCGGGGCATGGGCCCGGAAGTGGCGGGCTACGGTGTGGAAGGTCCCGATGCCGGAATAATACAGGGCGGCAATGCCGACGAGATCGGGGCGCACCATTTCGCAGTGCTCCCGGACCAGCGTGTCGAAATCCTTTTGTCCGGCCACGGCGTGATACTCGGTATTCAGGTCGACAAAATGCACATCCAGGTCGTCGCGCGTCTTCAGGTAACCGTAGACGTAGAGCAGCCCCAGGGGCGGCTCGAAATACATGTAGCCGAGACTGTCCTTGCCGGAAAGCAGTCCCGGATCAGGCGGGTTGACCAAAAGCACCCGGCGGATTGTTGCCATGTCAGCCCCTCCCTTCCTCAGAGTCTGTTCATAATAGCGCCTCCGGCGGCCGGGAGGGGGTCACCCCCTCCCGAACCCTCCCGGACGGAAAGGCAGGGTGACGGGCGGCTTGGCGGCTCCGCTAGCCAACCGGGTTGAAAAAGAGGAAAAATTTTCTTGGGATGACATGTCAAGCAACATACACGCCACAATGGGATTCTTCTCCCTGCCGTCCTAAATTTTTCGCAGCACGGTCATGCCCACGCCGCGCGAGTGGCTGAGCGGCACACTGTCCAGTTCCGCCAGAGAGCCCGGACCATCGGCCCGCCGCCAGACGAGGTCGTTGTCAACCGCATAAAAGCTGGTTTCCTCGACAGCAAAGCCCGGAGCCGTGACAAGGCGCTGCCAGTCTTCGGGGGAGTATTCCCACTGGGCACAGTAATAGCCCAGGCTGTCGCGCAAAAGCACCGCCCCGCCCCGGCCCATGGGCACGGAAATGACGCAGCGTCCGCCCGCGACCAGCCGGTCGGCAATACGCGACAGCACCAGCCCGTCAATAGCCGGGTCGCGCCAGCGGGCCACACCGGCAGGATCGGTGGCCCGGTCGAACGCGCTTTTGGGGTTGTCGCGCGAGGGCGCGTCAAAGCCAATATGTTCGATGACCGAAACGATGGTCACCATGTCGTAGGGCTCCTGCGCCGCAGGCAACTTCCGGGCGTCGCCCACGTGCACGCCGACAGCCTCGATCTCGGGCCACCAGGATTCGGGATAACGGCCGCGCACCCGGGCCGGGTCAATGATGTCGACGGCGTGCAGCACGCGTCCGGGCTGGCGGGCGTAGGCCAGCAGCAGGCCAAGATAATCAAGGCTGGCCAGACTCAGACCGATGTCGAACAGCCGGGCCGGGGCGAAACGGCCAAGGCAGGAAGCGGTCCAAGGCACCTCCACGGCGCGCGAGGACGTGCCCGGCCAGGGGGCCTGGGCCATGTCGCAGGCCTTGCCGGCATGCAGCGTCGCCACAGCCGCGTCCAAGATGGAACGCGTGGTCGCATCCATGGGAAGTCCTTTTTTGGGCGTCGGTTATGTTTTGGGCCACAGGCAGGGATTGACGACCGTCTCGGGCACGACGTCAAAGGCCCGGCCAAGGGCGGCCACGGCGGCGTCCGGCAGGGGCACTGCCACAGCCCGGATATTGTCTGTCAGTTGTTCCCGGGTTTCCGCCCCAACAACGAGGCAGGCATCGGGCCACATGGCCCGGGCAAAGCCCAGGGCCGCCATTGCCGGGGAAAGCCCCAGGGCGGCGGCGCACGCCTGGAACCGGGCCACATACGGCCGGGCCGCGTCAAGGCGGACGGGCAGACGATCCGCCGGCATGAGGAGCAGGCCCTGTAAAAAGACCGAGCGCACGGCCACGGCCACGCCGCGGCGGGCGGCTGCGTCAAAGGCGCCGTCCCGGGCAAACCGCCTGTCCAGCACGCTGGACGGCAGTTGCAGGCGGGTCAGGATGGGAATGCCCAGGGCCTGCCGGGCGCGGGAGAGGCTGTAAACCGATACGCCAAGGGCACCGGCCAGCCCGGCATCCAGAACCCCTTCCATGGCCCGGCCCACACCGGCCTCCCAGCCGTCCAGGGCTGCCTCGTCATGCAACAGCAGGGCATCCAGAGGCCGGCCCAGCCGGCGCACGGACTCGGCCGCCGCAGCCAGCACGGCCCCGGCATCGGCGGCGTCCACGTCCGAGGGCAACTTGCTGGTGACCCGGGCCGAACCGGCCGGGTCCAGGTCGGCCAGAGCCGCGCCAAGCACGATCTCGCTGTCGCCGTAGTGGCGGGACGTGTCGAATTGGCGCACGCCGGCGGCGAGGGCCGCGCCGACCATATCCCGGGCCACGTCCGGGGCCGGCTTGCCCGTGACGTTGGCCACGCCGTAAGGCATGCCAAGCTGGGCCGTGCCCAGGGCCAGACAGGCCCCGGCAATCAGCATCCGCCATCCTTGGCCTGAGGTTTTTGCTCAATGAATTCCGAAAGAATGGCTGAAAGCTCCTGCCGGCCAAGCAGCCAATCCCGATTGCTGGAAATGTATTCAAAGTCCTCATTCGCCTTCCGGCCGCCGGGGCCGTACTTGTCGAAGGAAGACAGGTCCATAGCCGACTTGATAATGTAGTAGTCAGGGAATTCCACGGTGTTGCGCGCTTCGTCGCGGGGAATGAGGACCTCGTGGAGCTTTTCCCCGGGCCGGATGCCGACAACCTTCACTTCGCATTCCGGACAAATGGCTGCCGCCAGATCGCCGATATTCATGGTGGGCAGCTTGGGAATGAACATCTCGCCGCCAAGCATGCACTCCAGGGCCATGAGCACGAAGGCCACGCCCTGGCGCAGGGTGATCCAGAAGCGGGTCATGCGGGGATCGGTCACGGTCACCCGGCCGGTCGGACGTTGTTTGAGAAACAACGGGATGACATCCCCGATGGGGGCAACGATCAGGTAGATCATGGTGATGAAGTTTGTGGGGTTCGCCGGATTCGATGAAGAGATTATGACTTGAGCCCTCAGGACGCGGGAGTGTACTCCCTCTTGTAAGCCAAGGGGATCCGTTGCCGGGTCCGGGTCGGCCAGGATGCGTCTGCCGCCGTAGGCGGCTATTTCGTTTTTGCGAAAGACCAGCACCCGGACGTCAAGGGGACTCGCGTACGAAGGCCACGGCCGAGCAAGCTTGGCGCGCCAGATATCCGGCAGCACGTCATGCATGACGCATGGCCAAATGGCAAGGGCTGGGCAGCTCCGTGGATTCTACCCGAAGAACCTAAAATCTTCTTTCGGAACCTTGGCATCCAAACTACGTGGCGCTTGCAGTCCCATACCGAGTGGTTTAGGTTTCGTAGACGTTCAACGAAAGCCTCCGTCTGCTTGAGCTTTGAGCGGTTCAAGCTATAGAGGCTTCGTCTTCCCGGAGCTGCCAAACTCTGGGAGTCCCCCGGCAGAACCGGGTTTTACCCACGAGTATTATCGTGTTCAGAGAAATCTCCAAGTAAGTGCTGTGCCGGAGAATCTTTTGCAGATCGGCCATAGCTGATTCGCACACCCTCATAAAACGGAACGGTGACCATGTTCCCAACAATCACTGACCGCAAGATACGTATCGCTGTCGTCGGCTGTGGACGCATCTCCCGCAACCACTTTCTAGCCATTGAAAAACTCGGCGATGATCTCGAACTTGTTGCCGTGTGCGACGAAGACGAACAGCGCCTTGACGAACACGCCGCACGACTGGGCGTATCGAAATATAAGCATTTCGACACGCTGTTGTCCGAATGCGATTGCGATATCGTCTCCCTATGCACGCCGAGCGGGCAACATTCCCATCAGGCTATCCTGGCGGCCCGGTACGGCAAGCATGTGATGACCGAAAAGCCGATGGCCACTCGCTGGAAGGACGGCCTCGCTATGGTCAAGGCCTGTGATGACGCCCGGGTGCGGCTTTTCGTCATCAAGCAGAACCGCCGCAACACCACCCTCCAATTGCTCAAGCGGGCCGTCACTGAAAAGCGGTTTGGCCGCATTCACATGGTCCATATGAACATCCTGTGGACGCGGCCCCAGGAATATTACGATTCAGCGTCCTGGCGCGGCACCTGGGAAATGGACGGTGGGGCGTTTATGAACCAGGCGAGCCACTACGTGGATCTGCTGGACTGGCTTATCGGACCCATTGCCGACGTCCAGGCCATGACCGCCACCCTGGCCCGCGACATCGAGGTGGAGGATACCGGCGTCATGAACGTCCGCTGGCGTTCCGGCGCGCTGGGGTCCATGGCGGTGACCATGCTCACCTACCCCAAAAACCTTGAGGGGAGCATCACGATCATCGGCGAGAAGGGCACCGTGCGCGTGGGGGGCGTCGCTGTTAACGCCATAGAATTGTGGGACTTCGCCGAACCCAAGGACTACGATCAACAGATCGAAAACGCCAGCTATGAAACCACCTCGGTCTACGGCTTTGGGCATCCCTTGTATTTCAAAAATGTCGTCGATGTAATGCGCGGGGTGGCCGACCCCGAAACAGACGGACGCGAGGGCCTCAAATCCCTCGAAGTATTGATAGCGGCCTATATCTCGGCCCGGGACAGGCAAACGGTGTCCCTTCCCTTGGAATATTAGGAGCGCGTTATCTGCGGCAGCATGCGTGTTGCAAACCTATCCGACAAAGCCTTCCGAACGGGTCGCGTTCGGCAATGGTCGCAACGCGTCGACGCGGTTGATCCCAGAGCCGCGCAAAGCGCGTGTTGACGCTGTTCGGCGGCAAGGGCTATCGCAGACAACGCCAATAGTTGTAGATAATTCCATTAAATATCGCTGGATGAGGATGTCATGGCCATTCCTTTCAATGATCTCAAGGCCCAGTTCAAGCTGCTCGAATCAAACATCCGACGGCGGCTGGACGCGGTTTTGGCCCACGGCGGCTACATCATGGGCCCGGAAGTCGCGGAACTCGAAAAGCGGCTCGCCGAGTTTGCCGGCGTGAAACATGTTGTCTCCTGCGCCTCGGGAACCGATGCCCTGTTCATGCCCCTGCTCGCCTGGGGCATTGGTCCGGGCGACGCGGTTTTCACCACGCCGTTCACCTTTATTGCCACGGCCGAAGTCGTCACCCTCCTGGGAGCGACGCCGATCTTTGTGGACATCGATCCGGCGACCTACAATATCGATCCCGAGCGCCTGGCCCTGGCCGTGGCCGCCGTCAAGGCCCGGGACCCCGCCATCCATCCCCTGCCCAAGGCGGCCCTGAAAACCGCGCTGACCCCCAAGGCCGTCATTCCGGTGGACCTGTTCGGCCTGCCCGCCGACTACGACGCCATCATGCCCACGGCCGCCGAGCACGGGCTGCTCGTTCTGGAAGACGGCGCGCAAGGGTTTGGCGGCCGCTACAAGGGGCGTATGGCCTGCTCCCTGGCCCACTGCGCGACGACCAGCTTTTTCCCGGCCAAACCGCTGGGATGCTTCGGCGACGGCGGCGCGATCTTTACCGACGACGATGCCTTGGCCGACCACCTCAAATCCATCCGCATACACGGCAAAGGCCGCGACAAATACGACAACGTGCGCATAGGCTTCAACGGCCGGCTGGACACTCTGCAGGCGGCCGTTCTCTTAGCCAAGCTCGACGTCTTCCCGGCCGAACTCGACGCCCGCGACGCGGTGGCCGCCCGGTATGCCGCAGGCTTCGCCGGCGTGCGGGACATGGCCGTTCCTTCCGTGCCCGCTGGCTGGCGCAGCTCCTGGGCCCAGTACACCCTGGGCACGTCCCGGCGCGCCGTCGCCCTGGCCGCCCTGGCTGCGGCCGGCATTCCGGCCATGGTCTACTACTCCAAACCGCTGCACATCCAGACCGCGTTTGCCGGCCTGGGCCATGCCCCGGCCGATTTTCCCAATAGCCTCGCCGCCTCGGCCCGGGTCATGAGCCTGCCCATGCATCCGTATCTCGACGCGTCGACCCAGGACCGGATCATTGCCGCCGTATGTGACGCCGTCGCCTGACGGCCCTGCCAAGGAGTCCCATGATGCCCAAACCATCCGCGAAGCCCGAGCCGCCTATGGGCGTCGCCGTCATCGCTGTGGGCCAGCCGCAGCTGGCTCGTATTTTTGACGCATTCGGCGTCTTGCGCGCGGTGTGCGATCCGACCGCGGCCAGCCCCGAGGTGGCGCGCGCCGTGGATCCGGCGCAGGCGTTGCGGGACCCCCGTGTGGCCGGCGTGGCCGTGGCCGGCCCGGCCCAATTCCTCCGGGAGATTGTCAGGCAGGCTCTCGACGCCGGCAAGCATGTCCTGGTCGCATCCCCCATGGCGCTGTCCGAGGCCGAGGCCGGGGAGCTCTTTGAAACGGCCGGGCAAAAGGGGCTGCTCCTCATGGCCGGGCATCCGGCCCTGTTCCATCCGGCTTTCGCCCGTCTGCGGGAAATGGTCGCCGCCGGCGAGCTTGGCCGTATCGAATATATCTATTCCAACAGCCTTGACCGCGGGCACGTCTCGGGGGAAGCGGACACGGCCCAGTCCGTTGCCCTCCGGGACATCTCCATGATTCTGGCCCTCGCCGGCGATGCGCCCCAGACCGTCCTGACTTCGGGAGACGACCAGGCGAACGTGGCCCAACTCGAATTCGCCTCGGGGCTTAAGGCCCATGTCTTCGTCTCCCGGCTACACCCGTTTATGGAGCAAAAGCTCGTGGTCGTGGGCGAGGCCAGGACGGCGATCTTCGACGACGCTCTGCCCTGGGCGGACAAGCTATGCGTTTATTCCCGGGCCATGGCCGAGCCGCGACGGGCGGACGTGCCCCAGGGCGAGGCGCTACGGCTCGCATGCCGACATTTCCTGGACTGCATGGCCTCGGGCCGCCGGCCGCCCGCCGACGGGCATGAAAACCTGCAGGCGCTTCGGGTGCTAGACGCCAGCCGGAAATCCCTGGGAAACTGGGCGGCCCGGACGCCCGTGGCCCGGGCCGCGCCCAAGTACTTCGCGCACCCCACGGCCCTGGTGGACGCCGGGGCGGAAATCGGCGAGGGAACCAAGATCTGGCACTTCAGCCACGTGCTCAAGGGTTCCCGGGTGGGCGCGAAGTGCAACCTCGGCCAGAACGTGGTCGTCGGCCCGGACGTGAGCGTGGGGAGGGGCTGCAAGATCCAGAACAACGTGTCGGTCTACCAGGGCGTGACCCTGGAAGACGACGTCTTTTGCGGCCCATCCATGGTCTTTACCAACATCTTCAATCCCAGGGCGCATATCCCGCGGATGCACGAAGTCCGGCAAACCCTGGTCAAAAAGGGCGCAGCCCTGGGGGCCAACTGCACCATCGTGTGCGGCAACACGGTCGGCCGCTACGCCTTCGTCGGCGCCGGGGCCGTGGTCACCAAAGACGTGCCTGACCACGCCGTGATGGTCGGCAATCCGGCCCGCCAGATCGGCTGGATGTGCGCCTGCGGCGAAAAACTCGATCCGGAAAGTCTCGCGTGCCCCGTGTGCGGCGAGGCCTATGCCGCGGGCGAAAACGGCCTGCGCCGGGCCTAGGCGGTGTCGATGTTTGTCGGGAGTTTGGCTAGCCCGGATTTTTCATGAAGATTCCAGAAAGTCGTTTTCTTGGCGGGAAAAAAGTTTTGGCCGGAGGCATCCGCATTTTTTGCGGTGTCTCTGGTCATTCCGCCGCGGATTTTGTGAAGCTGAGCGGATTTTAGGGTCTGTTTCTAAAAAGATCCTTGACAATGCAAATGATTACGGCATTCCGCCGCATGAGCCGCCACAATATCCCTGACGACCTTTGGCAGCGCCTTGAACCATTGGTTTGCCCGCCTCGTATGGAATCCCGAGGTAGGCCGTCCAAGGATGCACGCCTCATGCTCAATGGCATCCTTTGGATTCTCCACGGTGGCGCTCCTTGGCGTGATCTTCCAGAGGAATTCGGTCCCTGACAGACCATGTACAAACGTTTATATCGCTGGCCAAGTCTCCACTTTGGCAGGAGATTCTCTCCAACTTCGCCAGTGAAGCAGACCTTGGGGCGATTTGTGTGGATGACTCCTACGTTCGAGTTCATCAGCGTGCGACTGGAAGCAAAGGGGGCACGAGGCCCAGGCCATAGGCCGCAGTCATGGTGGGCTGGCAACCAAAATCCACACTGTCGTCGACGCCCTGGGTAACCCCATTCGCCTGAAACTGACCGGTGGCCAAGTCCACGAGAGTGTGCCGTCCATCGAACTGATCGAGGGCTTGGCGGCTGAACAGGCATTGCGGGCAAGGCCTATGACGCCGGCGCCATCGTAGACCAAGTGGAACGACGCGGCGCTCTCGCAGTCATCCCGAATCGTCTCCGGCAGCGTGCCTATGTCGCGCATCTTTACAAAGAACGGCACTTGGTTGAGTGCTTTTTCTGCAAGCCAAAGACTTTCGGCGTACAGCGACACGCTACGAGAAACTGGCGCAAACATTCCTCGCCATGGTCGCCATCGCATCCTGCCTCATCTGGCTACGGTAATTTGGAAACAGGCCCTAGTCGGGCAACTCCAGACAAGGAGCTGCCCGCCGGCGCGGCGAAAACCCCGTAAAGGCGCATTTTCAGTCCGCGACGGCCCGCCGGGCTCGCCCGGCGGGTGCGCGCAAAAAGGAATCTCCCATTGAGGATATGCCCACTTTACGAAGTATCTCACAGTCCCTGGGGCGGAGTGAACTCCTTTTTCCGGAACATGATCCAGGCCCTGGCCCAGGGTTCGGGGGCGCGCCTGGAAACCGACCCGTCCCGGGCGGACGTGATTCTTTCCGCCGGGAACTATCTCGGCCCGGGTAGGCCGCTGTTGCCACGCCACGCCCGCAATCTGGCCGCTGGCCGCCGGCCCGGCCATCCGGCCGGTTGGTTCCTGCCCGCTGGCCGCAATTCTCGTCTGGTCTTCCGGGTGGACGGGCTGCGGAAATATTATGCCGGTCGGGAATCCATGGCCGACAACGCCCTTGTCCGCAATCTCGCCCACGCTGGCGCAATGGTCTTCCAAAGCCGATTCAGTCGTCGATGCTTCGAGGCCGGGGACTATCCCCTGCCCGGTCCCAGGACTGTGGTGCGAAACGGTGCGGACCTGTCGGTGTTCACCCCGGCCGACATACCATCTCCATTTGGGGGCACGCTCACTCTGGTCAGCTCCTCCTGGTCCACGAATTTCCGAAAGGGCTTTGAGCTTATCGCCCGGATGGCCCGGGAGCCCGGGGTGGAAGTCCACCACGCCGGGCGCTGGCCCGAGACGCTTTCCCCGGGCAACGTCCGGCTGCACGGGGCGCTGCGCGAATTCGAACTGGCCGAGCTGCTGCGACGGGCCCACTTCTTCCTATTTCCCTCGGAGAACGAATCCTGCTCAAACGCCGTGATGGAAGCCCTGGCCTGCGGAGCGCCGGTGCTTTACCACCCCAGCGGCGGCACTCTAGAACAGTGCGCGGGTGAGACGTTCGGCCTGCCGCTCCCCCCGGATGTCCTTGAAGGGCACGGGCACGCGGCCTTCCTGGACTTGGCAAGGCAGTGCCAGCCCCGCCTTCGAGCGGATGTGGCGGGAAGCCGCGACCTGTTCGGCTTTGAACATTGTCTGGCGGGATACTTGGCCTTTTTCGAAGAGGTCCTGGACACCAGGACGTGAACTTTTCGCCGGGTCATGCCTCCGCAAATCCGGACGGTGGAGTCCACCCGATTCGGTGGAGAGATTTCGACTTGGAACTGGTTACCCCCGTGTCGATCCCGGCGCGCTTACAGACACTTTTTTCCTGACGTTCCATCGGTCAGCCTTTATTTCGGTTCTCCTTCTCCGCGGCGCAAGACGCATCGGGTGATCGCCGTGGCATATGGCGTAGTCTCTGGGGTCTGCTCACGAAACGGTGTCTTTCGCTTGGCTGAAAGGATTTCGTGATATTTGAACAAGAGATTGCCACTTTTAACGAGCTTCATTGCCTTTGTGAGGTTGGCTTGTGCAATTATCGTATTCAGAAAAGGGCTTGTAAAACAATGGCTGTGCCGGATATTCTCTTAAGAGCGCTTATTTTTCGATTCCGCCGTTAGATTCATCCTGAGTCGTGAAGTAGGCGGGCAATCCGGGATAGAGCATGTTGTCTGAAAAGGCTGTCAAAAGTTCAATACCGTGTCTTCTTTCCATGTATTCGCGCAGGGCGTACAAATAGACGTTAATTGGATGTATCTTCCTGCCTTTTGGATACATGCTCTCGATTTTTTTCTGGCGATTTCCGATCGGACGAGAGTTCTGAAAGGCCACGTACTCTTTCATGCATTCGTAGCTGTCGAAAAAGTGATCCGAAGTATCGGGATCGACGCCGATAAGCACAATCCGCGTGTAGCCGAGCCGGACCACTAAGTCCAGGACCACTGTGAGCGTGCCTCGGTACACAAGGCTGCTCTCGAAGTCGCTGTCCAAAAAGGGACGTTCCGTCTGAAAGGCAATGGGTGGGCGCAACGAATAGATGCAACAACACGGATTGTCCGGGAAGAACTCTGGAGTGACTCGTGGATGGCCCATGCGCCACAGCATTTTTGTGTTCAGCATGAACACCGAGTCGGTCAACCGCGCTTTCTGAGAGGCGAGCGCCTGGCAGATCATGCCCCGGGCAATGCCCTCGCTTTCGTAGGACATCTGTTGAAACGTCGGGGTGATCGCGTCAAAGAGAACAGAGAAGTTGATGCCAAAGGAATCGTGAGCACGGACTTTCTCGACAATATTTCCCTTGATCCTGTTCAACGACGGTCCAGATCCTAGTACAAAGACCGTGCCCGAGCCCCGCATGCCTTTGGCGGCCCCAATATCACACATTCTGTAGGGCAATCGTCTATTGCGCACCATCCGTATCACTGCGTCCGGAATGGATACATATCTATTATGCCGCAGTTCACTCAGGCCATCGGCGATGCTTTTCAAGGACACGACGCTTTCTATCTCCAGATTTTTTCGCCTATGCCCGGGTTACAAGCCGATGATTCGATCATGAAACGCTTGGCGAAGCTTTCTGTGGCGCAACATAATGTCATTGCGTCGTTCCTCAAGAATCGCCGCATGTTTGTCCCGGGCATAGTTTAACGTGAACCCCACGGGGTTATACAGGCTCATACTTTGCCCCTCAACGGTGGAGGCATGCCTAGCCACGGTCACCAGTTCGGCCTGCGCAAGGAACATCTCGAAAGCATTGTCCATATCCGCAGAGGACAGCAACGTGTCCTGCCAGATGTGGACAATCATGGGCCGCAAAGCGACTGTTTGATGTCGGATAAGAGAGGTGAGGACCCGAATATGCAGGTTCTGATTCGCCCCAGGCTCCTCGAAGATCATGGCGGTGAACGGGATGTCGGAAAATATATAGTCGCTTCGACGGATATATCGTGTCCTTTCCACGAACCGCTGATAGGCGGAACGCAGGCCACGCTTGTCCCTTGGGGAGTACAAGACCGGAACGAGCACGTCGAGGTCAAGGAGGGCCGTGTGGTGCCTCATGAAAAAATCATCCGGGTCGCGCACGGCGCACCGGTATTCCCCTATCGGTCCGATGAAGGCGGGACAAAGCTTGCAGCCTTTGCAGGGGATGACGGGCTCGTAAGCCACACGGAACACCTTCGGGTCCAGGCGTCCTGAAAACCGTTCAAGGAGCGCGGTGAGCTGGGCTTCCCCTTTGCCGTTGCTATCCTGCAACAGGAAAAAGCCGACCTTTAGCTTGTCTTTCAGGCTAAACCCGCTGCTCCTGTCCACGAAACGCGCCATAGCCGCGCCTCGTCGCCCCGTTCCCTGCGAGGTCAAGACGCCATACGCGTCATGCAGCAGGGTTCCGACATCCCCGGCCATGCATGTCCCGCCATATTGTGAGGTGCTGAACGCGTCGTTGCCAACTCCCAGAACCCCCATCTCAAGGAAATCTAGCAGCTGATAGATAAGCATGGTTTCTTGGCCACCGTTGCGCTTGGCACCGATGCTAATACCGCAGAACACTTTGTCTCGGAATAAGGCCATCAGTTCGGGGTCGTGGTGGATCATATTCAGCAGGTCGTGGACGAAAGAACTCCTGTCGCCGAAGTAGACCGGGGAAGAGGACACGATGCCCGCACAGCGTGACAAGGCGTCTTTGAGCCGCTCCAGTCCCGCTTTCCCTTCCTTGAGCACATTGTTGAGGGAGAGCAGCTCCACTTCTGTACCCACCATCCGGGCCGATATCAGGGCAACAATTAGGGCGGTTTCCGAATTGGTCAGGGACGGCGTGTCCAGGCCCTGGGCCAATTGCTCTATCAGCTCCACGGCCCTGGAGATCTTGTCCGTGCCGGTGCCATAAATGTTGAAGTCATCTTCGACGTACTCGCGAAGAACTCCGTCCGTCAGGCGCTGTTCATCGGTGCGCGTCAGGCCACTGCGGTTGCTGCCAGCCAATCCCAGGATCATGCTATCTGCCATGTAACAGTCCCTCCAATATGATCGCAATGTCTCCCAAGGAGGTGCTGCCAATCATATCGTCAGCACTCAAGCGCACCTCGAAAACATCCTCAATGTAGGACCAAAGCAGCAATGTGCCAAGCGAGTCCCATTCTTTGATTGTACTGGGGCTACTGGAACTGGAGACCTCGGAGATGTCAACAGAAAATGCGTCCGCTACGACTTCGCAAAGCTTCTGCAGTATCTCGGGAGAACACAGGCCTGCGGCCTGCTCAGCGACAGGCCGGCCTTCCTTGATGGCGAAGTATTCCTCGGCCAGCATTCCCATCATGAAGAGGTCCCGCCACTTGCCGCCAAGAAGACTATGCTGGCGCATCCTTCCCTCGCACCGGAATCCGAGGCGGATGAGGCTTGGCATGGAGCTTGGATTCCCCCCACCACCCCACATGCGATTGAGTTGCAGATCCTCGAACACGTACTTCATGATCAGGCGCATGGCGTCGGTCGAATAATCCTCATGCTGGAATTCTTTGAAGATCATCCGGCCGAACTCGGCGTGCCGACACACCCAGTCCACGCGCAACGTGAAGTTGCCAACATGCTCGTCCGTCCTCGCGCAGCAAATGGCCAGGGCCATGGAGTGCGGTAGCTGGAGGGAATCCCAGTACTCGCGGACAGCTCGCTGGCTTTGCGGAAAGCGGCCGGACAGTGTGAACTGCTGGAAATCGGCGGTCATGATGTTGTCGAGATAGCGTTGGCTGGCGATGTCCTCATCCGTGATCGGGCGCAGATACACCCGTTCTCCGGAAAGAAACGCACGTAATTTGAGTGTGCCGGAGACGGACTCTGTTTCGGTTGCCCGTCCCCTGGACTCAAGGTAGTGCCGTCGGAAGTCCGCGCGACGCATCTTGAATGTCTGTGTGGAAAAAAGTTCCGCCGCCGCCACGATGCGGGTGGGCACCTTGTAGCGGATCAACTGTTCCTTGAGGAAGGCCCGGATAACGCTTTCCGAAAAGACGATACCTTCTTTTGGCAGGACGTAGGCAATGAGATCCTCGCCGATATACTCGTGGGGCACGCCGAAGGCCACGGCGGATTCAATGCTGTTGTGCAGAGAGAGGGCTTCCTCGACCTCCTTGGGGGCAATCTTGAATCCGCTACGATAGATTAAATCCGTTTTTCGCCCGGTGATGAATACATAGCCATCGGGATCTACGAACCCCATGTCGTTGGAAAGAATGACGCCCGCAGAAAGTTTTTTCCTGGCAGCCTCGTCTGCGTCTATATAGCCTGGAGAGACCATGGGGCCGGAAATGCGCAGCTCTCCCTCTGCTCCGACCGGCAACACCCGCCCCTGTTCATCGACAGCCTCCACGTGCGCTCCAGGCAGGGGCAGGCCGACGCTGCCCAGCCTGCGCATTCCCGTTTCTGGCGGGTTGAGCGTCACGCCGCATGTAGTCTCCGTCATACCGTATCCCTCGAAGACCGGGACGCCGAACCGGGCTTCGAACTTGCTGATCAGGCCGGAGGGACAGGGAGAGGAGGCCGAGCCGATGTAGCGGAGCGGACAGGCCGTCCCCTCCGAGGGCGCGGCAGGATGGCGCAGCAACAGGGACAGAATGGTCGGAACGACCTGGACGAAGGCTATCTGGTGTTCTTCAACGAGCCTCCAGAATCGTGATGCATCGAACTCCCGTTCCAACACGACGCGCGCCCCCAACGCCACGGGCATGAGGAAATTCCGCAACAGCGCCGAAGCGTGGTACAATGGCAGGACGCACAGATGGGAATCTTCGGCTCTTAACTGATAGGCATGGATCATGGTCTCCAATTCCGACAGGATATTGCCGTGCGTAATTTTCGTGCCCTTCATGCGGCCAGAGGTGCCGGAGGAGAAGATCACATAGGCTAGGTCGGCGTGCCCCGACGTGGCAGCAAGTGCTTCGACGGGGAGGTCGGCTAGGCGCTCGGGGGCAAAATCCCCTTCCCACAGCACGGTTACCCCGGGGATGCCTTTCCCGGCCACAGTGAATCTTGCCCCGCTACGTCCTGCCAAGTCCGACAGTTGCTCCGGGGACGCGCTGGGGTTGACCATCACCGGCACCCCGCCGGACATGAGAATACTTCCCCAGGCCAGCAGGTAGCCCAGGCCGTTGCCAAGCGACAGCAGGACCATTTCCCCAGGCGTCACACCCCGCTGGCGCAGAAACTGGCCGCCCGCATGCCACAGGTCGAGCATTTCCCCGAAACGCAACGCCCAGGCCCCATCGTCGGCCGTCAGTACTGTGCGTGACGCGTGGCGCGCGCAGACGTCACGCAGGAATGCCTGCACGTTCGCGTATGTTGCCACATCCATACAGTGGGCGCTCATGCTATAAAGTCCTCTTTATTTTCATCCGGACGGCCTGCGCCGACCTCGTGCCGCACTTTTGAAAATCGATAGTTTGCATTGCGAGGCGAACCTGCCTGCACAGGCAGTCTTGACATTTACGCCCTTTCAAGGGACGCAACACTACCGTAACTGGTCGCGGTTGCCCCAAACTTTTCCGAAAGCCTCGACCACGTCGTCGAGATCGGTCAGGGACATGGGGGGACGCATGAGTTCATGGTCAAACAGCTCACGCTCGTGGAGCCGCTCCGCCACAGGGCACATCCCCTTCTCATAGCGGACTTCGCCCCCGTACCAAGGCTTGACGAACGGATAGCCCTTGGAGCCAAAGGCGATGCGTTTTTGAAAGATCGGTTGCAAGTACAGTGGCTTGACATATCCGCAACCCAGCAGAACGCCTTCGGCCTCGCGGAGTTCCGTGGGTGCCAGCTCCGCCCGAACGGCTTCGATGAAACTCTCCCGGGACACGCCAGCCACCTCTTCCAGGAAGCGGCAAGCGTGGTCGTAATACACATGGGTGCAATCTCGACGTACTGCCGGGGACACGATGGCCGGAATTTCGGCTAATTTTTTGGACAAATACACACAGTTGGCTTGACGGTCGGCGACGAGCCGGCCGAGCTTGCCCAACTGGCAGCGTCCGATGGCGGCCTGTAGTTCGGTCAGCCGGTAGTTGAAGCCCACCATGTTGACTAGGTCGGTGCAGCCCTTGTCCTGGACCACGGCCTCGGCGTGGTTGCGAATCAGCCGGACCTTGTCGGCCAGGGAGTCATCGTCAGTGACGATCACCCCGCCTTCGCCTGTGTGAATATGCTTGTGATAATTAAGAGAATAAACGCCAATGTCCGCCAGAGTCCCGGCATGGCGCTCCCGGAACATGGCCCCGGGGGCCTGGGCCGTATCCTCGATGACATACAGGCCGTGCTTTTGGGCGATGGCGTTGATGGCCTCGGCGTCGTACGGCTGGCCGAAGATGTCGACCACGAGAATCGCTCTGGTCCGGGAAGTGATGGCCGCCTCCACCGCTGCCGGGTCAAGGCAGAAGCAATCGGGCTCGATGTCTGCGAACACGGGCACGGCTCCATAAACGAGAGGAGCCGTGGCCGAAGCGGCCATGGTGTAGGGGGAGACGATGATCTCTTCGCCAACCTCGGTGCCGATGGCTCCAACGGCGCAGTACAAGCCCGAGGTGCAGGAGTTGACGGCGATGGCGTGCTTGACGCCGAAAAACACGGCCCACTCCGCTTCGAAGGCGCGGACCTCGGGGCCGCCAAGGAAATCGTCGTGCCAGGAACCCAGATAACGCGACAACACACCCGAATCCATGACACGGGCAACGGCTTCCTTTTCCTCGGCATCCATGACGCGGTATGCCGGAAAAGGTTTGGTGCGTACGGGGGCTCCCCCGTGGATGGCGAGTTTCATTGCGATATCATTCCGTAAAGAGCTTTTCGAAATTACAGAGGCGGGTAATTTCTCGGTGGGGCAGCGAAATGTCCCAGGGCTTGCCCGTCAGGCAGCTGTAGACCGGTCTGCCAAGTAGAACTCCTACGACCAAGGCGGCGCTTTCCATGCCGACAATGAGGGAATGACGCAGGATGTCTTGGGCCAGGACGGGTTCGTCGGAGTAGCGTACGTCAAGGGAGCCCCTCGGTCGGCAAACGATGGCATCATATTTATCTGAGCGTTCGCTGGGATGCAACCGGAGAGTGACATGGGAGAGTTTCCCGGCGTGGCGTTGCATACAGGTCAGAAAATGGTCCATGATGATGCATTCGTCGTCATATGCGGCCGCGTCTGGGCCGAACGTCTCACGTAGTTTGCGGGAGATCGGTTCACAGAGATAAAGCACTCGAAGTCTGCCGGGAGGAGGCGCGGAGGTGCCCATGCGGCGCAGCCGGACGAATATGGGATTTGGCGTCAGGCGCAGGAGTTTGGGGGGAAAGCCCAGGCGAAGGGCTAGGTCCAGGGCGTAGTTATCCCCGACCCACACCTCGTTGGGCAAGGCTTGGCGCCACGTGTCTGGTGAACCGAAACGCTCGCGGTAGAGATCCCAATGGTCCAGGAACGTGGCGCTACGCCGTCCCAGGTATCGGGCCCTGGCCAGGGCCCGGCGTTCTAGGTCGGCTTCCAGGCTGGTAGCGGTCAGGACTAAGCCGTCGGGGGGCAGGCTATCCACGGCATCCAGACCAACGAGGGACAGGGGGCCGTGGTCGCGTTCAAAGATGCGTTGGGCCGGCCCGGCGAGGCAATGGGCCAGCGAAAGGCCGTAGCCCTGTTCTGCCTGCCAGGCGGAAAGAATCTCCGCCCCGCCGGCGTCATGGGCGACCAGCAGGACGCTTGGCTTCATGAAGGAGCTTGGCGCAAAGCGCCAGGGTTTGCAGGGCCGTATCGCCGGTGGAGGGAAGTGGCTCCCCCAGGGTGAGAAAGCGATGGAGTGCGTCGGCTACAAGGAATTGGTAGCGCAGGTAACCGAATTCACGTTTTCCGTCGGGAGCCAACCGCTTGTAGCCTGGGAAAAGAGGATCTTCCCCCACGCGAAACAGGGTAACGCGTTCGCAGTAGTCTTCAAACCGCAGTCGGCCGTCTTGAAACAGCAGGTCAATTTCGCCGAAATCGTAGTCTGCGCGCACCGGGACAAAAAATGTCCTGGCCGTCCCGTGGTCCACGATGAAAGCCAAGCGGCGGTCCTCCGGACCGGCCGGGCCGTCATCCCCGATAAGGCTGATCCCCTTGGGCCGACCAAACCACAGAAGCAGCAGGTCGAGATAGTGCGAAGCATTTTGAAGCACCCCCCCGCTGTAGCGCACCACAGCCGAAGCCAGCCTGCCAGCAGCATTTCGGTCCACGGCCAGCGCCAACGCGGTATCAAAGCGCCGAAAATAGTTCACGGCCAGAGTAACGCCGGCCTCTTTGCAGAGTTCGACAATGGTCGCTCCTTCCTCCTCGGTGTAGGCAAGGGGCTTTTCCAGAAGCACGAGCTTGGGCGACAAGGCCAGAGCGAGCCGGACCAGTTCCAGGCGCATCTCCGCGGAGGTGGCGATCACAACCACATCCACCCCCTCCAGAGCCTCGCGCGCCGCCGCCGCCGTGGGCCAGGCCGGAGCTCCAGTGGTGGCGGTGAACAGGGCTTGGCGCTCGGGCAGGGGATCGACGCCCCCAACCAGGCGAAAACCCGGATGGTGGGCCAGAGCCCGGACGTGGGTGAAGACCAACTCCTCGGGGCTGTCCAGGTCGTAACCCATGCCGATGGCCCCGAGGCCGATGACGAGGGCGGCGAAGCTAGCCGGTATGGCCGGGGTGGCGTTGTTGCACATGGGCGTTGAATTGCAGTAGTTCCGGGTTCTCACGCAGGAATGCCAAAACATCCGCACAGGAAAAAGAAGGATTCGACGGGTAAAGGGCGGTAAAGACCGCGTCAATGAGTCGGAAGTCATCCATCTCATCCAGAGTTAAACGGAGGTGCGCCCAGTGCAGGGGAGGAGGTGCGGGAAGGGTGAGATGGCGGAAGCGCTCGGGGTGGCGGATAAAAAACCAGCTCACGTGTTCGCGGTCTTCGCTTGTGAGACCCTCCCGGTCGGCCAGCCTCAAAAGCTCCGTGGAAAAGACTTCCACATCCTGGCCGATGGGAAAGGACGGGGGCAGATCGTTGCAGGCATAGTCGCAAAGGTTGGTCAAGTACAGATCCAAGGTTTGGGAAACGATGTCAGGATCGAGCAACGGGCAATCGCCGGTGATTTCCACGATGATGTCGGCGGAAACGCTTGTCGCTGCACCCAGGACACGGGCCAGAACATCCTCCTCGGAGCCGCGATAGCAGCCTATCCCCAAACGGGCGGCCAAGTCCGCGATGACATCGTCGGTGGCGTTGGTGGTAGTGGCCAGTATAATGGCGTCCAGCCGTCGCACCCTGGATAGGCGTTCGATGAGGTGCTCCAGCATGGGTTTGCCGCATGAACGCATCAAGACCTTGCCCGGCAGACGCGAGGAGGTCGTGCGGCATTCAATGGTAGCGACGATGAAGGGACGCGAGGTCGCCACGGCTCCGTGGGTTGCCTTGGCATTGTTGCTCACAGGACTCTCCGGCATGGGGGTCTGTCTTTAAAAAGTTCCACAACAACACGAGAAGCCGGATGGCATGCGCTGCCGCAATTTCCCTTGCGGCCTCTGACAACGCCTCTACAACAGGCGTTGTTGTCAAAAAATGCCGCCTAGGCTCGCATTTTATCGCCAGCGCAAAGGATTTCGACCCATCGCAACTCGCTATTCAAAGCCAGCCGCCCCTTCCCCTCATAGTCATTGTCGCATTATCCCCAGGCTTGCGATGCATCATGGGCATCCCTCGGGGAAAGCGGGGTACCCAGGGTTTGGAAAGTTCCCCGGAATACAAAACCTCCATCGTTTGAACCGCTCAAAGCTCAAGGAGACGGAGGCTTCCGTTACCTGTCTAGGCGAGCCTAAACCACTCGACATGGGACTGCAAGCGTCGCATAGCTTGGCCGCCAGAACTCAGGGAAACCAGCTAGTGTTGCGTTCTTGAAATAATATTGATATATTTCATCCCGGGAGAATCGGGATGGGAGCACCAATTAAGCGCCTTGAATTGTCTGAGGAAGAGACGACCGCCTTGAGACTTTTGGCGGCATCTGGCACCACGCAGCAGCGCATGGCCGTT